>CETZ01032498.1_pt1 | contig 79463 bp, 70 predicted proteins | sample 531441 | NCBI WGS metagenome assembly CETZ01 (sample SAMEA2623098, study PRJEB7988) | marine metagenome | isolation source: saline water (ENVO:00002010), including | reverse complement strand
TCATCGTCACTGATGAAATAGACTATATCTCAGAAGAGATTCCAGCGTTCTACCATCCAGAGGCCCCATCATTCTTCACTAGCGGTGATATAGCATTCATTTCATCTAAAGGGGTTCTACGCGTAGTACTATCCAAGCTAGCAAATCACAATACGCTCCTAGTAACGGAGAGATGTGACAACCTTTGTCTCTTTTGCTCTCAACCTCCAAAAGACCGAGATGACAGCTGGCTACTAAAACAAGCAGCTATGGCAGCCTTAGAATTTGATTCAAAAGATTGCCTTGGAATCAGCGGTGGAGAGCCCCTGCTATACGGAGACTCCTTTTTAAACTTTCTTGATGTCTTGATTGAGAATAAAAATGAGAAACCGCTACATGTTCTAACTAATGGAAGAAAGCTCGCAAACACAGAGTTTGCTAAAGCACTTGCCGAAAGAAGCAAAAGCCTAAATATAACCTATGGAATACCCCTATATTCATCCATAGCCAGTATTCATGATCTACTTGTAGGTTCTGTCGGGGCCTTCAACGATACTTTAAAAGGTTTGGTCAACGCAGGAAATCTAGGCATCAACATTGAGTTAAGGATCATTCCGACCAAAGATAATATTGATACTCTTCCTCAAACTGTTGAGCTAGTCAGCAGGTGCATATCTAACGTATCGCAATTCTCGATTATGAATTTAGAGCCTACAGGGTGGGCTAAATACAACTGGGAAGCACTATACGTTAACCCACAAATGTACCTATCAATGTTAGAAGAAGCCGTAGATGCCGCTCATCGAGCAAACATTCCAGCGTACTTGTTCAACTACCCTATCTGTCATATATCAGACCGTCTTGAGCCACTAGCGCTGAAATCAATCTCTGACTGGAAAAACTACTATCCAGACGAGTGCCAATCCTGTACAAAAAGAGACCAATGCACAGGATTCTTTACCTCATCTAAAGGAACATTCCACCAAAATCCAAGGAGGATTGTATGAAAAAACGTCTAAGCCTTGCTGCTCTGCTTCCAGGTTTTCTTTCACTTAATAGTTCAGAAACACTGGCAAATACCGAGCCTTCCCCTAACTATTCAGATCTAGACGATGTAGTGATCGCCCCTTTAAATGCGGCAACTCCCATATACCTAGCAGGTCATCGCAGCCATTCATCTCATAGCAGCCACAGTTCACATAGATCAAGCTCAGGGGGTGGAAGTTATACGCCGTCATATCCGACATACACTCCACCAGCCAAACGATCAGAACCTCTCAGCCAACCTTCGAATCCTTCATATACATCTCCTACTCAAAAGAAGAAGGAAAAAGACCTCAATAACCTTGAAACAGTCATAATGCGAGTACAGCTCGCACTCAAAATCGAAGGCTATTACATGGGTTCAATTGACGGAAAGATGGGACCGATGACCAGGGACGCAATCAATAAATACAGAAAAGATCAGTTCCTGCCTGCAGCAGTGGGAATAGATGCTCGCCTTCTCAATGCGCTTGGAATCGCAGCACCATGATACTAAAAGCTTACAGAGTTTTAGTAATGCTGTTTTGCGTAGCTTGGCTGACGAAACAAGTTATTCTCCCTAGCTATGGATACTTGGCCTACAAAAATTCGTTCATGGAGCTATCTTCTAAATGTGGTACGGCTATGGATGAGTCTTGGTTTATTTCCAAGTCTGGTCAGCAGGAGATAGTGAAATCCGCAGAAGTACACCTGATGATTTGCCATGAGTATGACAAAGTCAGGAAAACCATGCTTTCTCTAGGTGTTTCTGAAAATATTCTGGCATTCCTGGGCCTAGAAGCACTAGAGATACACCAAAGAACTGTTTCAGAAATCGCTGACCCACACCGCTTCACAGAACGGTGACCACATGTTAGCTACAACCACCCACATAAATAGAATATGAAGCCGCTCCTCTACTGGCTACTACTACTTGCTTCATTTAAAGCTTTCGGTATAGATACAGATCAGCAGCTAGATCTGATTATCAAGCTATACGGTCTATCATCTTCACCTGCTTCATGCCAGCCAAAGCCACTCTCTTCTGAAAAGGCCCCGCTATTGGAAGCAGGAGAAATCTTATTCAATAGCAGCATACTGAGTGGTGACAACGATAGCTCATGTTCAGTCTGTCACCTCAATGACAAGCATTTAACAGATGGCCTACCAATAGCAGCTGGTATAGGTCGTGACACAGCTCACGACAACTCCATCACATCAAGCACTGTTTTAGTTCCTAGAAATGCTTTCACGCTATTTGGAAGGAACTCTTCAGAATTCAATACGTTCTTTTGGGACGGAAAGGTATTAGAACGAGATGGTGAGATTTATTCTCCGATTGGGAATGGGTACAAACTGGGGTTTGAGTCAGCGTTAGCTGTAGCCGCCATTTTACCCTTACTAGCACGTGATGAATTCTTAGGAAAACAGAGTTACTTCGATTCTACTGTTCACTTCGACTCAATTAACAAACAATACTATGACTCTAAGTTCCAAGCAGCGAATGGGGTAATTAGTAATATCCTTGCGAACCATAATGATGTGAATATAAATGCACTCAAAGCTGCATTCACAAAGGCTGAAATCTACTCCCCTACTCTTGCTGATGTGGGTAATGCGTTAGCGGCATTCATTGGCAAACTGAATGACGCATGTTCAAGCTCCTCATGGGAGAGCTACATACAAGGCAGTACAGATGCGTTGTCAGAAGAGCAAAAACGTGGGGCCATCATTTTCTTCGGGAAAGGTCGCTGTTCCGGCTGTCATACAACCAATCTATTTAGTGACTTACAGTACCATTCACTAGGGGTTCCTCAAGGTCAATTCGGCCCATACATCCACAGTCAAGACGTCGGACGAGCTGGAGTGACTTATCTCCCTGAGGATAGGTACAAGTTCCGCACTCCCCCACTGATTGGAGTTTCACGCACAGCCCCTTACGGACACAACGGTATGTTTTCAGGGCTGAGAGATATTGTTCAATTCCACATAAACCCAATCCCATTCCTCTCTACCTACCAATGGTCTGGAGAGAGGGAGAGACTTACATATGGGAAACTGCTCTCGTCACGCAGCCCAATGCTCGGTTATATAACAATTGAAAGCGAAGAAGAGCTAGATTCCTTAATCGCATACTTGGAAGCTCTATGACCTCACAGTGTATGGCCAAATTAACTATGCCACTGCAGCTCATCCTTCTGATTGTTCTGCAAAACTCCACACTGCAGAGGAGACTCTCTCAGAAAAACGCACACGCCTGTTCATTCGGTTTTTTTGCGCATGTAAGCCTACTGCCTGTTTACCTTCCGCATTGGCCCTGTTGCGCAGATCATCTGCGTCATTAGTAGCATAAAACCATCTTTACATTCTAAGTATAAAATGCTGGTTTTGTACTCATTTGAAGAAACAAAACATCAATATCAATGACCATACTATCGGTTCACAGAGACTGCCTTACCGGCCACTTTTCGTGCCGGTTGTTTTTTCTGCGGCTTCATCCGTCGACAGTCTCTTATCTCAAGCTATGCAGCACAGTAGGCTGTGACTTGGATTGCTCAAGATTGTATACAATCCAGCCTAACCGGCGCTGACCTTTCCCCCAAATTCCGCACCATGAATTCGATGAGATTTCCCGCTAACCTAGCACGATGGAGATCTCGATATGAAGAAGACGCGATACACCGAAGAACAGATCATTGGCGCCATCAAGGAGCATGAAGCCGGAGCCAAGGTCGACGATATTTGCCGCAAGCTCAGCATATCCAGCGGCACGTTCTACAACTGGCGTAGCAAGTACGCTGGCTTGGAGGTGAACGAAGCCAAGCGCTTGCGCGAGCTGGAATCAGAGAACAACAAGCTCAAAAAGCTGTTGGCAGACAAGCTGCTCGAAGTTGAAGCGATGAAGGACGTGCTCTCAAAAAAGTGGTGACGCCTGCAGGCCGAAAGACAGCCGCCCGGCACTTGATTGAGCAGCATCGAATCAGTGAACGGAGCGCCTGCCAGCTTGTAGGCATTTCTCGTAGCGCGTTTCGGTATCAAGCCCGGGCTAGGAACGACCACGTCTTGAGAGAGCGGCTCAGAGAGCTTGCTGCGCAGCAGTCTGCCTATGGCTACCTGTTTTTGCACAGCTTGCTGAAGACCGAGGGCTTGGTGATCAACCGCAAGCGCACGTATCGGATATATACCGAAGAAAGGCTTCAGGTGCGTACCAAGCGACGTAAGAAGCTACAGCGCCCTCGGCAACCACTCGAAGTTCCTGGGGCCGTCAACGAGCGTTGGTCTATGGACTTTGTTTCTGATCAGTTGGCTAATGGTCGCCGTTTCCGGGTGCTGAACGTGGTGGATGATTTCTCTCGCGAAATGGTTGGACAGTTAGTGGCAGTATCGATCAGCGGGTGCCAGGTAGCGCGCTTCCTGGCGCAGCTTTGCGAGCACAGAGGTCAACCGCGAAAAATAATCTGTGATAACGGTACAGAATTCACCAGCAAGGCGATGTTTTTTTGGAGCAAAGAAACCAGCGTAACTCTGGGCTTCATTCAACCCGGCAAACCTACCCAAAACGCGTTCGTGGAGAGCTTGAATGGGAAATTCCGGAATGAATGTCTGAATCGATCCTGGTTCAGAACGATGGACGAGGCGCGTGTAGAAATCGATTCATGGAGGGAGCATTACAACCATGTTCGACCGCACAGCTCACTAAACTATTTGCCGCCAGTTGAATACGCTCGACGAGCGGCGTAACGTGAGAAATCTCATCGAGCCGGTGGTGCTAATTCAGGGGAAAGGTCAGCGCCTACCAACCTTGATTTAGCCCCTCTTGCCGTTAAAATTGCTGACAATCTTAAGGCATCTGCCACATCCTATTCCTACTAGGTATCCAGCATGACTTCATTCGACCCAACCAGCTCAATCAAGACGCTGCCAGGCACGTCTCATCGTTATCACAGCCTGCCAGACACCGCCGAATGTTTAGGCATCAATCTGGATGAACTGCCCTTCTCTCTGCGCCCTATCCTTGAGGGTATCGCCCGTAACGTCGGCAAAAACGGCATTACCGTTGAGCAGCTGCAGGCGCTGGGTAACTGGCCTGCGCATCAGGGGCAGGAGCCGGTTGAGATTCCGTTTACTGCGGGCCGTGTGATCATGCACGATCTGAGTGGTACGCCTGCGATCGTCGATTTCGCGGCGATGCGCTCTGCGGTTGAGCGTATGGGGCTGAACCCATCCATTATTGAGCCTCTGGTGCGTGCTGATCTGGTGATCGACCACACGGTGACTATGGATAACACCGGTAGCCCGGCGTCGCTGCGTATTAACAGTGAGCTGGAGGCTGCGCGTAATACAGAGCGTTATGCCTTCCTTAAGTGGGGTGCGCAGGCGTTTAACACGATTCGCATTATTCCGCCTCAGACGGGCATCGTGCATCAGGTGAACCTGGAGTATCTGGCTCAAGGCTACCTTGAGCAGGATGAGCTGATGATCCCGGATACCCTGATCGGTATGGACAGCCACACGCCAATGGCCAACGCGTTGGGTATCGTTGGCTGGGGTGTCGGTGGTATTGAAGCTGGCGCGTCTATGCTGGGCCAGCCAATGGAGATGCTGGCACCTGAGGTGATTGGTGTTGAGCTGACGGGCGCTCTGAAAGAAGGCGTGACTGCAACTGACCTGGTACTGACCATTACCGAAATGCTGCGTAAGTATCCACGTGGTGTGGTTGGTAAGTTCGTTGAATACGTGGGCGAAGGCAGCGCGAACCTGTCTCTGCCTGACCGTGCGACCATCGCTAACATGTCGCCGGAATACGGCGCGACTATGGGCTTCTTCCCGTTTGATGAAATCGCCGCTGACTATATGAAAGCTACTGGTAGAGATGGCGACCTGCCGCTGGCGTATTACCAGGCGCAGAATATGGCGTGGAAAGCGGGCCAGAAACTGCCGCGCTACACCGACCTGCTGCATCTGGATCTGTCGACCGTTGAGCCGTCTGTTACCGGCCCAAAACGCCCGCAAGACCGTCTGCCTTTGGGTGATATCGGCAAGGTATTCCAGCAGGCCGCGAGCGCTGGCGATCGTACCCCTGAAGAAGTCACCGTTACTCCGGTTAAGGCCGACGACGCCGGTATCTTCCAGTCTCTTCCAGAGCGCACCTTAAAAGACGGCGACATCGTGATTGCGGCGATTACCGCCTGTACCAACACTTCTAACCCTGGCCTGCTGATTGCCGCTGGCCTGCTTGCGAAGAAAGCCAACGAGCTGGGCCTGACAGTGCCGGACGGTGTTAAGACGTCAATGGCTCCTGGCTCACCGGTTGCGACTGACTTCTTAACCAAGGCTGGGCTGCAGGAGCATCTGGATGCGCTGGGCTTTAACACCGCAGGCTACGGCTGTACTACATGCGTTGGGAACTCTGGCCCGCTGGCGCCGAGCATTGAAGCGGCGCTGCGTGACCACGACATTATTGTGTCTTCTGTGTTGTCGGGTAACCGTAACTTCGAAGGCCGTGTACACCCGGATGTCGACACTAACTTCCTGATGTCGCCACCGCTGGTGATTGCCATGGCGATTGCTGGCAACGTGAATATCGACGTAACGAAAGAGCCGCTGGGCCAAGACGCCCAGGGTAATGATGTCTTCCTGAAAGACATCTGGCCAAGCAACGCAGAAATCACGCAAACCATGCACGAGTGCATGGACCCGACCGCCTTCCGAGAAACCTATGAAAACTCCATGGGTGGCCCGGAAACCTGGCAAAAGCTGGAATCACCGACTGGCCCTGTGTATCAGTGGGATGAAAAGTCGAGCTACATTCAGGAAATCTCTTTCTTCGATGGCTTCGCACTGGAAACACCAGCCGATTCACTGAACAACATCAGCGACGCACGTATGCTGGTGATGTGTGATGACAACACCACCACCGACCACATCTCACCGGTGAGCCGTATCCGCCCTGATTCGCCTCCGGGCGAGTACCTGATGTCGATCGGTGTCGATGCCAACGACCTGACCTCTCTGGGCGCGCGTCGTGGTAACCACCATGTCATGCTGCGCAGTATCTTCGGCAACGTTAAAGCCCGAAACCTGATGCTGCCAGGTACGACCGGTGCGGTAACTAACTACTACAACGCCAATGGCGACGCGACCAAGATGTCGATCTACGATGCGGCCTCCCGCTACCAGCAGGAAGGCACGCCATCAGTGGTATTCGGCGGCAAGCTGTACGGAACTGGCTCATCACGTGACTGGGCGGCCAAAGGCCCGGCTCTGTTGGGTGTGAAAGCCATCATTGCTGAAAGCTTTGAGCGTATTCACAAGTCCAACCTGGTCGGCATGGGCGTTCTGCCTCTGCAACTGCCAGAAGGCGTGACGCTGGGTTCTCTGAACCTGGATGGCTCTGAAACCTTTGATCTGGCGGGTATTGATGCTCTGCAGCCGCGCGGTTCTGTGACGCTGACGATTAAGCGCAAAGACGGTTCAAGCGAACAACACAAGTTGGTGTCTCGTGTGGATACCTCGTCTGAGCTTGAGCAGATCCGCCATAAGGGCATTCTGCCGATGGTGTTGCGCGATATTATCGCTGCTAACAGCTGATTCTGATCCGTTAGTTTCAGACCCGCCCGGAGATGTATCGGGCAATAAAAAACCCGGCTTTTGCTCACTGCTGTCCCACAGTATATGAGTTGCTCTCAGAAATATGGCCTAAAAAGCCTGTCATCCTGCGGCTTGTGGGACTCGCCTTCGAGCCAAAGGATCCATCCATAAAGCCTGAGAATACTCAAAAAACTGGATCCTGCGGTCAAGCCGCAGGATGACGAAGTTTTTGAAAAATCACTCAAACTTCACCTCATCATGTATCATGCTCAGGAATTAGCATTTTTAGTAAAACTGCACAAAAAAACCCGGCAAAAGCCGGGTTTTTTACTTTGGTTTTTTATTTCTGGTTTTATGTTCAGAACATAAAACCAAGACCCACGGATGCAAAATCAATATCGGCATCCACCTCACCTTCATCAAACTTAGTGCGCTCGTATTCTGCGCGGACATTCATATTATCCAGAATCGCCACAGAGACACCGGCACCGTAAATCAGGCTGGTACCATCGGTTTCATCGGTGTAACCCAGCGGACCTTTGTAATCCGCGTTCCACCACATCTGACCACCTTTGGCGTAAATGCGGGTATGCTCAGCCACCGGAATACCCAGCAGCACAGAAGCGGTCACACCGTCCGGGTCAAAGCTGACACCGTTCTCTTCAAATTTACCGATGGCCATATACTGTCCTTCGACACCGATATAATCGGTAATCCAGACACCGGCAAAGGCTTTCCAGCTGCTGCGGTCGTCTTTCAGTTCATCGGCATCACCGAGTTCTTCGATGTCTTCGCCGTAAACGGCCAGGTTTTCCATCTTACTGTAGGTCACACTGCCACCGATAAAGGCATCCGGCTGATCATCGTCGTAGCTGTTACCGTAAGGTTCTGCCAGAACCGGAGCAGCAATAAAACTGGTGGCGAGTACAGCGAGTGATAACTTTTTCATTGGAGTTTTCCTCTTAGCGGAGAATGTAAAAATTTTAAATTGCCCGTGCTAAGTGGGAGAGGAATGTGAACCCGATGTTCAGTTTGATTACACAACGGATTGTTTCAGGAACCCATAAATGTAAAAGCAGTCTGAAAAGGGTTTTGAAAAAGAATAGTGATTGATTTCGGGGTGGGATATGTGGGAAAAATACTCAGTCTTTGCAAATAAATCTTAAATATCTGAACCCATGACAATAAATCTAATAAAAAAAACCGTGGCGATCCAGCTTTTTATAGTGGGTCTGTGGACATCCTTTGCGGCCGCTGACGAAGTCTGCCAGACCGCTCTGGCTGACTCTCCTGCTTATAAAGAAGCCGTTATCTTTTTTCCGTGTCAGATAACAACTCCCCTGCCCGCCCTGACCCTCACCGGCGGATACAACAATACATACCGTAATCTGTTGTGGATGACGGAAGCGCTGGCGGCCAATGGCTACATCGTTCTGACCATGACTCCGAACGATATCAACGGCACCGTCAGTGAATGGCAGCAGCTGCATCTGCAGGGCCAGACTCTGCTGCACACAGAAAACCAACGCGAAACCTCAGACGTATCCGGCAAGATAGATACTCAGCGCCTGGGCATGGCCGGGTTCTCCATGGGGGGCGGTGGCGTACTGCTGGCTGCAGCGGAGTTGAAAGATCAGATACAGGCTGTCACTGCATTTGCGCCTTTTCTGCTGGAAGAAGACCGGTCCTTAGCGAGCCCAAGCGCCGCGACTCTGATACTGGCCGGAGACCGTGACCTGCTCGTCACCAACGAATCTGTCGGCCAGATCTGGCAGGCCGTTACAGCTTCAGCCTCAGCTTCTGCCCTGATGAAATACCACAATGGCCGTCATCAGCAGTGGTACCGCAATGAGTTTCCGCAAAACCGCGACAGCTATCTGCGCCTGACCCTTGCCTGGCTCGATCACTATCTGAAAGGCAATACACCTCAGGACGATGTGTTCTCCGACCTCTCTGCCGGACAGGACGCTGATAATGAATTGCTCAGCCGGGCGGAGTACAACAGCCGCTGAAAACAGGCATAACTGCCCGGAAATTGGCGAATGACAGGTCTGAAAATGAAGCAATTCAGGCCATGTTATTAATTAACAGGTGCTCAGTTTCTCATGCTCTGGTCGTAATGATAGGATGCTCTGATAACAACAACTAGAACGATTTCCGAGCGGGAGCGACCCTATGAAACCTTTCACAACTTTTAAACTGGCGTTGCTGGTACCAGCAGCCCTGCTGCTTCAGGCCTGTATCGGCGGCGGCAATCCGGACCCCGGCCCTACCGACCCGGGCGCCCAGGCTCTGACCAATCCGGGGCCATACGAAATCTGCTACTACGATAACGGTATCAGCAGTAGCGATTATGCCTCTGCACGTATGTTCTACCCCTGTGACCTGAGTGCTGGTCCGTTCCCGGCCACCACCCTGACCGGTGGTTACACCAACACCAAAGAAGACATGTACTGGCTGGCGTATCACCTGACCTCTCATGGTTATGTGGTGATGGCCATGACTCCAACCAACCGTTTCGGTCAGCCTCCGGTCTGGGCCATGGCTCAGAAAGCTGGTTTCGCCATGCTGGCTACCGAAAACAGCGACAGCAGCAGCCCGCTGCAGGGCATGATTGATCTGGATGCCCGTAACCTCATGGGCTTCTCCATGGGTGGTGGTGGCGTCCTGCTGGCCGCCAGCGAAATGGGTGGCGCTCAGACCAGTGCGATTGCTCTGGCACCATGGCTGGGTGATGACATGCCGGTATTTGGCAACATCAACAAGCCAACGTTGATGCTGGGCAGCGAAGAAGATGAACTGGCCTACTACGTCGAAGACTTCTATTCGCGTCTGCCGTCATCCATTGAACGCGGACTGGGTATGTGGGCCGGTTCCAGCCACTTTGACTGGTACGGCGACCAGCGCAGCGAAGAAGGCATCAAAGCCCAGTTCCGTACTCTGGTCACGGCCTTCCTCGAAGTTCACCTGAAAGGCGATTCTTCAGCTTACAGCTACTTCGAAGGCGCTGAGCACGACGAGCATGTTGCTGAAGGCTGGTTCTCTGCGTACGACTTCCAGAAGAAGTAAGCGGTTTCAGCCCAATAAAAAAGCCACCCTCAAGGTGGCTTTTTTTGTGCCCGGTAATCTGCTGATCAGCGCAGCAGAGACACGGCAGATTACTCTGCCGGTTTCGCTTTCTCACGCAGCTTGATGTGCAGTTCGCGCAGCTGAGTATTGCTCACTTCGCCCGGCGCTTGTGTCATAACACAGGCCGCAGACTGAGTTTTCGGGAAGGCAATCACTTCACGGATGCTGTTAGCACCGGTGAGCAGCATGATCAGACGATCCAGACCAAACGCCAGACCACCATGTGGCGGCGCACCGAACTTCAGAGCGTCGAGCAGGAAGCCGAACTTTTCGCGCTGTTCTTCTTCGCTGATGCCCAGTACGTCGAATACTTTTGCCTGCATATCCTGATCGTGGATACGGATAGAACCACCGCCCAGCTCACAGCCATTCAGTACCATGTCGTAGGCACGTGACAGCGCTGCAGTCGGGTTGGCTGCCATTTCTTCTGGCGAGCAGCTTGGTGCAGTGAACGGATGGTGCAGTGCAGTCAGAGAGCCATCGTCGTTTTCTTCGAACATCGGGAAGTCAACGACCCACAGAGCAGCCCACTCTGATGTGTACATGTTGAGGTCTTCTGCCACTTTGCAGCGCAGTGCGCCCAGTGCATCACACACAACTTTAGTTTTGTCTGCACCGAAGAAGATGATATCGCCGTTCTTAGCGTCCAGCTTCTCCATGATCTTCATTGTGTTGTCGTCACCAATGAACTTGATGATCGGAGACTGCAGGCCTTCTACGCCGTTTTCAATTTCGTTGACCTTAATCCAGGCCAGACCTTTGGCGCCGTAGATACCAACGAACTTGGTATATTCGTCGATCTGCTTACGCGACAGCTCAGCGCCACCCGGTACTTTCAGTGCAGCAACGCGGCACTTAGGATCTTTCGCTGGTGCTGCGAACACTTTGAAGTCGATGTCCTGCAGGAACTCTTCAACATCCACGATTTCCATCGGAATACGCATATCCGGCTTATCAGAACCGTACTTGCTCATCGCTTCTGCGAAAGGCATACGAGGGAAGTCGCCGAGATCAACGTTCAATTCTTTGAGGAAGATTTCTTTGATCATGCCCTGAGCCAGGCCCATGATGTCTTCTTCATCGATGAATGACGCTTCGATATCGATCTGGGTGAATTCCGGCTGACGATCAGCACGCAGGTCTTCGTCACGGAAACACTTGGCAATCTGGTAGTAACGGTCAAAACCGGACACCATCAGCAGCTGTTTGAACAGCTGAGGCGACTGCGGCAGCGCGAAGAAAGAACCTTCGTGGGTACGGCTTGGCACCAGATAGTCACGCGCACCTTCTGGGGTGGCACGGGTCAGGATCGGCGTTTCGATATCGAGGAAGCCGTTGTCTTCGAGGTAGCGACGGGCCGTGGAAGTCACTTTCGAGCGGAAGCGCAGCTTGTCCTGCATTTCCGGGCGACGCATGTCCATGTAGCGGTATTTCAGACGGATGTCTTCGCCCACGTCGGTGTAACCATCCAGCGGGAACGGCGGAGTCACTGCCTTGTTAAGGATAGTGATCTCTTTGCCCAGCACTTCGATCAGGCCGGTTTTCATATTGGCATTGGTCGTGCCTTCCGGACGTGCACGCACGCGACCGGTGATCTGCACAACGAACTCTGAGCGCACGCTGTCAGCGGTGGCAAAGGCTTCGGCAGTATCCGGATCAAACACAACCTGCACCAGACCTTCGCGGTCACGTACATCCAGAAAGATGACGCCGCCATGGTCACGGCGACGGTGTACCCAGCCGCAGAAAGTCACGGTCTGGTCGGTCAGTGTCTCGTTGATATCACCACAATAGTGAGTGCGCATTCCGGTTTTCCTGATTCATTAAATCTGTCTGATGGCTCGCCGTTGATGGTCTCTGAGAGTGTTTGCACAAGTCAGAGCCGGGTCGGCAGGCCGGAAAAGGCACGCATTATAGCTGAGACTGACCGGCCAGTTAAGGCACCTCTGGGTAATTCGGTGCATGCTCCGGACTTCAGTAAGCTTGCAGATCACGAAGCCGGATTGCGGGCATAGCTGGCTACGTCAAAATCCGGCGACAAAGATATGTGAGTTTACTGGAGTCCCCGAAGGGCGCGGCTTTCAGAGCCCCAGAACTGTGTTCATGAGATTGCGAAGGGAGCGACCATTCGCTGTACTCATTGCCTTGTTCTGAGACTCTGATTGCTCGCGCGGAGCCAGTGCAGAATTGCTCAGAGGTGCCTCAGGCACAGTGAGGCATTATCAGACAAGAGTGCAGGCGCAATTTCACCTTGCCCTGTACAGGCAATCAGGTAACCTCGCTGGCACACAATAAGAACGGGAGTTTTCCTGCATGAAATCTTTCTCCGGTAAGGTCGTCGTGATCACAGGTGCCGCTTCCGGCATCGGTCGCGCCCTGGCCATCCAGCTCAGTAAAGAAGGCGCGGCACTGGCCCTGTCTGACGTCAACCAAGAAGCCCTCGAAGAAACCCGCAGCCAGCTGACCGGACCAGGCAAGGTCACTACCCAGTATCTGGACGTTGCCGACCGTGCGGCCTTCCATGCCTATGCTGATCAGGTGGTTGCTGATCATGGTGTGGTCGATATGGTGGTCAATAACGCAGGCGTTTCCGTGTCTGAGAACATTGAGAATCTCAGTTACGACGATATGGAATGGATCGTTAACATCAACTTCTGGGGTGTGGTGCACGGTACCAAGGCGTTTCTGCCGTATCTGCAACAGCGTCCTGAAGCCGCATTGGTGAACGTCTCCAGCATTTTCGGTATCGTCGCTCTGCCGGCTCAGGGTATTTATAACGCCACCAAGTTTGCAGTGCGTGGTTTTACCGAGTGTCTGCGTCAGGAAATGGAAGGCACCAACCTGTTCGTCACCACAGTGCACCCGGGTGGTATCCGCACCAATATCGTCCGTAATGGCCGCAACCGCGCCTCCATCACCGGTGACCGCCTGCCCCAGGAAACTATGGCCAAAATCTTTGAGAGAACCGCTCTGACCACACCGGCAAAAGCGGCCGATGTGATTCTCACCGGCGTCCGCAAAGGCAACCGCCGCATTCTGATCGGTGCTGATGCCCGTGGCATGGACCGTCTGCAACGCCGCTTCCCGGTGCGTTACGGTGCCATCATCCGCTGGATCATTATGAAACTGGTGTAATCCCGCCGTATTCAGACCTGAATACCGTGCCAGAATCGGTTTCAGGCCTGAACTGGCAGGTTTGGCGTGGCAACCCGCTTTCTGTCTGGCTCTGGCACGGACGCGGCCTTTACCTCTGGCACATCTGGCCTAGTATTTTCTTACTATAATAACGAAGCACGTCCGTTCCGATCTCTCAATAACAAAACCAGGGAAATCTTATGCCTGCTACTCCTACGCGCAAAACCACCGCTCTCCGCGAAAAATACACCAAAACCCAGATCGTTAATGAAATCGCCGAAAACACCGGCCTGACCAAGAAAGAAGTCAGTGCTGTGCTGGATGAACTGGGCATTGTTATCGAACGTCATATCAAAAAGCGTGCGGTGGGTGAGTTTACCCTGCCGGGTCTGCTGAAGATCAAAACCGTGAAGAAAGCGGCGACCAAGGCCAAGAAAGGTGTGCCTAACCCTTTCCGTCCCGGCGAAACTATGGACGTTGCTGCCAAGCCGGCTTCAACCCGGGTTAAGGTACTGCCACTGAAGAAACTGAAGGATATGGCTCTCTGATCCTGATCCTGATGCTGCGCGGGCACTGCGCCCGCGTTTCTCCCGTTGTTATCTGATCCCACCTCCGCAATGACACCAGATATTCCCCTCACAGACCTGCTGCAACAGATACGCGACTGCCGTCTGTGTGATGCTCATTTACCGTTGGGTGCTAACCCGGTGGTAAGGGCATCGGCCAGTGCGCGGTTGATGATCATAGGTCAGGCACCGGGAACCCGCGTGCACCAGACCGGCATTCCCTGGAACGACCCCAGTGGTCAGCGTCTGCGGCAATGGCTCGCGCTGTCGGATGAGGCCTTCTACGACGAGAAGCAAGTGGCGATTATGCCGATGGGTTTCTGCTATCCCGGTAAGGGAAAATCCGGAGATCTGCCGCCAAGGCCGGAATGCGCACCAACCTGGCACGGGTCGCTGCTGTCACAGCTGCCGGACATCCGCCTGACATTGCTGATCGGCCAGTATGCGCAGAATCATTATCTGCAGGATGACTTCCGTACCCTGACTGAGCGGGTTCAGAACTTCCGTAACGCCGGAGCCGCTATCATTCCCCTGCCTCACCCATCGCCGCGTAATCAGCTGTGGCTGAAGAAGAATCCATGGTTTGAGGCGGAGGTCATTCCGGAGCTGCAGGCCCGCGTCAGAGCACTGCTGCAGGCCGATTCTTCACCACTCGTCTCTTAAGCGCCGTAACGCACGGAACACATCACGGTCACCCATGCCCAGAGCCGGGAATTCTTCTTTGAGTTTCTGCCGTATGGCCTCTGAGTGCAGACGCAGGAAGGGGTTGTAGAGGCGCTCCTGCCCCAGGGTCATCAGCGGCATATCGTCTTCACCCGTGGCTGCAACCTCCGCCTGCCAGTAACGGGCGTCGGTGTTGTCCGGTTCCCGGGTCAGGGCAAAGGCCAGATTGTTTTTCATGTAATCGTGGCCCGGATACAGCAGGGTTTCATCCGGCAGCGACAGAATCTGCGATACGAAAGTGTCGTACATCTCATCGACATCTCCACCGTTACGGCAGTTACCGGCGCAGGCGTTGAACAGGGTATCGCCGGAGAAGAGTGCCGGAGTACCGCCGTTATCTTCTGCGGCCACCAGCAGGCAGACATGCACCGGCGTATGACCCGGGGTGTGCAGAACCCGGAGTTTCAGTGAGCCGAGTTCGACGGTGTCGCCGGCACTGAGACCCCGGTCGACACCCGGGATACGCGCGATGGCGTTCTTATGGGCAAGCACCTGAGCACCGGTGGCCGCGACCACAGCGGGATTACCTTCTACGTGGTCGTGATGCTCGTGGGTATTGATGATAAAACGGATGCGATAGCCTTCCTGCTCCGCCAACCGCACCATGGCCTCACCATCAAGCGGGTCGAGGGCGATGGCCTCACGGGTTGTTTCACAGCCGATCAGATAATTGAAGTTACGCAGGCTGTTGTGCATGTAGCGGCGGTAAACCTTCATCTGCCTTCCTACCAGTAAACGTTGCTGGAATCCCCTTTCGGAATTGCTGTTTCATCGACGAAATAACTCTCAAAGAGTTCCTGCAGTTCTTTCTTGCGGGCATCCAGCGCGGCGGCATCGTACGGCACCATGGGGCTGTGTCCCCATACCGGACCGGGCCAGGCCGGATCACCTTTACGGCGAACCACATGATGCACATGCAACTGCGCGACGATGTTACCCAGCTCCGCCACGTTCATGGAGTCAGCGGAGAAATGATCGGCCATTTTCTCGGCCACCCGGGCTGATTCCTCCATCAGCTGAGCACGGTCTTTGGCTGACAGATGGTAATACTCCGTCAGGCCTTTCTTAGCCGGAACCAGAATCACCCAGGGGTAACGGCTGTCTTTCATCAGCAGTACCTGACAAAGTGGGAAATGTCCGAGGTACTCAGTATCGGCTTGCAGGCGTGGATCAAGGCAGAACATAATCAGTCTCCCGTTTTTTTATCATTCTATCTTCTGATAATAGGCGCCGGAACTTAGCAGGTCACTGATTTATGAAAGATTTTTCGACAATTCCGGACATAAGACAGGTCCCGCAGAACGAATGGGATGCCCTGGTTCCCGGCGGTTACCCCTTTGCCTCATACGCCTTTCTCAGTGCACTGGAAGCCAGTGGCTGTGTGTCTGCTGCCACGGGCTGGCAGCCATCGCACCTGCTGTTCAGAGACAGTGACGGCCAGCTGCGCGGTGCGGTACCTGCGTACATCAAGCAGCACAGCTACGGCGAATACGTATTCGACTGGAGCTGGGCCGACGCCTACGCCCGCTACGGGCTGGATTATTACCCCAAGCTGCTGCTGGGAATTCCCTTTACTCCGGCCTCCGGACCGCGATTGCTGGGCGATCCGGGTTGTTTCAGTGACCTCTACCCGCAGTTGCAGAGCTTCTGTGAAGATCAGCACCTCTCCGGCTGGCACCTCAACTTTCCAATGGTGGACGATTTTCCGCAACCTGTTCCGGATAACCCGGCGCACCCGGATCTGCGTAGCGCCTGCCAGTTCCACTGGTTTAACCGCGGCTATGAATCCTTTGAGCAGTACCTCAGCCACTTTGTCAGCCGTAAACGCAAAAGCGTGCTGAAAGAACGTAAGGGCGTTGCGGCTGCAGGAGTCCGTATGGTGCGTAAAACCGGCAGCGCCATCAGCGATGACGACCTGCGCTATTTCTATCGCTGTTACCTCTCCACCTACCAGCAGCGCATGTCGACACCCTATCTGACGCTGGATTTCTTCCGTCGTCTGCGTGACAGCATGGGCCACCAGATGTTGCTGGTACAGGCCCTGCGGGATGACCGGCCCTGTGCCAGCGCCCTGTACTTTTTTGACGACCAGACTCTGTATGGGCGCTACTGGGGCTGTACCGACGAGATCAGCGGCCTGCACTTTGAAGCCTGTTACTATCAGGGCATAGAGTTCTGCATTGAACAGGGCCTGCAGCGGTTTGACCCCGGAACTCAGGGTGAACACAAAATCAGCCGCGGGTTTGAACCCGTGCTCACTTACAGCCTGCACTGGCTCGCACACCCCGGCTTTCAGGATGCGGTCGGGCGCTTTATCCGTGAAGAAACCCCGCATATTCACGCCTACCGCGACGAAGCCCGGACCCTGCTGCCCTTCCATCGTGAAGAAAACGCCTGATACTCGCCTGAACGCCCCAGCGATGGTATAAACCTCCACGACCGAACCCCGAAAACCGCAGGAAACCTTATGCTGCGCGCCTACCGCGTTGAACATATTCTGGTGTACGCCGACCGCGGCACCGAAGCCAAGATACTCGCTGCACCGAAACTGCGGCCAACCGAGGAATGGCGGGAAGATGTCGCCGCCTGGGTGGCGTTGCGGGCGGAGCGGGCACCAGAGATGGATGATAAGGTGGATCCGGCGGCGGTGGAGCCGTATATCGCTGGGTAAGCCTGCTTTTTGATGTAGTAGTTGTTGCTCCTGAGAGGGTGGCATGGGGGCGCCCAGCCCCGACCGTCTTGTGATAGTTCAACACCTGAAGATATGTAAAAGTAAGCTATATCGCTCCTGGGAGGACTGCCTCCTCCCGGCGCTGGCCTTCCCACCTGCTTCGCGCTGTATTACTCGCTGTTTCACGATTTCTTGCAAACTCACAACGCTCGCGGCGTGATTCGGCATCCTGCCTCAGCACGCCTTCCTCGACGTCCTGTCTCGGAGAGCTGTTCGTTTTTATAAATCGTGGCTCGTAATAGGCGCACTTAACACCTGAGACACCGATGAAAAACGAACTGCACTGGGGGCCTTAACGTAACTGTTGATTCTGGATTCCCGACTCCGCGGGAATGACGGGTATAGATTTCAACATTACCGGATTACTTCGCTTCCGCTCGCACAGACGATATGACTTTGATTAAAGAAGAGTCTCATATCATCGACGTTAAGGCTCCCAGTGATGTTTCTTCGATGCAAAACTGTCGCTGGTTGAAAGTGCGCCTAGTGTGAGTCGCTGATGACGAAGGTGAATAGGCGGGAGGAACATGGATGTTCCGACAGGCCCGCTGAGGCAGGACGCCGAATCGGGTCGGCGCCGTTATGAACCTGCTGACATCAGCGGAAAAACGAACACTACAGCGCGAAGCAGGTGGGAGGGCCAGCGCCGGGAGGATGCCGTCCTCCCGCGAGCGCAAACAAGTTCCTGAAAATCACTCTCTGAGTTGTCACAGATGGCCGGTCGGGACTGGGCGTCCCCATACCGTCCTCCCAGGAGCGCAAACAAATTCCTGAAAATCACTCTCTGAGTTGTCACAGGTTGCCGGTCGGGACCAGGAGTCCCCATGCCTTCCTCCCGGGAGCGAAAAATACATCAGAATTAACTTTCGGGATTTCTTGTGCGTATGACTCCGTAATCACAGCCCGACATCACATCAGCAAAAAGAAATCACCTCTTCCTCACCAACACCGCCGCGGTATACCGCCTCCTCCCGTACTGCACCATCGCCGACAGGTTATCCAGACTCACCGGCACAAACAGGCTGTCGGTATCCGCCTGATCCAGCGCTTCATCCACATCCGGATCATTGATGTAGGCAAAGCGGTCATCCATGGCCACCAGCCACACCCAATGAGGTGCCTTGTTGCGGTTCAGGCGGTATGTGCTGATCAACAGCAGCACCCGGTATCCCTCTTTGAGGGCGAGGCGCAGATCGTCTGCCATCATGTTGCGGATCTCGGTCTCTATACCCTGCTCCGCACAACGGCGGCTGAACTCTTCGCTGACGTCCACCAGCAGCTCGCGCTTGTGTGGATCACGTACGCCTTCCAGAAATGGAGTTTCATCATCCGACAGCCAGAGCCGGGCTTCAAAACCTCTGTGATCCGCAGCCAGTGCCAGCCCCTGCGGTGAACAGCCGCCGTGTCCTGTCGTCAGGTAAATAGTGGTGGCTTCACGCCAGATATCCAGTTCGTTGATGCGCGTGAGGGCAACGCGGTCGTCCATGCTGTGCATGGCCATCATCAGGGCTGAGGGGCCGCAGGTGAAGGGCGTGGTCTGGGCATAGAACGGCAGGTGATCAGGCACCCGGCGGCTCAGGGCCAGGTGTTTTTCCAGACGCCAGCCATCCGCCCCGTCTTCGTAATAGGCCGGGAGGTTTTTCAGAATCCGGTAACCGGCTTTCTCATAAATCGCCAGTGCGCGGGTATTGTCCTGCCTGACTTCAAGGCGCATAAACAGAATGCCGCGCTCAACCGCGGACTGCTCACAGTGGCGCATCAGCTCCGCCGCCAGACCCTTGCCCTGGGCCTCTGGTGCCACGGCAATGGAATACAGACGTGCCAGTGAAGTTCCCCGGTGATACAGCACCAGGGCATAGGCCAGAATCTGATCGCCACTGCCGTCCATACAACACCAGAGTTCGCTCAGATCGCTGCGGATAAAATGACGGAAACGGCGTGCCGTCAGGGCATCACCGCTGAATGCCCGGGATTCAATATCTGTCAGTGCCGGAACATCGGAAATCCGGGCCAGTCGGATGCTCATTATGGTGTCTCTGTGGAACCTTTTCAGCCAAGCGTTATAGAACACTATTATGGCGGTGAAACGCGAAAAAAATTTGTTCCAAAGAAAAGAAAAAATGATTGGCAGACAGTGTCATTGCTTCCTAATATAAGCCCGCCGCCGTGCCGTTAAGCGGCTATCCTTAATCACATTCCGGCAGCCGCTTTTTTCCTTCAGGAACCGCATGAAATCATTACTTGTTCTCGTTGACCAACTGGACGACTGGTCCCCCTACTACCCAAGCAGTCAGGTGATCGACATCGCCAGCTATCTGCAGGAGCCCGGCAACGCACAGGGGTATGTGATCAACCTGTGCCATGATTTCTCGTACCTCAGTTCCGGTTACTACGGTTCGCTGCTGGCCGAAGCCCGTGGTGGCATGGCGTTTCCCAGTGCCCGTGCCATCCGCGAGCTGCACAGTTTTGAATCCGGTCAGCCGCTGCTGCCCAAGCACAGCCGCCTGCTGGAGAGCTACAGCCGCCGTCATCTGAAAAACACACCTCAGATTCAGGTGCGTTGTTATTTCGGTACCAGCGATCACCCGGAACTGGCCCCGGTGATGCGCCGCATTTTCGAAAATTACGGTTTCCCGGTGCTGGATGTGGTGCTGCTGAAAGTTCAGGCCGATTTCTGGGTGATTCACCAGCTCGAAGTGCCGTCTCTGGAGCAGTTGCACGAGCAGGAGCAGGATGCCTTTGCATCAGCGCTGGATGCCTTCAGCCATAAAATCTGGCGCCTGCGCAAAACCACCAAGGGCTACAAATACGACGTTGCGATTCTGGTGAACCCGGACGAGGCCCTGCCGCCCTCTAACAAAGGCGCTCTGCAGGCTTTTGTTCAGGCCGGTAAGCAGATTGGCCTGAACGTGGACTTTATTCACCCGACCGATGCCAGCCGCATCGGCGAATACGATGCCCTGTTCATCCGCGAAACCACCCGGGTGGATCACCATACTTACCGCATGGCGCAGATGGCCGAAAATCAGGGACTGGTCGTTATCGACAGCACCAGCGACATCATGCGCTGCTCCAACAAAGTGTACCTGCATGAAACCCTGCAACGTCACAAGGTGGATACCCCGGCCACACGCCTGATCCTGACGCAGCAGGCGCAGGACATCGATGCCCTGACCGCTGATCTCGGGCTGCCGGTGATTGTGAAAGTGCCGGATGGCTCCTTCTCCATCGGGGTGGAGAAAGCTTCGACCCGGGAAGAGCTGGAAGAATGCATTGCCCGTCTTGGTGAACGCTCAGCCCTCTTGCTGCTGCAGGAGTTTGTGCCGACGGAATTCGACTGGCGCATCGGTATTCTGGACGATCAGGTGCTCTACGCCTGCCGTTATTTTATGGCGCGCAGTCACTGGCAGATTTACAACCACAGTGCCCGTTCGCACAAATCCGGTAACGCCGATGCATTCTCACCGGACAAGGTACCCAAACACGTGCTGAAAACCGCACGGAAAGCGGCCAAATGCATGGGAGATGGCTTTTACGGTGTGGACATCAAAGACCTGGGTGACAAGGCCGTGGTGATTGAGGTGAACGATAACCCCAGCATCGACAAAGGGGTGGAGGATCTGCACAGCGGCAGTATGCTGTATCAGCAGATTATGGGGGTTTTCCTGAAGCGTCTTGATGAGATGAATGGCCGCTAGTGTTAAGCGACTGCGCTCGCTGATACTGCGTTAAAAGCCGGAACGCCTCCAGTTAAACAGAAGATTAATATTCAGAGTTCAAGGCCCCCAGTGATTTCTGTGGTTGAACTACTGTAGCTGGTTGATAATACGCCTCCGGAAGCCACCGGATAACTGAAGTAACGAAGTGGGTGCGAGGCAGGAAGCCGAGCAAGACTGCGAGGGACAGGGAAGTCCCTTGCAGACGTACCATGAGAGTTACGAAGATATCAGGAATCACGGCTTCGGAAAGCGCGAAGCAGGTGGGCGGGCCCGCGCCGGGAGGATGCCGTCCTCCCAGGAGCGAGAAGAATGTGTTTTTCTTAATTCGAAGCACTTGGCTACAAAGAAATGCTCCTGACGACTGAAAGCTATGGCCCTCAGTAATCACCACCGCTCCGGTAAACCACCCGTCTGTAACAAGGCCGCGATATCCATCGTCAGGGCAATGGCCACATGCACCATCACCCCTCCCCAGATGGAGCGTGACATCAGCGCCAGTACTCCTAAAAAGAATCCGAACAGAATAGCGCCGAAGGATTCCGGCCAGAGTTTCGGGAAATGCAGCATCAGGTAAGGTAAACACATTACTGCCACCGACAGGCTGCCAAACTGACGGCGCAGGCCGTTGACGAGAAAGCCGCGGAAGAAAAACTCGACCGTCACGAACTGGGCGATGTAGATCGCCTCCCACAACAGCAGGTCGCTCCAGCTGCGGCTGGCCTGTTTGTAGAAGGGATAATGCTGGGAAAAGCCGTCGGTAAAACTGGCGATAATGGCAAAAACCATGATGGGCGTCGCCAGCAGCAGATAGCCGGGCCAGTGCTCATGCACTCTGCCCCACTGCAGCCCGTAGTGCTTCAGCGGCTCTTTCAGCCAGAAGCGTACCGCCAGCAGCGGAATCAGCAGAAAGCCCAGCAGATGAATTCCACCCCACCAGACGTAGCCGAACAGCTCTCGATATTCGCTGGTCCGGTAGGCATAGCGCCACTGGCCGTTCTGACCTGTCAGGGTATCCAGCCAGCTGATCAGGTCACGCAGGTTGGAGCTGTACTTGCCGTAATGCACCAGCAGCAGACACAGGCAGGCAACCCCGATGACCACCCACACCTGTAACTGCGGCGACAACCCCGGCTGAGGATGACGCTCCCGCTGCAGGCGGTATTCCAGTGCTTCAGCGTCAATGGTTCTGATCTGCGCCCGCAGGAATCCGGGTGTCAGCCAGGTCAGAAAATTCATGTTCGGGTTCCTGTTGCAGCCGGAGTCCACCGGCGTTGGGGGCGTCAGAGTTTACTGTGCAAATGTTACCGGTCTGAGTTCAGGCTTTCGAGACGGGCACTGCCGTCCGTCTGCATCTGAATCTGCTGGTTAATGCGGTTCTGATAGTCCTGCAGTGATGCGTTCAGATCATCAATGATGGCCTTACCCCGTTGTGCTGCGTTCGGCCCGCCCAGTGAGGCTGCAAGGCCCTGCTTCTCGGTAATCAGTGCATCACGTTCGCGGGTCAGGCGCTCGATGGTTTCACTGGCTTTGCTGATCATGCGCTCCAGCGAGATGCGGTCGTTATTCTCAGAAACCGATTGCGCCGCTGCGGCACGCTTTGCCTGCGAGTCTTCAAACGACAGGCCGGGTTCGATCTCGACGTTCTTCACTGAACGGTCGCTGTACTGTTGCGGACAGGGTGTCTGTGAATACAGAGTGCGTCCGGCGTCATCCTTGCAAACATACACCTGAGCCGCCTCGGCGGCCGGAACCAGCAACAGGGTGCTGATAAGAAGGGTGCGCAGCATATGAGATCCCTCGTTATTATTCAGCCTTTACAGTAGCAGGCTGACGATATCTCTGGCAAAAGGTACAATGCGCGCTTTCAGGCCCCGCGCCCCAAGTCATTGATCCAGGTAACTCCCATGTCAGAACAGAACCCGTCATCCACCATTGTGAAAGAAGGCGGTGAAGTACCGGCCAGCGGACGTGTTGGATTTGTATCTCTGGGATGCCCGAAAGCGCTCGTCGACTCAGAACGTATCCTCACCCAGCTCAAGCTGGACGGCTATGACGTGGTTAACAGTTACCACGATGCCGACGTCGTCGTCGTGAACACCTGCGGCTTTATCGACGATGCCAAGCAGGAGTCTCTGGATGCCATCCACGAGGCCATGACCGAAAACGGCAAGGTCATTGTGACCGGGTGTATGGGTAAAGGCGCCGACGCCGAGCTGATCAAAAGCAAAAACCCGGGCGTACTGGCGGTAACCGGCCCACAGGCTTATGAAGAAGTCATGACCGCTGTTCATCAATGGGCGCCGAAGTCGACCGAGCACAATCCCTTCACCGATCTGGTGCCGCCACAGGGCGTAAAACTGACCCCGCGTCATTACTCCTACCTGAAGATTTCTGAAGGCTGCAACCACAGCTGTACCTTCTGCATCATCCCGGACATGCGCGGCAAGCTGGTCAGCCGCCCGATTGGTGATGTGCTGGAGGAGGCCAAGCGACTGGTCAACGCCGGCACCAAAGAGCTGCTGGTGATCTCACAGGACACCTCCGCCTATGGCGTTGATCTGAAATACCGCACCGGTTTCTGGGATGGGCGCCCGGTCAAAACCCGTATGCTGGAGCTGTGTGAAGAGCTGGGCAAAATGGGCGTGTGGGTGCGCCTGCACTACGTCTACCCCTACCCACACGTTGATGATGTCATCCCACTGATGGCGGAAGGCAAGATCCTGCCGTATCTGGACATCCCCTTCCAGCACGCCAGCCCACGTGTGCTGAAAATGATGAAGCGCCCGGCCCATGCAGAAAACACGCTGGAACGCATCAAAAAATGGCGTGAGATCTGCCCGGAACTGGTGATCCGCTCCACCTTTGTGGTTGGCTTCCCCGGTGAAACCGAAGAAGACTTCCAGATCCTGCTCGACTGGCTGGAAGAAGCCGAACTCGACCGCGTCGGCTGCTTCAAATACAGCCCGGTTGAAGGTGCCAAAGCCAACGACCTGCCAGACCATATTCCGGAAGACATTCAGCAGGAGCGCCACGACCGCTTTATGGAGAAAGCGCAGGAAATCAGTACGCGTAAACTGGCGCGCCGCATCGGTCAGCGTCTGACCGTACTGATTGATGAGGTCGATGAAGAAGGCGCTATTGGCCGTATTTACGCCGATGCACCCAACATCGACGGCATGGTCTACCTGAACGAGTTCTTCGACTGTGAACCGGGTGATCTGATCGACGTTGAGATTGAACATTCGGATGAATACGATCTGTGGGGAACACCGGTCGCTCAGGCATAAATTTTCATCTGATGGCTCCCGGGCTTCCGGGAGCCGCCTTCCCGCGCGCCAGCGGCCTTCCGTCCCCGTTTCCAAGAAACACTGTCCCATTTCCCTGCGTACTATCCCCTCACCGGCACCTTGAAAAATCCTGCGTCTCCCCTCATTTAATCTGTAGCTCACTAACACACAAAAAAGCGCAGCACAGGTTATGACTGACAACGAACACGAATTTATCAGCCGCGAGGATATTGCCTCCGGTGTCGCCGTGGCCGACGAGATTCTGCCGGACCGTCTGCATATTATTCCGGTTAACGGCCGCCCTCTTTTTCCCGGGCAGGTACAACCCATTATTCTGGAAGCCGACCTGTGGAAAAAAACCTTGCAGCGCGTGGCGAAGACCGAACACCATCTGATCGGTATCAGTTTTGTCGATGACAAACAGCCGTCTGAAGTACCGGACGTCAACCGCATACCATTGATTGGTTGCGTCGCACGGGTGCACAAAACCACCGCAGAAGATGGCCGCATCCAGTGTATTGTTCAGGGCATCCGCCGCTTCCGTATTGTCGACTGGGTTAATCACGAACCACCCATGCTGGCGCGGGTACAATACCCACGTGCCAGCGGCGAATTCAATGATGAAATCAAGGCCTACGCACTGGCTATCATCAACGCCATCAAAGAGCTGGTGACCATTAATCCGCTCTATTCCGAAGAGCTGAAACTCTACCTCAACCGTTTCAGCCCTAACGATCCCTCACCACTGGCGGATTTCGGCGCAGCACTGACCACAGCAGACGGAAAATCCCTGCAGAACATCCTTGATACCCTGCCCCTGCTGCCACGTATGGAGCGGGTACTGGCGCTGCTGAAAAAAGAACTGGAAGTGGCGCGCCTGCAGGTGGAAATCAATGACTCCGTCAATGCGAGCATGAGTGAACACCAGCGCAAATTCTTCCTGCGTGAACAGCTGAAAACCATCCAGAAAGAACTGGGGCTGGAGAAGGATGACAAGACCGCTGACATCGAAGAGTTTGAACAGCGCCTGGAAGGAAAAACCCTGCCGGAAGCCGCCCGCAAACGCTTTGACGAGGAACTGCGCAAATTCTCCCTGCTCGAATCCGGCTCGGCGGAATTCAACGTCTCCCGTAATTACCTCGACTGGCTCACCAGTGTGCCCTGGGGCGTGATGTCGGACGATATTTTTGATCTGAAACAGGCACGCGCCACGCTGGATGCTCACCATGCGGGACTCGAAGATGTGAAAGAGCGCATCATGGAATTCCTGGCGGTGGGTACTTACCGCAAGGATATTTCCGGTTCTATCCTGCTGCTGGTCGGCCCTCCGGGTGTCGGTAAAACCTCCATCGGCCGCTCCATTGCTGATGCCCTCGGGCGCAAGTTCTACCGCTTCAGTGTCGGCGGTATGCGCGATGAGGCCGAGATCAAAGGCCATCGCCGTACCTACATCGGCGCTATGCCCGGCAAGCTGATTCAGGCGCTAAAAGACGTGGATGTCGCCAACCCGGTCATCATGCTGGATGAAATCGACAAGATGGGTACGTCCTATCAGGGCGACCCAGCCTCAGCCTTACTGGAGGTGCTGGACCCGGAGCAGAACCGCGAATTTATGGATCACTATCTGGACGTACGGGTAGACCTGTCTAAGGTGTTATTTATCTGTACCGCCAACCAACTGGACTCCATCCCTGGTCCGTTACGTGACCGTATGGATATTATCCGTCTGTCCGGTTACATCGCGGAAGAAAAGCTCGCCATCGCCCGCGACCACCTCTGGCCACGGGTACTGGAACGGCATGGTCTGAAAAAATCGCAGATTAAAATCAGCGATGCCACGCTGAAAAAAGTGATCGAAGGCTACGCCAGAGAATCCGGCGTACGTGGTCTGGAAAAACTGCTCGCCCGGATTGCGCGCAAAGCCGTGGTTAAAATTCTGGAAAATCCGGATGACAAGATCTCCGTTACCGGTCAGTCACTGGAGGGTTATCTGGGCGCTCCCGTGTTCCGTCCGGAACGTATTATCCGCGGCACTGGGGTAGTCACCGGATTGGCCTGGACCTCCATGGGGGGGGCGACCCTGCCCGTAGAAGCCACCGTTGTGCACCATCAGAACCGGGGGTTCCGCCTCACGGGCAAACTCGGCGATGTGATGAAAGAATCCGCCGAAATTGCTTACAGCTACATCGCCGGACATGCCGCACAGTACGGTGGTGACAGCGACTGGTTCAACCAGAAATTCCTGCACCTGCACGTACCGGAAGGCGCCACACCGAAAGATGGCCCGAGCGCGGGTGTCACTATCACCACGGCGCTGATCTCGCTGATGCTGAACAAGCGCATCCGTCGACCACTGGCCATGACGGGCGAACTGACTCTGACCGGGCAGGTTTTACCTGTGGGCGGCATCCGCGAGAAAGTCATCGCCGCACGGCGTTCAAAGATCATGGAAGTGATTCTGCCGGAAGCCAACCGCAGTGATTTTGAGGAACTGCCGGAGCATGTGCGTAAGGGCATGACCGCGCACTTTGCGCGGCATTACGATGATGTGTTTAAGGTGGTGTTTGAATAGCCCATCGAATGAGCGGCGGTGTTCTTTGCGGCACGATGTGCCGCTCCCCTTTCAGGAATAATCAATCCGGTACCGGGGCCTGAATGTCCCGTTCAGACTATGGAAATAAACCACCAGATCGTCCGGAAGTCTTATCGTCACCCCGCCAGCATGGCCTCCAGATCCGGCTGCGACGGCATAAACCAGTACGATCCGGTGTGCGCATCACTCCAGCGCATCATGGCATCAATGACGCCATCACCCTTACCCAGCATACTGTCGATCAGGTGTTCAAAGCGGGTCTGCTCACACGACAGCGCCATAAAATACAGGCCTTTGTCTGTGGCATCACCGTACGGCGTGCCGCGACGGTAAATCTTCATGGGCACATCATCCACGTCGATATCCGTACGGGCGACGTGCGAGTCCGGTGGCATTTTTGCCCCTTCCATCTCAATGTTGGTGTCTTTGGTCCGACCCATGACATTTTCCTGAGCGGTGACACTGAGGTCGAGAAATTCCCGCAAGTGATGTGTCCATTTCTGGCCGATCACATAGGAACCTCCGGCGCCGGTTTCTCCTTCCGGTACCAGTGCCGCCTTAACCCGCTTGTCTCCGGTCGGATTTCCGGTGCCATCGACAAAACCAGTGAGAATACGCGCGTCCCGGGTTTTATAGCCGCTCAGATCCAATACGGTGTCCGCTACCTTAGCCATGGCCTCACCGACCTGCACCACCGCCTGCATCACGTCGCCACGGTCTTCACCATGAACCCAGATAAACAGATCGGTCTGCGTACCGGGCATACGATGGCCTTCGGCCGAAGATTGTGTGGTGAAATCGCGTAATTGAGCAGGACGCCAGGCGGGTTGCAGCAGATCCCAGCAGGCGGAACCGAAGGCGACGGCAATAAAAGCCCCGTCCACAGGGGTTACCGCCGATTTCAACGCACTGCGCAGTTCGGCGAGAGAAGCCGTTTTAAGCCGGTATTCCAGGTATTGTGAGCTGCGGCCGGGCTCTGCAAACAGCCCGGGTTGAAAGGTGGTCATGGTGCGTGTCCTGTTATCTGACAATGCACCCTATTTTTATGTAAGGCACCGACACTGTCCAGACCGAATGACCACAGCTGCGACCCGCATCCGTATTCGTCCCTGCGCAATCAGGAAGAAGCCCCATGTTGTTGGCGGACCGCTTCCAGTTTTTTGTAATACTCACCAACCCAGGTAACAAATGCCTTCAGCGGCCGGGCTTCGCTGTAATAAAAACCCTGCACACAGTCACAGCCCATATCTTCCAGTATGGTGAGCTGACTCAGATTTTCGACACCTTCGGCAGTCACTTCCAGGCCCAGCACATTACAGAGTGCCAGTATCGCGCGACAGATTTCTTTGTCACTTTCACTACTGGGCAGGTCAGCAATAAAACCGCGGTCAATTTTTACCCGGTCAAAAGGAAGATGTTTGAGACGGCTGAGGGATGAATAGCCGGTGCCGAAATCATCCAGCGCAAACTTGATACCCAGTTCTCTCAGGCTATCCAACTGTGCCCTTGCCCGGTCATTATTCTGGATGGCGGTTTCGGTAACTTCCAGCTCCAGTAAACCGGGATCCACACCGTAACGGTGAATCAGCCCTGAGACCACATCGGGAAAGTTCCTGTCTGTCAGCTGGCGGGTGGATACGTTGATGGAAATAACAATATCCGTATACCCCATTGCCTGAAATTCATTCAGTGCCCTGCAGCAATCTTCAATCACTTTATATCCCAGTTCCAGAATCAGGTTGCTCTGCTCGGCAATCGGAATAAAACGCTCAGGAGATACATTCCCCAGTACCGGGTGATGCCAGCGTGACAAGGCTTCTGCACCGTATACTTTACCGCGCAGAATATCGACCAGCGGCTGAAAATACACGTGGATTTCATTGCGCCGCAGAGCGTGTTTCATCTGCCGCTCCAGTTCCAGTTTTTCCCGTGATTCTTCAGCCAGTTTACTGTCGTAAAAACAGTAACAGTTTTTATTGAGATTTTTCGCCTGGAACAGTGCGGTATCTGCTGCGGAGATGAGGTTGTCGGCCCCCTCCAGAACTTCATTGGAAACCGCAATACCGATGCTGGCCGAGACCTGAACCAACTCACGAGACAACTGGATCGGCTGATGAATCTCATACAACAGCTTTTCAGCCATACGTTTCAGACCATCAATGCTTTCCACTTCGCGCACCAGAATGACAAACTCATCGCCGCCAATACGCGTCACCACATCCGAGACCCGCACAGACATGGTCAGACGGTCTGCAACGACCTTCAGCAGGGTGTCACCTTCACCGTGGCCAAGTGTATCGTTGATCACTTTGAATCCATCGAGGTCGATATACATGACCGCAACTTCAGCATCTTTAACGTTACGGCGGCGCAGAACATCGCTCAGCTGTTGTTCCAGATAGACACGGTTACCAATGCCTGTCATGGAATCTGTGTATGCCATCCGGGCCAGATGTTTTTCCGCCCGGCGTAACTTCTCAATATCAGAGATGGTAAACACAAAATTAATGATTTTTTTGTCGTCATTAAAAACAGCAGAGATATGTTCCCAGGCCGAAAAACGCTTGCCGTTTTTACGGTTACAGCCGATTTCACCACTCCAGAATTTTTTATCCTTCTCCATCAACTTGGGGTAGAAATGATCGGTATGACGGCGGGCATGCAGGAATTCATCGGGATCCCGTCCAAGAACTTCATCCGAGCGGTAACCGGTGACATCGGTAAAGGCCGGATTCACCGAAATAATCCGGCGTTGTGGGTCAGTGATGATGATGGCTTCTGACGTCGATTCAAATACGGCATTGGCCTGCCGCAATTTTTCTTCCCGACGGTAGGAATCCTCAACGTTGCGGATCACACCAACCAGACGTTTATTGCCACTGGTACTGTGGAAGGTAGAAGCAAATAATTCGCAGTGCTGATACGCATCACCGTTCTTCATCCGCACCCGGCGCTGAATCTGACTGCAGCTGGCCAGGTCATCATTCACCAGGTGAAGGTCCTCCGGATGAATCCGCTTCAGTAACTCATCCAGGCTGTAGACCACTATTTTTGACTGGTGGGACAGGTCGATATCACTGTTATCTGCACTGCTGCCGGGTGACCATTCCCAGATATCCATTTCTGCCGATTCCAGCGCCATACGCAGACGCTGGTCTGAATAGCGCAGTTCTTTATTGGCCTGGTGACGTGCCAGCGCCACCTGAATCGCCGCATCCATTTCTTTGCGTTCAAAGGGTTTTACGATGTATCCGTATGGCAGCGATTTGGCGGCCTGTTCAACAATGGATGTATCTGAATAGGCGGTCAGAAAAATAACCGGAATGCCGAATTCCCGCTCAATAATTTCTGCGGCCTCCGTTCCCAGCATCTCGGTTTTCAGATGGATATCCATAAGCACCAGATCCGGTTTCAGTGCCGCCGTCCGGGTCACAGACTCCTCTGCGGAAGCCACGGTATCCACGACCTCATAGTCCAGGTCGATGAGTGTCATTTTCAGATCCAGCGCGGTGATGCGCTCGTCTTCAGTGACCAATATTCTGATCGGTGGCATTATTCCTTTACCCCTACCGCAAAATCGACTTCATAACGCGTTCCCTGTCCGCGTTTCAGTACCAGATCCGCATCCAGTTGTTTCGCCAGATCCGGTATCAGCTGAAAACCCAGGGAGGTTCCCTGACCCAGCTCAAGATGTTCCGGTACACCAACACCATCGTCCTCAAGCGTCAGCCGGAGAATGTCATCATCACGCGTCAGGTAGAGGCGGATCTGCCCCTGATTGCGACCAATAAACGCATGCTTGATTGCATTGGTCACCAGCTCATTGATCAGCAGACCGAATGGCAGTGCGTGATCCATGGTCAGAAAGACCATCTCCTGATCAGAGTCCAGTTCAATTCTGAGCTTACGCGTCAGACCTGTGTAGCTCTGGCGCAGCAGGTCACAGAGGTTTTTCAGGTAAGACAGGGCCTCAATACGGTCCATCTGTTTCTTTTCATAGAACTGCTGGTGAATCAGGGCCATGGCCTTAATCCGCCCCTGACTTTCGGTGAAGGGTTCCCGGATTTCTTCAGGAATGCCCCGCGCCTGCAGACTGAGCAGGCTGGATACCACCTGAAGGTTGTTTTTGACCCTGTGATGCACCTCGTTCAGTAAGGCGGTTTTGGCCTTCAGTGCGTCTTCGAGGGTACGCTGAAATTTTTTCTGTGCAGTCACATCAATAACGGTGGCCAATACCCGCTTGTCGCCGGAGATTTCCAACGGGGTCAGGCCGACCTCAATCGGGAAAAGTGAACCGTCGCCACGACGGCCGTGCAGGTCCCGCTTATCTGCCATAGAACGGGCGACCGGCTGCTGGTAATACCCTTCACGCAGCCGGGCATGATCATGACGCATGGTGTCTGGTAACAGATCATCCACACACAGCCCGGCAAACTCGTCGGCGGAATAGCCAAACATTTGAGCGGCCCGGGCATTGGCCAGGGTGATGCGGCCACGGGCATCAGCAAGAATCAGAGCATCAGCGGTCGCTTCAAAAATTCTGCGCAGGAGCGTTTCACTGAACACCAGCTGTGCTTCACGTGCTATCCGTTCAGAAATATCCCTCGCCGAGGCAATAAGACGCTTGATCTCACCGTCTTCACCGCGCAGGGCTGTCAGCTGAAAATCAACGGTGACACAGCCTTCTTCCGGTATGTTCCAGAGACAATCAAACCGTGATGGCCTGCCGTCCCGGGCATCGTTGACGGCCTGCCGGATCCTGGTTGCAGATAACTCAGATTCTTCAATCAGAGGGTTCTGCCAGAGCGGCTTGCCCAACACATCGCTGAGGCGCAGCCCGGAGTCGGCAAGAAAGAGATTATTGGCATCCAGCACAATGCCATCGGTCGAGAGCACAAACACATAAGTCGCCAGATGATCGAGAATCTTCTGGGCATGTTTTTCGGATGCACGGATGTGGTGTTCTGAAGTTTCCGGGATGCCATCGGGCTGCAGTATCAGTACCCCAGACACAGTACCATCTTCACCTCTGACCGGAAGATAGTCGGCGCAGAGAAAGAGCTCGCCACCACGGGAATAGCGTATTTCGGGCGGAAACAGCTCCTTGCTGCCGGTTACGGCCTGACCATCTCTCAGTACCGACTGCAGAACCGGTTCAATCATGGGAGTAAGCTGAGGCAGGGCTTCACTGAGCAGACTGCCACCAGAGGCAGCAGCTGGCATTCCACTGACGGTCGTCAGGGCGTGACCGGCACTGACAAGGCGATACTCGTTGTCGAGCAGTGCGATGAAACCGGCGGGTTTGTCCGCGAGGATATCCAGAGCACAGGCTTTAAGCGCACTGACCTCTGAATTATTATCCTGAGCGAGAGTCTGATCCTTCATATTCTCTTTCGCCACCATGGCTTGAATGCAGGTAATATAGTAAGTGTAGACGATTAAATCTGAGCCAAAGGTCCGATAAATCAACGGCGTAGAAATACATACCGTCTTTGCTTCAGAACCATGAAATCGCCTTATACCAACAAATACTGATCATAAGTTCATTGTATTAGTTCATACCCATTTCTGAGGAAAACAGCCATGACACGTAAGTCAGCCGGCCAATGGTTCCGCGAGTACGGAGACAGTCACCGCAATCCGGTGAACAAGTTCATTCACTGGATTTGTGTGCCTCTCATCTACCTGACGATATTCGGGATTCTCTGGGATCTGCCCAGCGCCAGCTGGATGGGTTACCTGCCCGGTCTCAACTGGGCCATTCTGGTGGCACTGCCGGTGATGCTGTTTTACTGGTTGTTGTCGCCGTCACTGGCCAAAGGGCTGCTGATTTTCACCCTGCTCTGCTTTGCCGGTTTTGTGGCTTACGGTTACTGGTACAGCACACCACTCTGGCTGAGTTGTGTGGTTGCCTTTGTGGTGCTCTGGGTCGGTCAGTTCGTCGGTCACTACATCGAAGGTAAAAAACCCTCCTTCTTCAAAGATCTGCAATTTCTGCTGATCGGCCCCGCATGGCTGATGGCTGCACTGTACGATCTGCTGGGCATCCGCTATGACAAAGCATGATTTCCTGACTTTTTAACCGGAATTGTCAGACAGGCGTCAGTATTCAGTCATCTCTTATCCGGTATGCTGACGTCTTCTCATCAGTGCAGGGAGTCTGCTCCGTATGTTTTGTCTGAGGTTCAGTCAGGGATTTTCCACGCTTCAGTCCGTAGCCACCCTTCTTGTTTTTGCCGTGACCACAGGCACCGCCCTGCAGATGATGCCTGAAGTACTCGACAACGCTGACCAGATCGCCGCCCGACACGCTGCCGCCTCAGAAGCCATGCACAAGGAAGTCTGGGATCAGTACATCAAAGCATCCACGGGTCAGCTGCCCGGTGAACAGATCAGACCGCAACCCATCCGCCATAACCTTGAGATCCGGGACGGGCTGGTCGCTTCACCGCTTGGAAAATACTGCTTTGCTGAAGATGCGCCCGGAGACACTCTGACACGCTGCCCGGCATCAGTGCAGGCGTCTGTTAAGGCTGAGATGCCGGTCCTGCGCGTCGCCGGTGAATAACCACTCCCAAAAATTCAGGAGTGCATCTGAAAATCGCGGAATTTATAGCAGGCTGAAGGATTACAGTAGACACGGATCTGGCGGACTTTATCTTCCGAACGGATCATATACATGTCATTGAAATCAGGAGTCGCTTCAGAAAAAAGCGTATTGATGACCTGTGCCGCCAGGGCGTTATGGGGCAGGTTGTGCGTTCCGCCCATGAAACCGGTACTGCTGTTCAGACCTGCCGCCAGCAGACCTGAAAGAATCCATGCTGTTTTCATAGTCACCCTCCTGTGTGTACAGAAAAGCTTAGTCGCTATTTCTGCCAGCGGAGTGTAAAACCCGCTGGCAGTTTATCGAACAGATGTCAGGCAGTTGCTCTGCCCTTCAGGGACACCAGCAGGTCGGCCTCTGCGCGGGCAACGCCGAGATTCTCTACCAGATCACTGGCACTCGCCCCCATACCGACCAGACGCGATGCCTGGGCAAAACGCATTTCGTCAGTTTCACTCATGGTTCGCGGCGCAGCAACCGGTTGTTTTTCCAACTGTTTGATACGACGACCAATACCGATCGTACTCTGGCTCATGGCTTCGTGGCCCTGCTCCAGTACCGCAATGGTCTGGCGCAATTCAGCGAGATCGTTTTTCTGTCTGACCCTCTGTTGCAGCATAACGCCGACCAACAACAGGATAAAAAACAGATTACCGGTTAATAACCATTCGGTCACAGACCAGTCAGTGAGAGTCAGGGTTGTCATGGCAGCCTCCTACAGGCTTTGCAGCTCCTGCCACTCCTCATCCGTCATGAATTTTTCCAGATCCACCAGAATCAGCAGTTCGTCGTTCTTATGGCAGACGCCCTGGATGAACTTGGCGTTCTCTTCATTACCGACATTCGGAGTCGCTTCAATTTCTGACTGACGCAGATAAACTACTTCAGCCACCGCATCCACGAGAATGCCTATGACCTGGCTGTCTGATTCGATGATCACAATCCGCGTCTGGTCAGTGGTATCACTGCAGTCCAGACCGAAGCGCTTACGGGTATCAATCACAGTCACGACGTTGCCGCGCAGGTTGATGATACCGAGTACATACGAAGGCGCACCGGGAACCGGGGCAATCTCTGTATAGCGCAGCACTTCCTGAACCTGCATTACGTTGATGCCGTAAGTCTCATTTTCGAGACGGAAGGTCACCCACTGCAGGACCGGATCGTCGATATTTTTAGCCGCTACTGTTGACATATAACATCCTCGCTAGGAAAGGCTGATGCCTGACACTGTCAAAAAACATTTCAAACCTTTCCTAACTATAGATCAGAGCACAAAGCGTACCAGTCGAAATCCGGGGAAGTTATGTAACAGAAAGAAAATGATCCGGTCTTTCTGTCAACGGTTGTTAAATACCTGAGATCCGGAGGCCGATTGCAGGGCGTTTTTCAGAACAAGGGATGAGATGAAGCCAGACCGTGGCGGAGACAGAGACAGTCGGAAGAAGGGCTTATTCTGTGGGTGCAGGCCCGAGCAGACTGAGCAGGCCGCCAACATCCAGCACGACACACATCTCGCTTTTGTGGATACCCGCCATCCAGGGCCGGTCGCTGCGGTTGGCCCGCCACCGCACGTCACTGTGTTGAGTCGTGACAGGTTCAAACACCTCGTCGCAGGCCAGCAACCATGGTGAGTCTGTCAGCTGCAGAAAAAAGCTGGCTTCATTGGCTGACATCGCATGTTCACGTTCCGGCATCAGCAGTTTAAGGCAGTCCATCACCTGCATTGTGCGCCCTTCAAACGGCCAGGAGCCAAGAATCCATGACGCCTGCCCCGGCAACGGCGTCGGTTTTTTGTCAGAAGTGTGAATGGTACCGAGCGATTTCATCGGAATACCCAGGCGGTACTCCCCGGCACGGATGATCAGACAGTCAAACTGAGCTTCCGACTGAATATCATCAAATACCGGACTGATATCGCCGTCAGGCTGAATCCCGCTGGTTATTGCAGGCTCCGCCGTAGTATCAACAGTAGCAGCCTCTCCGGCCGTTATGTCTTCCACCACCACCGTTTCGGGCTCTGTTTCAGTGACGGTCTCTGACTCCTCCGCCGCTTCCGGTTCCCAACCCTGTATTTCGCCATCAACGACCAGCGTTCCCTCACTGACGTCATCCGTCACCAGCGTACGCAGCAGCAGCTGATCCATGTAGTCAGTCAGAATATCGTCTGCCGCGTCGGCAAAATCTGCTCTCTGCTTAGACTCTGCTCTTCGCTTGGTTGGTTCAGACATAGTCACTCTCAGCTGCCCGCAACCGAGGCCTGTTCAAGCGTCCGCAGCAAGTGCCGGTAAGCCCTTACACCCCGCCCGTCCGGATCCATCTGATGGGGAAAGACGCCTTCAGCACTGGCATCGCGCAGGCGGGTATCCACCGGGATCACTTCATCCCAGAGGCTGTTGCCATGAGCCCGGCGCATTTCTTTCAGAGCCATCAGTGAAGCATTGGTACGACGGTCAAACAGGGTAGGAACAATACGGTATGGCAGCTGCCGCTGCTGCGAGCGCAGCACCATTTTCAGGGTATAGACCATACGCTCCAGGCCTTTCAGAGCCAGGTGCTCAGTCTGGGTCGGAATCACCAGCTGCTGACACGCAGCCAGGGCATTGATCAGTAAAACACCCAGAATCGGAGGGGTATCAATGATGGCGTAGTCGTAGTCATCCCACAGGCGCGATAAGGCACCTGACAACACCAGTCCCATCCCTTCCTGGCCACTGACTTTGCTTTCCAGTGCTGCCAGCGAGGTGGACGATGGCATCACCTGCACATTATCCATAGACGTGGTTTTCAACATGCCGCGGACGAAGTCTGCGTCTTTCCATTGTTTGTCAAAAAACAGGTGATAAACACTTTTGCCACCGCGGTCCATGTCATGACGGAAATACGAGGTCAGAGAACCGTGAGGATCCAGATCAATCAGCAATACCCGCTCACCACGGTCAGCCAGAAGGCCCCCGAGAGCTACGGTACTGGTGGTTTTACCGACACCACCTTTCTGATTGGATACTGACCAGATATGCACGGTTTATTTTCTCCCTGTCACGCCTGTTATCCGGCGCTGTCTCTGACATTGCAAGATTCGTGTCAGGACTGATTGATATTCAGAAAATCGAGAAAAAACAGCGTGATAGCCGCCCAGAGAGACACAGGAAGGAAGACACTGCGGCAATAGCCAGCGGCAATCAGCAGACTTCGGTGGCAAGTCTTGGCCCGATATCCGGCAAGGGCAGAACCATATGGCTGAACCCCTGCTCCCTCACCGAGGCCGGCATGGTCGCTATCACCGACGTGGCTTCATCCTGTGTCCAGACTTCACCACCCTGTTCACGGATCAGACGGCAACCCTCGGTACCGTCATGGCCCATGCCGGTCAGAATAATGCCAAGTGCACGGCTGCCGAATTTGGCGGCAACAGAGGCAAAGGTGATATCAATACAGGGACGGTAATTGACGCGTTCATCGCTTTCCCGGATTTTCAGACACAGGCCGTTAGAGCTGCTGACCATCATCTGCCGGTCTCCCGGAGCCAGATAAATAATGCCCGTTTTGAGTGGTTCGCCGTCTTCAGCTTCTTTTACCGTCAGTCTGCAGACTTTATTCAAGCGCTGCGCAAAGGCGCCGGTAAATGAGGCTGGCATATGCTGAACCAGCAATACAGGACGGCTGAAATCTGCAGGCAGTGCCGTCAGAATTTCTTTCAGAGCAGCGGGACCGCCAGTGGATGTACCGATCGCAACGATGTCTTTATCGTGCAGACGGCCACGTTCTGACGGTGCAGCCGGTGTCGTTCTGGCGGCCGCACGCTGACGCGCAACCTCGATAATGCGGTTGGTCAGCTGGCGGCGCAGGTCAGAGGAATGGCGGGAAAATTCTTCGAATATTTTGGGCAGAAAATCCACGGCTCCGGCATCCAGAGCTTCCAGCGTGATACGGGCTCCGGCGGTGGTCATCGACGACAGCATCAGTACCGGAACTGGCCGCTGCTGCATGATCTGGCGCAGCGCCGTGATGCCATCCATCACCGGCATTTCAAAATCCATGGTGATGACATCCGGCTGCAGCGACTGGTTCATCTGCACAGCCTGTTGGCCGTTACTGGCTATCCCCACAACTTCCAGCTGACCGTGGGCATTGATAATGTCTGTGATCCGGCGCTGAAAAAACGCCGAATCATCTACCACCAGGACTTTGATCGTCATCGTCTGCTCAGGCTGCTGATGAGAAATTACCTGCGTAATGACTCAGCATGCTGGGAATATCCATGATCAGTGCAATGCGGCCATCGCCGGTAATGGTGGCTCCGGCCATACCGGCAGTACCATGCAGCATTTTGCCGAGCGGTTTGATCACCACTTCTTCCTGACCAATCAACTTGTCGACAACAAAGCCGACGCGCAGGGTCCCTACCGTAATCACTACCACGTGCGAGCTTTCATCCGCGACAGACTTTTCTTCACCTTCTACCAGCCAGCGGCGCAGATAGAACAGAGGGATAGGTTTCTCGCGGACAATCACCACTTCCTGGCCATCCACCCGGTTGGTCTTGGTGAGATCAAGATGGAAAATTTCATCGACATTCACCAATGGGAAGGCAAAGGTGTGATCCTTCAGCATCACCATCAGCGTTGGCATAATGGCCAGAGTCAGAGGCACCTTAATACTGATGGTCGTGCCTTCACCCTGCTTTGAATCAATCTGTACAGTACCGTTGAGCTGGGTGATTTTGGTTTTCACCACATCCATACCCACGCCACGGCCGGACACGTCAGAGATCTGTTCTTTGGTTGAAAAACCCGGCATAAAGATCAGATTAAAACATTCATTATCCGACAGACGGTCTGCCGTATCCTGATCCATCAGGCCCTTTTCCACGACTTTCCTGCGCAGTACATCAGCATTCATACCGGCACCGTCGTCCTGAATTTTCAGCAGAATATGATCACCTTCCTGCTCAGCAGAAAGGATCACAGTACCTTCCGCGTTTTTACCCCGTGCAACGCGGTCTGCCGGAATTTCGATGCCGTGATCCACAGAGTTACGCACCAGGTGAACCAGTGGGTCTGCCAGTGCTTCGACCAGGTTTTTATCAAGGTCCGTTTCTTCACCACGTAATTCCAGACGGATTTCTTTTTTCAGCTGACGGGCAAGGTCTCGTACCACACGGGGGAAACGACCAAACACTTTTTTGATCGGCTGCATCCGGGTCTTCATAACCGAGGCCTGCAGGTCCGCCGTTACCACATCGAGGTTGGCGACGGCCTTGGACATGGATTCATCGCTGCTGTTAACGCCCAGGCGCACCAGACGGTTACGCACCAGAACCAGCTCACCCACCATGTTCATGATGTCATCCAGGCGTTTGGTATCGACCCGCACCGTGGTTTCCGCAGCGGCCGCTTCTTTTTCCACCTTTGGTGCCGCGGCTTTGTTATCCGCAGATTTACTGTCTGCGGATTTGATGCTTTCAACGGCTTTTGCGGCAGTTACTTTTTCAACGGCTTTTTCAGGTTCTTTTTTCGCTGCAACTGCCGGAGACTTTTCTTTCTCTGTACCAGCAGCCGGCGCATTCTGCTCAGCGGCTTTTTCACCCGGTGCGTAGGAATGTTTGCCCTTACCGTGTAAACGGTCCAGTAATTCCTCGAACTCAGAGTCTGTGATCAGATCATCACCACCCGGAGCAGCAGAGGCCGGTTTCGCTGGGGCTTTCCCAGTGGGCTTACTGGCTTTTTTGGTGACTTTTGCAGGTTCTTTTTCCGCTTCAGTCTCAGCACCGCCGGCAATGACACCGTGTTTGCCTTTACCGTGAATCTGATCCAGCAGGGCTTCGAATTCATCGTCAGTGATGTCATCACCAGATGAGGCAGAAGGCGCCGGAGCCGGGCCGGATTTATTCTTCCCGGCAGATGCCGGAGCATCACCGTCAAGCGAATTAAGCAGCTGCGAATATTCGTCATCGGTGATTTCAGAACTGTCCGCAGGGGTATCAGATCCGGCAACAGTGCCGCCCTCATCTTCTGCTACCGTTTCAGAATCTTCTGCGACGTATTCTTCTTCATCGTATTCTTCGACGCTGTCATCATCACCCGCATGACCGCTTTCACCTTCCGGCTTAGCCAGCTCATGGAGCTGATGAATCAGATCCGGTGAGGCCGGTTCCGGCATCTGGTGGGCGCGCACCGTATCGAACATTTCGTTCACGGTATCCAGCGACTGCAGAACCACATCCATCAGATCCGAATCAACCCGGCGTTTACCGTTGCGCAGAGTATCGAACACGTTCTCAGCCGCATGACAGCAATCAACCAGAGGACCGATCTGCAGGAAACCCGCACCACCTTTTACGGTGTGAAATCCACGGAAAATAGCGTTCAGAAGATCATGATCGTCCGGCTGTTGTTCCAGGTCCACCAACTGCTCTGACAGCAGTTCAAGAATCTCTCCGGCTTCGACCAGGAAGTCCTGGAGAATCTCCTCATCAGCGTCAAAACTCATTCACTGACTCCTTAAAATCCAAGACTCGAAAGCAGGTCATCCACATCATCCTGATTGCTGACCACATCCGTTTTATCCGTGCCGGTGTGCGGACCTTCGGCGCGGATTTTATGATCTTCATCCACAATGTCTTCTTCATGATGGTGCTGGATACCAGTGATGCGGTCCACGTGACCCGCCATTGCCACCAGTGACACCAGACGTTTTTCCACATCACGGACCAGGTCAATCACTTTGTGAATCACCTGCCCGGTCAGGTCCTGGAAATCCTGCGCCAGCAGAATCTCAGAAAACTCGTTTTTGATCTGGGTGGTTTTCTCAATATTGTCTTCGAGGTAGGTATCAATATCTTTGGTCAGCGTGCGGAATTCATCAGGCTTAAGGTCTTTCTGGAGGAGTTTTTTCCAGCGCCCGGATAACTCTTCGGCACGATCATGAATGTCCGATACGATGGGCATCCCCTCATCCACCAGATCCATCGTGCGGTTGGCTGAGCGATCCGTCATGTGCAGCACATAGGCCAGTTTATCCATGGTGCCGTTCATACCGGATTCGACATCCGGAGCCACGCCTGACGGGCTGACCTTGAGGTTTTTTATCGCCTCATGCAGCGCCCGGGTCAACTTCCCGATCTCGCGGTATAGTGTTTCTTCACGGACCTGATTCAGGTCGCTGACCAGCGCCACGGCATTTTCCGGGTGGCCCTGCTCCAGTTCCAGCAGCATATTCTCAGCCAGCGTCCGGATTTCGGAGCTGATTTCCTGATCAATGGTGCTTTGGTTTATATCACTCATACGTTGCCCCTGATCAGCCTTCAACACGCTCAAAGATCTTCTCGATCTTCTCTTTTAACACTGCGGCGGTGAAAGGCTTCACCACATACCCATTCACTCCGGCCTGGGCAGCGGTAACGATCTGTTCCCTTTTGGCTTCGGCAGTAACCATCAAAACCGGAAGCGTACGCAGACGCTCGTCTTCACGGACTTTTTTCAGCAGGTCGATCCCTGTCATACCCGGCATATTCCAGTCGGTCACGAGGAAATCAAAGTCGCCGTTCTGCAGCATAGGAAGCGCGGTCAGACCATCGTCTGCTTCCTGAGTATTGGTGAATCCAAGATCCCTGAGCAGGTTCTTTACGATCCGTCTCATTGTGGAAAAGTCATCCACAATGAGAATTTTCATGTTTTTATCCAAAACGACCTCCACTGATAATCTGGCAATAAAGTGGATACACTATGTCCGCTTTATCTATGCCCGGAGGGTTTGTATTTCTTGTGTTCTCAAACCCGGGGGCAGGCACGAAATGTCCTCATGCCAGACCACTCAAAACCACCGGAAAGCGCTGACGCAGGCGCTGCCGTGACCATGAATGGTCCTTATGATTTTCAGTTTAGCCCTGTCTAGCGCTTTATCCAGAAATCGCGGATTAAGGCCGGTAAAGTTTTATAACCAGTCGTTAAGACGTGAGCGGAGTCGCAGTGCCGCTTGAGTATGAAGTTGGCTGACGCGGGATTCACTGACCCCGAGGACTGCACCAATTTCTTTGAGGTTGAGCTCTTCATCGTAGTAGAGCGCGAGGATCAGCTGCTCCCGTTCGGGCAGCGTCTGAATGGCTTCGGCAAGCTGTCTGGTGAAGGCTTCGCGTTCAATACCGGCACTGGGGCCGGGGCTGGTCTCAGCAAAGACATCAAAACCGCTTTCGCTTTTTTCCACCGCTTCTTCATAGCTGAACAGGCGGCAGCCGTTGTGGTCGTTGAGAATACCGTGATATTCGTCCAGGCTCATGCCCAGATATTCCGCGACTTCGCGGTCATCCGCATCACGGCCTTTGACACTTTCAATTTCTTTAATGGCATCGGTGACACGGCGGGCATTGCGGTGCACTGAACGCGGAGCCCAGTCACCTTTACGGATTTCATCAAGCATGGCTCCGCGGATGCGGATACCGGCGTAAGTTTCAAAACTTGCACCTTTCTCGCCATCGTATTTCCGCGCGGCTTCAAGCAGGCCGATCATGCCGGACTGAATCAGGTCATCGACCTGAACACTGTCTGGCAGGCGCCCCATCAGGTGATGCGCGATACGCTTCACCAGTCCGGCGTATTCGCGGACCAGTGAATCAAAATCCTGCTTTCCGACTCCGGCGTAAGCCGGACATCCACCCGTTACCACCCGTTATGCTCCGGCCTGCTGAACCAGTCGGTCGACGAAGAACTCAAGGTGCCCGCGGGGCGTGGATGGCAATGGCCAGCTGTCGACTTTTTTGGCCAAAGCACGGAATGCCAGCGCAGCCTTGGAGCGCGGATAGGCTTCAAGTACGGCTTTCTGACGCTGTACTGCACGACGGATGGCTTCATCCATCGGAATGGAACCGGCGTACTGTACCGCCACATCCAGGAAACGGTCGGTGACCTTGGTCAGCTTGCTGAACAGCGCATGGCCTTCCTGCGGGGTGCGGACCATGTTGGCGACGATGCGGAAGCGGAAAATCCCGTAATCGCGGTTCAGCAGTTTCATCTGTGCGTAGGCGTCTGTGATGGAGGTGGGCTCATCGGTCACCACCATGAGTACCTCCTGCGAGGCGCGCACAAAACTCATCACGGTATCGGAAATACCGGCCGCGGTGTCGATGATAAGCACATCAATGTCGTCACCGAGTTCGCTGAACGCCTGAATCAGACCAGCGTGCTCCATACTGTTGAGCTGTGACAGGCGCTGGGTACCGGATGATGCAGGCACAATGGAGATACCACCCGGCCCTTTCACCAGAATGTCTTTCAGGCTGCATTCGCCCTGCAGCACATTCTCAATGGTACGGTTGGCGCTGAGGCCGAGCAGAACATCGATATTGGCCAGGCCAAGGTCAGCATCGAGGATGACCACTTTGTGGCCCATCTCCGACAGCGCAATGCCCAGATTCACGGACACATTGCTTTTGCCGACACCACCTTTACCACCTGTGACGGCGATTACCTGTACCGGATTACTTGACATACCGGGTCATACTCCCTGCTGAAAACTTGTCTGTTGGGTTGCCATATTCATGGCTTCGGCTGCCTGCCAGCGGGTTCTGGCCAGGCACGCCATCTGCTCGGCCATCTTCACCAGGTGCTGCCCTTCCGGATAGTGAAGATCATCCGGAATGTGCGGCCCATTGGTCACCAGAGTGACCGGCAGACGGGTCAGGGCGGCCACACTCATGGCGGCGCCGAGACTGAAACATTCATCCAGTTTGGTGAAAATGCAGCCATCCAGCCCGGCCGGGCGGAAATGCTCATAATTCTCCTGCAGGCAGCGCGCCTGACTGGTCAGCGGCAAAACCAGCAATTTTTTCAGGCCTTTGCCGACCTGTTTAAGCATAGACAACTGCTGCGGAAAATGTGGGTCCTGACTGCTCAGACCGGCACTGTCAATCAACACCAGTTTGCGGTGACTGACTTCCTGATAGGCCTTGGCCAGGTCACCCCCTTGTGTCACTACTTTCATTTCAACGCCGAGAATACGGGCGAAAGTGCGCAGCTGGTCATGTGCCGCAACGCGGTAGTTATCCAGGGTCAGCAGGGCGACAGAGTCTGCTCCGTGAGCCAGTACAAAACGCGCGGCAATCTTACCGATGGTGGTGGTTTTGCCGGCGCCGGTGGGACCGACCAGTACATAATGACCGCCCTGCTCCAGCATTTCCGGACGCGCGATAGGCAGGTCCTGACGGATTCTTGTCAGTGCATCGGCCCAGGCATCCTGCATGTTCTGCTCTGACTGACAGGCCGAAACCACACGGTCGGCCCAGGCGGGTTCGAGACCCATGTCCTGACAGCGCTGCCACAGCTGTGATTGCTGCCAGGTCAGCGGACGGCTGGTATCCCAGGCACTGCCCTGATGGCTGACCAGCCAGTTCTTCAGCTCCCGCAGCTCCCCGCGCATGTCTTCCAGTGAATCGTACCCGGCCGTCGCTGGCACATCAGGCGCTGCAGCAGGACGAGGCTGAGTCACCGGGGTGGCGGGCTTGCTGTCGGCCGGAATACCGTCCTTCAGGCCAGCCAGCGCGTCGCGGATACCGGCCGTGCTGGAAAGATCACTCTGACGTACATACTCTTCGCGGCTTTCGCGCCCTGACTGATCGCGGATGCCCAGCATGTCGCGGCGGGCCTGATCCAGCTCACGCTGCAGGTTCACCTGACGGTCCATCTCCTGCTGCTGACCGGGGTCGGCGTGATCGGTCAGATCAAGGGCTGCCACCACTTCAATGCCCTTCTCCAGCTTCTTGCTGGAGACAATCACGGCATCCGGCCCCAGCAACTGGGACACCTGACGCAGAGCCTGTTGCATGTTGTCAGCGACGATACGTTTCACTTTCATAAGCGTTACTCATCAGGACCTGCCGCCAACAGAGGCGACCACGGTAATACTCTTGTTTTCAGGAATTTCCTGGTATGCCAGTACATGCAGCTGCGGAATGCTGTTGCGCACAAACTGCGCCATGCTCGGCCGCAGATGGGACGTCACCAGCAGCACAGCCGGTACACCGGTTTCTTCCTGTGCCTGTACGGATTCGGCCAACGAACGTTGCAGGTTGTCTGCCATGGTCGGTTCAAGAACCAGACCGGAAGCGCCTTGTTGTTGACTCTGTTGTAAGCTCTTCAGCAACAACTGTTCCAGAGATGGGTCCAGCGTCATAACTGGCAGTTCATCCGTGTTTCCGAAGATGTTCTGAACGATCATCCGGGCCAGCGAAAGCCGTGCTGCTGCGGTCAGAGCTGCGATGTCCTGACTTTTCGCTTCACTGTTCGCCAGCGACTCGGCGATGGATCTCAGGTCACGGATGGGCACATGTTCACGCAACAGATTCTGCAGAACGCCAAGAAGTTGACTGATGCTGACGGTATTCGGTACCAGCTCCTCGGCCAGCTTGGGCGATTTTTTCGCCAGCATGTCGACCAGATGCTGTACATCTTCATGGCCGAGCAGCTCGTGGGAGTGATACTGGAGTTTCTGGTTGAGATGGGTGGCGACCACCGTACTGGCATCGACCACGGTGTAGCCCAGTGTCTGCGCGCGGTCTTTCTGTTCCGGCATGATCCAGAAAGCGTCCATACCGAACGCCGGGTCTACGGTTGCGATACCGTCAATTTTGCCGAACACCTGGCCGGGGTTAATCGCCAGATCACGCTCAGGCTGAATCTCCGCCTCAGCCAGGGTCACACCCATCAGGGTGATGCGGTACTGGTTTGGCATCAGATCGAGGTTATCGCGGATGTGCACCGACGGAATCAGGAAGCCCAGTTCCTGCGACAACTTGCGGCGTACGCCTTTAATGCGGTTGAGCAGCTGCCCACCCTGATTCTTATCCACCAGAGGAATCAGGCGGTAACCCACTTCCAGACCCAGCTGATCCACAGGTTCCACGTCATCCCAGCCGAGTTCTTTCACCTCCAGCTGCTTCATGGTTTCCTGCGCTTTTTCTTTCGGCGCCGCCAGCGCATTGGTACCGGGGGCAGACGCACCGCTGCCACCCTGAGGCAGAGCAGGTTTGGCGCCCAGACGCTGCATCACCGCATCGCCCAGCTGGCCACCTTCCCGCTTCCAGTGAATGATGTACGCCGTCAGACCGGCAATGGCCGCCGCACTGAGGAACACCAGATGCGGCATTCCCGGCACCAGCCCCATCAGCAGCAGCAGAACAGCCGACACTGACAGCGCCCGCACCGAGCCGAACATCTGACCGAAGACCTGCTGGCCCATGTCCTCATCACCACCATTACGTGTCACCATAATGGCGGTTGCGGTGGAGAGCAGTAACGACGGAATCTGCGCCACCAGACCGTCACCAATAGCCAGCAAGGTATACGCCGACACCGCATCGCTGAAGGTCAGACCGTGCTGTGCCATACCAATGGCAAAACCACCGGCAACGTTGATGATCAGAATCAGAATACCGGCAACGGCGTCACCCTTAACGAACTTACTGGCACCGTCCATCGCCCCGTAAAAATCGGCTTCTGCGGCAATATCCGCACGGCGGGTCTTGGCCTGATCGGCATCGATCAGACCGGCGTTCAGGTCAGCATCAATCGCCATCTGTTTACCCGGCATTGCGTCCAGGGTGAAACGCGCACTGACCTCTGACACACGCCCAGCACCTTTGGTGACCACCACAAAGTTGATGATCATCAGGATGGCAAACACCACCAGACCGACCGCGTAGTTACCGCCAATCAGCACCTCACCAAAGGCCTCGATCACCTTACCGGCAGAATCCCCGCCCTGATGACCCTCAAGCAATACAACCCGCGTCGATGCCACGTTCAGCGCCAGACGCAATAACGTCGCGATCAGCAGAATCGTCGGGAAAATGGCGAAGTCCAGCGGGCGCTTGGAATACACACTGACCAGCAGCACGACAATGGACAGCGCAATATTGAAGGTGAAGAAGGTATCCAGCAGGAACGGCGGCAGCGGCAGAGTCATCATGCCCAGCAGCACCAGCAGCATCACCGGGATACCCAGATTGCCCTGTGCCAGGAAAGCCAGGCTCTTCTTCAGCTGACCGCCGAGGTTGGGACTTGCCGATGTAGAAGCACCCGCCATGAATCTACCTGTGTCAAAAAATTGGTGGTTTTACAGGTAGTTGCAGGAAGTGTTCCTGCTTTGGGGGTGAGCGGGAAGTTTTTGTTAAGGAGTGTAACTGGGAGGTGTGAGTGCTGTTTTGATAGTCGGTAGGCTGGGTTAGAAAACCAGTTCGTAGGCTGGGTTAGTGAAACCTAACCCAGCGATTTGCTAAAACTCAGATTTGTCGCTCCCGGGAGAACAGCATGGGGACGCCTGGTCCCGACTGGCACGGGTCAACATCCATGTAAATTCATTTTGTGTTTTTCGCTCTCGGGAGGACAAATGGGGACGCCTAGTCCCGACTGGCGCGGCCTAGGCGGCCCCGCCCCCCACCTGCTTCGCGCTGAGTTGCTCGCTGTTTCACGACTTTCTTCAAACTCACAACGACTACGGTCCGATTCGGCGTCCTGCCTCAGCGGACCTGCCAGAACATCCATGTTCTGGCAGTCTGTTCGTTTTTGAAAGCTGTGGCTCGCAACAGGCGCACTTAACACCTGCTCCAGCGATGAATAACCAACTGCACTGGGGGCTGTAACGTAATTATGGATTCCCGCCTCCTCGGGAATGACGGGCAGTATGCGACATTACTGGATTGCCTCGCTTCCGCTCGCAATGACGAGGTGATTTTGATCATTGAAAAATCTCACAAGACCGTTGTTAAGGCTCCCAGTGATGGTTCTTTAATGAAAAACTGTTGCTGGTTGAAAGTGCGCCTCTGGGGCCGCCGATATTTCTGAAATAACGAAAGGGAAGCGAGGCAGGACGCCGAGCAAGGCCACAGAGGACAAGGATGTCCTGTGTGGGCGTGCCCTAAGAGTTATGAAGAAATAACGGATATACGGCCCAGACAAAGTTGTGGAACAACTTTGAACAGCTTTTGGCTGGCCCGAAGGGCGAGAGCAGAATGCTCGAGTCACGCGCGAAGCAGGTGGGAGGGCCAGCGCCCGGGAGGAGGCATTCCTCCCGAGAGCGAAACTCAGCCTTCAAAGCAGCAAACAATCGCTCCCGTGTCTCCTGCTTAGCAATTGATCCATGTGCTATTAACCGCTGGGTTACGTTTTACTAACCCAGTCTACCTACAGTTGACCACCACCTATAGAGTCCCGCCTTCGCGCAAATAACGGGCTATGCCTGAAAAGACCAAATCCTTAAACCGGATCCGGATCTACCCTCAGATCCCTCGGTATCGGCATTGCCGGTTTCCGCTCTGGCTTCGGCCCCTTCCCTTTCACAAACTGATCCATCTGGTAGATATACGCCAGTACCTGTGCCACGGCGACATACAGCCCTTCCGGAATTTCATCGCCCACTTTGGTGTGGGTATACAGCGCCCGCGCCAGTGGCGGTGCCTGCATCTGCGGGATGTTGTGTTCTTTGGCGATTTCACGGATTTTCAGGGCCACCTGATCTGAACCTTTAGCCAGCAATATCGGTGCGCCCATGCCACCAACATCGTATTTCAGTGCGACGGAATAGTGAGTCGGGTTGGTGATCACGACGTCGGCATCCGGTACGTCCGACATCATGCGGCGTTGTGCCATTTCACGCTGCAGCTGACGGATTTTACTTTTAACTTCGGGTTTACCTTCGGTTTCTTTGTATTCGTCTTTGATTTCCTGCATCGACATGCGCAGTTTTTTGGTGTGGCTGTAGATCTGCCACGGCACATCCACAACGGCGATCAGGGCCGTGGATAAACACAGAATCAGGACACTCCAGAGAATAATTTCGACGGCAGTGGCAATCGCGGGTTCAAGGGCTTTGAACTGGATATCCATGGCTTTATCAAAATAAAAACCCAGCACCATCCAGGCAACCAGGCCGACCACAAGCACTTTGGCCCAGGATTTAAACAATTCAACCAGTGAGTTGGCAGAGAACATCCGCTTTAACCCTTTCAGCGGGTTAATCCGCTCTCCTTTAGGCATGATGGCTTTGGTAGAAAACAGCCAGCCGCCGATGCCCAGTGGCCCGGCAAAAGCGGCGAACAGCACCAGTGCCAGCCAGGGGGCCAGTGCCACGGCGGCTTCGTAAATGGATGACATCAGATACGATGTCGCCATCCCTGTGTCGTAAGCCGTTTCGCGGCTGAACGAGAAGCTGTGTTTGGCAATACCGATGACCCGTTCAGTCATAAAAGGGCCGAACGCCAGTAAACCGACAGCACCCAATACCAGTACCAGCGTGGTACTCAGCTCTTTGGAGCGTGGGGTCTGTCCCTCTTCACGGGCTTTTTCAAGCCTTCGCGATGTGGGTTCTTCGGTTTTTTCCTGGTTATTCTCTTCGGCCATGGCGCTCTTTCAACCTTTAAAACAGCCCTTAGAGGAGCACGAGTTTTTTCAGAAAATCAAACAGGGTTTCCATATGGTTCTGATACCCTGCCGCCATATCACTGATGTTGAGCCAGATAATAAACAGGCCGACAATCATGGTGACCGGAAAACCCAGCGCAAAAATATTCAGCTGTGGTGCAGCCCGGGTCATGACACCGAAGGCGAGGTTTACCACCAGCAGCGCCGTCATGGCTGGCAAGGCAATCACAACCGCTGCTGCGAACATCCAACCTGTCCACTCGACCAATAAGCCCAGCTGTTCGGATGAAAAACTGCTGAAACCGACCGGCAGCGTGCGGAAGCTTTCAATCAGAATTTCAATCAGCACCAGATGACCATTCAGAGACAGAAACACCAGACTGACCATAAATAAAAACCATTGGGAAACCACAACCACGGAGGCGCCCTGTCCCGGGTCAACTGTGGTGGCAATACCCAGACCGGTCTGCATGGCAATCAGCTGGCCGGCAATCACGAACACCTGATTCAGTACTTCCACTACGAAGCCCAGCACAATGCCGATCAGCAGTTGCTGCAGAATCACAATAAAAGACGCCACCGAAAGACCGTCAAATAAGGGCATAGGTGGCAATACAGGCGTGACCACGAGGGTAATGAACAGAGCCAGAATAATGCGGATGCGCTGCGACACCATACGCGTGCCGAGCAAAGGCATGACCATGAGCAACCCGGTAATACGGGCAAAGGGGTAGATATAACGGGCTACCCAATGGCCGACGTCGAGAGCCTCAACCGCAAACACGCATCAGCCTATCAGGAAGGGAATATTCATGTAGATGTCGCGGGTGAAATCCAGCACTGCATTCACCGCCCAGGGTCCGAACAGAATAATCGCCAGCAGAGTGGCAACAAGACGCGGCAGAAAGCTCAGCGTCTGCTCGTTAATCTGGGTCGCTGCCTGGAAGGTACTCACCATCAGACCGATAAGCAGACTGGGAACAATCACCACCAGTACAATCGCCAGTACGATGTACATGGCATTGGTGAAAATATCGCCGATCACATTGGGTGTCATACGCTGCCTCTGCTCTGTTTCATGGTGAAAATCAGACCGTGCCGAAACTGTTCGCCAGCGTGCCCATGATCATGGCCCAACCGTCGATCAAGACGAACAGCATGATTTTAAAAGGCAACGAAATAATAATCGGCGACAGCATCATCATACCCATGGCCATCAGGATACTGGCAACCACAAGGTCAATAATCAGAAAAGGAATAAAAATCAGAAAACCGATCTGAAAGGCGGTTTTCAGTTCACTGGTAATAAATGCCGGAATTAAAATGTGAATCGGGGTTTCTTCCGGGCTGGTAATGTCATCATGGCCACTGATGCGCACAAACAGATTCAGGTCCGTCTCACGGGTTTGCGCCAGCATAAATTCATGCACGGGAACAATCGCCCGCTCCACGGCTTCCTGCGGTGAAATAGTTTCAGCCAGATACGGCTGAATGGCATCGGCGTTTACCACACGGAACACCGGCATCATGATGAACAGACTGAGAAACAGCGCCAATCCGAGCAGGATCTGGTTGGACGGTGTCTGCTGCAGACCAATGGCCTGTCGCAGAATCGCCAGTACCACCACAATCCGGGTGAATGAGGTCATCATGATCAGCAGTGACGGCAACACCGACAGTACCGTCATGATGGCCAGAATCTGGATGGTGACCGTATATTCGCCGCTGCCATCGGCGTTTGGCGTGTACTTTACGGCCGGTATTCCGGGCCACTGCGCCGCAGCGGGTGATGTCTGGCCGGAACCCGCGGCAGAATTCGCCGGAGAACCGGCATTCGCTGCATCCGTCAGTGCCGCAGTCGCCGCTGACGTCAGGGATAAAACCGGGTCATTCTCTGCTGCAGCCGCATGTGCTGCAACTAACCCGGTACTGCACACCAGCAGCAGAATTTTAACGATATGGAAAATCCGGTTCATCGTTTGACCGCCGCTTTGAGAATACTCTGGAAGCTCGGACTGGTTTCTTCACCCAGCTGAATTTTTTCATCCAGACGGCAGAGCAGACTGATCTGCTGGGGAGTAATACCAATGACCAGCTGTTCGTTACCAGCCTCAATCACAGCGATTTTTTCTTTCATTCCCAGCGGCAGGACCGCGAGGGTTTTCAGCTGTTTATTGCCACCCATTAATTGCCCGGCACGGGTTTTATTCACCAACCAGGCCAGACCGGCAATCATGCCGATAATCAGCACCAGAAAAACCAGTATTTTCCCGGCATCAGCCAGCGGGTCTGTGTGCATCACTGGTGTCGTCTGTTCTTCTGCCAGCACCAGCAACGGCTGAGCGACGGCAGTCAGGACAAACAGGGATTTAGCGCAGGCGGTTAATACGTTCATTCTGACTCACAACGTCGGTCAGGCGGATACCGAACTTCTCATTCACCATCACCACTTCACCGTGGGCGATGAGCGTGCCGTTCACCAGTACATCCAGAGGTTCACCCGCCAGACGCTCAAGCTCGACCACGGAGCCCTGGTTAAGCTGTAACAGATTACGGATCGGAATCTGAGTGGAGCCCACTTCCATGGAAATACGCACCGGGATATCCAGAATAACGTCCAGCTCTGGCCCTTCACCGTTCTCTTTTCCGGGCTTGCTGTCGTCTTTCAGACGGTCCAGTTCAACCTGGCGCACGCCCTGATCATCATCGCTCTCAGCGTCACCCGATTCGGCCATAGCCGCGGCCCATTCATCCGCCAGTTCGTCGTCGTTCTGACCTTCTTCAGCAATGATGTCATCCGGATTTACGCCTTCTTCTTCCGGATTTTTCGGATCTTCTGTATCACTCATGTCCTTTTCCTCAGCGTTTTCTGTGTATCAGCGGTTCAATAATCTTGATCGCCAGGTTTTCGTCGGAGACGCCCATCTTGCCGCGGAAGACCGGAATGCCATTCGCCTGCAGAATAAAGTCATCGGGCATCTCCACCGGAATCACGTCACCGGCTTTTAAAGCAGCCACCTGACGCAGGGTAATCAGACGCTCAACGACGGTGCCGTGAATCGGCACACGGGCGTCAAGAATGTCTTCACGCAGTGACTGCTGCCAGCGCTCATCCACGTCATCCACATCCGACTGCACACCGGCATCCAGCATTTCGCGGATGGGCTCGATCATGGAGTACGGGATGGTCATGTGCAGGTCACCACCACCGCCATCCAGTTCAATATGGAAGGTACTGACAATCACCACTTCGCTCGGGCTGACGATGTTGGCCATGGCCGGGTTTACTTCCGAGCCGACGTATTCAAAATCGATTTTATGCAGCGGCGCCCAGGCTTCGATCATGTCTTCGAAGACCTGCGACAGAATCAGCTGCACGACACGGCCTTCAGTCGGAGTGAATTCACGCCCTTCAATCTTGGCGTGACGGCCATCACCGCCAAAAAAGTTATCCACCAGTTTGAACACCAGTTTGGCATCCAGTACGAACAGCGCCGTTCCGCGCAGCGGACGGATTTTTACCAGATTGAGACTGGTCGGTACGTACAGGGTGTGCACGTACTCGCCGAACTTCATCACCTGTACACCACCCGACGCAACATCGGCACTGCGGCGCAGGAAATTAAACATGCTGATGCGGGTGTAACGCGCGAAACGCTCATTGATCATCTCAAGCGTCGGCATCCGGCCGCGGACAATACGGTCATTGCTGCTGAGGTCATACGTTTTGACGCCTGCGGCATCAACGTCATCGTCCAGCGCTACTTCACCGCCATCGACACCATGAAGGAGAGCATCAATTTCGTCCTGAGATAATAAGTCCTGCACGGATCACCTACTGCATGACAAAGTTAGTGAACAGCACCGCTTCAATATCCGTTGAACCGGTTTCCTGTTCCATAATCGCAGTGAGGGCATCTTTCAGCTCTTCCTGCAGTTTCAGGCGGCCTTCCGTTGTGCGCATGGTTTCAAATTCCTGACTGCTGATAATGCGGATCACTTCATTGCGCACCATCGGCTCATGCAGTTCCATTGCATCGACGATCGCCTGATCCCGGGTCATCACCTGAATACTGGTCTGCAGGAAGCGCTGACGGGTGCCTACCTGAAAACTCATGACGAATTCCGGTTTCAGCACCACGTACTGAGGCGGCAGGATCACTTCTTCCACCACTTCTTCAACCGCAGCTTCCTCAGAGGAACCGCCACCAAGAATGAAGAAAACGGCCGCGCCGATACCCACACCGACCAACAGACAGAGTGCTGCGATAATGATTATTTTCTTTTTTCCGCCACCGGCCGGTGCTTCACCATCGGCACCAGCTTCCAGTTTCAGATCTTCTTCAGCCGCCATTCTTTTCCTCCTGGGTATAACACGGAAACAGCAAAGCTCATGCCACGTAATTCCGCCAAAAAAACGGCGTTTCAGACGGTGACAAAAACAGGTTATGAGCCTTTATCTATAGCAGATAAAGCGCCTTTCTGAGGGGTTAAAACCAGGGGGGTAAAAGGGGCTTATCGGAGGGGATCACCTCCGGGGAATCCCATCAGGGAGAAGTGATTACCCTGATGGGATGAGGAGGTAACAAGGGCTTACGCGAAGGTATCCAGCAAAGAGAGACTGGCAACCTTAGCTTCCGCAACAGGACTATCACCGCCACTGCCGTCCGCAGCCAGCATGCCGTCCGCCGGAGCGCTCTGCCCGCCCTGCTGGTCACCAGTCTGCTGACCACCGCCGGACTGTTGTCCCTGGGTACCGGTCTGTACATCAAAGCCCGCCAGCTCAAGTCCCTGACTGTTCAGAGCATCACGCAGGCGCTGTGCGCTGGATTCCAGCACATCACGCACATGGTGACTGGATGCATGAATCTGCACGTTGGCCTGGTCCTGATTCACATGCAGTTTGATCTCAAGACTGCCCAGTTCGGGTGGGTCGAGATGAATTCTGGCGTGCTGCATTTCGTCAGCCACCATCGTCAAAACTCTGGCACCCAGTGCTGGTCCCCACTCCCGGCGGTCTTCGCCGAATCTGAGTTTATCAGCCAGCTGGTTCTGCAGTTTTTCGGCGAAGTTGTCATCACCCAGCATTTCGTCCGCATCGGTCAGCTCGGCCATGGCATCTGCCTGCTCACGGGCTTCCTGACGGACTGCCGCGGCATCGGCACCGGCCAGTACCTGCTGGGCCGGGGTCAGGCCGTTATCAGTCTGCTGAAACATGCCCGCCATGAGGCCCGGGCGGTCACGCTGCAACTGCAGGAAATCCGGGTCATCGTTGCTTATGCCATCGGTGTTGATCAGCCCCTGGCGTCCGGCATCATCCATCAGGCCATCCTGCAGATTGTCCGTGCTTGCCTGTTGATCCTGCATCATCTGCTGCAGGGTATTGCGCTGTTGCGCATCAGAGCGAGCCTGAGCCGCCAAGGAGTTCTCAGGATTCAGATCCGCGGAGTTCAGCGTCATGCTGGCCGGGGCCATATCTTTCAGGCTGCTGCCCTCCGCTGACCGGTTCTGGCCTCCCGGCAGACGGCCCTGCAGCGCCTGCAGGTTCAGTGGCAGATCACTGCTATCCGGCAGTGTGCCTTCAGTACCGGGCAGCAGAGCAGCGTCGGCAGGCATCACAGGTGTCATGTTCACCGTCAGTTGCGGTGGATCCATAATCTGCGCCAGCAGTTGGTTCAGGTCGTCTTCGCTCATGTCGTCAGGAGTCAGACCCGGCGGTAATGTCTTACCTGTGAGGTTCAGGCCGGGCGGCAATATCTGGCCGTCGGCTCCGGCCTCTGCGCCGGACAGCAACGCTGCCAGCGCCGACTGACTGTCGTCTCCGGACGTCAGTTGTGCCAACAGGTCGGAGAAGTCAGTGAGGCCGGAAGTCCCGTCAGCACTGAGTTCCAGCCGTGAGAGATCAAACCGGTCGCTCAGCGTCCCGCCGAGCGACATCAGTAAAGACATCATGGAATTGGGTGAGGTTGTGGGTGTCATGCCGTTCTCCTGATCGGGCTTTTACTGACTATCAGCAAAAGTGAGGCCAGTTCATCAGAGAGCGGATCAGTCGGCGATCAGGCCCTGCAGGTCTGCGGCACGCAGCAGCCGCAGCGAATCACCGGAGGCATTATGTATTGCCAGCCCCAGCCCCCGGGCATTCAGCCGGTCAGCCAACTGGCGGATCAGGGTCAGTGCACAGGCATCCAGATACGTGACAGCGCCCAGATCAAGCCGTACCCGGCCGGTCACTTCGGCAGCGGCAGCAGCCTGAAGCTGTGGTCGCAGGCTGAAATCGAAATGCCCTCTGATGCGGATCAGCAGGTCATTTCCCTGTGGTTGGCAGTCGGCGGGCATGGGTGGTTCATTCTGGGAAAACGACACTATACCTGCCTGAGGTATCCGGGTCAGTGACGGGTGCGCAGGCTGCGTGTCACCCACTCGTCCGCTTCTACCTGTTCGGCCTTGTTCTGCTGGGCCACGTAGCTGTCTTCCAGACGCTGGATCATCTTTTCCAGTGCCTGGGTTTTGGCGTGCAGTTCCATGTAGTGGCTGTGCGCCGTCTCAGTCTGACGCTCCAGCTGAGCCAGCTGTTTCGACTGACTCTTCAGGGCGGTTTCGATCTGGCCAATGAAGTCCATGGTGTTGTGAATGGCGCCGGAGGTAATCACACCCTTCACCGGGCTGCTGAGGTGGCGCTGGTAATCTTCGCGGTAGCTGCTCAGCTGCGTCTGCTTTTCCTGCTCATGCTGCAGTTTCTGCTGAAACTGCCCCCAGCGCTGCAGGGCCTGTTTTTCATCTTTCACCGCCAGGTCCAGAACCACTTTCAGGCGTCTGGCGCGGGGGTGATGCAGTCTCTGGTCCATAGGCTCCGGCCCGGATTAATTATTTAACGGGGAACAGTTTCGTGAGCGCGTCCAGACTGCTCTGGGTATCCGCACCTTCACGCAGCCCCTGACGCAGCATGGCGTTGATTTTCGGCAGACGTTCAATCGCCAGATCGAGCATCTGATCACTGCCGGGCTGATACGCGCCCACGGCAATCAGGTCTTCGTTCTGATGATGGTGTGCCAACAGCTGCTTACACAGCTGTGCCCGTTGCAGCCATTCGTCACTGACGATGTGTGGCATCACCCGGCTGACCGAAGCTTCCACATCGATGGCCGGGTAATGCCCTTTCTCGGCCAGTCGCCGTGACAGCACGATATGGCCATCAAGAATCGCCCGGCTGGCATCGGCAATCGGGTCCTGCATGTCGTCGCCTTCACTCAGTACAGTATAGAAAGCGGTGATGGAACCACCACCCTCCTGGCCGTTACCGGTACGTTCAACCAGCTTAGGCAGCTTATTGAACACCGATGGCGGATAACCTTTGGTGGCCGGTGGCTCGCCCACAGCCAGGGCAATCTCACGCTGAGCCTGGGCGTAACGGGTGAGTGAATCCATCAGCAGCAGCACGTTGCGGCCCTGATCGCGGAAATATTCCGCCACCGAGGTACAGTACTGGGAGGCTCTTAAGCGCATCAGTGGCGAATCATCAGCGGGTGAGGCGACGACGACAGAACGTTTGAGACCCTCTTCACCGAGGATGTCATCAATGAATTCTTTGACTTCGCGGCCCCGCTCACCGATCAGGCCGATCACCACCACATCGGCTTTGGTGAAACGCGTCATCATGCCCAGCAGCACGGATTTACCGACACCGGAACCGGCAAACAGGCCAATACGCTGGCCACGCCCGACCGTCAGCAAGGCGTTGATGGCGCGGATACCGACGTCAAGCTGTTCGCGGATGGGAGCACGGTTGAGAGGATTGATATAGCTGCCCTGTAACTTGCCATTATCACTGGCCAGCAGCGGCCCTTTGAGATCCAGCGGGCGTCCGGCACCGTCAAGAATCCGCCCCAGCAGCTCGTCGCCCACGGGTACATCGGCGGCTTTCTGCAATGGCCAGACCCGGGCTCCGGGCTTGAGACCATCCACCTGTTCAATCGGCATCAGGAACACCCGTTTACCGTCAAAACCCACCACTTCAGCTTCAATGATGTCGTTTTCAGCCCGGGCAATACAGCAGCGGTCACCCACGCGTACATCAATGCCGATGGCTTCCAGCGTCAGGCCGACCATACGCACCAGTTGTCCGGAAGCGACCGGCCGGTAGTTATCAGCGGGCTTGAGATCAGCCCAGCGGCGGCTCAGGGTCATCGTTCTGAGAATCCTGATCAGGGGATGGGGACGCTTCTGCGCCCTCCTCCGGAAAGTTCTGCGGCTCGCGGTTATCGAAGGCGTATTTGAGTGTTTTTTCGGTATCTGCCGGTGGTGACGGAATCACCGGATCATCGTCCTCATCCATCAGGCCTGCACTGTTCTGCTCTGTTTCAGAAAGCGTTTCAGGTCCGTTTGCCGACGTTTCTGTATTTTCTTCCTGAGGTTCTTCAACCGCTTCAGTAACCGTCTGAGCGTCTGCAGATGCCTCTTCTTCTGCAGCTTCTTCAACAGCGCCGGTTATTTCTGCATCTGAATCAGGCATCGGTTCCTCTTCCGGAGCCACATCTACCAAGGACAGTTCATCGTCATCCGGAAAATCACCGGCGCCCGCCAGCATGCGTGCAGCGAGTTCTTCCAGCGTGTGTTTAAGATGTTCACTGGCGGAATATTCAACTCTTGAGTGTTCGCTCTCAACGCGGCACTCGCCACACTCAAGACGCTTATCAATCTGCATGGGGGGCCAGTTCAATCCCTCCTCCGAGACCTCCTGGATCAGTTCAGCATCGTCGGATGAGACCAGAATGCGTACGGCTTTTTCCCCGCCGGGCAGGGCCTCCATGGCCGCTTCCACGTAGCCGCGGATGGCCTGATTACTGGTGGTCAGCTCATGCCCCAGTACGTTACGGGCCAATTCGCTGAGAAGATTCACCATCACCTGTGGCAACTCACGGTCGCGTTCGGCGATCCCCTGCATCAGGGTGGCGGCAATACGGTTCAGGCGCCCGGCAACCGCTTCTGCTTCAACCGCCGCCTGTTGCTTACCTTCGTCATAACCCGCGCGGTTACCGGCATCTTTACCTTCGCTGAAGCCGGCGTCGTAACCGAGTTTACGGCCCTCTTCCATGCCTTCTTCACGGCCTTTCTGCACGCCCTGCTGACGACCTTCGACCAGGCCCTGTTCAAGACCGTCGTTGTAGGCTTCGCGGCGGATTTTTTCGAGTTCTTCGGCGGTCGGTGGCGAGACCCGGATGGGCTCTTCATGTTCAGAGTCATCGTCTTCGTTCGCTTCCGGTTCTTCCTTTTCGACGGCGTAAACAGGCTCATCCGTCCAGTATGGCAGACGCCAGGGCCGGGCGGCACCGGCGTGCTCAGCAGGAATAGGACGGTTGCGGTCTTTGGTTTCGCTCATCAGAGCATAGCCTCACCACCACCGCCCAGCACGATTTCACCGGCATCCGCCAGACGGCGTGCCGTGGTAAGAATTTCTTTCTGCGCAGCTTCAACATCGCTGACCTTGGTCGGACCTTTGGCTTCCAGATCGTCACGCAGCAGCTCGGCGGCACGCTTCGACATGTTCTTGAAGATCTTCTCCTGAACATTGACGTCGGCTCCCTTGAGCGCCACAACCAGCTGATCGGTAGTGACCTCGCGCAGCAGAATCTGAATACCCCGGTCGTCGATGTCGACCAGGTTGTCGAAGACGAACATAAGATCCTGAATCTGGGTTCCCAGATCTTCGTCGATCTCGCTGATCTGCTCGAGCAGGTCGGCGGCGGCGGCGCTGTCCACAAAGTTGACGATGCTGGCCGCCACTTTGACACCCCCCATACTGGTGGTCTGCGAGCCGCCTTTGCCGGAGAACTGGCTTTCGAGAATATCGTTGAGCTCCTGCAGGGCACTCGGCTGAACGGCCTCCAGTGACGCCACCCGCATAATGATGTCCAGAACCACTTTTTCATCAAAGTTGGCCAGCACCTGTGCCGACTGATCCGGATCAAGGTAGGACACCACAATCGCCTGAATCTGCGGGTGTTCGTGACGGATCAGGTCAGAAACCTGACGCGGCTCCATCCATTTGAGGGAATCAAGGCCTGTGGTACTGCCACCCAACAGAATACGGTCAATGAGGGCACCGGCTTTGTCTTCACCCAGGGCCTGCGTGAGCATACTCTTGATGTATTTGTCCGAGCCGAGACCCAGGCCACTCTGACCACTGACGGCTTCGAGGAATTCGGCGGTCACACCTTCGAGCATGGCGTGGTTGATGTTTTTCATGGACGCCATGGCAGTACCCACACGCTGTACTTCGCGTGGGCCCATGTGTTTGAGAATTTCGGCGGCGTCTTTTTCACCCAGCGCCATCAACATGATGGCCGCTTTTTCAACCCGCTCCAGACCTGCCAGAGCATTACCCTTATCGACTTCAGGCATTGTTGTTCACCCACTCAATGATCACCTGTGCCACCCGCGCCGGGTCTTCTGCAATCAGCGTTTTGATCGCTTCCAGCTGCCGTTCGTAGGTCTCTGAGGTACCAGGCAGCAGATATTCATCCAGACCCGCCAGTGTCACTACTTCATCATCCAGCCCTGCTTCGGCGTCTTCAAGGTCTGCCAGAAGCATGTCACTTTCGTCACGTCCTTTGTTCATCACGCTGCGGATAGTCGGGCGGATGACCCCGAAAATCAGGATCAGAATAAACAGACCGGCCAGTACCTGTTTGATCAGCTCCCAGAACCAGGGCTGCTCCCAGAAGGTCTGCTCTTCAAACAGGTTGCCGTCGCCACCGACAAACGGTGAGTTGATGACATTCACACTGTCACCACGGGCGGCACTGAAGCCAACGGCGTCTTTCACCAGCAGTTCAATACGGGCCAGTTCTTCGGCGGTCCAGGGCTGTGGCTCAAGCACGCCCTCGGCATTCATCACGGCTTTGTCGTTGATGGCGACGGCCACGGTCAGACGACGGATCTGGCCGACCTGGTGCTGACGGTAGCTGAGTGTGCGGTCTACTTCGTAATTACGGGTTGCCTCAGAGCGGTGCTTGCCGGTTGCTGCCGCACCTCCGGCTCCGGTACCGATCGCCTGTTCCGGTGCGGTCGCTTCAGCCGGTGGCTGGTTGGACAGTGCACCGGGGATGCCGCCAGCACCATCGGCGCTGTTGGCTTCGTTAATCACCTGCTCACTGCGCAGGGCAATCAGATCCGGATTGAACAGTTCTTCGCTTTCTTCACGGCGGGTAAAATCAACGTCTGCGGAGACTTCAGCTTTGTAGTTATCCGCACCCAGCACCGGACGCAGAATATTGTTCACGGCTTCGGTAATTGAGTCTTCAACCTTCTGCGAATACTCCAGCTGTTTATTGGCCAGCATTTCATCGGTATTGCCTTCGGTTTTGGACAGCAGATTACCGTTCTGGTCGACAATGGAGACGTCTTCACGGTCCATTTCACTGACGCTGGACGCCACCAGATTCACGATGGCCTCTACCCGTTCAGCCGACAGTTTCTGCCCCGGATACACTTCAAGGAATACCGAGGCGCGGGGTTTGCGCTGATCACGGACAAACACAGATTCTTTCGGTAACGCCAGGTGTACCCGGGCATTCCGCACGGATTTCAGACTGGCAATGGTACGTGCCAGCTCCCCTTCCAGGCCGCGACGGTAACGGGCGTTTTCAATAAACTGACTGGTACCCAGTGCGCTGTCCTGATCCAGAACTTCAAGACCGACAGTTTTATCGTCAATGAGGCTGGCGGCGGCGAGTTTCATGCGCGCTTCGTTCAGATCTCCGGCGGGTACCATAAGCATCTGAGTGACGGGATCAATCTGAAACTGAATATTTTCACGCTGCAGAATATCGACGATATCCTGCGCGTTGTGATCCTGCATGCGGTGAATCAGTGGCTTATAGGTTGGCTCGCGCGACCAGATAAATACGGCAACGGCCAGACCAATAACCAGAGCAACACCGGCAATAACCAATATCTGGCGTGGGACCGGCAGACGATCCAGACCGGCCAGCAGTGGGTGAACAGCAACGGCACCGGCTTCTTCGCGCGATGGCTGGCTCTGGCTTTGCGGCTCTTCAGCACCGGTGTCACTGGCACCGGCTGTGGCGTGTGCTGGAACGTTTTCCATAATTCAGTCTTCGCTTACACCGGCATGTTCATGATGTCTTTATAGGCTTCGACCAGTTTATTGCGGACCTGGGTCATAGCCTGAAACGACACACTGGATTTCTGCAGGGCGATCATGACTTCGGGCAGGTCAACGGAAGGGTCGCCCTGCTCAAAACGGGTTGCCAGAGAACCGGCGGTTTTCTGGGCTTCGTTGACGTTATCAATGGCATTTTTAAACATGGACTGAAAATCCGGTACGGTATTGTCACCGGAAACTTCAGACATTTGCTGTACCTGCTGGGCCAGACGTTCAGACGCCGAGATTTTACGGTCGCCACCGGTTTCCTGAACATCGGGGGCATGTTGAGCGCGGATCTGCTCTTTGACCTGACGCATCTGCATCAGAACGGAATTCACATCAACACGGTCAATCATAGTTACGGCCTCTGCACATCTTGGTTTTCAGTACGTCCATTTTTTTGACGTTTTATGACGTTTTCCCCGTCATATTTAAGTTAATTGCAAGGGCCTTGCCAGATTGGCAAAGCCGCAATTAACAGGCGACCATGCCCTCAACATCAACACCCTCTTCGCGTAATTTAGCGACCTTATAACGCAATGTGCGCGGGCTGATACCGAGACGCTCAGCAGCGTCTTTACGGCTGGGTTCTTCGCGCAGGGCTTTGGCAATCAGCTCGGCTTCACGGTGTTTGAGGTCATTACCCAGCACACCCTCCGGGTCTTTCTGCTCGTGCAGAACAGGCTCTGGTTCAGAGCTGAAAATCTGGCGGTTTTTCGGCACCGGCGTCAGGGTAAAGTCATGCGCACTGATCAGGTTTCCGGTCTGTAAAATCAAAGAACGCTGAATGGTGTTATCCAGCTCGCGGACGTTACCAGGCCAGGAATGGTTGAGTAATTTCTGCTCAGCATCACTGCTCATACGCGGCACCGGACGCTTCATTTTTCCGGCATGATGAGCCAGCAGACGACGTGCCAGTGGCAGAATATCGTCGCGGCGTTCTCTCAGTGGCAGCCACTTCAGCGGGAACACCGTTAAACGGTAATACAGATCTTCACGGAAATTGCCTTCCGCCACATAATCCGCCAGCTCGCGGTTGGTTGTGGCTACAATCCGGACGTTCAGATCAATGGTTTTTTTGCCACCCAGACGCTCAACCTGGCGCTCCTGTAACACACGCAGTAATTTTGCCTGCAGCGCCGGGTCCATCTCGGTAATTTCGTCGAGTAACAGAGTGCCACCATCGGCCTGCTCAAATTTACCCGGCATGGTCTGATAGGCGCCGGTAAAAGCGCCTTTTTCATAACCAAAGAGCATGGCTTCGAGCATGTTTTCCGGAATAGCCGCGCAATTAATTGCAATAAACGGCGCTTTTTTACGCTGGGAATTCTGGTGAATATAGCGCGCCAGCACTTCTTTACCGGTGCCGCTTTCACCACTGATTAATACGGTGGAATCGGTCTGCGCCACACGTTTGGCAAGCTGAAATAATTGCTGAGAAACTGCGGCTTCACACACAGGTTCCGATTCATCCACTTTGACGTCACCACTCTGGGTATAAGGGCTCAGCAAGGCATCCAGCTCACGCAGCTCAAACGGTTTCATCAGATAGTCATCAGCGCCCTGCTGCATGGCCTGAACAGCCTGACTGACGTCGCCGTAGGCCGTCATCAACAGCACGGGCAGCCAGGGATGCTCCTGCTTAATGTAGGTCAGTAACTCCAGCCCGGTCATTTCCGGCATATTAATGTCAGTCAACACCAGATCCGGCTGAATGTCCTGCAGCAGTACGACCGCTTCTTTGCCATTTTTGGCTTCAGTAACGTCGTACTGTTTCAGCATCAGAGTATCGACAATGGCCTCACGCAGACGCGGATCGTCTTCAACAACTAAAATTCTCATAGCGACTCCTCAATTCAGCGCTGGCGCTGCTTGTAATTCTTGGATCAGGAATGGTTGGGTAAAGGCAGAAGGATGTCAGCCTGCAGGCCACCGGAGGGGCTGTCGCTGACACTGAAACGGCCCTGATGTGCGCGGATAACAGCCTGTACGACCGCCAGCCCTAATCCGGTTCCGTTACTTTTCGTGGTGTAAAACGGCTCCATAATGCGGGCTTTCTGCTCGTCCGGCAGGCCCGGGCCGTTGTCCATAATACGCAGTGCCAGATGACGCTCCCCTGCCCGCTCGATGCGGATGCGGATCGCCAGCTCATCAGCAGAGGCTTCCAGTGCGTTATTCACCAGATTCATGACGGCACTGATCAGGGCGTCGTAATTACAGAGGAAATGCACTGAGTCATCACGCACATCAAAATCACAATGCGCGTGTGAATTAGCCAGCGGTACTTCCATTGCTGACTTAAGACCATTCACCAGATCGCTGACGCTGACGTCATCGTTCAGCGGTGCTTCTCCGCGGGCGAAAATCAGCATGTCGCGGACCTGGCGTTCCAGGTGATGCAGACGGTCCTGAAGTTTGGCGGCAAAGCGGATACGGTGGGTTTCATCAATGGTGTCAGCACCCAGATGACCGGCATAAAGTGTGGCCGCAGCAAGCGGTGTGCGGATCTGATGCGCCAGAGAAGCAACCATCTTACCCATGGCAGACAGACGCTCATGCTGGGACAGCTGCGCCTGCAGGGCACGGGTTTCTGTCATATCGGTAAGCAGCACCAGCTGGCCCCGCTCGTTGGTCATGGCCGCGGTACGCAGACTCACGCGGCGGCCATCGACCAGAGAAATTTCGTGACCGTCATCATGACGTGGTTTAAAGCAACGCTGAATCAGCTGACGCCAACGCTGACCGGCAAGCCTGCGGACACCGGCAGGCCCCAGCAGCAGATCATCCGCCGCGCGGTTGCTCTGTACTACCACGCCGTTTTCATCCAGCTGCAGTACACCGGCAGGCAGCATCTGCAGCAGGCTCTCAAGACGATCAGCGATGCGTTCTTTTTCACCCAGCTCCTGCATCCGCTGGGCAGACACCGTTGCCAGCTCTCCGCTTAACTGCTCGACTTTATGCTCAAGAAAGGCATAGGAGTCGGTCAGTTGCTGCGACATTTCACTGAACAGATTGAAGGCTTTTTTCAGCTCGTTCTGGTCGAGTGGTCGGTTCTGGTCGAACGCTTGATGCAAGGCTGCTGTCACAATTTCTACCCTGTTTCAGTGGTTTTGGCGGCGGAAATCCGGCGCTTTATCAGGGTTGAGCAATTAGTGTGCCCGGTGTCGGGAAAACGTTATGGAATGAGGGGTTTGGTGACGGGAAAGGTAACGAATGACAGGTTGGAGGTGGGGTTTATGGGTTTTGGTAAGGCTGCAGTTTGAGAGTTTGGCCAAATTGAGAGGCATTAATTACTCTCAAATTTTCTTTGTGCAAAGCGTCATCCTCGCGGAGGCGGGGATCCCTGGAGTTTGCAAGTCTAGTCATTTTTAAATACCAGAAACCCATCAAATTCAGATGTTTTCTGATCGCTCCCGGGAGGACGGCATCCTCCCGGCGCTGGCCCACCCACCTGCTTCGCGCTTTTCTGGGCCGTATTCCAAATTTCTTCATAACTTACCGGGTACAACCACACAGGACATCCATGTCCTGCGCGGTTTAGCTCGGCGTCCTGCCTCGCTCCCCTAACGTTATTTCAGAAATTTCGGCGGCCCCAGAGGCGCATTTTCAACCAGACACACCATAACTGAATGAGCAACACTGAGGGCCGGAACGCTTTTAATGAGTCAGTCACTGGAAACCGTTGAGGCTCCCAGTGATTAATTTTCACTTAGTAAATGTCGCTGGTTGAGAATGCGCCTGTTGCGAGCCACTGAATTCAAAAACGAACAGACCGATAGCACATGGATGTGCTATCAGATCCGCTGAGGCAGGAAGCCGAATCGGATCGTGGTCGTCGAGAGTTTGCAGAATGAAGTGAAACAGCGAGAAACACAGCGCGAAGCAGGTGGGTGGGCCAGCGCCGGGAGGATGCCGTCCTCCCAGGAGCGAAAACCAATCTCAAATTAATTCAGGGTTTCAGCAGCATAATCCTCAGGTAAGCGGGGACATACCAGTCCGGCAATCAGGCGAAATCCTTCTCTTTCCGCCCCAGATTATACTTCCGCATTTTCTCAACCAGCGTCGTCCGGCGGATACTCAGTTTCTCAGCCGCCCGTGCCACCACACCATTGGCGTCATCAAGTGCCTGCTGGATCAGTGAGCATTCCAGATCCTGCAGATATTCGCGCAGATCCAGCCCATTCACCGGCAACAGCGCCGGATTATCCACACCGGCCAGACCTTCGCTCTGGGTAACATCGGCAACAACCTGCGGAATGTCATCGCCTTCATCGACATGACGGAATTTCTTCGGCAGTTCGTTCACGCCGATCACACCGTACGGATGCAGAATTGCCAGTCGCTCTACCAGGTTAGCCAGTTCACGGACGTTACCGTGCCAGTCATGGCGGCACAGCGACATAATGGCAGCGGAGTTAAAGCGGATGGAGCCACGCTTTTCGTTTTCGAGACGGGAAATGAGTTCGTTCAGCAGCAGCGGAATGTCTTCAACGCGCTCGCGCAGTGACGGCATTTCGATGGGGAATACGTTCAGACGATAATACAGGTCTTCGCGGAAAGTACCTTCTTCGATCATGCTTTCGAGGTTTTTGTGCGTCGCCGCGATAATGCGCACATTGGCATTCAGGGTTTTGTTGGAGCCCACACGTTCGAAGGTATGTTCCTGCAGAACACGCAGGATTTTAACCTGCATGTTCAGCGGCATATCGCCGATTTCATCAAGAAACAGGGTACCGCCTTCGGCCAGCTCAAATCGGCCCGGGCGACTGTTGATCGCGCCGGTAAAGGCGCCTTTTTCGTGACCGAACAATTCGCTTTCCAGCAGTTCGGCCGGAATTGCGCCACAGTTCACCGGCACAAAGGGCTTGTTACGGCGGTGGGAATGGTAATGCAGGTTACGGGCAACCACTTCTTTACCGGTACCCGATTCACCCTGAATCAGCACGCTGACGTCTTTATCCGCAACCTGCATAATGAGTTCGCGTACGGTCTGGATATGGCGGCTGGTGCCAACGAGGCTGCGGAACAGCTGAATTTCACGACGCTCCCCCCGGGAGCGGCTCTGATTATGCTGTTCGCGATAAATCTGGCAGCGGTGCAGGCTGTCAAGCAACTGGTTATAGCTGGGCGGCATGGAGAGCGTCGCCAGAAAGCCCTGACGCTGATCTTCTGGTAACTGTTCCCCGGCGTAGAGTACCGGCATGGCCTTATCCCAGTCGTGCACATCACCGATCAGACCTGCGACTGGTTTGTTGCCGGTATCACCGATAATGACGGCACAAATGTCGTTGCTGTCTTCAATCTGCTGATTAACGGTTGAACGCCAGTCGGCAGCTCCGGCGGCGACGACCTCTTCTCCGAGAAAATCCAGAATAACTTTCAGATCGTGACGGCGCTCCACATTATCATCGATCAGTAAGACTTTGATTTCTCTCCACATAACAGCTGCAGTTCCTTTTATTTTTTCAGTAACAGTGGGATGACCAGCGCCATCACTTTGACTTTCTTCACTTCAGTTAAGTAGCAAAACTGCGATAAGTCAAACTTCTGACGTTAAAAAACTGAACGATCGGAAAGGACTTATACGTAAAGAATTTATAACGCAATGTGTCGTAAATTGACAATAAAAAAGCCTCCATAAGGAGGCTCAGAGTGTGCAAGTTTTCGTTTGTGGCCGCTGTGACGGGCCCGGAACCGGTAATATGTTCAGAGCGATGTCTTCATATCCACCCTGTTCAGCGGAAGTCCGTCAGGCCGAAACAAATCCACCACGGGAATCACTGTGCTCGCTGGCAGGCGCGGAATGAATACTCTGCAGGTATTCCTGACGGATGCCATCCCAGCCGGTTTTGACTTCCAGCATCAGGCCCATGACTTCATCGATCATATTGGTATCGTTTTTACTGGTGGCTTCAAGCAGACGCCGCACCATGTAGTCATACAGGCGCTCCAGGTTGCCGGAAAGCTCACCACCTTTGCTGTGGTCCAGACTGCTCTGCAAGGTCTGGATGATTTCGCAGACGCGCCCCAGAAGACGGGCTTTTTCCTGCATATCGGAACGCTGAATAGCACCTTTGGCCTGAGCCATACGTGTCAGGGCAGCTTCCATGAGCAGTTGAATCAAGCGGTGAGGGTCCGCTTCCAGCACCTCAGAGGTCACATTCACTTTCTGATACTGCTTTGCTCCGGATTCGTACATTACCTATTCTCCTGCCAGCCGGATTAACGTCATCTGTCACTGTATTAGTTGACGGCGCGGGATGAGATTTCTTTAACACTTTTGTTCGTAACATTTTGTATCCGCAAGCGGCAGACAGGCGGCAAGCTCTTGCCCACCCACTGCTCTACCGGCCTTGCCACCCCGAAATAAATTGAATAAACCCCATATATTTCAATAACTTAAAAAATGGCACAGATACTGCTGAGTGATGCAAAAGCACGATAAATGCTCAGCAGCAGAGGTGCCGGTTATGGCTAACTCATTAACAAATGCAAAAACACTCCGCCGAACGGACCGCGATCAGGATCATCGCAGCCTGATCGAAGCCGCAAGCCGGTGTTACAGCGATGCCGTCCGGCGCGAAAATCCGGATCTGCTGGAGAAGGCCGCCCTGCTGGCATTTCAGGCCTGGCAGGCTAATGAGACCTATATTCCCGGTATTAACCTGCTGGCGCGCATAGCCACTCACCGTCAGCGTTATGATGAAGCATCGCACTGGATTGATACCGGGTTAAGTATCAAACCTGACAGTACCAGCCTGTTGTACAGTGCCGGTCATCTGGCACTGGCCAACAGCGACCTGTCACTGGCAGAACATTATTTTGAACGTGCCAGCCATATCTCCCGGGTGAATACCAAAGCGCCCGTGTATCTGGCTCACGTCAAACTGCTGAAAGGCGATTACCTGGGGGCTTTCCAGCTTTACCGCGAACTGGCCAAAACCAAAGCCAGCGATCCTCAGATCCGCAGCAAGCTGTTTGAAGCCGCCAACAATGTGGTGGCGGATTTTTATTCGGCGGAGCTGGAGGCCGAACTGATCCGCTGGTTCAGTTTCGACAATGTTGATTTCAGTCTCTTACGGCCGCTGGCAACTTCCCTGCTGAAGCACAAGCTGAGGCTTTCTGAAACCGGTTGTCCGCTGGATGCCGACGAAATTGCCGCAGACCCGCTGCTGCTCATCTGTCTGTCACATTTCTGTTTCTGCGATCCGGTGATTGAGCGTCTGCTGATGACGCTGCGCCAGAGCATCCTGCTGACCAGCAGCCGCCAGATGTCCATCCGCAGTGAATATCTGCCGCTGGTTATTGCGCTCGCGCATCAGTGTGAGATCAATGAATCCGTCTGGTACATTTCTGATCAGGAATCCCAACTGGTGGACCAGCTGACGGATCTGGCAGAGAAGGTACTGCAACTGCCGGAAACCACCAGCGGCGATATTTCAGGGCTGCTGCTTCTGGTGATGATGTATCAGCCACTGGCGCGCAGCCCACTGACTCAGGCCCTGGCCGCGAAGAACTGGTTGTGGCCAGATGAAATGTCGGCACTGATGGATCAGGCACTGAATGAACAGCTGAGTATCCGCAGTCTGCAGCAGGACATTCCTCAGCTGGGCTGTACCCGTAACCGGGTGTCTGACAAGGTCCGCGCTCAGTACGAAGAATACCCGTATCCGCGCTGGACAGCCCTCGGCTACAACCAGCCGGCAGACTATTACAACACGCTGAAAACCCTCTTCCGTGGACGGCTGGACGATCTGCCGCGTCCCGCCGCACCGCTGCAGGTTCTGGTAGCCGGCTGTGGCACAGGCCGTCATGCCCTGAGCCTGGCACGCTATTTCACCCCGCTGAACATCACCGCCATCGACCTCAGCCGTGCGTCACTGGCTTATGCCGGGATGAAGGCTGCGCAATACGGGCTGAAAGTGAATTTTCTGCAAGGTGATTTATTGCTGGCTGAAAAACTGGACGCGCCGTTTGATGTGATTGAATGTTCTGGTGTGCTGCATCACATGCAGTCACCGCAGAAAGGTCTGAACACCCTCAGCCGTTGCCTGAAACCAGGCGGCCTGATGAAGATCGCACTGTACAGCCGTCAGGCCCGTACTCTGGTCACGGAGCTGCGCGATGAACTCGGTGCCACCCTGCCCCACACTGCTAACGACATCCGTGCCGTGCGTGAAGCCCTGCTGCGTCAGGGCGGTGACCGCTGGCAGGCCATCCTCCAGTCACCGGATTTCTACAGCCTCAGCGCCTGCCGAGACCTGCTCTTCCACGAACAGGAACACGTGTTCGATCTGCAGGAAATCCGCCGCATGACGGAAAAAGCCGGACTGAACTGGATTGGTATTATTCCGCCACCCGGCGCAAGGGAACTGGCCCGCGACAAGCTTCAGCTGGAAACGACGCAGCTGACCCTGAATGACTGGCACACACTGGAACAACTCGAACCCGGGTTGTTCTCAGGGATGTATCAGTTTTATGTGCGTAAGCCGGTGCTGAAGAAAGCCTGATCTTCACAGTCACAACTGCCAGTTCACCGGCGCCTGTCCCTGCTGCTGCAGATACTGGTTGATGGTGGAGAACTGGCGGTTGCCGAAAAAGCCGCGATGCGCAGACAAGGGTGACGGGTGAACTGACCTGAGCACCAGATGCCTGCGGCTGTCGATGGCGGCCCCTTTTTTCTGGGCGTAACTGCCCCAGAGTACAAACACCAGGCCGCTGCGCTGTTCATTCAGGGCGGCGATGGCGGCGTCGGTGAACTGCTCCCAACCCCGGTTCTGATGCGAACCGGCCCTGGATTCTTCTACGGTCAGAGTGGCGTTGAGCAGGAGTACGCCCTGATCCGCCCAGGGGGTGAGATCACCGGTGCCGGACATGCTGATGCCGAGATCAGACTGGATCTCTTTGTAGATGTTCTGCAGTGACGGCGGCAGGCGCACCCCCTGGGGAACCGAGAAGCTCAGCCCCATGGCCTGTCCGGGGCCGTGGTAAGGGTCTTGCCCGATAATAACCACACGCACCTGATCAAATGGGGTGTGATTGAAGGCATTGAAGATCAGCGGTCCCGGTGGATACACCGGCTTTCCGGCTGACTTTTCCTGTTTCAGAAAGGCTTTCAGCTCCTGCATGTAGGGCTTGTCGAATTCAGCGCCTATGACGGCCTGCCAGGAGGGATGCAGCTCGCCTTCTTTGTGTTGATTCATTTTCTCAGACTGCCTTACTATCGGACCGGACCCGAAGGATACAGGCATCTGCGTGCTGGCGGAAATCTGATCCTGTCGCCTGCTTCATCAGAACGATCAACAGGATGCTGATATGAAACCCGCGGTTGTACTTGGCTCGTTCCGCCTGAATTTCCTGATTCTTACCCCGGTGTGTGTGTTGCTGGGCGCAGCGGTGGTGGCGTCTCAGGGTGGCAGCGTACCGCTGTTACCTCTGCTACTGGCTCTGCTGGGTGCTACGCTGGCCCACATCAGTGTGAATGCATTGAATGAATATCTGGATTTTGCCAATGGCCTGGATCTGGCGACGGTGCGCACCCCCTTCAGTGGCGGCAGTGGTACTCTGCCCGCTCACCCGGAGCAGAAACAGGCGGTCTTGGCTGCCGGGGTGATTACCCTGCTGCTCACGGCACTGATCGGAGTGTATTTTGTCTGGCGTCAGGGGGCCGGATTGCTGCCATTGGGCATAGCAGGCCTCCTCATCATTGTGTTTTATACCCGGACGATTAACCGCCTGCCCTGGCTCTGTCTGATTGCACCCGGTCTTGGATTCGGCCCGCTGATGGTGGCCGGTACACAGTTTGTGCTGACCGGTGACTACTGGCCTGAGAGTTTTTTAATTGCTCTGGTGCCGTTTCTGCTGGTGAATAACCTGCTGCTGCTGAATCAGTATCCGGATGTCGCGGCAGATCAACAGGCCGGACGGCGCCATATCCCGATCGCCTATGGCGTGCGTACTGCCAACCGTACCTACGGTCTGCAGCTGGGTGCCTGTGCGGTATTGATCATGGGGATGGTGAGCAGCGGCCTTTTGCCAGTCTGGTCTTTACTGGCGCTGCTGGCCTTGATTCCGGGTGTCATAAGCTGGCGCGGTGCCCTGCAATACGGATTTGATATTGCCCGGCAACCAGAATATCTGGCGATGAATGTCATCACCTGTCTGCTGACACCAGCACTGCTGGCCGTGACTCTGTTTTTTTAAAACGGTCAGAAATTCTGTGCTGATGAAATGGATTTTAAGAAATAAAAAATGGGGAGATCCCGGCCTGCGGATGAGGCCGGGAAAAGCGCATACTCAGAAGGTAGCAGCGTCGATCACGTAGCGGTAACGGGCTTTTTTGTTCACCACGCTTTCCCAGGCTTCGTTGATCTGCTCGGCAGAAATCACCTGAATTTCCGGCAGAATTTTATGATCCGCACAGTAATTCACCACGTCCTGAGTTTCTTTCATATCGCCGATGAGTGAGGCGTTGAAATTCACCCGGCTGGCGGAAAGTGCAAGCGCATTCACTGTGACCTGAAAACCTTCCGGCATACCCACCTGAGTGTAAGTACCAAAGGGCTTAACGGTGGCCACGTAAGAAGCCACGTCGTAGTTCACCGGCAGTGTGTTGATCATGCAATCCAGCTGGCCACGGTACTCACCGAGTTTGCTTATATCATCCACGACGATCACTTCTTTGGCACCAAAGCCTTTGATGTCATCGGCTTTGTCAGCGGTGGTGGTAAAGGCATACACATCCGCGCCTTTGGATACCGCCAGTTTCACGGCCAGATGTCCCAGGCCACCGATACCGGCAACACCCACTTTAACACCGGGTTTCAGGTCGAATTTCAGCAGCGGTGAATAGGTGGTGACACCGGCACACAGCAGAGGTGCTGCGTCTTCAAAACGGATGTTTTCCGGAATATGCACGGCAAAGTGATCGTTCACCACGATGTTGTTTGAGTAACCACCCTGAGAAATACCGGTCGGAGAACTTTCCTGTGGATAACCGTAGGTGAATACGGTATCCGGGCAGTACTGTTCACCGTGTTCTTCACAGCAGGTGCCACTCTTGCAGCCGTCGACCATGCAGCCGACACCGGCACGGTCACCGACTTTAAAACGGGTCACGTTTTTGCCGACAGCAGCCACGATACCCACGATTTCATGACCCGGTACCTGTGGGTACTGCTGTGGCCCCCAGTGACCTTTCATCTGGTGAATATCCGAGTGACAGATACTGGCGAATTTAATATCGATCAGCACGTCATTATCACCCACCGGACGGCGTTCGAATGTCCAGGGTTTGAGAATGCCGGAAGTATCAAAAGCGGCATAACCTTTGGATTGTGTGTTCATCTTCATTTCCTTAGCTGCGTTCGTGGCAGCGGACAACTGAGGGGCTGCGTTCGTGGCAGCGAATAACTGAGGGGCTCCGGTCAGCATCAGGCCGGAGCCGACAATGGCTGAGCTCTGAATAAAACGGCGACGGGATACGGATTGCTCCGTTCGTCCGGTCTTACCCGATTCCGGGTTTACAGATTTGTCATCGGCAGACATAGTTTTCTCCATCCTTAGTTTTTCTTACCAGCAGACAGAACGTTGGCCATGGCCTCTGTTACGGCACTGCCAGAATGGCTGCTGACGTTCAGGCTCAGGGAGGTTGCGGTCTCCTCCAGTTGCGCCCTGCTGACTCCGGCATTGGTTGCCATACCGATGTGGGCATTCAGTTGCGGGGTCGCACCATCAAGGTTGGCCAAAGCTGCAACCGTCACAATTTCACGGGTTTCGTTATCCAGAACACCGCGCCCGAACAGGTCGCCGAACAGATGGCGCTGCAGGAAGGTATTCGCCGCGGGAGCAAAGTCGAACAGTGGACCTGCCACCGGTTTCCCGGCCAGTTCGGTCTGAACTCTGGTACCGAGTGTTTCAGTGTCTGTTCCTTCGTCGAGGGTCACACCGGCTTCACCCAGGGTGTCTTTTTTACCGGCCGCTTTGCGCTCTTCCACAACCGCCATGAGCGTACCCAGCCCGTTAAGTGCACGCGGAAAACCCAGGTACGCATACAGATGAATCATGGACTCTTTCAGCTCGTTCACCGTAGCGCCGTTGTCCAGTGCTTCAGCAAAGGCGTTTTTCAATGCCGGTAACTCACCCGAGGCGGCAAACGCAGCCACCGGAACCAGTGACTGCTGCAGCGGTGATAAGGCGGTCAGCGTTGGCATCGCCGCGGCTGTGCTGTTGACGCCTTTAGCGTACTGCTCATCAGTGACGTGCTCTTTCCAGGTGACGTTTTCACCGTCCTTGTCACCGGTAATCACCAGGTGAGTCATCGCCCGGTGTGGCGTCGCACCGTGCCAGTGATCGATATCCGGCGGGCACCAGACCGTCTCGCCTTCCGTAAAGGAAACCACACGGCCGTCGCGGGTTCCGGTCAGGGCTTCGCCTTTGGTCACGATCATGTGCTGACCGGCGGGATGGGTATGCCACGCGGTGCGCGCACCCGGCTGGAAGGTCACGTAAGCGCCGGAGAATGGCGTGTCCTTGGTATTCGGGAAAAGTACCTGAACATCCACATCGCCGGTAAACAGATTCTCAGGGCCGTGAAATGACGGCATGGAACCCAGCGGATAATGCTGCTGAGCTTTACCAGACGGGGTGGTGTTACTGTCTGCAGCCATGGCCGAAACCGGGGCCATGGCACCCGTGATGCCGCTGGTCACGGCGGCGATGAACATTCTGAGTTTAGAAAGACGTGATGACATGCTTCTGACTCCTTGAGCTGGTGAATTTCACAGTGATTCCAGTGTAGGACGCTCAAAGAAACTCTGTTATCACATTTCTCCTGATGTATTGCCTGATTCTGTTTTTCTTCTGAAAAATGTTATTTGATAACATTTTCAGGGCTTCAATAAAGTTCCATTCTGATTAAAGAAACAGTGTCTTTTGGTTACTTTACCCTTCAGGCAGATTGCCTGATCCTCACAAAACTGTCATAAATATGTAGTCAAAAACAGACGGTTATGGCTCTATACTGGCCTGTCTGGCAGCATCCCGGAGATCACTATGACTACGCACACTGGGCGTCCCGCCCCTGTTTCTCTCGCCGAAGGCATTGCCCGCTGGACTGAAGGCACGAACCGCTATGACACCCCGATAAAGGGTCTCAGTCTGCACCGCTGGGATCACACGACAGAACCCACCAGCTATATGCTGGCCCCGAGCATCTGCCTGATTGGTCAGGGAAAGAAGCGTCTGGTACTGGGGGATGAAGCTTTTGACTATGATCCGAGCAGCTCCCTGATCACGTCTCTGGATCTGCCCGTGGTATCGCACATTACCGAAGCCAGCAAAGAAGAACCCTATCTCGGCCTGACGATGGACCTGGATCTGCGCATGATTGCGCGGCTGATTCTGGAACACGGAGCAGAGCCGGTAAAACCGAACCCGGACAAACGCAGCGTATCAGTCAACAAGCTTGATACTGCCCTGCAGGATGCCTTCTGCCGCCTGCTCGCACTGCTCGATCACCCAGCAGACATTCCGGTTCTGGCACCCTTGATTCAGCAGGAAATCTGGTACCGTCTGCTGACCAGTGAACAGGGTTCACGTCTGCAACAGATTGCCTCTGTCGGTAACCACGGATATCAGATTGCACGCACCATTGACTGGCTCAAGGATAACTACAGTCAGGCGGTACGGGTGGAGGATCTGGCCAAAAAAGCCGGGTTAAGTGTTTCAGCCTTCCACAACCATTTCCGCTCCATGACGGCTATGAGCCCGTTGCAGTTTCAGAAAAAAATGCGTCTGAATGAGGCGCGCCGTCTGATGCTGACCCAGCACATAGATGCCTCTGAAGCGGCGTTTGAGGTGGGCTATGAAAGCCCGTCGCAGTTCAGCCGGGAGTACAGTCGTCTGTTCGGTGCGCCGCCGATGCGGGATATCCGCAATATGATTGAGCGCAGTAATCCGTCGTCAGCCACGGCCTGAACAAGCGATTGAGGCCATTTCAGAGATTGCTGGTGCGCATGCTTTTATGACCAGCAAAGGCATCGTAGAGTGCCTGATGGGCGGCGCGGGAGAAGGTATCCGTGCGCTCATCATATTGACGGATCCACTCAATCAGCATGGGCAGGTTGGCGTCCTGAGCTTCTTTTGAAGGGTATTTGTGCGGCTCCCACGGACGTAAACGCGCGTTGGCCACGCAGGCCTCGGCCGGCAGATTCATAAATACGATTTCAGTGGCGTGCGGTAACATCCGCTCCAGCAAGTCAGCGTAGCAGCCTTCGATAACCCACCCTTCGCTGCCGGCGGTAAACGCCTGCATAGCTGCCAGAGATTCCTCCGGCGGCATACGTTGCGGTGGAGTATCCCCTGCCGGATCCCAGGGCAACCAGGCCAATGTGTCCAGATCCAGATGCGGAAGGTTGGATTCCCTGCTCAGGCGTTGCGCCAGTGTGGATTTTCCGGAACCGGAATTACCGAAAATCAGAATTTTTCTCAAAATGTTCTCTCATTCAGAAACGCAGTATCAGGCATTGAGCTGATTCACGCGGCTCTGCAGTTTAGCGAGGTAAAACGCTTCCTGCAGATGGTAAAAATCGTCGTCGATGTGCACCGGATCTTCGGTGGCAAAATCACCACCCCAGCGCAGTTCCGCGTCTTCTCGCAGGCGCTGGATAAATCCGGTAACGGCTGCCGGCAACTGGTCGTGGTTGGCTTTCTTTAATGCTGCCGAATTATACAGTCTGCCCTGATACTGTACGTTCATATCAATGGCGTGACCTATGTGGTGACAGCTGCGGCTGGCCGGTGTCACGATGGCGCCGTTAACCTGCTCATTAAGATTACGGATGGCGGACGTCACCCAGACTTTTATGTCGCACTCACTGGCATACAGGTTGATGCGCTCCAGTGCCGGAATAAAATCTTTATCCACCTGCACCTCTTTGCCGGTGAACTGGCCACCCTGATACGTGACCAGCTCAAATTCCGGCTGTGCCAGAGCAATCACCGCCGGATCTGTTGCTTCAGGCGACACAGCAACCTGAGGTGACAGATCGAGATAGTCGCCATGTACATAACCAACACGGCCATCGCGGGTGCGTACCCGGTACCAGGTGATCTCTTCGAGGATATCGACTTCTTCGTTGTGGATCAGCACCCCGGTTTTGCGGCCATTGGCCTGCTCTCTCAGGTTCAGTCCGGATTCCGGTTTGACGCGTCCGGTTTTCATAACGTACGGCCCTCTCAAGTCATCCTGATGGTCAGGCCAGCAGGCGATGCTGCATGGCCGGGCAGGATTAACGCACGTGACTTCTGCGTCCTGCCCTTGCTGGGTTTAACGGTATTGTAGGGGAATCCGGATTGCCTGAGTGCGTAATTGCCCGCTTTAGCAGAAGCCCGGTCAGATTTTGTCCGAGCTTAACTCGGGTATATGAAATACCGCCCGGTCACGTCCCTGATTTTTGGCGTCATAGAGGTATTCATCCACATCCCTGAGCAGAGTATCCGGGTCGGTATCCACCTGAGGTATGGCCGACAACGCACCGATGCTGGCAGTCACCCGGATGTCCTGCTGCTGCACCCGTACCGGCTCTGTACGCATGATCTCCAACAGCCTGTCAGCCAGTTGACGGGTCTGCTGGGCATCTGCTCCGGGCATGATGATAATAAATTCTTCACCGCCGTAGCGGGCTGCCATATAGCCCTTTTTAAGAATCACTTTCTGAATGCGTCCGGCCACCTCGGTGAGGCACTGGTCTCCGACCGGATGGCCGTAGGTGTCATTGATGCGCTTGAAGTGGTCAATGTCCATCAGGAGTATTCCCAATGGCTCTCCCATACTCACCAGCAGTGCATACTGGGTGGTGAAGTATTCATCCAGATAACGGCGGTTATACAGGCCTGTCAGAGGATCGGTGGTGCTCAGCTCCAGCAGCTGTGCATTGGCTTTCCTGAGTTCTGAGGTTCTGGCTTCCACCAGCTGTTCCAGCTCTTTGTTGTGCCGTGTCTGTTCGGCCAGCAGGTTGGCCTGCAGATCATAGGATGCCTGCTGTGCCCGTTTGCGCTCCAGATGCTCCCAGCGCATCCGGTAAGACAGCATCAGGGCGTACGACAGCGCCATCAGGGTAAAGCCGATATCCCCGGCCGAGCGTGTCAGCACCGTCGAGGTCATATAACCGGTTTTCTCCAGCAGTGTGACAACCATACCAATGGCACAGAAAACCGTGGCTGTCATGGCGTAATAAGCAGCGGCATTATGGTCCAGAGCACGGCGGATCTGCACCGCCATGACGATCACCAGTGACACCATAACGTACACGGTCACCAGCCGGATCATGACGGAGTAAGCGATGAAAAACGACAGCAGAGACAGGATGACGCCGATGCCGATCAGGGCATACAGACTGAGCGCATACCCGGGGCGGCTGGTGCGGACATTGAGCAGCCGTAATATGTAAATGCTGCAGAAACCGGTGGCTGCGGAGTAAAGCCAGATCAGAATCTGATTACTGTAATCACGGGCCTGAGGAATGACGTAGGTCGTCAGAATGCCCTGAAAGAACGAGAACACGCCGACGAGACACACCAGAAAGAGGGCAAACCAGAGGAAGCTGCGCTCTCTCATCTGTACATACAGTAAGAGGTGGTAAATCGAGATACCAATAAGCACACCATAGATGAGGACATACCAGGCGATACCGATCTGTGAAGCCTGGATGAATTCCGCGTTGTCCCATAACGTCAGGGGCAGACTCATTGCACCCGTGGTGTACACCCTCAGAGTCACCTGTCCGGCGTCACCCGCCCCCAACCTGAGTGGCGCAATGATGTGCGGATGACGGATGCTTTTTTCATTGAGCGGACGGGTGTCGCCCAACTCATACTGCTGAGGTCTGTGACCCGTGACGCGGAAATCGACATCCACCTCGTCCAGCAAGGGGAAACCGATGTCCAGAATCAGTGAATGATCCTCGTCTGAAGAATTGCGCACCGTAAAAAGCAGCCACAGAGTTCGTTCTTCAAAGCCCAGTGTGAGCGTATCGTCACTGAGTAACCATTCCTCCGAATCCGGTGCTGGCGGTTTTGCCGTGGGATCATCTGTCAGCCAGTACTGGACCCCCCGGGTGATTTCGGCATGGCGGAACCCTTCATCCACAGTGACTTCCAGAGCAGAAACTCCGGCGGGAAAGAGGAAAAACAAAAGAATGAGAACCAGAGGCATCAACGCAACAACAACAGAGTCTGTCTCTTTACCCTAGTTCAGATCCCGGGAAATTGCGTTGATACAACAGCAGCGGAAGACATTTCCTGTCTCCGCCAGCGCCATTCAGCTCTGTACCGGAGCCGTCACGCATTCCTCATCATGGCAGGCATGCACCTCGACAGTAATATGAGACAGCTGCCGGAAGCCACTGAGCATAGTGCGGTAGTGTTGTGCCGGGCGTGGCGAATGAGTCACCAGAGAGATAATGGCCGCATAGTCCTTCTCCCCCACTTTCCAGACATGCAGATCAGCAACCCGGTTATCGGCATCGCTTTCAATCACCTCACGGATGGCCATCTTCTCAGGCTCTTCAATGCTGGCGTCCAGCAGCATAGGGCTTGTCGTACGGATCAGACCCAATGCCCAGTGAGCGATGATCAGGCTGCCAACCACGCCCATCACCGGGTCCAGCCACATCCAGCCGAGATACTTCCCCGCCAACAAGGCCGCGATAGCCAGCACTGACGTCAGGGCATCGGCCAGAACATGAAGATAAGCCGCGCGGAGATTGTGATCGTGATGATGCTCAGCCTGCTCATGATCATGA
>CETZ01079681.1_pt1 | contig 80298 bp, 81 predicted proteins | sample 531441 | NCBI WGS metagenome assembly CETZ01 (sample SAMEA2623098, study PRJEB7988) | marine metagenome | isolation source: saline water (ENVO:00002010), including | reverse complement strand
TGTGGACGCCGCAAGCCGACACAGGGGCAGCCCAGGCTGACGGTGAGCTGGACCTGCAGTCCGGACATGGTCAGCTGGGGTCTTACACCAACACCCAGCAGCGTATTCAGGCTGCCATGGCACCACCGGCCCCCGCACCGGAAGTAACGCCGGCTCCGGCAGCTGCAGCAGTCACGCTCAGTAACGTGGCTGAACCGGCAGCGCGCACTTACCGCCAGCCCGCTCCGGCAACCAGGACACCCGAAATCCGCACCCAACCCGACCAAGAGGAGGTTGCAACCAGGCAGGCCCCTCTGACCACAGAACCACAACAAGAAAAACCACAAGAACACCCACAAGAAGTCGTAAAGACCACCCAAGAGAGAGCGCAGGAAGAAACAGCCGCTGAAACCCGGCAAGAAGCCAGTACCTCAACCCGGCGTGCCTCAGGCAATGCCAGACAGGAGGCCAACGGCGGACGCCGGGGTAACGCTGCGGATTACATTCAGACGCTGAATCAATGGTTGGCCCGCCACCGTACCTATCCGGCTGCCGCCAAGCGCAGCAAGCAGGAAGGTACGGTGAAACTGGCCTTCACCATGAACCGTCAGGGGGAGATTCTGAGCAGCCACATTGCCGGCAGCTCGGGTTATCCGCTGCTGGATGATGCAGCCCTGAACATGCTGCAGGACGCCGCCCCACTGCCCGTGGTACCGGAGGATTTCTACCCATCCAGAAACACCCTGCCACTGGTCATGCCGATCGAATTCAGCCTAATAACCAACCACTCTTTTGGGGACTAATCATGAATCAGAAACCATCCCGTACCCAGGCTCTCAGCCTGCGAACGACTTCGCGCGCCAACCGTCTGAGCGGCGTCACCGCCCTCAGTCTTGGCTTACCGGCCCTGCTGCTGAACAGCGGGCTGGCTCACGCCGACGACGATGCCATTATGCTCGACACTATGCAGGTTGAAGAGCGCACCCTGGATACCAACCCGTACGCCGAGCCGGGCGCACCTTATAAGGCGAAAACCTCCGGTGACAGCCGTCATGTGAAAGATCTGGCGGAAACCCCGCAGACCATCACCGTGCTGACCCAGACCCAGATTCAGGAATCCGGCCGCAGCGATCTGAAAGACATCCTCGACGCCCAGCCAGGCATCACGCTGGGCACGGGTGAAAACGGTAACGCCTTTGGTGACCGCTATGTGATCCGTGGCCATGAAGCCCGCTCCGATGTGTTTGTCGACGGTCTGCGCGACCCGGGGATGACCACCCGTGAAAGCTTTGCGGTTGAACAGGTCGAAATCACCAAAGGTCCGAGTTCCACCTTCGCCGGACGTGGTTCCACCGGCGGTGCGGTGAACTCCATCACCAAGCAGGCCAGCACCGAATACAACTTCAACAAAGCCGAAGGCGGTATCGGTACCGATGATTACCGTCGTATCACCCTGGATTCCAACGCCGGGCTGAGTGACAGCGTGGCCGTACGTGCCAACGTGCTGCACAGCTTTGAGCAGGTACCGGACCGGGAAGAAAACACCCGGGAACGGAACGGCCTGGCCCTGTCCGGCCTCTGGTCTGCCACCGACAAGCTGGATCTGATTGCCGACTACTACCACCTCAGCGCCTTTGATCAGGTCGACCTCGGCAGCTTTATCAACCGCGAAACCGGGTTCGTCTACGAGGATATTCCCTCCTACGTACAGCAGCAGGACTTTGTGAAGTCCCGGGTGGACACGCTGACGCTGCGCGCCAAATACCGCGTCAATGACACGGTACGCCTCGAAAACGCCCTGCGTTACGGCACCACCAATAACGGTTATGTGGTGACCGGTGCCCGTGGCACCACCACCGATGCCTCAGACCCCAATGGGGAGTACAGCACCATCTCACTCAGTACTCACCAGGGCTGGCAGGAGGTGGATTACTTTGTGAACCAGCTGAACCTGTTTGTGGATACTGAACTGGGTGGTATGAAGCACCAGTTTGTCGCCGGTGCTGAATACTCAGTGCATAACGTACTGAACGGCGTTTACAACGTTGAGAATGCAGGCACCAGTAACTGCATGACCGCCGGACGCGGTGGTGTATCTGAAAGCTACTGCATCATCGACAGCAACGGTTCCGTAGTGAATAACGTCCACGACCTGATGGGCCGCCAGATCAGTAAAGGCAACAGCGACTCCGACTACCAGATCGATACTCTGTCGCTGTACCTGATGGACACCGTCGACCTCACCGATAAGCTGAGTGTGTTTGCCGGTGTCCGTGCCGATACCTTTGACTACAGCAATCTGGTTACCGGCCGTGATGGTACAGAAACCGATTACGCTTACGACGATACCCTGTGGAACGGTCACCTCGGTGCCGTATATGACCTCACGGCGAACGGTAATGTGTACGCAACGTACTCGACCTCCGCCAACATCAACGGTGGCGAGTCCGACGTCGGGGGTAACTGTGGTTACGGCGGCCTCTGCTCCAGTGCTGAGAACGTCGATCAGGCCAAGCCGGAAGACGTGGAAAATCTGGAACTGGGTACCAAGTGGAACCTGTTCAGCAACAAACTGCTGGCAACGGCATCTGTGTTCCGTGTGACCAAAGACAACGTTATGGAAGGAACCGACTACGCTACCGATGGCACCTACAACACAGGTAAAAACCGCGTTCAGGGTGTGGAAGTCTCTCTGGTGGGTAACCTCACTGACCGTCTGAGCACGCAGTTCGGTTATGCCCTGATGAAGTCGGAAATTCTTGAAACCGCAGCGACCAACTTTGATGGCACTCCGGTTGAGGCTGGCGGCCGCCTGGCTAACTTTGCCAACCGCTCCGGTTACCTGCAGCTGCGTTATCAGCTGACCGATAAACTCGCTTTTGGTGGTTCAGCCAACCACTCCAGCGAAGTCTATGTCGGCCAGCCTGACAGCCCAGCCAGCGAAGACACCCGGGTGCCGGCCTACACCGTGTTTGATGCCTTTGCCAGCTACGAATTCAACAAGCAGCTGAACGCTCGCCTCAACATCGGTAACCTGACCGACAAAGACTATTACCTCACCGCCTACCGCAGTGGTTCGTTCGCGTACATCGGGGATGCCCGCAACGCCCAGCTGACCCTGGCTTACGAGTTCTGACGGAGCAGACCGGAGTACCGCGGGTGCTCCGGTCTGAAAAGACCATGCAAGAACCTTTATTCACCCACACCCTGCCCCACGATCTGGTCAGCCTCAGCGACTACGAACGCTACGCCGCCAGCCATCTGCCGGCCGCGGTGTGGGAATACATCAGCAGCGGTGTCGCCGATGAGCACACCCTGCGCAATAACAGCGATGCATTTGCACGCCTCTCTCTTTATAACCGGCTGTTGGCCGATTTTTCTCAGGCACAGACCCGCACCCAACTCGGCGGTCTGTCACTCAACAGTCCGTTGTTGCTGGCGCCGGTTGCCCATCAACAGCTGATTCACCCGCAGGGCGAACGGGCCACGGCTCAGGGCGCGGCGGCGGCTGGCGTACCCATGATCTGCAGTACATTGAGCCACACCCGCTTTGCGGATATTGCCGCAGAGCATGATCAGTGCTGGTTTCAGCTGTACTGGCAGCCACTGCACGAAACCAACCGCCTGCTGCTGCAACGGGCAGAAGAGCATGGCAGCAAAGCCATCGTCGTTACACTGGATGCGCCCGTACAGGGGCTGAGAAACCGCATCCAGCGCAGCGGCTTTGCGGTTCCGTCACACCTCAGGGAAGCGAACCTCCGGGATCTGCCGGTCGCCGGTCCCAAACCCCTGACGTCTCAGGACAGCGTTATTTTTCAGGGATATATGGCCGACCGGCCGGGCGCTGAAGACCTGATCTGGCTGCGGGCCCAAACCCGCCTGCCACTCTATGCCAAAGGCGTTTCCCATCCGGATGACGCCCGCATTCTGAAAGACCTCGGCTTTGACGGGCTGATCGTCTCCAACCACGGGGGCCGCACCCTGGACACCCTGCCTGCCAGCATTGATCTGCTGCCGGATATCCGCAGTGCCGTCGGCCCTAACTTCCCGCTGCTGCTGGACGGTGGTGTCCGCCGTGGCAGCGACATCATCAAAGCACTGGCACTGGGCGCCAACGCGGTCTGTATCGGCCGCCCGCAACTCTGGGCACTGGCCGTCGGCGGAGCACTGGGCGTGGCTCACATGCTGAAACTGCTGCAACAGGAACTGGAAATGAACATGGCGTTGTGCGGCTGCCCGACGCCCGACGATATCGGCCCCGGCGTCATTGCCGGGCGCGTCTGACACACACAACTGAACCGACGGGAGGACACTGAGCCATGCTGCTGCCGATCGAACAACTGATTGACCCGGAAGAAGCCCGTCAGCTGGGTGCTCTGCTGAAAGCACAGGCGTGGACGGACGGCAGACGTACTGCCGGGGCCAGCGCTGCCAAGGTCAAAAGCAACCTGCAGCTGGATGAAGCCTCAGAGCTGGCCATCACCCTGTCACAGCGTATCCGCGACGTCGTCCGTCAGCACCCGCTGTTTATGTCAGCGGCATTGCCCAACCGCATTTTTCCGCCCCGCTTTAACTGCTATCAGAACGGCGGACATTACGGTCTGCACACCGACGCCGCCATCCTGACACTGCCTGATGGCAGCATGATGCGTAGTGACGTGTCGGCCACGCTGTTTCTCTGTGACGCTGAAGACTATGAGGGCGGAGAGCTGGCGATTGAAACCCGCTTCGGCGCGCAGGAAGTGAAAATGAACGCCGGCGATCTGATTCTCTATCCGTCCACCAGCCTGCATGAAGTCCGGCCTGTGACCCGCGGACAACGCATTGCGGCGTTTTTCTGGATACAGAGCCTGGTGGCCGATATCAGTCAGCGCGAAACCCTGTTTGAACTGGATCAGTCGATCCAGGTACTCACCTCAGAACGGGGCGCCGCAGACAACGAAGTGCGGCGCCTGAGTGCGGTGTATCACAACCTGATGCGTCAGTGGTCGAATCCCTGAAAACGGAACACGGCTTTGCTGTTCAGCTCTCCGGCTTCATATAGCCGGTGTACCTCTGCCACCTCGGACGGTTCAAAGATCAGAGTCTCGGGTACCCGGATCTGTCCGGCATCAATCTGGCCGGTGAGCCAGCGCAGAAAACGGCCATGATGCTCGCGTCCCTGGCCGCTCAGCAGAGGCAACATCATGAACACCGTATGCAGGGTCAGCGCCTTGGCATGGGCCTGACTCAGGTCGTACTGATTACGGGCATTGATCGTGGCCACCTGTCCGTGTGGCGCCGCCATCTGCAGAGCCGTCTGCAGAGATGCTCCGCCATGGGTATCCAGCACTTTGTTGAAGGGGCCGGGCTGTGACGTGACATCGTCATGCAGGCAGACATCCGCGGCGCCCAGCGATTTCACCAGAGCCTGACGGCTTTCAGAACCGGCCGTTGCAGTGACCTGAGCATCGCGCAGGGCTGCAAGCTGCACCGCCATCTGTCCGACTCCGCCGGAACCGCCCATGATCAGCAGGCGGTCATCTTTCTGAATATCGAGCCGCGTCAGCGCTTCCCAGGCGGTAATACTGACCAGCGGTAATGCTGCGGCCCTTACCGCATCCACGGACTCCGGCAGGAGCGCCAGAAGTTGCGGGTCGGCAAGCATGTATTCCGCCAGAGAGCCATCACTGCCCTTCACGCCACCGGCACAACCATACACCCGGTCACCCACGGCCAGAGTGTGAACACCCTCTCCCACGGCATCAACCACAGCGCTGACGTCACAGCCGGGAATACCGGTTTCACTGCGGATCGCCGCCACACCGGCACGGATTTTGGTATCGAGAGGATTAAAGCCGGAAGCAATCACCTGCAACCGCACCTGCCCTGCAGCCGGTTGCGGCAGAGCCAGAGTCTGCAGCTCCAGCACATCCGGTCCGCCACTGCCGTTCATGACCCAGGCTTTCATGGTGGTCTGTTCTGCACTCATTCGTTGTCCAACCTTTTCAGATGTTCACTGACTTTTTCCAGCACCCGGCCGATCAGCGCATCGTCGCTGCGGCTGATGTGGTAACTGGCGTAGACGCTGCGGGCAATCACCGGTGCTCCCGGAACCCGTTGCAGACGTCCGCTGGCCTCGTAAGGCCGTATCATAGGCAATGGCAGATACGCACTGCCGCCTGTATTCAGCAGCCAGTCGAGGGCTATGCGTCCGGTATTGGTTTTCAGCACCGGAGGCTCGCTGGTCCGCAGCTCCTGCGCATGTTGCATACTGAAGGCCGTGCCCCAGTCCACCAGCACATAACCTTTATCCAGTGCCTCTTCCGCCGATTGCGCCGAACCGGACGTCACCATATACAGCTGCAGTGCGTGTATTTCACGGGTAACAAAGTCGTCTACCTTGGGCGCATCAAACAGAAAGGCCAGATCCAGTGAGCGCTCGCCGATCTGACGGATCAGGGTAGTGCCTGTGTGCGCCGTCGCACTCAGCGACAGTGATTCACCATCGGCCAGATCCGTCAGTTCATACTGCAGAAAGGCATCCCACAGATTCGGTGTGGCGCCGATCGCCAGAGAGTGGGTCTGGCCGTCGGCGCGGGCCACTTCACTGCGGATACGCTGCTCCAGCAGCACACTGCTTTCGGCAAGAGGCATCAGCTTTTCCCCGGCCGGGGTCAGCTGAATATTATTACGCTGACGGGAGAACAGCTCCACGCCGAGAATATCCTCCAGCTGACGTACCCGGAAACTGACCGCTGATTGCGTCAGATACAGATTTTCAGCAGCACGGCCGAAATGACGGGTCCGTGAGACTTCCATAAAGGTTTTAAGCAGATCAGTATCCACACAGGCCTCTTATGACTGACTAATCCATGGCTCCCCACATCTCACTGGCTGGTTTATGACAGTGGGATGAAGATTTAACGAACAAAAAAACTTTGGCGTTACGACAAATTTTTTTTGTTTTACCATGAAATGAAGGCTGAACATACTCCGCCAGAAACACCCTCTGATCCAACACGTTAGCAGGTGCAGGAAGGACATTATGCAAGCCAAAAGTTTTGACACCCCGAAGAAGTTCTTCGACGACCGCAATTTCCCACGCGGATTCATGCGTTCCGGTGATTTCACCCGGTCACAGGCCAGCATTCTGGAAACTCTGGGCATGGCACTGAAAGATCTGCATGAAGGTCACCGTGAGCCGGCCACTGACGAGGAGCTGCACTTTGTTGAAGTCTGTCAGCAGAAGGTACCGCCGATGACTGACGTTGAGCGTGCCTGGGCCGCTTATCTGAAAGCGCTGGCCCGCAAACAGATTTATTTCACCGCGTCTTCCGCTGCCGTTTCTGACTCAGATATTGGTATTGAGTCAGATGACAGTGACGACGACTAAGGCAATTCTGGGGTATATCGAAACCCTGGAGCTCCCGGAGTTCGGCATTGTCTGCAAGGCAAAGGTAGACACCGGTGCCTGCACCAGCAGTCTCCACGCTGAGAAGATTGAGGTTTTTCAGCGTGATGGCTGCGACTGGGTGCGTTTTCACGTACTCTTCGGAAAAAAATCAGCCAAGATTGATCAGGTCTGTGAAGCGCGGGTCAAGGACACGCGCGTCATTGCCAGCTCCAATGGCCAGAGATCCCGCCGCTATATTATCGAGACGGAATTTCTGATCAGAGGCCAGCGCTGGCGTGCTGAGATCAGTCTGAGTCATCGTGGCAGTATGACCTATCCTATGCTGATCGGGCGGAAGGCCATCAGCGGACGTTTTCTCGTCGACGTCGCACAATAACCGTTTCAAAGGCAGTGTATGAAAATAGCGATTCTTTCCCGTAACCGGGGACTGTATTCAACGCGTCGTCTGATTGAGGCCGCTGAACTCCGCGGGCATGAAGTTGAAGTGCTCGATACCCTGCACTGCTATATGAACATCAACAGCATGACGCCGAGCATCCACTATAAAGGGGAAGACCGCGACGATTTCGACGCTGTGATTCCACGTATCGGTGCCTCCATCACTTTCTACGGTACGGCAGTACTGCGTCAGTTTGAAATGATGGGTGTTTACCCGCTTAACGAATCGGTGGCCATCAGCCGCTCCCGGGACAAGCTGCGCTCCATGCAACTGATGGCGCGCAAAGGTATCGGCCTGCCAGTGACCGGCTTTGCCCACAGCCCGGACGATATTCCTGACCTGATCGACATGGTCGGCGGCGCGCCGCTGGTGATCAAACTGCTTGAAGGTACTCAGGGTATTGGTGTGGTCCTGGCCGAGACGCGCAAAGCGGCCGAAAGCGTGATCGAAGCCTTTCTGGGCCTGAAAGCCAACATCATGGTGCAGGAATACATCAAAGAAGCCGGTGGTGCTGACATCCGCTGTTTTGTGGTCGGCGACCGCGTCGTTGCGGCGATGAAGCGCCAGGCAGCCGAGGGGGAATTCCGCTCCAACCTGCACCGAGGTGGTACCGCCTCTGTGATCCGCATTACCCCGGATGAACGTGCTACCGCCGTACGGGCGGCCCGCACCATGGGCCTGAACGTGGCCGGTGTGGATATCCTGCGCTCCAAGCACGGGCCTCTGGTGATGGAAGTGAACTCCTCACCGGGTCTTGAAGGCGTCGAGACCTCCACCAACATTGACGTGGCTGGCAAAATCATCGAGTTCATTGAGAAAAATGCCCGTACCAACCGTACCCGGACGCGCGGTAAAGGCTGAACAGGCCTTCAGTACAATCACGACATTTACAAAGCCATAAGGCTCTCGTATTATCGCGCATCTACCGGGCAGCCATGGCTGCCCTTTTGCGTTTCTGAGCAGGAGCACGCTGCCATGTCAGCCATTATGAATACCTACGGTCGCCTGCCGGTGACCTTCACGTCCGGTCAGGGTTGTTGGATTACGGATACTGAAGGCCGACGCTACCTCGACGCACTGAGTGGTATTGCGGTGTGTGGTCTGGGTCATGCTCACCCGGCAGTAACAGCCGCCATTACCGAACAGGCTGCGAATCTGATCCATACCTCCAATATGTACGGTATTGCCCGGCAGCAGGAGCTGGCGGAAGCACTGACCCGTGTATCCGGTATGGAAAACGTGTTCTTCTCCAACTCGGGTGCCGAAGCCAACGAAGCCGCTATCAAGCTGGCGCGTAAGTACGGCCATCAGAAAGGCGTCAGCGAACCAGCCATCATTGTGATGACCAAGGCATTCCACGGCCGTACCCTGGCGACGCTGACGGCCACGGGCAACCCTAAGGTGCAGGAAGGTTTCGGGCCTCTGGTCCCCGGCTTTATCCGTGCTCCTTTCATGGATCTGGCAGCCGCTTCCGCGATTGCCAAAGCCAACAGCAACGTCGTCGCCATCATGCTGGAACCGGTACAGGGTGAAGGTGGCCTGGCCACCGCCAGTCCGGAGTACATTGCCGGTATCCGCGCGCTCTGTGATGAACTGGGCCTGCTGATGATTCTGGATGAAATCCAGACCGGTAACGGCCGCACCGGGACCTACTTCTGCTACCAGCAGCTGGGGGTAATGCCGGATGTGGTGACCACCGCCAAAGGTCTGGGCAATGGTGTGCCGATTGGCGCCTGCCTGGCACGCGGTAAAGCCTCTGGCATTCTGCAGCCTGGCAATCACGGCTCAACCTACGGTGGTAACCCGCTGGCCTGTGCTGCCGGTGTCGCCGTGGTGAATACCATTGTCAGTGAAAACCTGTCGGCGCGCGCGGCACAGATGGGCGATTACCTGCGTAACGCCCTGAATGAAGCCCTGCAGAACGAACCTCAGTTCGACTGTCTGCGTGGCCGTGGCCTGATGATAGGCGTGGTACTGAAGAAAGAGTGCCCCGGCATCATGGCCGCCGCCCTGGAACAGGGCCTGCTGCTGAATGTGACCGCCGGCAATGTCATCCGCCTGCTGCCGCCACTGACCATAACAGAAAGCGAAGCCGATCAGGTTGTGTCCACCCTGGCCACTCTGATCGCCGCTCTGAACGAATAAGGGCCCTCTGCGGCCCGAGCCATAAAGGATTGAACGCACGTGAAACACTTTCTCACCCTGACGGATCTGACGCGCAGCGAACTGCAGCGCATTATCCGCCGGTCGATTGAACTGAAAGCCATGCAATACGCTGGTGAGATTCATGAGCCGCTGAAAAACCGCATCATGGGGATGATTTTCGAAAAGTCATCAACCCGTACCCGGGTATCCTTTGAAGCCGGTATGGCGCAGCTGGGCGGCAGTGCCATCTTCCTTTCCCCACGAGATACCCAGTTGGGCCGTGGTGAACCGATTGAAGATGCTGCACGCGTACTCTCGCGCATGGTGGATGTGGTGATGGTACGTACCTTTGATCACAGCAAACTGGAGTTGTTTGCCGCCAATTCAAAAGTACCGGTGATCAATGCCCTGACGGACGATTTTCACCCCTGCCAGCTGCTGGCGGATATGCAGACCTTCTACGAACACCGTGGCAACATTGCCGGAAAAACCGTCGCCTGGATCGGTGACGGCAATAACATGTGCCACTCTTACATCCGTGCGGCCATGCAGTTTGATTTCCAGCTGCGTATTGCTGCCCCGGAAGGCTTTGATCCGAAAGCTGAGATTGTCGCCGAAGCCGGTGACCGCATCACCCTGCTGCGCGATCCGGCAGAAGCCGTGCTGGGTGCCAATCTGGTAGCGACTGACGTGTGGGCATCTATGGGTCAGGAAGATGAACAGGAAGAGCGTCTGCGCAAATTCCGTAATTATCAGGTTTCACGGGCGTTGCTGGATCAGGCTGCGGACGATGTGATTTTCATGCACTGTCTGCCCGCTCACCGCGGAGAAGAAGTCTCTGAAGATCTGCTGGATGATCCACGTGCCGTGGTCTGGGACGAAGCCGAAAACCGCCTGCACGCGCAGAAAGCCCTGCTGGAATTCCTGCTGGTCACCCACGCCTGATCAGGCATTATTGCCTCCCGCAGAGGCACCGGACTCGGTCGTTTCCGGTGTTTCTGTGGGATCAACCCGCACCAGATTCCGCCCTTCATGCTTAGCCACGTACAGCATCCGGTCGGCCCGGCTCAGTACTTCATCGGCCTCTTCATCGGGCATATACGCTGCCACACCAATTGATACGGTCTGGCGTAACCCCATGTCAGAAAAGGTGTGAACCTCGACACTCTCCCGGATTCTTTCCATGACCCGTTTGGCGGTGCTCAGGCGCAGTCCGGATAACAGCAGAATAAACTCCTCTCCGCCATAACGCGCTGCCAGATCCACCTCCCGGATGGATGATTGCAGCAGTTGCGCCAGCTCGCCCAGTACCTGATCACCGATGCGGTGGCCATGACGGTCGTTGGTCTGCTTGAAGTGGTCAATATCAATGAAGGCCACCACAAACGGAATGTTCTGGCGGATGGCCATGGCGCGGTGTTTTTCCAGTGTACGCAGCAGGTAACGGCGGTTGTTCAGACCCGTCAGCTCATCCGTTACAGCAAGCTCTTCAATTCTTCCCAGTGCGCGCCGCAGCTCAACATTCTTACGTTGATACGCCGTACGCAGCAGAAAGAACTCGCGGCCCACAAAGGCACTCATCAACAGACTACCCAGCAACGCCATCAGCGACAGGGCTTCCACCTGAGGCGCCATCCCCTGCCCCTTAAAACTGAGGCTGAAGAGCACTGTGGCATAGCAGAAGAGCACAAACAGCGTCATACCCAGCAGGCCGCGCCAGGCGAGGGAAAAGATCCCGAAGGGCATGATATTGAGGTAGCTGATCAGTACCAGCCACTGCAGCTCAGGCGCAAGATACAGCAGATACGACATATAAAGGATGGCCATGACCATCACCGGGAGGGTGAGGCTCGGATCACGGGTGTGATCAAACCAGCCGCGGGAAACACAAAATACGGTCAGAGCGTGTCCGGCAACATAGAGAATAACCGGCAGGTAAATGGGGCTGATGTCGCGGCCGACGTCGAAGGTGGCAAGGTAAGCAAACAGATAAAGCAGGGTAAATAACAATATACCTAAGGCGGCCATCGCGTGGCGGCGCAGTATATCGTGCTGGAGTGACCCCATGTGGTGCTGTCCTTACACTGATCAATCTGTGGGATTGCAGTTAGGTTAAGTGTTCTGCCGCCCGCGCGCTATATCATATTGCGCAATCTGTCAGCCGCGCTACTTCTGGCCCGCTGCGCCCTTCGGTGTCAGAGGTCAGGCTCGCTGTCATCGTGCTTACGTGGCCAGATCAGACTGAATCTGGCACCTCCCAGAGACTCACTGCGGTTAACCATCGCCCGCCCACCATGCCAGAACATAATCCGGCGGACGATAGAGAGCCCCAGGCCGTACCCGCCTGAAGCCCGGGTGCGGCTGTCATCCAGACGGGCGAAGGCACTGAATACCCGGTCCCAGTCTTCCTCCGGAATACCCGGCCCATCGTCTTCCACATCCACGCGGCAGATATCATCCGAGACCGTGCAGGTAACCAGTACCGTTGATGAGGCATAACGCCCTGCGTTGCCCACCAGATTCTGAATAGCGCGGTGGACATAGCGCGGCTCGGCCTCTGACGATGGAAAGTGGACGGGATCATCACCCGCATAAGACGTGGTGACGTCTTTCGGAGGGCGTGCCTCGCCCACTACCTGAGCGGCGATTTCCGCCACATTCACCTGCTGGAAGTCCAGTACCGGGCCACCCTCTTCAAGGCGGGCGTAAGTCAGAATTTCATCGATCAGGGTATCCAGTTCCTGAATATCCGAATCCATACCCTGCAGCTGCTTGGTGACAAAGGGCTCATCCATCACGGTATCTTCAATCAGCTGAGCGGCAAAACGGATACGCGCCACGGGTGTGCGCAGTTCGTGAGATACCGCCCGGATCATCTCCCGCTGGATATCCATTAAACGTTGAATATGCTCGGCCATCTTGTTGAAAGCACCGCCCAGCTGGCTGACCTGATCCTGTCCGCGGGTACTGACCCTGGCATTCAGGTGCCCCTGCGCCAGACGCGTTGTAGCCTGCTGCAGTTTGCGCAGACGGGTCTCAAAACTGATGACTGAACGGTACAGACCGAGCCCGGTGAGCGTCAGGGCACTGAGTGCCAGAACCAACAGCGCCGGCCAGGACCAGATGGAAAAAGCCGACACAGGCCCGAGACGCAGTATCTGTTGGCCGTCCCCCACGGGCAGCTGGTAACTCAGCCCTTCAGGACCACGGATCAGCCCGGCGGTAGACGGGGCATCTGCTGATAAGAGTTGCAGTGGGTAACCCGAAAGACCGGATAAGGTCCGGATGAGCGGAGCAATCGTCTCTGCAGCCTGACCGGCAAGAAGACTGCGGGCCGTCACTTCGCCATAACGGCTCATGAAGGCAGCACTGTCAGGGGCAGTATGGTAGGTGATTTCCACCGGTACAGTGCCGGGAAACGCCGCCCGGACCTTCATGCTGTCCGGGTGTGTTTCTTCGACAATCAGATATCCGGGTAAAATGCTGTCGCTGCTCAGGGCTTCGCCCGTGACTTGGACACTGACACCGAAACGCCTGCCAATGAGGTTCAGAGTTTCCGGATTCTGGGTCAGATCACGGGCTATCAGATAGGTGGTCAGGCGTGTCAGGGATTCTGTGTGCTGGGCGTAGCGTACGTGCGTGACCAGCGAAAATGACATACCGCACAGCAGCAGTATCGTAACCAGTGCGGCCACAAAGCCCAGATACATCCGGATAAAAATACGCCTTACTCCTCAACCGGGTCAGTGGCCTGCCATCACAGTTCTTTGACGAACAGGTAGCCCTTGCTGCGCACGGTTTTGATCCGGCGCGGGTTCATCGGATCATCACCGACTTTCGGACGGATACGCGACACGCGTACATCGATCGAACGATCCTGCCCGTCGTACTCTATGCCACGCAGCTGGTTAAAGATTTCTTCCCGGGTGAGGATGCGCCCGGCATTACTGGACAGCAGCCACAGCAGATCAAATTCCGCACTGGTGAGGTCAATACTCTCGCCGGCCAGCCAGGCCTCACGCATGGAACTGTCGACCACCAGATTGCCGAAGGTCAGGCGTGAAGATGAAGGCATCTCCTGCTTTTCTTCATTCGGCAGATCATGTACCCGTCGCAGCAGAGCGCGGATGCGGGCCAGCAACACGCGTGGACGCACCGGCTTGGCAACGTAATCATCAGCGCCCATTTCCAGACCCAGTACCTGATCGAGGTCTTCGGTCCGGGCGGTGAGCATCAGAATCGGGCCCTTGTAGTAAGGACGAACCAGACGACAGACGGCCAGACCGTCTTCGCCCGGCAACATCAGATCGAGTACCACCAGATCCGGCTGCTCCGACTTAATGCGTTCAATGGCGCGGCTGCCGTCACCTTCGACGGTCACTTTCATGCCATTGCTTTCGAGATAGTCCTTCGTCAAAGCGGACAGACGTTCATCGTCTTCGACGATCATGATCCGCCAGTTAACGTCTGTTTGTGAGTGCGAGTCGTTCTTTAACATGAAGAAGTACCATTGCTTACAATTGGAATGTAAGGACCATCGCCTGTGGCGGTTACGCATACAGGCTGCCTCTCATTAACTGTAGACCCTGTTTTACACTGTTGCACAAAGTAAACGATGAGAGTCATTTGCAGTTGTCACAGACGGCACATTTTGTGAAGTTTCTGCCCAAGCCCATGGGGCCGCCGCGCAGCGGCTGATGCCCCCTGCGTATCAACCTGATACGCACAACTTATCCACACGCCCGCTGAAACCAACACTACATCTGGGGTTGAATTCGACTGGGCAGCGCATTATCTTGTGGACGTATTAAAACCTGCTGCAGGTCAGTTACTTAGACGGTCTCCTTCCCCGCTCCGGGGCGCCCCCGGAGACCGTACAGAATCAAGGACTTAAGGAGCAGTATCCCCTTGAACAAAGGCATTACAGACATGAACTCGACGCTCAAAGTCACCAAGCGTGATGGCACTCAGGAACCACTGAATCTCGATAAAATCCACAAAGTGGTGGAATGGGCTGCAGACGGGCTGGATAAGGTGTCTGTGTCTGAGGTGGAGCTGCGCGCACATCTGCAGTTCTTCGACGGCATCCAGACTTCTGAAATTCACGAAACCCTGATCAAGGCTGCTGCGGACCTCATCTCAGAAGAGGTGCCGGATTACCAGTACATGGCTGCCCGGCTGAATATTTTCCACCTGCGCAAAAAGGCTTATGGCCGGTTTGAGCCACCGACGCTGCTCGACCATGTGAAGAAAATGGTCGCCATGGAGCGTTACGACGAACACCTGCTGACCGACTACACCGAAGAAGAAATTACGGCAATGGACGACTTCATCGACCACAGCCGCGATCTCAACTTCAGCTACGCTGCGGTGAAACAGCTCGAAGGCAAGTATCTGGTGCAGAACCGGGTTTCAGGCCAGGTATTTGAGAGTGCCCAGTTTCTGTATGTGCTGATTGCCGCCTGCCTGTTCTCCGGTTACGACAAAGAACGCCGTCTGGATTACATCAAGCGTTTTTACGACGCAGTTTCGACCTTCAAACTGTCACTGCCGACACCGATTATGGCCGGTGTCCGCACCCCGACCCGTCAGTTCAGCTCCTGTGTACTGATCGAAGCCGGAGACAGCCTGGATTCCATTAACGCCACTGCCGGGGCCATCATCAAGTATGTGTCCCAGCGTGCCGGTATCGGTATCAACGGTGGCCGTATCCGCGCGCTCGGCAGCCCGATCCGCGGTGGTGAAGCCTTCCATACCGGCTGTATCCCATTCTACAAACACTTCCAGACCGCGGTTAAGTCCTGTTCTCAGGGCGGTGTCCGTGGTGGTGCAGCGACGCTGTTCTACCCGATCTGGCACTATGAAGTAGAAAGCCTGCTGGTGCTGAAGAACAACCGTGGTGTTGAAGAAAACCGTGTGCGTCACCTCGATTACGGCGTGCAGCTGAACAAGCTGATGTACGAGCGCATGATCAAGAACGGCAACATCACCCTGTTCTCACCGAGCGATGTACCGGGCCTGTACGACGCCTTCTTCGAAGATCAGGAACGCTTTGAACAGCTCTACGTGAAGTACGAAGCCGATGACAGCATCCGCAAAAAAGTCATCAAGGCCGTCGATCTGTTTGCCATGATGATGCAGGAGCGCGCCAGTACCGGCCGTATCTACATCCAGAACGTCGACCACTGTAATACCCACAGCCCGTTCAACCCGAAAAAAGCACCGGTCCGTCAGTCTAACCTGTGTCTTGAGATCGCCCTGCCGACCAAGCCACTGAAAGACATCAACGACGAGAATGGTGAAATCGCTCTGTGTACCCTCGCCGCTTTCAACCTGGGTGCACTGGAAAATCTCGACGAGCTGGAAGAACTGTCTGACCTGATTGTGCGCGCCCTCGACAGCCTGCTGAGCTATCAGGATTACCCGGTCGTGGCCGCCGAGAAAGCCTCTCTGTCGCGCCGTACTCTGGGCGTGGGTGTGATTAACTTTGCCTACTATCTGGCCAAGAACGGGGTAAAATACTCCGATGGCAGCGCCAATGGCCTGACCCACAAAGCCTTTGAAGCCATTCAGTACTGGCTACTGAAAGCCTCCAACAGACTGGCAAAGGAACAGGGTGCCTGCAGTGCCTTCAGTGACACCACGTACGCTCAGGGGATTCTGCCCATCGACAGCTACAAGAAAGAAGTCGATAAGTTCTGTGATGAACCTCTGCATTACGATTGGGAAACGCTGCGTAAAGACATACTCACCGATGGCCTGCGCAACTCAACCCTGACCGCGCTGATGCCGTCGGAAACCTCGTCGCAGATCAGTAACGCCACCAACGGTATCGAACCACCGCGTGGCTACATCAGCGTCAAGCAGAGCAAAGACGGCATCCTCAAGCAGGTCGTGCCTGAATTCGAGCGTCTGAAATCCCAGTACGAACTGCTGTGGAAGATTCCGGACAATACCGGATACCTGCAACTTGTGGGTATCATGCAGAAGTTCGTTGACCAGGCGATTTCAGCCAACACCAATTACGACCCGTCACGCTTCCCGGGCAACAAGGTTCCGATGCAACAATTGCTGAAAGACCTGCTGACCGCCTACCGCAACGGTGTGAAGACGCTCTACTATCACAACACCCGTGATGGTATGGAAGATCCGCAGAAAGACGTTGCCAAAGAAGAAGACGATGACTGTGCCGGCGGCGCCTGTAAAATCTGATTTCTGAATAAAACACGGCCGCGCAGGCGGCCAGTATTGTGAGTACTGATACGGGTATGGCCTACACCACCTTTAACCGCAACGAGTTTGATACCTTCAGCCAGCCGATGTTCTTCGGTGAGCTGGTGAACGTAGCCCGCTACGACCAGCAGAAGCATAAGATCTTTGAAAACCTGATTGAGAAGCAGCTGTCCTTCTTCTGGCGTCCGGAAGAAGTGGACCTGGCCAGTGACCGCAAGGATTTCATGGATCTGCCGGAGCATGAAAAGCACATTTTCGTCTCCAACCTGAAGTATCAGACCCTGCTCGACTCCGTCCAGGGCCGCTCGCCCAATGTCGCCCTGCTGCCGGTGGTGTCTCTGCCTGAACTGGAAACCTGGATCGAAACCTGGTCGTTCAGTGAGACCATCCACAGCCGTTCGTACACCCATATTGTGCGTAACATCGTACCGAACCCGGCTGTGGTGTTTGATGACATCACGAAAAATGAGTACATCGTACGTCGTGCTGAATCCGTTACCCGTTATTACGACGACTTCATCAATCTGAGTAACTATTACATCCAGCTGGGTGAAGGGACGCATACGGTTAATGGTGAGACGGTCGAAGTTACCCTGCGTGAACTGAAGCGCCGCCTGTACCTGACTCTGGTATCCGTGAACGTACTGGAAGCCATCCGCTTTTATGTCAGCTTTGCCTGCTCATTCGCCTTTGCCGAACGTGCCAAGATGGAAGGCAACGCCAAAATCATCAAGCTGATTGCCCGCGACGAAGCCCTGCACCTGACCGGTACCCAGCACATGCTGCAGATCATCGCAGCCGGTAAAGACGATGCAGAATTCGCTGAAATCGCCAGAGAATGCCGTGATGACGTCGTCGCCATCTTCACTGAAGCTGCCGAACAGGAAAAAGGCTGGGCCGAATATCTGTTCAAAGACGGCTCCATGATCGGTCTGAACAAAGACATCCTGTGCCAGTACGTCGAATACATCACCAACCAGCGCATTGGTGCACTGGGCTTTGAGCCTGTATTCCCGGCCCGCAACAACCCACTGCCGTGGATCAATGCCTGGCTGAACAGCGACAACGTTCAGGTGGCTCCGCAGGAAGCGGAAATCAGTTCTTATCTCGTTGGCGCCATCGACAGCGAAGTGGACACCGCCGACTTCGGTGACTTCGATCTCTGATGATGGTTTCTGCTAAGGCACCGCTGATCCGGCGGCGCCGCTGGTTTCCTTCAAGAACCTTTTACTCCGCCGCCCAGACCGAGATGGAACTGGTTGGCGGAGGCAGCACCCAGCTGGAAATGGACCTGGGTGAACCCGCTCCGCAAAACCGCCAACGTATTATTCCGGCCCCTGCTCCGGAACCGGCTGATCAGGGTGACCTGTTCGGCTACCTTGCCGAAAGCCCTGAGCCTACCCCCCAGATCGAATTCGATGGCATGGCCAAACCAGTGTTTGCCGTGCGCCTTGCCGATGGCCGGGAAGCGCGTTTCCAGCACGCCGGCAGCCTGCTGGAATCACTGGAGTCGCAGGATATCCACATTGAATACCAGTGCCGCGAAGGCTACTGTGGCAGCTGCCGTATGAAGCTCAGGGAAGGCCATGTTCACTACACCACGGAACCCATGGCCTGGATCGATGACGATGAAATACTACCCTGCTGCTGTATCCCGGTGACGCCACTGCTCCTGCAGTAAATTCTGACAGCCCGGACAGGTTCTCATTCTCAAACCTTGATTTCTCACGTCTATCGGGTAGCCTGAGCGCTGACCTATACACTTGTTATACAGAGGACATTATGGCCCTGAATTTTCCTCCGGTCGGTGAGACTGCACCGGACTTCACCACACTGAACCAACGCGAAGAAGAAGTGACCCTGAGCAGCCTGAAAGGCCAGAAGGTTGTGCTGTATTTTTACCCGAAAGCCATGACACCGGGCTGTACCGTTCAGGCCTGCGGCCTGCGTGACACGGAAGCCGAGCTGAAAAAGCGTAATGTCAGAGTGTTTGGTATCAGCCCGGATGCACCTAAGCGTCTGCAGAAATTTATTGACCGTGATGAGCTTAATTTCGACATGCTCTCCGACGAAGACCACGCCATTGCCGAGCTCTATGGCGTATGGGCGATGAAGAAGTTCATGGGCAAAGAATTCATGGGGGTTCACCGTGTGACCTTCATCATTGATGAAGACGGCAAGCTGGCGCAGGTGATGGCTAAGGTCAAAACCAAGACCCACCATGACGATCTGCTGGAAGTACTGGACAGCCTCTGAGAAGAGTCCGCCGGATTAAAACGGCAGGATACGGCCATCCCAGTGCAGTAACCTGCCGTGATGCGTTTGATTGAGAGAGCGCATCACCTCAATCAACCGCTCCGCAGTCTGCTCAGCAGAATAAATCCTGCCTTCAGGAATCCCCTCAGCAAAGGGTTCAGATAATGCGGACACTGTGGTTCCCGGATGCTGCGCTACCACAACCGACGCCGGTGAACGTCTGCCCCACTCAATGGAAAGCGTGCGGATGAACATATTCAGTGCGGCCTTGCTGATACGGTAGCTGTACCAACCGCCCAGATGATTATCTTCAATGCTGCCAACCATAGCCGACAGTGAAATCCAGCGCAGCGGGTGCTTGCGGCTGACCAGACTGTCCGCCGCCCGTGCCAGATGCATATGACACAAAAGGTTTACGTTCAGATTCTGCTGCAACCAGGCATCCGACAACTGCTTGAGGGATTTTTCCGGGTAGCCACCGTCATTGTGAAGCAGACCGTTGCAGCAGAAAATCACATCCGGATGGACGTTCTTAATAAAGTCTTCAATGTGCGGAATGTTGTCTTCAACACTGAGATCGGTGCAGAGATGTTCTGATTCTTTACTGCCCTCACGGCTCAGGGTAAATACCTCTTCCCCCTGTGCTTTGAGCTGGCGACCGATGGCCCTGGCTATGGTGCTGCTGCTTCCGGCAATCAGAATGCGCATCAGAGATTCCGGTTGAGTCCGTCCTGCAGACGTTTGCGGTAGGCGGCCCGGAGTTCATCCGGGGCGTTGATCACCACATCCGGTGCATAAGACAGCAGATCCCGCAGCAACTCGCGGCCGTCATTGTATGGCAGCGACAGATGATACTGATCGCCATCCCAGCGCCCGGTCGCCTGAGGATGCCAGCGCAGTTGCGCCACCAGATGCGCGGCACCCGGGAGAAAAGTAATCTCCGCGGTGTGGGTTTCGGCTCCGGAGAAAATTCCGTAACTGTTGTGAAAGTGCTCTTCCAGCACGGCATCCGCGAATTCTTCAGCCGCGTCAGCCAACACCACGGCACTGCTGATACGGCTGAGCATAAAAGTGCGCATCTGATGGCGGCGGTGGCACCAGGCATCCAGATACCAGTGTTCACGGTAATACACCAGTGTCTGTGGACTGATCACCCGCTCACTGATGCTCTGGTCCCGGGCAACATAGCGGATGTCCAGCCGGTGCCGGTTAAACAGTGCCTCACTGATCTGACGGTAAATATGGTTGTTGACCTTCCCCTGAGTCGCGCTGAGCACTCTGACCCGACGCCTCAGATCATCCGGGCTCAGTCCCCGCGAGCGCATCATGCTCTCAATCTGGCGTGCAGAATCCCCGAGTCCATCGTCCGTCAGACCTTCATTCAGATCTTCCAGCAGGTTGATGACCGTGATCAGGCTGCGCAACTCTCCGGCAGTCAGTGATATACCCGGCAGGGTGAAGTCAGCGGCAGCGGCTTTATAACGCCAGAGTCGCTGCTCACTGAGGTATTCCAGCGGCGCCGAGAAATCCTTCTGCAGACTGGTCAGAGCCTGCTGCAACTGGTCTGGTGAGGCCGCCAGCTCCGTCATCAGGTTCATCATATTCAGCCCGGCGGGCTGTTCTCTGAAAAGGCGGTGTAGCTGCTGAACGAGGTCACTTGCCTGCATGGTTCTCTTCCGGTCACGTTGTCTCTGCAGAAATGAGCAGATATTATCTGGCCCGCCCCCGGGTTATGTACCCGGCGACGAATTCCGTAAACAGATGATGAAGGACAGGACCGGATGATCAAAGTGATTATTGAGCGTGAAATTGACAGTGGCATGGAAACCACCTACGAAGACGCCATTAAAAATACGCTCAGGGCGATTCTCGAAGCACCGGGTTACACCTCTGGCGCAACCTACAAGGATGCCGAGAACCCCAACCGCCGCTTTATCATCACCAACTGGCAGAGCCTCGAAGACTGGCAGATCTGGGCCCGTTCGCAGCAACGCTCCGATGTTGTTGCCGCGGTACGCGCCACTCTGCGTCAGCCTGAGAAAGTCACCATTCTCACGGCCTGATAGCATTTTGCACGAACGCCGCCACCGCTGCTGCGGTGGTCTGCAGGTGTTCATCATGACTGAAGCCTGATGCTTTACGTGGCTTCAGATCATGATTACCGTCTGCCAGCCAGACAAACTCCAGCGCTTTATCCAACGCCATAGCGGCAACTTCGTCCTGTGTTCCCATGGCATCGCGGGTGCCCTGTGCAATCAGTACCGGGGTATTGAGCGAAAGCAGATGCTCTGTGCGCAGAGATTCAGGTTTACCCGGAGGATGAAAGGGATACCCCAGACAGGCACAGCCTTTTACTTGGCCGGGCCGGTCAGCTGCTTGCCCCAGAACCGACGCCACTCTTCCCCCCATACTCTTGCCACCAATGACACAGGGGCGATCCAGTGCCGTAATGATTTCCCGGAAAGCATCCAGCAGTTTCGGCAGGCGGTCCGGCGGCCTCCGTTTGCCGTCCTCCCGACGCTTTTCCATGTAGGGAAAATCAAAGCGCACAACATACACTCCCAGCGCCGCAATACGCGCGCCCATGTCCTGCATAAATTCACTGGAGGCATCTGCACCGGCACCGTGCGCCATGATAAATAGTGGGTCAGACGGATCACCGTCTGCAAAAATATTCCTGAGCAAAATACTAAGCTTTTTCTGAAAATTCAGAGTGCATTTTATTGAACCAGCGCACGTGAATTAAGCGATTTCAGTAAAGTTCCATGACATGCGTCAATTCTTGCAGATATGTGAACTTACGCGGATGCGCAAAGACTTTGATCAGCCGTCAGTTATGGTAGTGTTAGTTTGCAAAAGCAGGCGTCTGAGACCATAATTGCGCCGCTTTTACCTTTCTAAACATTCTTCAACCGTGGAATCAGATCATGAGCACATCATTTGACCATCCAGAGTACAACTATAAGGTGGTAAGACAGTTTGCCATCATGACAGTTGTCTGGGGCGTTGTTGGCATGGCAATGGGCGTTTTCATTGCTGCTCAGCTGGCTTGGCCTCAACTGAACTTTGACACCCCCTGGTTATCCTTCGGCCGTCTGCGTCCGTTGCATACCAATGCGGTGATTTTTGCGTTCGGTGGCTGCGCCCTGTTCGCAACCTCTTACTACATCGTTCAGCGAACGGGCCGTACACGTCTGTTCTCAGACACTCTGGCGTCATTTACTTTCTGGGGCTGGCAGGCCGTTATTGTCGGTGCGGCAATCACTCTGCCACTGGGTATCACCTCAGCCAAAGAATACGCCGAGCTGGAATGGCCTCTGGATATTCTGGTGACTCTGGTCTGGGTTGCTTATGTGGTCAACTTCCTCGGTACTGTGGCCATCCGTAAGGAAAGCCACATTTACGTTGCGAACTGGTTCTTCGCAGCCTTTATGATCATGATCGCGATCCTGTACGTGGGTAACAACCTGGTTGTACCGGTATCCCTGACCAAAGCCTACTCCATCTGGCCAGGTACCATTGATGCCATGATCCAGTGGTGGTGGGGTCATAACGCGGTAGGTTTCTTCCTGACCGCGGGCTTCCTCGGGATGATGTACTACTTTGTTCCTAAGCAGGCTGGCCGTCCGGTTTACTCTTACCGTCTGTCCATCGTGCACTTCTGGGCCCTGATCTCCATCTACGTATGGGCCGGTGCTCACCACCTGCACTACTCTGCTCTGCCGGACTGGGCTCAGACTTCCGGTATGATCATGTCTCTGATCCTGCTGGCGCCAAGCTGGGGCGGTATGATCAACGGTATGATGACCCTGTCAGGCGCATGGCACAAACTGCGTACTGACCCGATCCTGCGCTTCCTGGTGGTTTCCCTGTCCTTCTACGGTATGTCCACCTTCGAAGGTCCGATGATGTCCATCAAGACCGTTAACGCTCTGTCTCACAACACTGACTGGACCATTGGTCACGTTCACTCCGGTGCTCTGGGCTGGGTTGCCATGGTATCCATCGGTGCTCTGTATCACCTGATTCCGATCATGTACGGCCGCAAAGCCGGTCAGATGTACTCCATCGGTCTGATCAACCTGCACTTCTGGCTGGCCACTATCGGTACCGTTCTGTACATCGCCTCCATGTGGGTGAACGGCATCATGCAAGGTCTGATGTGGCGTGCAGTGAACGAAGACGGCACCCTGACCTACAGCTTCGTCGAATCCGTTGAAGCATCTCACTGGGGTTATGTGGTCCGTGCCATCGGTGGCGCTCTGTTCCTCACCGGTATGCTGATCATGCTGTTCAACGTCTACATGACTACCCGCGAAGCGAACAAGCAAGCGGGCATGGTTGCAGCTCAGGCATAAGGGGAATTTAAAATGATTAAGCACGATACTATTGAAAAAAATCTGCCGCTGATGATCGTGATGATCGTCATCGCCCTGAGCTGGGCTGGCATGGTGGAAATTGTGCCCCTGTTCTGGCACGAAGACACCAATAAGCCGGTAGAAGGCCTGAAGCCTTACACCGCCGTTCAGCTTGAAGGCCGTGACATCTACATCCGTGAAGGCTGTCACGTCTGCCATACCCAGATGGTGCGTCCGTTCCGCGCAGAAACTGAACGTTACGGTCCTTACTCCACCTCGGGTGAGTCCGTGTACGAGCACCCGTTCCTGTGGGGTTCCAAGCGTACTGGTCCTGACCTGGCGCGCCTGGGTGGCCGTTACTCTGATGAGTGGCACCGCGCTCACCTGTACAACCCTCGCGACGTTGTTCCTGAGTCTGTAATGCCGTCTTATCCATGGCTGTTTGAAAACAAAGTGGATGGCCGTCTGACACCTAAGAAAATGGAAGCTCTGCGTATGGTCGGCGTACCGTACACCGATGAAGACATTGAAGGTGCCAAAGAAGCAGTAGACGGGGTCACCGAAATTGAAGCTCTGGTGGCGTATCTGCAGCACCTGGGCACTGTTGTGACCAAGCGGTAAGACAATGGATATTAACGACGTCCGTGGATTGGGTTCTGTTTTCGCCCTGATCGCCTTCACCGGCATTATCTGGTGGGCCTATGGCTCCAGCCGCCGCAAGCGCTTTGAAGACGATGCCAAGATTCCTTTTGGCGAAAACGAAGAGATGCCCACGGACAGCGACAACAAGCGGAGTAACTGATTATGTTAAGTACATTCTGGCAAGTATGGATCATGGCAATCGTGTTCGGTTCCATGGCCGGCTGCGGCGTGCTGATCGTGTACAGCATGCGCGGCCATCGTAAAGAAGAAACCACTCAGACCACAGGTCACGAGTACGACGGCATTGAAGAATATGACAACCCGCTGCCACGCTGGTGGGTCTATATGTTCTGGGCCACCATCGTATTCGGCTTCGGCTATGTGGGTCTGTATGGCCTGGGTAACTTCGACGGTTTCCTGACCGTGAAAGTCGACGGTGAACCGGTAACCTGGACGTCCACCAACCAGTGGAAAGCTGAAGTACAGGCTTACGACGAGAAACTCGCGCCTCTGTTCGACGGTTACCTGGCCACTCCGGTTGCTGAGCTGGCCAAAAACGAAGAAGCACTGCAGACCGGTCAGCGCCTGTTCAAGAGCAACTGTTCTGTGTGCCACGGCACCAGCGCTATGGGTGCTCAGGGCTTCCCGAACCTGACCGACCATGACTGGCTGTACGGTGGCTCTCCTGAGAAGATCAAAGAGACCATCATGTACGGTCGTCAGGGTGCCATGCCAGCCTGGCAGGCAGTTCTGGGTGATGAAGGCGTGATTGAGATGGCCGAGTACGTACGCAGCCTGTCTGGTCTGCCCCACGATGCAGAAGCCGCTGAGAAAGCCGCTCCGGCCTTTGCACAGAACTGCTCTGTGTGTCACGGTGCGGATGGCAAGGGTAATCAGCTGGTCGGTGCTCCTAACCTGACTGATGACATCTGGCTGTACGGTGGCTCCACCAAGCAGATTCAGTTCACCCTGCGTAATGGCCGTGCCGGTAAGATGCCTGCCCAGAAAGAGATTCTGGGTGAAGACAAGGTTCACGTACTGGCAGCCTACATCTACTCTCTGTCCCAGAACTGATAACCGGGGAGTTCATCTCCCCTGTCTGAACTGGACATTGACAATTATCAAGCGGCACAATGATGCCGCTTTTTTTTGATTCGAATATAAGAAAGAACCGATATAATGTACTCATAAATCGACACAGGTGAGGTGAGAGACTCATGAATAAAATACCCGCCACAGACGTGACACCCGCTAAAGACGACACCATTCCGCTCTACAAAAAACGTGAAAAAATCTACGTCCGTGAAATTCAGGGCGTGTTCCAGAAGCTGCGCACCTGGACCCTGTGGGCCCTGATGCTGGCCTACTTCGGTGTGGCCTGGATCAGTATCGACGGTCAGCAACTGGTCTATTTCGATCTGCCTGCCCGTCAGTTCCATATATTTGGCATTACCTTCTGGCCACAGGACTTTGTGCTGCTGTCCTGGGCACTGATTATCTGTGCCTTTGGCCTGTTTACCATCACCAACCTTGCTGGACGTATCTGGTGTGGCTACACCTGCCCGCAGTCGGCCTGGTCCTTCATCTACATGTGGGTCGAAGAAAAAGTCGAAGGTACCCGCAGCCAGCGTATGAAGCTGGATAAAGAACCAATGAGCGGCAGTAAATTCAGCAAGAAAGCCGTCAAGCATATCATCTGGCTGTTCATCGCATTCTGGACTGGTCTTACGTTCGTCGGCTACTTCAGCCCGATCCGAGAACTGGTGCCTGAACTGTTAACCCTGGGCGATGTGAACGGTTGGGCCATCTTCTGGATGGGCTTCTTCACCGTAGCAACCTATGTCAACGCCGGCTGGATGCGCGAACAGGTCTGTATCTACATGTGCCCTTATGCCCGCTTCCAGTCTGTGATGTACGACTCGGATACGCTCGCCGTTTCCTACGATTTCAACCGTGGCGAGCCGCGCGGTAAAGGCAGCCGTAAAGAAGCCGCAGCCAGTGACAAAGGCGACTGCGTTGACTGTTCCATGTGTGTGCAGGTGTGTCCGACCGGTATTGATATCCGTGACGGTCTGCAATACCAGTGCATCGGTTGTGCCCTGTGTGTGGATGCCTGCGACTCAATTATGGAGAAGATCAACAAACCGAAGGGCCTGATCCGCTACACCACTGAGAACGAACTGGCCGGGGGCAAACTGCATGTGTTCCGTCCGCGCTTCTTCGGTTATTCATTCGCACTGATCACCATGATGACCCTGCTCGCTTATGCCGTGTTCAGCCGCACCCCCTTTGAGCTGGATATTGAGCGTGACCGTGGACGTCTCTATCAGGTGACCGTCAATGACACCATCACCAATGCCTACACGCTGAAGCTGATGAATATGTCGAATGAACCGCATGAGTATCTGATCAGCGTAGAAGGCCTGAATGGAGTGAACATTATCGGCAAGACCGACTGGGCGCTTGATGTGAACCAGCTGAAAGAAGTCACCCTGAATCTGGAAATTGATCCGGAAGTGACCAAAACCAAAGCCAGTAAAACGGATATTGAGTTCGTTATTACCGATGCGACCACTGGCGAAGAAGTGACCCGGGAAGAAAGCCGCTTCATCGCACCGCGAACCTGATCCGTCTTTGCCGCTGGAGCTGAGCCGCCTGAGTCAGTAGAATCAGGCGGCTTATTTTTTTATGACAACTGGCTTATAAGAACAGGAATTTACGTGGAAAAACGCACCCCCTGGTACAAAGAACCCATGATGCTGCTGGTCGTTGGCATTCCGGTCATCGCCATTTTCTGGGGTTTCGTGATGCTGACCCTGGCTGTGGATGGTGCCGATACGCTGGTCAGCGACAGCTATTACAAGGACGGCGTCAGCTACACCGAAAACCAGGAACAGGATCAGGCCGCCCGCGACCTGCTGGCCGAAGCGGACCTGCGCTTCGAAGGTGACCGCATCATCATCACCCTGTCAGATGCCATGAGCACTATGCCGACCGTACTGCAACTGCAGATGGGACACCCGACGATTGAAGACCGCGATGCCACAGCCGTCCTGCAACAGATTTCAGAACGTGAATATGTGGGTATGAATCCGCTGGAGTTGCCGGAAAAACGACATCTCTGGCTGACCAGTCCTGAGCAGGGTTGGCGCCTGCAGCAGACGGTCTTTATCGAACCGGGCAAGGTAATTCATCTGAGCTTCCGGTAATGTCTGTCCGAGAGACTGAAGCCTGCTTCCATTGCGGCGAGCCGGTTCGTGGCCGTCAGCGCTGGACGGCCATGATCAATGGTGAAGAGCAGCCCATGTGCTGCCCCGGCTGCAAAGCCGTTGCCGAAACCATCATGGCTTCCGGTCTGAAAGACTATTATCGCCACCGTACCGAACTGCCGGAACCCGCTTCGGTGCCTGCCAGTATGGCCGGGCCCGCCGCCCGTGACACCCTGACACTCTATGACAGCCCGGCCATGCAGAGCCGCTTTGTTGCCCATCATGGCACTGCTCAGGGTACGACTCATGGTACTACGGCAGAAGCGACCCTGATCATTGAAGGCATTACCTGTGCCGCCTGTGCCTGGCTGATTGAACACCGCCTGGCGCAGCTAAAAGGCGTCACCAGTGCCTCCCTGAATCTGTCCAATCATCGTCTGGTCATCCGTTGGGAGCCGGAGCAGATTCTGTTGTCTGCCATCTTCGAGGCCATCTGGCAGCTGGGCTACAAAGCAGCACCCTTCTCTGCCACTGCGGATGACGAACGTCATAACCGCGAGAGCAAAGCCGCAATCCGCCGCCTGGCCGTCTCCGGCATCGGTATGATGCAGGTAATGATGCTGGCCGTTCCTCTTTATGTCGGGATGGCCGAGCAGTACGAGGTGTTTGTGCGCTTTGCTTCCATGCTGCTCACCACACCTGTGGTGCTCTATGGTGCCAGACCCTTTTTCGATGCCGCTATCCGTGACCTCAGATCGCGACACCTGACCATGGATGTACCTGTGTCCCTGGCAATCCTGCTGGCCTTCTGTGCCAGTATCTGGAGTACCTTCAATCAGGGCGTGGAGGTGTATTTTGATTCCGTCTGCATGTTCACCTTCCTGCTGCTGCTCGGGCGTTTTCTGGAGATGCGTGCCCGCCACCGCATGGGCAATGCCGGTAATAACCTGCTCTCGCTGTTACCGAATGTCGCCTGCCGCCTGACGGCCAGTGGCGAAGAAATCATCCCGGTGGAAGAAATCAGGACCGGCGACCGGCTGAAAATCCGCCCGGGTCAGCCTATTCCGGCGGATGGTCTGATTCTCTGTGGCGAGTCTGCGGTTGATGAAGCCGCTCTCACTGGCGAGTACATGCCCATCAGCAAAGTAACTGGTGATACGGTGATCGGTGGTACGGTGAATTGTGAAAATCCGCTGGAAATCGAAGTCACCGCCACCGGTGCCAGTGCCAGACTTTCTGCGATTGTCCGCCTGATGGACCGGGCTCAGCAGGAAAAACCCAGGATCGCCCTGCTTGCCGACCGCATTGCCAGCCGCTTTGTGGCAGCCGTGTTAGTCATCTCAGGCTCCGTGTTCACATACTGGACGCTGCAGGGCGATGATCATGCGTTTTTCATTGCCCTGTCCGTGCTGGTTGTGACCTGTCCCTGCGCCCTCTCTCTGGCCACCCCCACCGCTCTGACCGCCACCACCACAGCACTGCGGGAGCGTGGCCTGCTGATCAGCAAAGGCCATGTGCTGGAAACGCTGAATCAGGTCAACCGTGTGGTTTTTGATAAAACCGGCACCCTCACCGAGGGTCATCTGCAACTGGAAGAAGTCCGTCCTTTCCCGGGTTTTGACGAAAACCCGCTGTACGAACTGGCAGCAGCGCTGGAACAGGATTCAGCCCACCCCATCGCCCGCGCTTTCAGTCAGTTTGAACCCGCTACCGTCAGTGATATCCGCCACCACACCAGTCAGGGTGTGAGCGGGACTCATGAGGGTCAGAAGGTACGTTTTGGCCGTGCTGATTTTGCCTGCAGTAAGCCACCTGAAACGCCGCAGTCTGAGACAGGCCAATGGCTGCTGCTGTCAGTTGATGATCAGCCTGCTGGCTGGTTCCTGCTTAACGATACCCTGCGCCGCACCACACCGGAGCTGATCGCAGCTCTGCAGCAACAATCCATTGCTGTCGTCATGCTGACCGGAGACCCGGGTGCATCAGCACCCGCCATTGCTGCTGAAGCGGGCATACGGGAGTTTTATCAGGGACTGTCTGCTGAGCAGAAACTGGAGAAAGTCCGCGGCTGGCAGGCAGCAGGTGATACGGTGCTGATGGTCGGCGACGGCATCAATGACGTTCCGGTGCTGGCTGGCGCAGATGTCTCGCTGGCGGTCAGCGACGCAACAGACCTGGCCAAAACCAACGCCGATGCCCTGCTCATCAGCGGTCAGATGACCCTGATACGCGATGCTCTGGCGCTCGCTAAGCGCACCCGTATCATCATCCGCGAAAACATCCTCTGGGCACTGGTGTACAATCTCATTGCTTTACCACTGGCCGCCGCCGGTCTGGTTCCGCCATGGGCTGCCGCCATTGGTATGTCGTTCAGTTCACTGCTGGTTGTCCTTAACGCACTGCGCCTGACCCGGCTGCCTAAACACGTCTCCGGAGAACTCTGAACATGGACATTATTTACGTCCTGATTCCTCTGTCGATCCTGCTGATCAGCATTGCCGTGCTGGTCTTCTTCTGGGCCGTTAAAGGCGGCCAGTTTGATGACCTGGACTCCCCGGCTCACCGTATTCTGTTCGATGATGACGACGAACCGCAGCCGGCACCTGAGCAGACAAAACCTGCCGACAAAAAGTCGTCTGATGACTGAACCTCTGTCCCTGCTGGCAGCCCTGCTGATCGGCCTCTCCGGCGCCAGCCACTGTCTGGTGATGTGTGGAGGCATCGCGGCAGCAGCAGGAAATGTTGCCGGACAGAATAAAATCCGGGCAGCACTGCTGTTCAACAGCGGTCGTATACTCAGTTACGCACTGGCGGGATTTCTGGTTGGCCTGGCTGGCCTCTGGCTGCAGACTCTTCATGAAACCCTGATGGTCACGCTGCGCCTGCTGGCCGGTGTTATGCTCATCCTGATGGGGCTCTATATCGGCCGCTGGGCTATGTTACTGACGCGGGTGGAAGCCATCGGTCAGCTGATCTGGAAGCCCATCCAACCCATAACACAGAAGCTCCTGGGGCGAACGGACAGCGCAAGTCAGCTGCTTCTCGGGATGCTCTGGGGCTGGCTCCCCTGCGGACTCATCTACAGCACGTTGAGCTGGGTAGCGGCAAATGGTGATCCGTTAAACGGCGCTCTGGCGATGCTGGTCTTCGGACTTGGCACCTGGCCTGCAGTGTTTTCAGCGAGCCTTGTATCCGCCTCGCTGATGAAGCTGGTGCAGCACACTCTGATGCGTCAACTGAGCGGCCTGCTGCTGATCAGCTATGGTATATGGACCTTATGGGCCGTCGGTCAGCATCTGCTCTGATCCTGACTACGGATTTTATCCGGCTGATTGACCGCATCACCGGCTTTTCGTCTTTTTCTTAAGTAGCTGTCTTGCGTGCCGATACAATATAAGCCAGTCTATTAGTATTCCGTTGTGGAGTTCCCCATGGGAATAGATGCCGAAGACTTCAGAACCTGTGTCATCCGTCCGACCCTGCAGAAGCTGGACATCACCAGCCCCTCTGCCGAGCTCCTTCTCCTTGGCACAGCCGCTGCCGAATCCTCTATCGGCGCTTTCCTCCGCTCTGAAGGTCACAAGACCGCCGGAATTTACCGCATGCACGGTCTGACACACCGCCATATCTGGGATGACTACCTGGCCGGGCATCCGGATCTGGCCAGTGCCATCCGCGGCATCGCCAGCCAACGCGAGTTTCTGGTCCAGCCGCACGCCGAGCTGACGACCAACCTGAGCTATGCCACCGCCATCACCTGGGTGGCCTATGCCCGCAACGCCCAGTTCTCTCTGCCGACTAATCCCACACCGCTGCATCTGGCCAAACTGTGGAAGACGTTTTATCACACCCGTCAGGATCTTGAGATCGAACACTTTATCGAACGCTACAAAACCCTCGTCGCGCCCTGCGTCGCAGCTGCCTGACCTCCCGCAACCCGCCTGCTCCCTTTAACCCTCCGCCCGCTTCTGTTATAAAGCGCAGCACTTTACACTACCGGATACCCTGCTCCCGGCGCATTGTTAATGCCAGTCCGGAGCCTGTCCGACTGACCGCCCGGAATTGCCATGAACGAACTGCCAATCACAGACACTGACAGCCAGAACACGTCTGCCGGCTCCATTGCCGAGCGTAAGGCGAGAACCGAGTTCAACAAGCTGCAGAAACGCCTGCGCCGTAACGTCGGTAAAGCCATCGAAGATTACAACATGATCGAAGACGGCGATAAGGTGATGGTGTGTCTGTCCGGCGGTAAAGACTCATACACCATGCTGGATATTCTGATGAGCCTGCAGAAAAGCGCACCGGTGACTTTCGAGCTGATTGCGGTGAACATGGACCAGAAGCAGCCGGGCTTTCCTGAGCATGTTCTGCCGGAATATCTGAGCAATCTGGGTGTGCCATTTCACATTATCGAAAAAGACACCTACAGCGTGGTGAAGGAAATCATTCCGGAAGGCAAAACCACCTGTGGCCTGTGTTCACGCCTGCGCCGCGGCACACTGTATGGGTTTGCTGAAAGTATCGGTGCCAATAAGATCGCTCTGGGGCACCACCGCGACGACATTATCGAAACCCTGTTTCTGAATATGTTCCACGGTGGCAAGCTCAAGGCCATGCCACCCAAGCTGCTCAGCGACGACAAGAAACACATCCTCATCCGCCCGCTGTCGTACTGCAAAGAAAAAGACATTGAGGCCTTTGCCGAAGCCAAAGAATTCCCGATTATTCCCTGCAACCTGTGTGGCTCTCAGGAAAATCTGCAGCGTCAGAACGTCAAAAACATGCTGCAGCAGTGGGAGAAAGAACAGCCCGGCCGCAGTGAGAATATTTTTGCTGCCGTCTGCAATGTGGCACCGTCACAACTGGGTGACCGTGAACTGTGGGATTTCAATAAACTCGATAGCGATCAGGACCGCAGCCACCTGTTCACCCGTCTGGATGTCGTCCAGATTGGGGATGACTGACGGGATAATCGCCGGGTCAGTTCACTCTGACCCAGCCATCTTCTTCACTGCGGCGGACATCCTCACGCACTTCGCTGTCGTACAGCCGCATGGCTGAAAACTCCAGCTTGCCCGGCCCTTTCAGCATCAGATCAAAGCGGTAGCGCCGCTCGTTCATCATGTCCTCAGCGTCTGCAGTCAGATGACAGGCGGTACGGCTCAGCTGGGGTTCTGGCACGGCCATACGCACCATGTAATCTTTTTCCAGCTGGGTGACTGCCAGTGTTGATACCGCCTCCGCCGGACGTCCGGCAATACCGGCACGGATCCACTGCACGTAAAGACCATTGCGGCCGTCCTCTTTCTCGGTGCGGATCAGACGGATATAGCCCTCAGCGGAACTGGATTTCCACGGGCAGACCTCAGTCACTGCATCAACCCAGACCGGCAATTTGTAGATAACCGGCATTTCATCGTCGGCTTCTGCATACGCACTGAAACTGAAAACAGAGTAAGACAACGCCAGAACAAGACCGGCAAACAAACACTTCATGGGAATTACCTCTCTGCATTAAAGATTAGCAGAGTAAATAACCCGGAGAGGTATTCAGTGCTTATCCCACTCGGGCCGCTGATAACTGACCTTGCTGATCCAGTATTCCGTCAAGCCTTTGGGCAGCCGCACCTGCACATCATCATCCACTGACTTACCCAGTAAACCGCGGGCAAGCGGTGCATCAATGCTGATATATCCCCTTGGCAGATCTATTTCATCGGCGCCGACTATACGGTACTGCAGGATTTCACCGTCTTCGTCCTCCAGTTCAATCCAGGCACCAAAAAAGATTCTGTTCTGATCTGCCGGTGGACGATCTACCACCGTCACGGCATCCAGCCGTTTCAACAGAAAGCGGATGCGGCTGTCGATCTGACGCAGGCGGCGCTTGCCATAAATGTATTCAGCATTCTCAGAGCGGTCGCCGAGTTTGGCGGCGTCTGACACTTCCTGTGTCACTTTAGGGCGCTCTTCACGCCAGAGAAATTCGTATTCCCGACGCAGGGCCTGTTCGCCTTCCGGTGTGATCAGATGGCTGCGTTTGGGGAGTGGTTTTTTGGTTTCTGACATGGGAATAAAAGCGTCACAAAAGGGACATAGTCTGTGGTCAATATGAATTCGGTTGCGGTCTCTGCGACCACGACCTGTCCGGAAAGTCATGTCGCTGCGGAACCTGTCCGCAGCAGAAGGATCAGAATCCGGTATAGTTAAAGAACTGCCTTCCCGTGATCTTACAGTGAAAGCCCTGAGCGGAACCCCAGGCAGACCGGCTTGCCACCCATCATTACGTGAGACTCTGCATTGAAGCGTATCATACATCTGTCAGCGGGCATTATTCTGGTCGCACTGGGCATTGTTATGACACCGCTGCCGATCCCGCTCGGTCTGGTGATGGTGGTGCTTGGCTTGTCTCTGCTGGTTGGTGTTGTCCCGGCGCTGCGTCATTACCTGGTGCGTATCCGCCGTCATTATCCGGTCACCTCACAAAAGCTGCGTACCCTGAATCACCGTTTGCCACGCTTCCTGCAACCTCTGCTGACCGAAACAGATCCGGATCACCCTCTGAATCAGACCTCACACTGAGCCACTATGCCGGACGATGACCTGCAGCTGCTACAGGCCATGATTGCCACCTATCTTGATGATCATCCGGGTTGTTCAGAACACGATCTGATCAACTGGCTGCGCTCCCCGGAGCAGGGATTTTTCAACGCTGATGCCCTGTCTGACTCCCTGCTGTTGTTCCGCACGCACTTTCTCGTCATGCATTGCCTTTACCGCCTCAGAAACCAATGGCTGGAGAGTAACACCTGCTGGCTGGAAATCAGTCCGCTGTCGATCACGAAGCAGCCTCTGGTGACCGGCACAGACAATCAGGCTCTGGCGGAAACAGATGCATTGGCAGCCTACTACCTGAATCTGGATGAGCTGGCCACCAGCCGCGATGCCGTTGATGCTCTGTTGCAGGATTTCTGGGAACGTCTGCTGCTGCCACGCGATCGTATGGAAGATCTCGCTGTGCTCGGGCTGGATAACAGTGCCTCGGCCGATATCGTCCGCCTGACCTATCGCCGGCTGGCCAACGAACACCATCCGGACAAGGGCGGAGATGCCGAACGCTTCCGCCAGATCAGCGCTGCCTATCAACGCCTCAAACGTCGTGCGTGAGGAAACACCTTGAAACACCTGCCTGCTCTGATTGCCGTTTTTACTGCTGCTCTGTCACTGACCTTGCCAGCCCATGCGAGTCTGGTTGTTTTGCAATATCACCATGTCGACGACAGCACACCCGCAGTGACCAGCATATCACCAGACATCTTTAAGCAGCATATGGAGTTGCTGGAGTCCGAAGGCATGACGGTTCTGGACCTCTATGAGGCCACCCGTAAAGTGCTCTCTGGCGAACCCATTCCCGAACGGGCGGTAGCCATTACCTTTGATGATGCCTACCGCTCGATCTACACCCAGGCTCTGCCGCAGCTGAAGCAGCGCGGCTGGCCCTTTACTGTATTCGTCAGCACGGCTGCGGTGGACCAGAAATTTCCGGACATCATGAGCTGGGATGAACTGAGAGAACTGCAGAAGGCCGGTGGACGGCTGGCAAATCACACAGTGAGCCACGCCCATCTGCTTGATACTCCGGCGGATACTGACCAGGAAAGCTACTGGCAGCAGGAGATTCTGTCCGCAGAGCAACGACTTGAAGAAGAAGCCGGTGTTACCGACCGTTTATTTGCTTATCCATACGGCGAATACTCTCTGGCCCTGGCTGACTGGCTTAAGAACGAAGGTTTTCTGGCCTTTGGTCAGCAGAGCGGGCCCACAGGCCAGCTGAGCCACCCGCAGATACTGCCGCGCTTTCCAGCATCCGGTGCTTACGCCGATACCGGCTCTCTGATCACCAAACTCCATTCCCTGCCATTTTCCATCGCTCCCCGTGAAGTCGCAGATCCGGTGCTGCGGAATAATCCACCGGAACTGGCGCTTGAGATCACCGGGGATGACTTTTCTGTAAAGCAGATACGTTGCTATTCCGGCGGAGAACTGACCGACATCACGGAGATATCCGCTTCCCGCATCCGGATACAGGCGCAGACTCCTATCCTCATGCGTCGCGGGCGTTATAACTGTACAGCACCCAGTCTCAGCCAGCCCGGCCGATTCTATTGGTATTCTCAGCTGTGGGTTGACCCGTCACAGCCCGAACCCTGATCAGAGCAGCAGCTGACCACGCCGGTGCAATTCTTTTTCGCGCTGCTGCCAGTCCGGCAGACACTCTGCCAGCAGACGCCGGAACCCCGGGCCATGATCAAAATGACGCAGATGACAGAGCTCATGCACAACCACCAGCTCCACCAGTTCATGCGGCAATGCCAGTAAGTGCAGATTCAGATTGATGTACCCCTTGCGCGACAGGCTACCCCAGCGGGTTTTCATTTTCTTAACGCGCAATACCGGTTGCTGCGGAGCAAATGCAGAGAAATCCGGCCACCAGTGATTAATCCAGTAGCTGAATTCATGGCGCGCCTCCTGCCTGAGCCATTGCTCAACGGCCTTTTCCCGTTGGGCATCCGTCCAGCCTTCCGGCACCCAGACCTGCTCATCCGTAACCAGAAACTCACCCAGCGCACTGGCCACATAAGGGCGCTCTTTACCATAGAGTAGCAGAGCATCACCACGCTTCTGTAAACGCTCCCGGACCTGTTCCAGACGTTCATGCAACCAGGGCTCATGCAATTTCACAAATCGCAGAACCTCATTGCGGGAGCTGTTCAGGGGTATCCGGAGGTCTACACTGCCCTCCTCCGTCACCTGCAAACGCATAGTACGACGTTGGGATGCCGTGATGTTCAGGGTTACCTCGTCACCTGCCACACCAATGATCATTTCCTGCCGGTAAGAAGTCCGGCGTGCAGATGAAAAAAGGTTTACTTTCATAAAAGTAAACAGCCCCTTAGAATTGCGGAAAATACGGAGTCTCTATGATAGATCTGAATAGTATCCCAGCCCTTTCCGAAGAAGAACTGGAAACCCTCGCTGACCTGCTGGAAAGCGAAGCCGAACGCAGCGACAGCTTTGATTTCTTTGCCATCCACGGCTTTCTTACCGGTCTGCTGACCGGACCGGTCGAATCTGACCTCAAGACCGTTATGGAAGGCGCCTTTGATGAACAGACCGGATTCAGTACTGCTCAAAAGAAGGAACTTGAATCCCTGCTGCAGAAACTCAGCCGCGAGATTCAGGCCTGGCTGGATTCCGGCGTCGACTTCCCGGTACCTACTGATCTGACACTGATGGATGACGAAGGTGAACCACCACTGGAAAGTTGGGCAATGGGCTTTATGTCGGCTGTTATCCTGCATGAAGAAGCCTGGTACAGCGACCGTGAGGAACTGGTAGCCCAGCACCTGTTCCCCATCATGTACGCCTCGGGTCTGTTTATGGACGAACCTGAAATGGCGGATATTGATGAAGACGCTGAACTGTCTGATCAGATCTGTGGCAACATCCCAGCCGCCATTGTTGAGCTTTACCTGATGATGCATGGGGCTGCCTAAGCGGCGCCGCCTAGGTGGGGCCGCCTAGGTGAGGCTGCCTAGGGGGACGCCCGGGTTGGGGTTGCAAAGGTCAGAGCAGCCTGAGTTCACAGGTCCTCAGAGCTGACGGGAAAACCGGACAAATGTCCGGTTTTTTTATATCTGGAGAAAATTCAGGCAAACAAAAAGGGCCCCGAAGGGGCCCTCTCTGTTTCGTTGTACTCAGATAAGAAGTTCTGGATCAGAAGTTCTGAGTGTAACGCAGGTAGGAAACAGTACCGTAGGCGTTGTACAGGTAGAAGTTGTACGGACGGCCATCGTAAGCGTATACCGGAATTTCCTTATCAAAGGCATTCTGTACACCCAGAGTTACGGTGCTGTTAATCGGAGTGAAGTAGTTGAACTGGAAGTCGTGAGTGGTATAAGCACCCGCGTCAGCGCCGCCACCATCGCTCTGAGGACCGGTGTAGTTCATGGTCCAGGAGAAGTCGAAGTCAGCAGTAGCGTAGGTAGATACCAGATCACCTTTCCAGCGTGGAGCACCCAGAGTACCTGCGTACTTAACAGATTCCAGCTCGTTGTTTTCTTCGTAGTTACCGACATAAGACGCAGTCAGAGCAGTAGACACAGTACCAACCGGCAGCTCAGTGCTGAAGCTGGAAGCAATGTCATAACCCCAGGTTTTCACGTAACCGAGGTTACCGTAACCAGCGGTACACACATCGTATGCATTACCACGGTTGGCATCACGGGTACAACCCAGACCGGCAGGAGGAGCAACGCCTTTATCTTCCAGGTCTGCAATGTCAGATGGAGCGATAGAGGTAATGCTGTCTTCGATCTTGATGTAGTAAGCATCCAGAGACACGTCGAAGTCTTCGGTCGGAGCAAACACGATACCAGCAGAGAACTGCTTGGAGGTTTCAGATTCCAGATCCGGGTTAGCAATGAAGTAGGTATCAACCTGAACGTTCACGCTACAACCAGCAGCTTCATCGTAAGTACCGCCACCGTTCACACAGGTTGCTTCATCATTAATCACAGATTCAGCCGAGAACGACGGAGCCTGAGAGATTACATCCAGAGTCGGTGCACGGAAGCCCTGGCCATAAGTAGCACGCAGAGTCAGTGAATCGATCGGGGTGTAACGGGCAGACAGTTTAGGAGACAGGTCGCTGCCGTAGTCAGAGTATTTGTCGTAACGGACAGCCGCACCCAGTTCCAGAGATTCCAGAACCGGCAGTACCAGCTCAGTATAGAGACTGTTTACGCTACGGTCAGCACCGGAAGAGTTACCGGCACTACCACCGATCACACCGGCTTCAGACAGAGAGTCGTACTGGTCAAGATACTCAATAGCCTGGTATTCATAACCGGCTGCGATACCTGCCATACCACCAGGCATTGCAAACAGCAGGCTGGAACCATTCACCCACAGCTCTTCGGTCTTCCAGGTGGATTCACGGGAGATGGTGGCTTTCATGGCGCTCAGAGTGGCCGGATCATTACCAAACGGATCGGTGATGTCGTAAGAACCGTCAGCCGCGTATTGCTCAGCAATCGGCAGAACGGCGTAGTTACGGCCTACGTCATAGGTTTTGTATTCGTTGTAACGTACACCGAAGTCAACATCGACGGTGTCCGCAATCGTACCTTTGATACCTGTGGTCAGATCACCAACGTAACCGGTCACAGTGTTGTCACGGTTCCCCAGTGCCGCGAAGCGGTGGTAAACGTACACGTCATCCGGAGTACCGTCGCCGTCGTGGTCAACCGCAGTGGCGGCATCACCCGGGATGAACAGAATCGCAGGAGTTGGTGCATAACGACCGAAGGATTCAGAGTTCGCGAACGACGCTGTGGAATAGAAATCCCAGTCTTCGTTGATGTTATAAATACCTTTGGCAAACAGTGATTTCACTTCGGTAGAAGCTTCGTTAGCGGCTGCCAGAGTAAAGTCGAACGCACAACGCTCACCAGTATCACTACCGCCGTAAGGAACTGTGTAGAAACCGTTGCCCAGTTCAGCACAGGCACCGGCAACCGGGTTTACTGCAGCAAAACCATCAACCGGGCTTACAGTGTTGTTAGAGTAGAAACTGGCGCCCGGAGGAGTCAGATCACGCTGGTCGCGGGAGTAGATGATGTCAGTCTGGTTGAAAGAAGCACCCAGAATCACGTTACCTTTATCACCGTTAACACCAACCAGGACGGAGCCTTCTTTCTTATCACCGCCTTCAGCAGAGGTATAAGAACGGCCGTACATGACAGACGCACCTTCATAGTCAGAGCGCATGATGATGTTAAGAACACCAGCAATCGCATCAGAACCGTAGACCGCAGAAGCACCGTCTTTCAGGATTTCGATACGCTCAACCGCCGCCAGAGGGATGGCGTTAAGGTCAGTTGCAGTAGCGGCGTAAGGCGCTTTCGGTGCACGGTGACCGTCGATCAGCACCAGAGTACGCTCTGAGCCCAGACCACGCAGGTCAACAGTAGCCAGGCCCTGGGCGCTGCTACCGGACTGCTGACGGAATGAACCAAAACTGTTAACACTCAGACCACGGATAAAGTCAGCAACAGATACATCACCGGAACGGTCGATATCGGCACGCTCAATCACAGTTACCGGCAGTGCACCTTCAACCGCAGTACGCTTAACGCGTGAACCGGTGAAGGTATAGGTTTCGAGTTCTACCTGTTCTTCTGTCTCTTCCGCAGATACGTTGACGGTTGTGAGCGCCATGGATGCAGCACCGACAGCAATCGCCAGCTTGGTCCATTTACCGGGATCACCGGCAAAACCAATGCGAGAAGTGTCACTCTTGAAGTTCATAGACTTATGTCTCCCCATTGAAAAAAAGTTAGGTAATGCACCTTTGCACTCACCTGTCCCGATTAAGTTAGCAAGGTGCTTACCAAATTCTGAACTTTATTTAAGTTAATTGACGGAATTGTAATAAATGTGACCCACAGCATGACGGATGTGCTCATTAATTGAACATTCCATCTCTGAATAACTTCTGATGACCAAGTGTTGATCAAAAAACAAACCAAAATTTATCGTTGATTTTCAAGAAGATTCCGGAATTGTGATGAAGCCTCATATGGATTGTCAGATCTTTACACGAAATGCACCACACTTGCACAACCTGACACAAAAAAGGCACCAAAAAGGTGCCTTGATTGTGTAGAAACGTAACACGCCCCCACAAAGTGCATGCCAACCTGATCAGGCCAAGGCTTTTTCCTGGTGACTTTTCAGCATGCCCTGCGTCACGACAAAAGAGATGATCTCATTGAGACCACTGATGTCCGTTCTCAGATTGGAAAAAACATACGGCTTCTCACCGCGCATACGGCGGGTATCGGAATCCATGATATCCAGATTGGCTCCCACCAGCTCCGCCAGATCCGTCTTGTTGATCACCAGCAGATCGGATTTGGTAATGCCCGGGCCACCCTTACGCGGAATTTTCTCCCCGGAGGCCACGTCAATGACGTAGATCGTGAGGTCGGCCAGTTCCGGACTGAAGGTTGCGCTCAGGTTATCACCGCCGCTTTCAACAAAAACCACATCAAGGTTGCCGAAAGTTCGGGCCAGATTCTCCACCGCCGCCAGATTCATCGAGGCATCTTCGCGAATGGCGGTATGCGGGCAACCACCGGTTTCGACCCCCACAATACGCTCGGGCGCCAGGGCTTCTGCCTGAGTCAGAATGCGCTGATCTTCTTTGGTGTAAATATCATTGGTGACCACCGCGATGTGATAGTCATCGCGCATAGCTTTACAGAGCTGCTCTAACAGGGCGGTCTTACCTGAGCCAACCGGGCCGCCGATACCAACACGCAGGGGTGATTTATATTCACTCATTATTTCATTCCAATACTTTGCTGTTTTTTTAGAATTTCGCTGTCTGCTCACAGAGTGTCGCAGTGAGCCCACAAATTACGATGGTCCGTTCATGATCTGAAAAAACGTCACCCAGGCAGCCATAACAAAATAAGCCCGGAAGTTGAGGCGGAGCGTAGACAGAGTGCGTGAGCATTAAACATTCGCGATTAACGCCGCTCTGGTAACGCCGATAGTTTTCATTTCAGGAGCGGAAAAGCCGGCAATACTGCGTCTCATGCAGTGAGCTGGCAATCGCCATCGCCGGAGAAGCAGCGCCGATATCCTCATCCCGCACCTGAGTACCCTGCTCACAGATGTCTGTCAGGCGATCAGAAAAACGGAATAACACCCGCTGACCATCGCTCTGCCCCAGAGGGATCAGTTTGACCGCCACAATGACCATGTTCTCCAGCCAGCTCCACAGATAGCCCTGCAGCATTTTCTCCGGGGTGATCTGCCACTTCTGACAGGCGAGAGCAAAACCGGATAACTGGGTCATTCCAACCGCTTCACGCCAGCCGCCGTCACCCTTCACAAGCTCAGGCCACTGAGCGGAATCCGGTAGCTTATCCAGTACCATCAGCAGGGCCTGTCCGCGCTGCTGCTCTTCCGCACGCAGTTCGCGGGTCTCGCGGCAGGCCAGCAGGTATTCAGACCAGTAGCCAAACGAGCTGTAACTGTTATGAGCACTGGCCTGATACAGCCGCAACAGGAGCGGGAGGTCGAGAGAGACCACGGCGCTGTCGAGCAATCCGTCCAGCCACTGGTACAGATCTTCAGCATCACTGACCCAACCACATTCAACGGCCCATTCAAGCCCCTGGGAGTAGGTGAAAGCACCGATGGGCAACGATGGGCTGATCAGCTGCTGAAGGCGGAAAAAGCTACCGGACACGTCAGTTACTCGGCTTCCCGGCGCGCTTGAGCACGGCGGCGCAGAAACCTGGACACACCCCAGGCGGTAACGGCCAGCAGCGGCAGGACCACAGCCAGATGGCCGGAATAGGTAAAGGCATGCGCAAGCAGCTCAGCCAGTGCGTGATGAGAGTGATCGCCCTCGTGGGCCATCGCCGGAAGTGAAACCAGTGCCACCGGAGCAGCTGCAATAAAAGACGTACGCATAAAGTTCTCCTTAAGAACGCTCATAACAGTCTTATTCATACCTTCAGTGACTGTGATGAGCGCTGTGTGAATGTTCCTCTCCATGATCGTGCGCATGATCATGGGAGTGGTTGTGAGAGTGTCCGTGAGAATGTGAATGGTGATGTCCGCCGGCTGCCTGCTGATAGGCACCGGCTTCGGGTTCAAACGGCGCCTGTTCACAGATAACCTCGGCCGAGCCTGCAGCACCGGGCAGCTGGCGCACCATATCATCCAGTACATGGTCATGCTGGAAACGCAGCCAACCATTTTCAATCTGCAGTGGTACGTGACGGTTACCCAGGTGATACGCCACCTTCGCCAGCAGCAGCGGGTCTGCACAACGTACTGTGGTAACAGTTTCTGCCGCCGCGAGCACACGTACCAGAGTCCCCTGCCCATCACTGAGCAGGTCACCGCCACGTAACAGGGTGCCACGCTCCATAAACAGACCGGCACTGTCGCCGTTATCCAGCGTCACCCGCTGGCGGCTTTTGATGCGCAGATCAATCGGCAGGCTGACGGTCAGTGCGGAACTGATGTCCAGTCCGGCCTGCTCGTCTTCCGTCAGTTTTTTAATCAGTTCAATCATATCGCTTCCTCAGTCTGTTGCAGCCATAGCCGCAACAGTCCGTTAAAACAGAAAATAGCGCTGCGCCATCGGCAGTACATCCGCCGGTTCACAGGTCAGCAGCTGGCCATCCGCGCGCACCTGATAGGTCTGCGGATCAACATCGATATTCGGCTGCCAGCTGTTGTGAATCATATGACTCTTGTTCACCGAGCGGCAGCCCTTCACCACCCCGATCAGGTTCTGCAGTCTGAGCTGCTCAGGAATGCCTCCCGTGAACGCGGCCTGTGAAATAAAGGTCATGGTCGTGGCATTACGGGTTTTACCGTAGGCACCGAACATTGGCCGGTAGTGGACCGGTTGTGGTGTCGGAATCGAGGCGTTCGGGTCACCCATCTTGGCCATGGCGATGAAGCCGCCTTTCAGGATCATATCCGGCTTGACGCCGAAAAAGGCTGGCTTCCATAAGACCAGATCCGCCAGTTTGCCTACTTCCACCGAACCGACTTCATGAGAGATACCATGAGTCAGTGCCGGGTTGATGGTGTACTTGGCGACATAACGCTTCACCCGGAAGTTATCGTGGCGGGATGGATCTTCCGGCAGGCTGCCACGCTGTACTTTCATTTTATGCGCGGTCTGCCAGGTACGGGTAATCACTTCTCCGACACGGCCCATCGCCTGTGAATCTGACGAAATCATGGAGAAGGCTCCGAGATCATGCAGTATGTCTTCGGCGGCAATGGTTTCGCGGCGGATGCGGGATTCAGCAAAGGCCACGTCTTCCGGAATGCTGGGGTCCAGATGGTGGCAGACCATCAGCATATCGAGGTGTTCATCCGCCGTATTCACCGTGTAAGGTCGGGTCGGATTGGTCGACGACGGCAGCACATTGGGCAACCCTGCCGCTTTGATAATGTCGGGCGCGTGACCACCACCAGCCCCTTCCGTGTGGTAGGTGTGAATCGTACGGTCTTTGAAGGCCGCGATGGTGTCTTCGACAAAGCCGGATTCGTTCAGGGTATCGGTGTGAATCGCGACCTGAGTATCGGTCTCTTCCGCCACGGTCAGGCAGCAGTCGATAGCGGCTGGAGTCGTGCCCCAGTCTTCATGCAGTTTCAGACCAATGGCACCCGCTGAGATCTGCTCATGCAGAGGATACGGCAGGCTGGCGTTGCCCTTGCCGAGGAAGCCCAGATTCATCGGAAAGCTGTCTGCCGCTTCCAGCATACGCGCCATGTTCCACGGCCCCGGTGTCACGGTCGTGGCGTTGGTACCGGTGGATGGCCCGGTGCCGCCCCCCAGCATGGTGGTCACGCCAGAAGACAGAGCCTCATCGATCTGCTGCGGGCAGATAAAGTGAATGTGCGAGTCGATACCTCCCGCCGTGATGATACTGCCCTCACCGGCGATCACATCCGTACCCGGGCCGACGATGATGTCCACGCCTGGCTGAACATCCGGATTACCGGCTTTACCGATGGCCGCGATACGGCCATGCTTGATCCCGATATCGGCCTTCACAATCCCCCAATGATCGATGATCAGGGCATTGGTGATTACCAGGTCCACCACCTGAGCGGACACATGCTGGGACTGGCCCATGCCATCACGGATTACCTTTCCGCCGCCGAATTTCACCTCATCGCCGTAAATGGTGAAATCTTTTTCCACCTCAACCCAGAGTTCGGTATCCGCCAGACGGACGCGGTCACCTGTGGTCGGGCCGAACATATCGGCGTAAGCCTGTCTAGAAATCGTTGCCATCAGAGTTCACCCATCACTTTGCCCTGGAATCCGTACACTTTCTTCTCACCGGCGTATTCCACCAGCTCGACGGTGCGGCTCTGGCCCGGTTCGATCCGTACGGCGGTACCGGCCGGAATGTTCAGACGCATCCCGCGCGTCGCTTCACGGTCAAACTGCAGGGCGTTGTTGGTTTCATAAAAGTGGTAATGCGAACCCACCTGAATCGGACGGTCACCCGTATTGGCGACTTCAATTTCAAGGGTGCGGCGACCGGGGTTCAGTTCAATTTCCCCATCCGCGACGTGAATTTCTCCTGGAATCATCGGCATTGCCTCCTTACACAATCGGGTCGTGAACGGTCACCAGTTTGGTGCCGTCGGGAAAGGTGGCTTCGACCTGAACTTCATGAATCATTTCAGGCACACCGTCCATCACATCATCACGGCTCAGCAGAGTACGGCCTTCGCCCATCAGCTCAGCAACGGTTTTACCGTCTCGGGCGCCTTCCATAATGGCCGCGGTGATGTAAGCCACGGATTCCGGATAATTCAGCTTCAGACCCCGAGCTTTACGGCGCTCGGCCAGCAGAGCTGCGGTAAAAATCAACAGCTTGTCTTTCTCTCTTGGTGTCAGTTCCATAAGTCAGGTATTCCAGATACGCGGTATAACCGCTTCTTTTTTCAGAACATGGCGGCGCAGCATCTGCCACACCGGAATCATGAGGGACTGTATTTTTTCGGTGGAGTCGCCCAGTACACGCAGCACCAGCATATCATCCAGCAGGGTGATACCGGCGGGTAACGCGGCGGGTAATGCCGCTTGCGCCTGCTCCAGCAGCAATCTGGCATCATCCAGTGAGGTGTCGTCGGCGCCCGTGGCGACAAACAGCCCCTGCATAGGATAGTTGCGCAGACCGGAGGTAGCATTGAGATGTTCCGGGCGGATGACCCGCAGACGTTCAATCAGGAATGGCCGATCGTCCCGGTAGACCGAGAAGCAGGCATCCACCTCGCCGTGACGGAAATAGTCGCTGTTCACGGGGCGCCCCAGACAACTGATTTCCCAACCCATAAAGACGGCACCGGGTTCAATATCAACGCGGGTATTCATTTTCACCCGGGCACCGGGGAAGAAAATGTTTTCCTGAGGGAACCATTCCAGTGCACTGCCTGCACTGACCCGCAACTGCTGCACCGCCACGGCTGTGGCACCGGCACTGCGGTAAAACTTGGTGGCACCGGGCGTGGTAAACAGGCCGTGAGCCTTTTCCCGGGCATGAATACGGATGTTGAGACCGTCTCCGCCGACCACACCGCCGGGGGGATGAAGAAGATAAATATGGCTGGTCAGACCTTCCGGATAGAAAGGACGCTGCACCCGGAGTGGTCCAAAATGGTGCAATTCAGACATCACGGTTTTCAGGCCGCGACGCTCAAGTGTGATGTTCAGGCTCGCCTGCCAGCCTTGCTGGCGGGCTTTTGCCGTCTCTGGCGCGTTCACAGTGCGCTGGGCCTCAATCGGGTAACTCGTTAACTGCGCTTATTTTGCAGCATCTGTGCCAGAGAAGCGAAATCTAAAACTCTGGCACCGGTTATCCTCTGAGACCCTGTGGTGAAGGGTTACTCTCCGTCAGCCATCTGCTGGGGCAGTCTGACCCAGGCTTCTACCCGTTGATTTTTCAGCTTACCTTCAAAGTCAGCCACACCAGAAACCGGCAGATCGGCCCCCAGACCTTCCGTCAGGTCCGGGTAGATACCCTGCTGACGCAGTTCACGCGCCACTGCCATAGCACGGTGTCGTGACAGCAACATGGTACGCACTTCCGACACGCCCTCATCGCCAAAGCCAAACAACATCAGATCAGCGCCGGGATTCTGCTTCACAAACTCCACCAGCCGCTCCAGATCACGGCGGGCTTTATTGTCGAGGTGTGCACTGCCCTGCTGAAAGCGGAAATTCACACTCAGGCGACGGGCATCCTGCGTCATTTTACGGAAGGTTTCCGGCAGGCGGGCATAGTTCTCAGGCATGACCGGCTGGACGTCCTGCGAGACAAATCCGACCTGATCCACCAGCCTCTGGCCGCCACGGGCAACAAAATCGAGGAAATCACTGACAAACGGATTCGACGGACGCCCGGCCGTGTACATGTAGAGGCGCCGTGACAGCGGGTAATCCTCCGTCGCCACCGTGAGCTTGCCGGGATACATGGACATGACATCCCCGGCAGATACCGCCACCAGCTTGGCATCACGGACGGCAGACAGGCCGACAAAGCCTATCGCACCCGGCGTTTTGGAGACCTTGTCAGAGAGATTGTTGTTGGACTCAAAGCGCTCGGCGTCGCGGCGCAGAGGGGTATCCCCCAGCACCATGCTTTCAAAGCTGTCCCAGGTACCGGAATTTTCATCCCGGGCCAGCACGCTGATCTTACCGCCAAAACCACCGACCTCAGACCAGTCACGGATACGGCCGCTGAAGATATCCAGAAGCTGATCCACACTCAGTGACGACACCGGATTCGCCGGATTCACAATAATAGCCAGGCCGTCGATGCCGATAATGTGCTCACTGTCGTGGCTGTTCAGATCCACACCGGGAAACGGGTGCGACTCTTTGTCTTTCACCGGGCGCGAGGCCGCTGCGATATCCGTCTTTCCTCCCGCCAGTGCCTTGAAGCCGGTACTGGAGCCGTGAGCGGCAATATCCACCATGACTTCGGTACCCGATTCCGGATGAAAACCACGCAGGCGGACTTCGTTGGGCTGGTTGCCGGAGCTGATACCAACGCCGACCACGCCATTCTGCTTCATCCAGGACATGACCAGCGCCGGTGCCAGCTCAGCCCCGATGGTGTTGGATCCGTCGATCCGGAATAACTGATTCGGCACACCCGCGCGCAGACCTTCAAACAGGTCTGCGGCACTGGCAGGTGCCGCGAGGAAAAGGCTCAGGAGCAAACAGCGGAGGAACGGTAACTTCATGACTCATACTCAATATCCGGACCGGATATTCTAATGGTCAATTGTTACAGTTTTATGAAAAACAAGAACTAACCTTTAAAAATCAGTGAGTTATATATTTTTTATATAGTCTCTCTGAGCCGTCTGATAGGTTTCATCCGCAATGAGATCCTGCAGGCCTCTGAGCGTATTGAGCGGTGCATCCACCACAAAACTGTTCACCAACCAGGACGGCAGGCCACCCCCCGGATCGGCATGGGCTTCGTAGATGACCTCGACCCGGCCGTTCTCTTTCGGCGTAAACAGCCAGTAACCACTCATTTCGCGGATACGCACATACCCCTTCTTTGCCCCCATATAGCCATCGGCAGCGTCAATATCTACCCGGACGGTGCCCGTAACGGCATCCTGAGTCACCCGTGAGTGACTGATGCTGTCGCGGTTTTTCACCGGCCAGGGCATGTCGGTGATCATATAGTAGATGGCTTCGGTCGGTGAGATGGCTTCAACGAGTGTCATCTCACGGCATTTGAACACCCAGTCTTTAGCCCTGGGCGCATCTTCCAGCAAGGCCACCAGCCCGGTCAGGGTACTGCTGACCTGGGTCACCGCGCGGAATGCTTTCAGGTCAGAGCCTTTCACCTTGCGCGTAAACACACGGATGTCGTGGTCACTGTCGTAGCGGACTTCATCCCAGTCGGCGGCCTGAGCCGGCAGAGCCAGACCAGCCAGTGCCAGCAGCACCAGACAGCCTGACCATTTCAGCATCTCAGCCAACCTTACTGCCTCCCATGCACTGGGGAGAGTCCGGAACCGTGCCGTTGCTGGCCCACTCTTCCGGCGTAAACAGGTGCAGCGACAGCGCATGCACCGGCCCCTGCATTTCGTCTTTCAGCAGGCCATACACCGACTGGTGGCGGGCCACCAGCCCTTTTCCGGAAAAAGCGGTGGATACCAGGGTGACTTTGAAATGGGAATCCGTTGCCGGTCCGGAGTGCATATGGCTCTCGTTTTCCAGCTGCATGAATTCCGGATTCAGGCTCTCAAGGCCTGTTCTGATGCGGTCTTCGGTTGTATTCATGTTGCGTCCTCATTGGTTGTCAGACCACTATAAACAACCACCCGCGCCTTGCCTATCCGCAGATCCCGCTCAGCAGATACTTACTGAGTGTTCATTACTTGCGCCAGATTCTTAACCCGCAGAATTCTCCCGGCTCTGCCTGCAACCACAGCAGGCCAGCTTTATCGGAGTAAACAAAGCGGTTACCCAGCAGAAATCCACTGCGGCGACGCCCTGAAACTGTGGCCGACGCATGGCGACCCTGAATTCTGGCGGCATTGATCTTCTCTGAAGGCAACAGATCCATGGTCTTCCCCCCCCGGATGTTCACTGAGAGCCTGATCAGGATAGAACAGTGGCCGTGACAATTTTATTTCGCGCCGGGCAGCCGTTATCATGCGCTCAGTCTTCCGGTGTTACGGGAGAGTTCATCGGTAACAGAGGCAATAAAATGGCGATTCAGTGGTTCCCCGGGCATATGAACAAGGCCCGCAAAAAAATCAGTGAAGCCATGCCCGAGATCGATCTGGTACTGGAAGTACTGGACGCCCGCCTGCCCTACTCCAGCAGCAATCCTCTGGTGGATGAACTGCGCCGGGATAAACCTGTGATCCGCCTGCTCAACAAAGCAGACCTGGCAGACCCGGAGGTCACTAAGCTCTGGTGCGAGCACCTGGGTGGACAGGATGATGTACGGGTGATCCCGCTGATTGCCGAAGACAAACGTCAGATCAGGCAGCTGACCCAGCTGATCCGCCAGTTAGGTGCCGACAAGCTGGAGAAGAAACGCGCCGTACGGGTGATGATCATGGGCATTCCCAACGTCGGTAAATCCACCCTGATCAACAGTCTCGCCGGACGGCAGCTGGCCAAAACCGGCAATGAACCGGCGGTCACCAAGGCCAACCAGATGGTGGATCTGAAAAACGGCATCGTGCTGTCCGACACCCCTGGCATTCTGTGGCCGAAAATCGGCAATCCGTTAAGTGGTTATCGTCTGGCGGCCAGTGGCGCCGTTCGGGATACCGCTATGGAATACACAGACGTCGCTCAGTTCACTCTGGGTTTTCTGCTGGAGCACTACCCGGAAGCCCTCAGCAGCCGCTATAAACTGAAAAGCCTGCCGGAAACCGGGCCACTGGCACTGGATGAAGTGGGTACGCGCCGCGGCTGTCTGCGCCCGGGTGGCGTGATTGACCGCCACAAGGCCGCCGAGCTGGTTCTGCATGAGCTGCGCGCCGGTAAAATCGGCCGCGTCAGTCTGGAGACCCCGGACATGGTGATGACGGAAGAAGCGGCTATGCTGGCGGAACAGGAAGCGGCCCGGGAGGCCGCTGAAAAAGAATCAGACGCCTGATGGCGCGTCGCTGATTTCGGTCGCGCTGACCGGGTCTATGCGGCTGTGAACCTGGATGAAGGTGTTCCACTGGGGATCTTCATCCGCCACCACTTCAATGGGGTAAAGTCCTTCCTCCACCGGCATACTGTCGAGCCCGGCACGCAGAGTATCCAGGTCGCGGGTGTAAATGATCCATTGATTCACACCGCTGTGGGTAATCATCATCATCACAAAGCTGCCTTCATCCGGCTCCAGCCGCGCCTGCAGCTGATCGGTGAACGAGACAATCCGTACCTGCTCTGCCGCCGATGGAAAGCCGGTGCTGTCATCCAGTGACTGTGCATGCCAGGCAATCTGAACACACAGGTGATAGTCGCCCTGGTCTCTGGCCAGCTGCCAGTCTTCACGGAACTGAATACTGATGGGTTTATCCTGCAGGCTGCCGGAGGCCCGCACCCAACGATTGTTGATCAGCATGTGATCATCCTTCTTATGAGCTCTTATTGAGACTAATGCATATTGGCGGATTTTCCAGTCAGGACTGACTAATATGACAGGGTTGTCCGCCCTCTGCCCCCCACACTGACACAGTCTGTCCCGCTTATCTTACTTGGGTCCTGAAAGGTCCGGCGTTATGATGGCGCAAACTGTGTTGTCCGGAGTCCGTTTTGACCCTTCTGCAAATCAGCCTGCTGAGCATCGCCCTGTTAATCATAACCGTGCTCGGGGTTTACGCCCTGTATCTCCTGCGTCAGGTGCGTGCCCAGGAAGAGCGTCAGCAGCAGGAAGAAGCCGAGGCTGAACTGCAGCTGCGTCGGCATCAGCAGGAACTGGTCAAAGACATCCGTTTTATTGCCCGGTCTGTGCTGCAACAGCAGTGTGACATCAGTGAAGGAGTGCTGCGCCTGGAATATCTGCTGCGCGGGCTCGACCCGGATGTGTGGGAGCGCCACGAACTGGGCGCCTTACGTGAGCATCATGAAGAAATCCGCAACATGCCGATTCTCGAAGCCTACCGGGCACTGACGCCCAAGCAGCAGTTTGAGTTCGACAAGCAACGTTTCCGCCTCGAAGAAGCCAACAAATCCGCAATCGAGCGGGAACTTCAGTGGCTGATTGAGTACAGATTCCCTCAGGTAACGCTGCTGCAATAAATGGCCGCGTTGCTTCTTACATTGTCAGGAGACTACCGATGAAAAAACTGCTCATATCGTTCACTACCCTGCTGATCAGTGTCCCGGCTATGGCTGGCTGGCAGCTGACCGGTGATTCCAGCCTGCACTTTCTCTCCACCAAGAAAACCAACATCACCGAAATCCATGAGTTCACTGGTGTGGAAGGCACCATCGACGACAGTGGTAAAGCTCAGTTTGATATTGATCTGAGCAGCGTCGAAACCGGTATTCCTATCCGTAATGAGCGCATGCAGAAGCTCCTTTTTGAAACCACCCAATTTGCCAGGGCAACAGTAACTGCTGAGATTCCGGCACCGCTGATGGATGCCGTCAAAGCCGGCAGCATCACCGAAACCGATCTGGATCTGGTACTCGGTCTGCACGGCATAAGCAAAACCCTGTCGGCCACGGTTCTGATCAGCCAGTCTGAGAACGGTGAGATCGTCGTCAGCACCACAGTTCCCGTACTGATCAAAGCCGCAGACTTCGGCCTCGAGGGCGGTATCGAGGCGCTGCGCAGTGTCGCCGCACTCGACAGCATCAGCACCACCGTCCCTGTGATGTTCAATCTGGTGTTCACGGAATCCTGATTCCGCAGGTACCTGACCGGGCAGCTACGGCTGCCCGCCCCCTTCCCTGAAAAACTCCCCCTGCGTTATATCTGATAGAATGCCGCCATCCGGTTGTAAGGCCTTCGGTTTATCTGGGTATGAAAAACTCCATTCTGATTTTTGATTCCGGCGTTGGTGGGCTCAGTATCCTGCGCGAAGTACGCGAACGTTTTCCGCACACCCACCTTCACTATCTGATGGACACAGAATGGTTTCCCTACGGCACCCGTGAAGACGAGGCTCTGTCACAGCGGATCGTCAGTCTCTGTGATTCCGCCGTGATTCAGCTTGAACCTTCGCTGCTGATTCTGGCCTGCAACACCGCCAGTACTCTGGCTCTGCAGCCGCTGCGGGATATTCTCAACATCCCGGTTGTGGGGGTGGTTCCTGCCATCAAGGTCGCCGCTGAACAGTGCCATAAAAACGAAGAAGGCGACCTGCAGCCACAGATCGGCCTGCTTGCGACACCGGCCACCGTCCGCCGGCCCTACACAGAGCAACTGATCCGGGATTTTGCCCCGCACTGCACAGTGAACTGCCTGGGCAGCAGTCGCCTGGTGGAACTCAGCGAAGAATTCATCAGCGGCCGGAATGTTATCCCCGCCCTGCAGCAGGAACTGAGCGGCTGGCTGGCGGCGCATCCGCAGATGCAGCATGTGGTCCTCGGCTGTACACACTTTCCGTTGCTGACTCCGCTGTTGTCAGAGCTGTGGCCACAGATCCACTGGATTGATTCCGGCAAAGCCGTGGCTCAGCAAGCCCAACGGATTTTTTCCGGTAACCCGGCGGAGGGGGACAGCACTACCAGTCTGTGGTGGACAGGAACTCAGCGTCCGGACGGGGCCGCGGAGTATCTGCGCAGACTCGGCCCGATACACACCAGCAACCCGCTGATTCCGGCCTGAAACAGACTTATACACCCGGGTTATTCTGTATAAGAATCGCAAAGTCCGTTAGAATGCCCCCTCATCCGCTGACAACCCGATACGACGATGACTGAATTAGAAACCCTGTTTAAAAATGTCCTGCACGAACTGGGCGAAGACACCAGCCGGGAAGGTCTGCTGGATACGCCGAAACGGGCCGCCAAAGCCATGCAGTTCCTGACCAGTGGTTACCAGTCCAATCTTGATGACATCGTCAATGGAGCCGTATTCTCCAGTGACAATGACGAGATGGTTGTGGTGCAGGGGATCGAGCTTTATTCCCTCTGCGAACATCATGTACTGCCCTTTATCGGCCGTTGCCACATTGGCTACCTGCCGGAAGGCAAGGTACTGGGTCTCTCCAAGTTTGCGCGCATCGTCGACATGTTCGCCCGCCGTCTGCAGATTCAGGAAAACATGACCAAACAGATTGCCGAAGCCGTTGAAGAAGTGACCGGCTGCCGCGGTGTGGGTGTCATTGTCGAAGCACAGCACATGTGCATGATGATGCGTGGTGTGCAGAAACAGAATTCCATGATGCGCACCTCGGTCATGAAAGGCGTGTTCCGTGACAACCAGGCCACACGCAATGAGTTCATGCGTCTGGTCGGACTCTGATCATTCTCCTCTCTGGCAGCCATTCCCGCTCATACGATGGAGCGGGCGCATATGGTGCTACACATTTTCCGGACACAGCGGCTATACTTGGCTGACTGTGTCTGCGCAGTTTCCGCCCGCGGCAGACGAACCTCAGTTATTTTCAGCCATCACCCGGTAATAAAGGGACATGCCGACAGCACGGACAAGAAAAATAAGTGAGATCAAACTCCGCAGTCATATCGGAACACGTCTGCTCTCTTACCTTCTGCTGTTCAGCTTCATCCTGTCGCTGATTGCTTCGCTATACATTCTGTATGCCGATTATCAGCGCGGACTGCGTACCATTGATGGCACACTGGAACAGCTCAAGCTGAGTTACCAGCAGAGTATCAGTTACAGTCTGTGGAATTTTGACAGCAAACAGCTGGAAGCCCAGCTGGAAGGTATTCTGAATTTTCCCGGGGTCGTCTACGTCTACATCCGCGACAACAACCGTATTCTGCAAAGTGCCGGTGACAGCCACCAACCCGCCAGCCGCGAATATTCCTTTGAGCTGACTCATCAGAACGGCATGCGTTATTACAAGCTGGGCCGTTTATTTATCCATGTCGATTATTCCGGCCTCTACGAAGACCTTAAATACAAAGCCGCCACCATTCTGCTGACACAATTTGTGAAAGCACTTTCGGTATCCGTGTTTTTCCTGTTCATTGTGCGCGTGTTCTTTATCCGCCGTCTGAACGCCATGTCGGACTGGGTAAAAGAACTGCGGCTGGATAATATTGAATCCATCCCTGAGCTGCGCAATGCCCGCGAGCGTTGTGATGAACTGGACATGGTTGCCTTGGCGCTGGAACGCATGAGTCTGTCCATCAGCTCTGAGACCAAAACCCGCGAACAGGTGCAGAATAATCTGCTCGAAACGCGCGAACAGCTGACCATCGCCATTGATAATGCCATGCTGGGTTTTGCCCATTATTATCCGGAATCCGACCAGCTCGAATGCAATATTCATTTTGCCCGTCATCTGTCGACCACTCAGCACGAGCTGGAGACCATGACCAACCCCATCGAGCGTTTTCTGCTGCTGATTGAAGGCGACCGTAAAGCCGATCAGCTCGACCGCATTCAGCAATTACTGTACGGCCATATTCCCCGGGTTCATGGTGAATTTTCACTGCGTAATTTCCGCAATGAAAAACGGTTTTTTGATGTGACGTTCCAGATTCTGAAATATTCTGAATCGCGCCCGAAAGAAGTGCTGATCTGTATTATTGATAAAACCAAAGAATACACAGCCCGCACCACCGCTCAGGAACTGGCCGCAACCCTGGAAAAACAGGTAACCAAGCGCACCGAAGAGCTCTATCGTGAACAGCAGAATGCGCGCGATACCATACGTCAGCTGACAGCCGAACTGAACCGTGTGCAGAATTCAGTCAGCCATCATAATTCCGTGCGCTTTAAAGAATTGCTGCTGCAGGAAATACGTGATGTTTATCCGGATATGACTCACCTGCCGGGACGCCTCCAGGACTACACCGAATACCTGCGTCTGTGTACGGAACAACAGGCCGGCACCGTGGATTTTGCCAAAACAGTACAGAGCTGGCTGGCTACGTCACCCTTGCAGAACAGCGTCGCGGTTTCATCACGCTTACCCCTGTCTCTGATCGTCTCTGACGCGGTACAGCTGCGGATGTTTATAATCCGCCGCGTTACCGAAGAAGAACCCCTGCAGTATCAGGCCCAGCAACTGGAAGTGGAGCTGGCTACCGGTGTCGACCGGGTCGACATTACCATTACCTGGCAACTGTCAGCCGGGCAGGAAGACCTGCCTCCTCACCCTCTGTTCGGGCTGTTAGAGTACGCCGTTTGCAGCCGCATGCGGGGTGAACTCGAGCGACGTCTGCTGACACCGGATACTCTGGTTGTGACAATTTCAATGGCATTGGATAATCAGGAACCGACAACAGACCCGGACGGTCTTTCCTGAGACACTCAGCATGCCCAGCTACCCCCATTTTATTGCCATTGATGCCAGCTCCCGTGAAGAATCAGCCTTTCCCGTTGCCATCGCCTGGTCACTGGAAAACGGCACCATTAAAACCGCTCTGATCCAGCCGGAAGATGACTGGGACGACTGGGACTACAGCCTCGAAGATCTGCATGGCATCAGTCAGCACACCCTGTATCAGTTGGGTGAAACCCCCTGGTCAGTGATTCGTGAGCTGGAGCATGATCTGGAACAGCCACTGCTGTTCAGCCACGAGCCGGATATCACCCAGATACTGCTTGAACGCCTGTACGATGCCTGTGGCCGGGAGCTCTCCGTTGAGACCGCCGATCACAGCGATGGAATTTCAGATCCGCAACGCCTGCACGACTGGCAGCTGGATCACGCGCTGGACCATCAGCCCTGCGATGAACGCGTGCGCCTGATGCTGATGCTGTACGCCGGTCAGGACTGATTTAACACCTTCAGGTCCCGGGCACGGCTGTTTTACTTCCACCGCCGGAGGTTATCCGCCATGACATCCCTGATTGCCCCGCAGCTGCTGTGCAGTTCTAACGCCAGCAGCTGGACCTGTGACAACTGGCTGGAGCAGATTCAGCTCTACTACCATGCCGATGAAACCCTGATCGTAAGGGATATGGCAGCCAGCCTGCCGGCTTCCATGATGTCGTACTGCAGCCGGGAAGCGGCCACTCTGGTGGCCGGCCTGCGGCAGGATCACGAACTGACTGTGTTCGATGACTTCATGCGCGAATACAGTCTGGATAACGAGGAAGGCCTGATTCTGATGATCATGGCCGAGGCCCTGCTGCGCATCCCCGACAAGGCCACCCGTGATGCCTTTATCCGGGCAGAAATGAGCCAGGCCGACTGGGAAAAACACCTCAATCACAGTGAGTCCCGCTGGGTCAATCTGGCCACCCGCGGGCTCAACGCCAGCGGCAAGCTATCGCGCATGAGCAGCCGTCTGGCACGACTGTTGTCCGGTCCGGGTCAGCCGGTCATCCGTAAGGCGCTGGATAAGGCCATGACCATCATGGGCAACCAGTTTGTTCTGGGCCAGACCATCGGCGAAGCCGTACGCTCCGGGCAGGGGCAGGCATCCGCCACACTCACCCACTCATTCGATATGCTCGGCGAAGCAGCACTGACGACAGAAGATGCGCTGCATTACCTGGACGCTTACCAGCAGGCGCTGGAGGCCATTTCATCCGCACAGAGAACACAGTATCCGGCGTCATTGTCGGTCAAGCTGTCAGCCCTGCACCCGCGCTACGAAGAAAGCCGCCGTGCAGAGGTGCTTGAGGTACTGGGCGAACGTCTCGGCCAGCTGGTAAAACGTGCCCGTGAGCTGAACATTCCCCTTACCGTGGATGCCGAAGAGGCCGACCGTCTTGAGCTGTCGCTGGCGCTGTTTCAACAGGTACTGGAGCAGCAAGCTCTGGGCTGGGGTGGTTTTGGTCTTGCCGTGCAGGCTTACGGTAAGCGGGCGCTGCCCGTGCTCGGCTGGCTTAACCGGCTCGCCGCCGATACCGGCACAGCCATTCCGGTACGTCTGGTCAAAGGCGCCTACTGGGATACAGAAATCAAAATGGCACAACAGCGTGGCCAGAGCAGTTACCCGGTGTACACGCGCAAATGCCACACCGACATCGCCTACATGATGTGCGCAGGCTTTATGCTCAGAGCCACAGGGATACTGCCACAGTTTGCCACGCACAATGCCCAGACCATCAGTGCTGTCGCCGCTCTGGCCGACGCCTGTGGTAACGACACAGACTATGAGTTCCAGCGCCTGCACGGCATGGGGGAATCCCTTTACCGCCACTGGCAGCAACAGCGCAACGACCGGCTGCGGGTATACGCACCGGTTGGACGCCACAAAGAACTACTGCCGTATCTGGTGCGGCGCCTGCTGGAAAATGGTGCGAATACCTCCTTTGTTCATCACCTCTGGGATGACAATGTCAGCCCGGAAGCCCTGACTGCATCGCCGGTTGCACTGGCCCAGCAGCATGATTTCAGCATGAATCCGTTAACGCCGCTGCCACAGAACCTGTTCGCAGAGCGCCGTAATTCTGCCGGTGTGAATCTCAGTATTCCGCAGGAGCGTGATGCCCTGCAGGCCGAGGTCACGCGCTGGTTTAAACACCAATGGTTTGCCGGCCCTATGCTGGCAATCAGCCATTTCCTGACCCTGCCCCCTCAGCACAGCATCTCAGCCCCGTGGAGCGTCAACCGCGAGGTTGGCACGGTACAGTGGTTCAACCCCGATGATGCCGAGACCGTCACCAATGCGGCAATCTCCGGGTTTGAACGCTGGCGTCTGAAACCCCGTCAGGAAAGCGTTGACCTGCGTCGTCAGTGGCTGCTCACCCTCGCCGACCTGCTGGAGAAACATCGCCCGGAGCTGATGGCCCTGTGCCTGCTGGAAGCCGGAAAAACCTGGCAGGACAGCCTGGATGAAATCCGTGAAGCCGTGGATTTCTGCCGCTATTACGCCAACTGCCTCGGCGCCGGATTTGCCCATCCGATTGATCTGCCTGGTCCGACCGGTGAACGCAACCAGCTGTTTTACGAAGGCCGTGGCGTGTGGTTCTGCATCAGCCCATGGAATTTCCCGCTCGCGATATTCATAGGCCAGATCACAGCGGCACTGGCGGCCGGTAATGCAGTGATCGCTAAACCCGCGGAGTCTACCTCGCTGATTGCTGCACGGGCCGTCTCACTCTTCTATGAAGCCGGACTACCGCGTGAACTCCTGCAGCTGGTACCCGGCAACGGTAAACAGCTCGGCGAAGCCTTTCTCAGCGATCCGCGCATCGCCGGTGTGGCCTTCACCGGCTCTGATATCACCGCCCGTAATATCGCCCGGGTACTGGCCCAACGCTCCGGCCCCCTGCCCTGCCTGATCGCCGAAACCGGCGGCCAGAACGCCCTGATTGCCGACTCCTCAGCCCTGCCTGAACAGATCGTTAAAGATGTCATGCGCTCAGCCTTTACCAGCGCAGGACAACGCTGCTCTGCCCTGCGGGTATTGTGTGTGCAGGAAGACATTGCGGATACGGTCATCAGCCTGCTGCAGGGCGCTATGAAAGAATTGATTGTTGGCGACCCTACTGACTTCACCACTGACATTGGCCCGGTGATTTCCACCCGCGCCCAACACCAGCTGAAATCACACAAGCGCTGGCTGCAGACCCATGCCAAGCTGGCCGCCAAAGCACCGACAGCGCCGGAAGAAGGCACCTTCATCACGCCGATGGCCTTCGTCATCGGCAGCATCAACGACCTGAAAGACGAACACTTCGGCCCGGTACTGCACATCGTGCGCTACAAGGCGTCACAGCTGGATAAACTGGTGGATGACATCAACAGCACCGGCTTTGGTCTGACGCTGAGCATTCACAGCCGTAACCCACAGACCATTGACCGCATCTGCCAGCGTGCCCGGGTGGGGAATGTGTATGTGAACCGTGATCAGATCGGTGCTGTGGTCGGTGTGCAGCCGTTCGGCGGCATGGGGCGCTCTGGTACCGGGCCGAAAGCCGGTGGTCCGAATTATGTGCCACGTTTCGCGGTCGAACGTACCCTGACGGTCAATACCGCCGCTGCCGGAGGGAATGTCGAGCTGCTGCGCGGCAGGTCTGACGACTGATCTGACCCTGAATTGCGCCCAATAAAAAGCCCCCTTCCGGGGGCTTTCGTTTCAGACTGATGAGGTCTCTCAGGCCAGATCAAACCGGTCCGCGTTCATCACCTTCACCCAGGCTTTCACGAAGTCTCTGACAAACTTCACATGGTTGTCGTCCTGAGCATAGACCTCAGCGTACGAGCGCAGTATGGAGTTGGAACCGAACACCAGATCCACGCGGGTAGCCGTCCATTTCACTGAGCCATCCTTACGGTCGATGATCTGATACAGGTTCTTCCCCGCCGGCTTCCAGCTGTACGCCATGTCCGTCAGATTGACGAAAAAGTCGTTGGTCAGGGTTTCCGGCTTATCGGTAAACACCCCCTCAGCAGCGCCACCATAGTTGGTACCCAGCACGCGCATACCACCGATCAGCACCGTCATTTCAGGCGCAGTCAGTCCCATCAGCTGAGCACGATCGAGCAGCATTTCTTCCGCTGAGACAACATAATCTGCTTTCAGCCAGTTACGGAAGCCATCGTGCAGCGGCTCCAGCACATCAAACGAGGCCGCATCGGTCTGTGCATCAGTGGCATCGCCACGACCCGGAGCGAACGGCACGTCGATATCAACACCGGCATCATGAGCCGCTTTCTCCACCGCCGCTGAGCCCGCCAGCACAATCAGATCCGCCATGCTCACCGGCTTGCCAAAGTCAGCCTGAATAGCTTCAAGTGCACTGAGCACTTTCTGCAGGCGCTGCGGCTCATTACCCTGCCAGTCTTTCTGAGGTGCGAGGCGGATACGGGCACCGTTGGCCCCTCCACGGTAATCAGAACCACGGAAGGTACGGGCACTGTCCCAGGCCGTCGCCACCAGCTCAGCCACACTCAGGCCGGAAGCCAGAATGGTTTTCTTCAGCTGCGCTATTTCTGTTTCCGTCGGTACATAGTCTGCCGCCGGAACCGGGTCCTGCCAGATCAGGTCTTCTGCCGGCACATCCGGGCCCCAGTAACGGCTCTTTGGCCCCAGATCACGGTGCGTCAGCTTGAACCAGGCACGGGCAAAGCACTCACTGAAGTAATCCGGATCCTGCATGAATTTCTGGCAGATGGCGTTGTAGGCCGGATCTACCTTCATCGCCATGTCCGCATCCGTCATGATGGGGATGGTGCGGATCGATGCGTCTTCAACATCGGCTGGCTTGTCGCTGTCTGAGATCGCAACAGGCTGCCACTGCCAGGCACCGGCCGGACTTTTGGCCAGCTCCCACTCGTGACCGAACAGCATGTCGAAGTAACCCATATCCCATTGGGTCGGGTTGGTGGTCCAGGCTCCTTCAATACCACTGACCACGGTATCTCGGCCAATACCACGGCCCTGGGTGTTGAACCAGCCCATGCCCTGATATTCAACATCAGAGGCTTCCGGGTCCGGGCTCAGGTTCTCTGCCTTACCGTTCCCATGTGCCTTGCCTATGGTGTGACCACCGGCTGTCAGAGCCACGGTTTCTTCATCATCCATCGCCATTCGGGCAAAGGTCTCACGCACCTGATCCGCCGTTTTCTGCGGGTCCGGCTTGCCATTCACCCCTTCCGGGTTCACGTAGATCAGGCCCATCTGCACAGCGGCGAGGGGGTTTTCCATGGTTTCCGGATGATCCACGTCACCGTAGCGGCCATCGCTCGGGGCCAGCCATTCTTTTTCGGCGCCCCAGTACACGTCTTTCTCCGGATGCCAGATGTCTTTACGGCCAAAGCCGAAGCCAAAGGTCTTGAGACCCGCAACTTCATAGGCAATGGTGCCGGACAGCAGAATCAGATCGGCCCAGGAGATTCTGTTGCCGTACTTTTTCTTGATCGGCCACAGTAAGCGGCGGCCTTTATCCGTGTTGACGTTGTCCGGCCAGGAATTCAGTGGTGCGAAACGCTGGTTGCCAGTGCCACCGCCGCCACGGCCATCGGCCAGACGGTACGAGCCTGCCGTGTGCCAGGCGACCCGGGCAAACATACCGACATAACTGCCCCAGTCAGCCGGCCACCAGTCCTGACTGCTGGTCATAAGATCGCGCAGGTCCTGCTTCAGAGCATCAACATCCAGCTTGCTGAATTCCTCGGCGTAATCAAAGTCCTCCCCCAGCGGGTCGGTTTTACGGTCGTGCTGATGCAGGATGTCGAGGTTCAGGGCATTCGGCCACCAGTCCATGACAGACTTACCGGAGGCGGTGTTACTGCCGTGCATGAAGGGGCATTTTCCGGCTGGTGCTTGCGTGTTATCCATAGTGAGGCTCCTCAGCTTCATCAGAGAGTGTCGGTACTTCTGAGTCCATATTACGATCTGAGATCAATATTAAAATTTGATTATAAAAATCAGTTTTATAGTTTTTATTAATGGAACTGTTTAATCCGGGCAAAGCAGCAAACAATGCGCTGATCGGGACGGAAAATCAGAAACAGAAAGAGTCTGGACCGTTCACAGTGCTTCTGCGAACGGCCTGACGGGCCAGATCCGCGTTGCGGATCAGGAAGAGAAGAAGACGCGGTCGGCCGGAATATGGCCGGTGACGGCTTTGAGGTGATCCATGTCTTTGATGTTCACCTCGGTCTGATGGATCTCGAGGATGCCATCGCTCACCAGACGACGGAACATGCGGCTGACCGTCTCCGGCGCCATGGACAGATAACTGGCGATATCCTTGCGCGGCATCAGCAGCTGGAAGCGCGTGGCGGAATAGCCGCGTTGCTGATAACGCATGGACAGGCTCAGAATGAATCCGGCAATTTTCTGTTCCGCCGTGTACTCACCCACGCCGCTGTGCGAACTGTGAACTTCTTTGCTCATCAGACACATCAGCTGATTCTGCAGGGATGGCAGTTTCGTTGCCAGATCGCTGAGTTCACTGTACTCAATGCTGCAGGCAACGGAGGACGTGACCGCAACAGGCGTGGAAATGTAACGACCGGAGTAAATGGCATCCAGACCGAAGAGTTCACCGGGCAGGTGAAAGCCGATGATGTGTTCATTACCGTTGGCATCGGTCGCGACGGTCTCAAACAGTCCGGACTTCACCGCATAAATCTTGCGGAATTCATCCCCAGCCCGGTAAACCGACTCCGACTGTTTATAGGACTTTGAAGACTCGATGATTTCCTCCAGGCGATGCATATCGCCCGGATCAAGACCGACCGGTAAACACAGCTTGCCCAGCGAACATTGGCTGCAGCGCAGCGACGAGGGAGAAACGGAAGACTTCAAACGCGTTCCAGTAAACGTTATTTCAGAAAACCTTACTATACCCAGCTGTCGCCTGTTTAGGCAATCCCATTTCCGAGATTGCCGGAGCCTGTAACCAGGCATCAAAGATCATGGCGATAGGTCGCAGGAAATAACGGCCATTCGCCGTCACCCGGAAGCCATCGGCAGTCAGCTCCACCAGTCCATCATTCACAAAAGGACGTAAGCGGTCGTATTCTGAGTAAAAAACCTGTTCCCAGATAAGACCATAGTGAGCCGCAATGTCGCGCAGGTTCACTTCGCCCTGGCACATGATGCTCTGGATTACCTCTGACCGCAGCATGTCATCGCTGTTCAGCTCGTAGCCACGGTTCACCGGAAGCAGCCCTTTATCGACCAGGGTCCGGTAATCCTGAATGTCACTGCTGTTCTGCGCGAAACAACCATCCACCCGGCTGATGGCGCTCACTCCCATACCAATAATGTCGCAGTCTCCATGGGTAGAATATCCCTGGAAATTCCGCTGGATGGAACCATCGGCATAAGCCTGCGCCAGTGGCTCACCCGGCAGGACAAAGTGGTCCATTCCGAGGTAGAGGTAGCCTGCTTTACTCAGTTCACGGTGTGCCAGAGAGAAGATCTCCAGCTTCACATCACTTTCCGGCAGGGTGTCCGCAGAAATCAGGCGTTGTGACGGCACTCTGTCCGGCATGTGTGCGTAGTTGTACAGAGAAATACTGTCCGGCTTCAGACGGATGACTTCTTCGAGGGTTTCGGCGAACGTATCAACCGTCTGATGGGGCAGTCCGTACATAAGATCAAAAGATACGGTATTGACGCCCGCTTTACGGACAGCCTCTACAATGCCTTCAATCTGTTCGGCCGTCTGCTCACGGTTGACCGCTTTCTGCACCACGGGATTCAGATCCTGCACGCCGAGACTGATGCGGTTAAAGCCAATACCGACGAGTTGCGCCGCCTGCTCAGGCGTGACCGTGCGAGGGTCAACTTCTATGCTCATCTGCACTTTGGATGGCGGTGCAAAATGGAACGCCTGCGCCACCATATCCATTAATTCTTCGAGCAGTTCCGGAGCCAGGTAGGTTGGCGTACCACCGCCAATATGTACCTGCTCCACGAACCGGTCGCTGGCATAGAGGCGACCGTGCATGGCAATTTCACGGTACAGATAATCCAGGTAATTATTCACCGTATCCTGGCTGCGGGTAACGATTTTATTACAACCGCAGTAATAACAGAGTGCACGGCAGAAAGGCACATGGATATACAATGATAACGGACGGGGTAAAGGCTGCTGATTACTTTCCAGCGCGATACGTTCGTAATCCTGTGCCGTAAAAGACGGGCTGAAATGATTCGCCGTCGGATAAGACGTATAGCGCGGACCACTCTGAGGATAATGCTGAATCAGCGGCAGAATTTCAGAAATATTCATGATGATATCCGTTATTATTTATGAAGGCTTCTGATAAAAAAGGACTGGCCATTCGTACAGAAAAACCCTGTCTGACACTGAAATTCAAAGTCTGAAACTAGGTTATCCGACGATTCAGCAACCACTCTGAACCGCCGGATAATTCGTTAATGGTGCGCCTTGGCTTCCGGAGTTTTCTGAGTTTCTTCCGGATCAGGTGCTTCCATAATTTTTTTATAAAAAAGGCGGTAGATGTAAGCCATGATGACCACAGTCGCCACGATCACAAAAATAGAAAGATAGAGTTCGATTGTCAGAGCGTCCATTTCACACCTCGCGTTGCTGTCTGTGACCTCTTTGATTTCATACTAGCAACGCGGGGGGTGGACAGAATTGATCTGCATCAACTTTAAAACCGGCTGTGCAGAAAAGGCAGGAAAAGAGCAGTCAGTCCGTGAACCAGTGCCGGGTACGGTTGGCAAATGCAACAAGTGACAACATCACGGGTACCTCAACGAGCACGCCCACGACCGTAGCCAATGCCGCACCGGACTGCAGCCCGAACAGGGAAATTGCCACGGCTACCGCCAGCTCAAAGAAATTACTGGTGCCGATCATGCACGCCGGGGAGGCGATGTCATGACGCAGCTTCATCTTCCAGGCAAGAAAATACGCCAGGGCGAAAATGCCATACGTCTGAATCATCAGGGGAATGGCAATCAGCAGCATGTCCAGAGGCTGACGTACAATCGACGGTGCCTGCAGGGCAAAGAGAATCACCACGGTCAGTAACAGACCCGTGATGGACCAGGGTTTAACGGCCGAAACAACCCGACCGACCCGTTCAGGCCCTAACGCACGGCGGGTAATAATACCGGCCAGCAGCGGCAGTACGACATACAGGACGACCGACAGCAGCAGGGTCTCCCAGGGTACCTGAATATCGGTCACCCCCAGCAGGAAGGCAGCAATCGGCGCGAAGGCAAAAATCATAATCAGATCGTTTACCGACACCTGAACCAGAGTATAAGCGGCGTTGCCTTTGGTCAGCTGACTCCAGACGAACACCATAGCGGTGCAGGGAGCAACACCCAGTAAGATCATACCGGCGATGTATTCCGTGGCCGTCTGCGGGTCCACCCAGTCTGCAAAAATACCGTGAAAAAAAGCCCAGCCCAGCAATGCCATAGTAAATGGCTTGATCAGCCAGTTAATCACCAGTGTCAGCACAATACCCGCCGGTCGTTTGCCGACCTCTTTAACAGCACCGAAATCGATCTGGATCATCATGGGGTAGATCATCAGCCAGATGAGTATCGCAATCAGCAGATTCACCCGGGCGTATTCCAGCCCTGCGACCCACTCAAACACACCGGGTAACTGCAGACCAGCAATCACACCCCCAGCCATGGCCAGAGCGACCCACACCGATAAATAGCGTTCAAAAATACCCATCAGACATACTGCTCCGCATTCAGGACCTGATCCGCCATATCGGCCAGGCTCTCTCCCTGAGGAACCGCTGGCAGAGTTAACGCCAGCAGGGTCAGGCGCTCCCGGATCAGCTCGCCGACACGGTCGAATTGTTGCTGCTGAACTGTGGCATCGGTTTCTTTCGAGGGGTCAGGCAATGGCCAGTGGACTTTTCCGGTCTGCCCCATCCACACCGGGCAGGTTTCTCCCGCAGCGTTATCGCAGACGGTAATGACCAGATCCGGGTTAAATCCGGAGAAATCATCCCAGGACTGGCTGACTAATCCGTCCTGAGGGATGCTCTGACGGCTCAGGTACGCCAGTGTCCCGGGGTAAACCTCACCTGCCGGTGAGCTGCCCGCACTGCGGATATCGGCGTCCGCCGGAAATACGTGACGGCCGATGGCTTCAGCAAGAATGCTGCGGCAGCGGTTATGGGTACAGATAAACAGCAGTTTCATCATTTTTACTCTTAATGTCGCTTTCGGCCGCTTCAGCAACCGGCCTCACATCCGGCCGCCGCTTTCAGACGCGGATCACGTTTTACATCCGGGGCGCTGGCTGCCACGCGGATAATGTCACTTGCCCACAGGGGTAAATCCGGGCTCAGGGAGTAATAGATCCACTGACCGCGACGTTCAGTAGCGACCAGTCCGGCTTCGCGCAGGATGGCCAGATGTCTGGAGACCTTAGGCTGGCTGAGGTCCAGTGCAGTCATCAGATCACAGACACAACGGGGGCCTGCGGCCATCATCAGTACCGAGGTGAGACGGGTGTCGTCGGCCAGCAGTTTCATCAGTTCAAGCGCGGTCATCGTAGTTTCCATCTGATTCCCCGGCATCATATATACGGTTTTCCATATATTCAATCCTGTGCTTTCCCTTACGGGCAATGCGAATCCTTGGTAGTGTTACGGCTGAAGCTGAGAAATAAGGTGATTCAAGTGGCAAAACTCGACCTCGTGATTTTCGGAGCCAGCTCTTTCGTCGGTTCAATTCTGGCGCGCTACATCGCCGAACAGTACGGTATTGATGGAGATCTCAAATGGGCTATCGCCGGACGTTCGGAACCTAAACTGCAGAAAGTCCGGGGCAGTCTGGCAAAATATCTGGGGCCTGAAGCGGGCAAACTCGAGATCATCCTGGCCGATGCCTCTGACATGGATGATCTGAAAGAACTGTGCAACCGCACCCGCGTCGTCGTCTCGACAGTAGGCCCTTATGCCCTTTACGGTGAGCCTTTAATCGAAGCCTGTGTCGAGACCGGCACCGACTATTGCGACCTGACCGGAGAACCCCAGTGGATCCGGCGCATGCTGGATAAATACGAAGAACGCGCGAAGGAAAACAGAGCCCGTATCGTACATTGCTGCGGTTTTGACTCCATTCCGTCGGATATGGGGGTCTGGCACCTGCAGCAATTGGCCACCGAAAGAAACGGCGAACCGGCGTACAAGGTAGAGATGCGGGTTAAGGCTGCCAAAGGCGGGCTCTCAGGCGGGACCTTCGCCAGCATGCTGCAGCTGACCGAAGAGGTTCTGGCCGAACCTGAAAAGATGAAAAAAGAACTGGCTGATCCCTATTCCATCTGCCCGGCAGAACACGGTTTTCATACTCATCAGCGCAAAATATTCCTGCCTATGGCGGATGAGTCGTCCCACCGCTGGGCCATTCCCTTCATTATGGAAGCCATCAACACCCGCGTTGTGCACCGCAGCAATGCCCTGCTTGATAAGGCCTACGGTGAAACCTTTCAGTACAACGAAGCCATGCTCACCGGCCAAGGTATCAAAGGCTTCCTGCTGGCCTGGGGTATGAATCTGGGTATTGGTCTGTTTCTGATGACAGCGCTGACCGGTCCCGGCCGCCGTCTGCTGAGTAAACATCTGCTGCCCAAACCGGGACAGGGACCCAGCCCGGCCGCTCAGGAAAAAGGCTTCTTTGATATCCGTTTCTTCGGCTACAGCACGCACGGTGAGCTGATCCGCACCAAAGTCACCGGCGATAAAGACCCGGGATACGGCTTCACTGCGCGTATGCTGGGTGAGGCAGCGGCCTGTCTGGCGCTGGATTTCCATAACCGCGGGCAGAAGAAAGGCGGCCGCGGCGGTTTCTGGACCCCGGCCTCATTACTGGGTGAGCAACTGCTGACCCGCCTGCAGGACAAGGCCGGAATGGTCTTCGAAGAAGTTAAGGACTGAAACTGAGGTAGCTTCTGAGAAGACACTGCGCGCTCGCGCAGTGTCAGTTCTGCCAACGCTGATCGTTGGCTGCTGAGCGCTCCAGCAGGGTCAGTTCATGATCCTGGCGCTCGGCTTCCAGCTCACGGAATAATTCACGGATAGCGACCTGGTCGCCCATTTCGCGGGTCTGGTGTTCCAGCAACAGCAGCATGTCATGCAACTGTTCTTCAATGCGCCTCAGGCGCTGTTCTATGCGGTATTCAAGGTGTGATCGGATGCCCATGTCACCTCCCGTAATCAGTTATGGGGGTACCGTCGGGAATGCTTGGAGTGACAGATCAGTGAATGGTTCAGAAAAGCCCGATGCCTTTACACTGGCTGTTTCAGTACCGGGTAGGCCAGCTCACCCCAGTCTTCATCCGGGTGATGCAGCATGATATTCAGTATTACCGGCAGCAGAGATAACAGCAGTTTGGCCCCTGTTTCTACCTGCTCCCTGTTGACCTGACTGGCGTAGGTTGCGCCACCGCCCAACACCTGATCCTGCAGTACGCTGAGACGTTCCAGTGTGATGCTGAGTAACTCCGGAACTTTCTTGCGGCTCAGGCAGTTCAGTGCTTCGACCGAGGCTTTTTCAAACCCGCTACGCCAGTCACTGACTGAATCAGCGGCGCGTTGCGCCTCCCAGAAAGGCCCATACACATAAGGATTTTTAATCAGCGCTTTCACCGGGCCCGAATAGGTATGCCATAACAAACCATAGAGACTTTGTTCCTGATCAAGCCTTACCAGGCGTTGCATCAGAGGTAAAAAATCCGGAGATTCATTTTGCTGTGCGGTCAGCGCACAGGCATTCAGGCTGATCCAGGCGGTGATGAACTGCAGATCGGTCTGCCCTTCCTGGGCCAGCGCTGCACGCCACCAGCTGATGGCGCGGTGCAAACGGGTGGCATGAGCTTCATGAAAAAGATCACGCTGCTGGCGCAGCTGCTCTTTCAGGCTGTCCGGCGTGATGATCATACCTGTCAGTGACTGCAACCCGAGTGATCGTGAAAATCCACCGCCATGAACAGCCGGGTCTCAGGGAACCGTACCGGATAGGCAACAAAGAAGTGGGTGTCATCCTCCATAGGCCACCAGCAGGAAGCTGCCCGCGGGATTTCGTCGAGCGCCACTTTCTCAATGCAGTACTGCAGATTCATACCCACCGTTTCCGGAAAGTCTTCCGTAAAAGCCGGAGGAAAACCTTCCAGCGCCGTTTCCAGACGGTTTTCATCACTCAGTGACTGCAGCTTTTTCTCCCAGTCACTGTCCTGACTGCATTCGAGCAGAAACTCGGCCAGGTAGTTAGTGTGCTGTTTTTTGATGATGCGGGCTTTTTTCATACGGCGTGTTTTCTCAGATTGTCGGGTTCACAGACAGACGCGTTTACCAGGGCAGCGACTGCCCGTTGGAGTGCCAGAAACGGCCACTGTTATCCAGATTCAGCTCATCAATCCTGGCAGCAATGCCGGACGCAGCCTGTTCGGGTGTGATGTCTCCGCTGAAGTTTACCATGCGGGTCTGAACAAAACCGGGATGAATCTGTGCAACCGCAATGCCCTGCCCTTTCAGATCAATAGCCAGGCTTTTGCCGATGGCATTCAGAGCGGCTTTGGAAGCGCGGTAACCATAGTAGGCACCGGAGGTATTATCCTCAATGGACCCCATGCGGCTGGTGATGTTGGCGACCTTACCACCCTCACCCATCAGCTCTTTGATGTGATAGGTCAGCATCAGCGGTGCCAGGGTATTCACCTCAAACTGTTCGCGGATACTGGCGGTATCCATGTTATCCAGAGTTTCATTGCGGAATACACCAGCGTTGTTGATCAGTACATCCACCGGGCCGTCAATCAGTGCATGAAGTACATTCATCACACCCGGCAGCTGGGTTTCATCTGTCACGTCGATGCCGGCGATGACCTGATCAGCCACCGCTTCAATATCGTCATTGCCTTCGCGGCAGATAGCAGTGACCGAATCACCGCGCGCTTCATACAAGCGGGCCAGCGCCAGACCAATACCGCGGTTTGCTCCTGTAATTATGATGTTTGCCATCGTCTTCCCCAATTGTGTATTCGTGTCCTGCTCTCAGACGGAGAACAGGGCGACAGGTTCAGCACCAACAAAAACGGCCTCACTGTAGGAGGCCGTTGCTGTACCGGAAACGTCAGGCTGGATTTTTATCCGGCCAGTGACGCCCGGTAGTCTGCCATAATCATCTTCAGACGCAGACTCTGCTGCTTAAGCTGCTCTTCCAGCTCATGGTAACGCACACGTACGGACGCGTTTTCCCATTTTTCCTGCAGATGCTTACGGGCCTCTTCCAGTTTCTCGGTATGCTGTTCGGTCCATTCATTCAGCAGATGATGGAATTTGTCGTACTCTTTTTCCAGCAGTTCGCTCCACTTCTCAGTGTTTTCTGCTTTCGCCAGTTTGGCCTGGGCACGCTTGAACTGCATTTTCACCATGGCACGACGGATTTTGAAATCCGGTACGGTACGCAGGTTACTGGCCAGCCCCACCATAGAAGCACCTTTGATGATCCACTTGGTCGGATCCCAGTGGTACCACTTGATGCCGTTACGGTAATCGTTCTGGAAGATGTGGTGGAAGTTGTGATAGCCCTCACCATGAGTAAAGAACGCCAGGAAGTGATTGTCGCGGGCGGTGTTCTCGTCGGTGTACGGCTGGCTACCCCACATGTGCGCCAGTGAGTTGATAAAGAAAGTGACATGATGTGTGATGAACAGGCGGAAGAATCCGGCCAGCAGCAACATGCCCCAGACATCACCAAAGATCAGGCCGAGAAGAATCGGTACGCCGAAGTTCATGCCCATCGCAATCGGCACATAGTACTTGTACTGCCACATCACGATCGGATCTTTCTGCAGATTTTTCACGTTGGCGAAATCAACACGGCTGCTCGGATAATCACGGATCATCCAGCCCATGTGTGAGAACCAGAAACCACGCTTGGCGGAGTACGGGTCTTTTTCCAGATCATCACAATGGCGGTGATGAACACGGTGACCGGAACACCAGTCAAGAATGGTGTTCTGCAGAGCGGCTGCGCCCCACAGCGCAAACCAGAGACGCAGCAGCGGGTGTGCGTCGAAAGAATTGTGCGACCACAGGCGGTGATAACCCCCGGTGATGGCTGTCCCGGTAATGAAAATCAGTACAACAGCAGAAACCCACGCGGATGTATTAAAACCGTGAGCGATGCCATACCAGGGAACTGCGATAGCGACCACGAGTGTGGTCAGGATGAACATGATGGTCGCCGTCCAGTTTACCGGCGCCTTAGTTTGCTGTGCTTTATCTGTCATTGGTCTGTAATACCTGTTAATACACTTCAGAACGCAAAAAGACCGCGCAAAGCGCGGTCTGTCAGATCAGAACATCAGCCACCGAAGTCATCGAGCATAATGTTCTCAGGTTCGACACCCAGATCATGCAACATCTTTATGACAGATTGGTTCATGATCGGGGGCCCGCACATGTAGTATTCACAATCTTCCGGTGCCGGATGATCTTTCAGGTACTGCTCGTAAAGTACGTTGTGAATAAAGCCTGTGAGGCCGGTCCAGTTGTCTTCTGGCTGTGGATCTGACATAGCCACATGCCATACAAAATTGTCATTCTCTGCGGCCAGCTGATCGTACTCATCCTGATAGAAAAGCTCACGCAGTGAACGCGCACCATACCAGAAACTCATCTTACGGTCTGTTTTGATTCGTTTCAGCTGGTCAAAAATGTGTGAACGCATCGGCGCCATACCAGCGCCACCACCGATGAAGACCATCTCTGCGTCGGTCTTCTTGGCAAAGAATTCACCGAACGGACCGTACACAGTCACCTTGTCACCCGGCTTCAGATTGAAGACGAAAGTCGACATGATGCCCGGCGGAATGCCCTTGCTGCCCGGAGGTGGTGTTGCAATACGGATATTGAACTTAACCACACCCTTCTCTTCAGGGTAGTTCGCCATGGAGTAAGCACGGATCGTGGTTTCTTTATTGACGGCTTTAATGTCAAAGAAGCCAAAGCGTTCCCAGTCACCACGATACTCATCTTCGATGTCAAAGTCTGAGAAGTTGATCTCATACGCAGGACATTCCAGCTGAACATAACCACCGGCACGGAAATCAACGCTTTCCCCTTCCGGCAGACGCAGTGTCAGTTCTTTAATAAAGGTAGCGACGTTCGGGTTGGATTCAACGGTAGTTTCCCATTTCTTTACACCGAACACTTCTTCAGGCACTTCAACGGTCATGTCCTGCTTGACCGGAGTCTGACAGGACAGACGCCAGCCTTCGCGGGCTTCACCTTTGGTGAAGTGAGAAGCTTCAGTCGGCAGCATTTCACCACCACCTTCAGTCACCACACACTTACACTGTGCACAGGTACCACCACCACCACAGGCAGAGGACAGGAAAATGCCGTTGGATGCCAGGGTACCCAGCAGTTTGCCACCGGCTTCGGTTTCAACAGTACGCTCACCGTTAATCAGGATTTTGACTTTACCTGAGCTGACCAGCTTGCTCCGCGCACCGAGGATGATGAACACCAGTGACAGTACGATCACGGTGAACATCACAACGCCGAGAATAATTTCAGTTTGCACTATCATCGACTCCTTACAGTGATACGCCAGAGAAGGACATAAAGCCCAGAGACATCAGACCTACGGTCATGAAGGTAATACCCAGCCCCTGCAGGCCCGCCGGTACATCGCTGTACTTCAGCTTCTCGCGGATACCGGCCAGTGCGGTAATGGCCAGGGCCCAGCCCAGACCAGCACCGATGCCGTATACGGTGGATTCAGCGAAGTTGTAATCACGCTCGACCATGAACAGTGACGCACCCATGATGGCGCAGTTCACGGTAATCAGCGGCAGGAATACACCCAGCGCGTTGTAGAGTGCCGGGAAGTACTTATCCAGCACCATTTCCATGATCTGAACGATGGCTGCAATCACACCAATGTAGGTCAGCAGGCCGAGGAAGCTCAGGTCGACGGATGCAAAGTCAGGACTGATCCAGGTCAGAGCACCTTCTTTCAGCAGGTTGGTGTAGATCAGGTTGTTAGCCGGTACGGTGATAGCCAGTACCACAACCACTGCCACACCGAGACCAATCGCAGTCGAGATCTTCTTGGAGATGGCCAGAAAGGTACACATCCCCAGGAAGAAGGCCAGCGCCATGTTTTCAACAAAGACTGCCTTAATCAGCAGACTGATATAGTGTTCCATCAGTGGCCTCCGCTATGTTCAGTGTTCGGCAGAATTTTGTATTCCGCTTTCTCAATCTGGTCTTTCTTCCAGGTACGCAGCACCCAGATAAAACCACCAATAATGAAGAAGGCGGAAGGTGGCAGCAGCAGCAGACCATTGGACTGATACCAGCCACCGTCGGTAACCAGCGGCAGAATCTCAAAACCGAACAGCTTACCGGCACCAAACAGTTCGCGGATGGTTGCTACTGTGATCAATACGATGGAGTAGCCCAGACCGTTACCGATACCGTCGAAGAAGCTCAGAACCGGCGGGTTCTTCATCGCAAAGGCTTCAGCACGGCCCATCACGATACAGTTGGTGATAATCAGACCAACAAATACCGACAGCTTCTTGCTGATGTCGTAGGCATACGCCTTGAGAATCTGATCCACCACGATCACCAGCGATGCGATGATGATCATCTGCACGATAATCCGGATGTTGTTCGGAATGTGATTACGGATCAGGGATACACCAAAGTTGGAGAACGCCGTTACCGAGGTCAGTGCAATACACATCACCAGAGTCACCTGCAGACTGGTGGTGACCGCCAGCGCGGAGCAGATACCCAGAATCTGCAGTGCAATCGGGTTTTTGCTGAAAAGTGGTTCTGTCAGAACAGATTTAATTGTCGACATGTCAGGCCCCCTGTTCTTTCAGTTTGGTCAGCAGGTTGCCGAAGCCACGGTCGCCGACCCAGAAACGTACCAGATTGTTGACACCACGGCTGGTCAGAGTCGCACCGGACAGGCCATCCACCTGATAGGGGTTACCTGCTTCCGCGCCACCTTTAACCACCTTGATGGCCACGTCACCCTGGTCGTCATACAGTTCTTTGCCAACCCACAGTGATTTCCACTTCGGGTTGTCCACCTCACCACCCAGTCCGGGGGTTTCAGCGTGAGAGTAGAAGCCCAGACCAACAACGGTATCCATGTCACCCTGCAGAGCAATAAAGCCGTACAGTGTGGACCACAGACCATAACCGTGAACAGGCAGAATGACCTTTTCGATGGCATCGCCGTTCTTCACGATGTAGATGGCAGCGAACTTCTCTTTGCGTTTGATACTGGCCGGATCGTTCTCCGGTTTCAGAGCTGCAGACAGTTCCGGCATTTTGGACGACTTCTTCTGGTCGAAGTTGTCGACGCTCAGGCCAGCATCTTTGATTTCCTGCAGTTCAGCGTCGGTCGCAAAACGACCGGCTTCAATGTTCACGATACGCGTGGTGATCTTGGATTTGAACTGTTCCGCAACCGGTTTGCCCGCTTCGTACAGATCAGCCGCCTGCAGAACGGCAATACGCTTGTCGTTGGCTTTGTTCAGGTTCTGCTGATCACGCAGCCCCACCGCGGCACCGGCCACAATGACAGAACACACCAGACACAGCAGAATCGCGACAAAAAGGGTTTTCTGAATACTGTCGTTATTAGCTGACACGGGCGATCCTCCGTTTGATGTTGGCCTGCACCACAAAGTAATCAATCAGTGGTGCGAACAGGTTGGCGAACAGAATCGCCAGCATCATACCTTCCGGGAAGGCCGGGTTGATCACACGGATCATAATGACCATGCAGCCGATCAGAGCACCGAAGAACCATTTACCTTTGTTGGTCATGGACGCCGACACAGGGTCGGTCGCCATAAAGAACATACCAAAGGCGAAACCACCCACAACCAGATGCCAGTACCAGGGCACGGCAAACATCGGATTGGTATCAGAACCGGTAGCGTTCAGCAGCAGAGAGCTGGCGACCATACCGATCATCACACCAGCAACGATACGCCAGGAAGCAATCTTCATCACCAGCAGTACACCACCACCGATGATCAGAGCCAGTGTGCTGACTTCACCCATGGAGCCCGGGATCATACCCAGGAAAGCGTCCATCCAGCTGATGCCGGCATCCATTATGCCCTGAACACCACTTTCAGCAGCCAGACCCAGAGGGGTTGCGCCAGTGAAACCGTCTGCAGCTGTCCATACCGCGTTACCGGACATGTTGGCCGGATACGCAAAGAACAGGAAAGCACGGCCGGTCAGAGCCGGGTTCAGGAAGTTTTTACCGGTACCACCGAAAATTTCTTTACCGATGACCACACCAAAAGAGATACCCAGAGCGACCTGCCACAGTGGAATGGTCGGCGGCAGGGTCAGGGAAAACAGCACCGAAGTCACGAAGAAACCTTCGTTCACTTCGTGGCGGCGGATGGTGGCAAACAGGACTTCCCAGAAGCCACCAACAATAAAGGTCACAGCATAAACCGGCAGATAATAAGCCGCACCAAAGGCAAAGTTATCCCACCAGCTGGCCGGATTGTGGCCTGCGCCACCCAGCAGCATGATGAGGAATTCACGCCAGCCTTCAATTGGTGTGCCAGCACCGGCAGCAATGGCTTCGTTCGCCTGCATACCAATGTTCCACATACCGAAGAACATCGCCGGGAAAGTACAGATCCAGACCGTGATCATGATGCGCTTGAGGTCAATACCGTCACGCACATGGGACGAGTTATTGGTCACACTCGGCGGAGAGTAAAGACCGGTATCAATCGCTTCGTAAAGCGGATACATCTTTTCGAGCTTGCCGCCTTTTTCGAAGTGCGGGGCAAGGTTATCGAGCAGTGTTCTGAGGCCCATGATTACCCCTCCCTCTCAATGCGGGTCAGATTCTTGCGCAGAATCGGCCCGTACTCGTATTTACCCGGACACACGAAGGTACACAGTGCCAGATCGTCTTCATCCAGCTCCAGTGCCCCCAGAGTGACGGCACTTTCCATATCCTCAACGATCAGAGCACGCAGCAGCTGAGTCGGCAGGATGTCCAGCGGCATGATGCGCTCGTAAGTGCCGACCGGCACCATGGCACGTTCAGAACCGTTGGTGGTGGTGGTGAAGTCGTAAATACGGTTCATCAGTTTGGAAAGGTAAATCGGCATCACTGAGAAGCGGTCAGCGCCCGGACGCAGATAGTGCAGCATCGGACGGTCACGGCCTTCAGCCAGAACAGACACCTGGGTGTGGTAACAGCCAAGGTACGCCAGAGCGCCTTCAGCGGTACGGCCACCAAAGACAGAACCGGAAATAACACGGTTTTCACCGGATTTGAGTTCACCCCTGGTCAGTTGCTCAAGAGAAGCACCAACGCGGGTTGTCACTAAACGAGGCTTGTTCACCTGCGGGCCTGCCAGTGCCACAACGCGGTCGGTGTAGAGCTTACCGGTCGTGAACAGATGACCGATCGCAATGACATCCTGATAGCCGATACTCCAGACCGTACGGCTCTGGCCGGCCGGATACAGGTAATGAATGTGCGTACCACTCAGCCCCGCAGGGTGCGGACCAGCAAACTCTTCTGTGGTTTCAACGCCAGCGGCCGGAATATTACTGCCCGGCGCTTTACACACGAAGGTCTTACCTTCGGTCAGGCGACTCAGTACCAGAACACCCTGCTTGAAGGCGTCCGCCTGACCTGCGATGACAACGGCAGGATCAGCGGCCAGCGGATTGGTATCCATGGCATTGATAAAGATGGCTTGCGGACGTGATCCCAGAGCCGGGACACGGGAATAAGGACGTGTGCGCAGCGTAGTCCACAGGCCCGACGCCACCAGATTATCCTGCACCTGGTCAGCACTCAGACCCGCGAGCTGATCCACCGGATAGCTGGCGAAAGTTTCTTCCTCATCACCATCGACTTCGATAACGAGAGAAAGGAACAACCGGCGCTCGCCGCGGTTAATCGCTTTGACGGTTCCGGAGGCGGGTGCGGTAAATTGAACACCCTCGGTTTTTTTATCGGTGAAAAGTACCTGGCCCTTCTTAACCCGATCACCTTCCTGAACCGCCATGGTCGGCTTCATGCCAACATAGTCCGGTCCGATCAACGCAACCTGCGTTACAGCCCCGCCTGCGGAAACAGACTGTTCGGGGCTGCCGGTGATGGGTAAGTCGAGACCTTTTTTAATACGGATCATACGCCTCGCCTAATCACGTTGAGCTTGTAGCATCCAACATCAGACCAGCGATCAGTCTCCGACCGTTACAAGGGAAAGAGGCGCCGTTGCCGAAATGATGAAATGGAATACTCGCCCATTTCTAAGTAAAAAAATCGCGCTAAGTATAATGACCGGCCTGACTTTAATCCACCAACTGACAGGTGTTTATGTAAGTTTCCCTGACAAAGATGTGCAGTCGCGCAATCACAGTACCCAGCATAGTCAAAAAAAGGCCGTTGAGATCAACGGCCTTTTCTTAATCAGTTTCCGCGCTTGGGGAACGTCGGATAAATCACTCCGCAGACCTGCTGCGCTACGCGCACCACCTGACGGCTGTAACCGTACTCGTTGTCGTACCAGACATACAGGTTCACGCGGTTGCCATTCACGATAGTGGCTTTGGCATCGACGATACCGGCATGGCTGTTGCCAACGAAGTCGGTAGAAACCACTTCCGGAGAGTTCACCCATTCGATCTGTTTCTGCAGTTCAGAATGCAGGGACTGATCGCGCAGGAAGTCATTCACTTCTTCAACAGTGACGTCTTTCTTCAGGTTCAGGGACAGAATGGCCATGGACACATTCGGAGTCGGAACACGGATGGCGTTACCGGTCAGCAGACCTTTCAGTTCTGGCAGAGCCTTTGCAACGGCAGAGGCTGCACCGGTCTCAGTGATCACCATGTTCAGCGGTGCAGAACGGCCACGACGGTCACCTTTGTGGTAGTTGTCGATCAGGTTCTGGTCGTTGGTGTAAGAGTGAACAGTTTCAACGTGACCATTCTCAATACCGTACTGATCGTTCATCACTTTCAGTACTGGCGTAATCGCGTTGGTGGTACAGGATGCAGCGGTCAGAATCTTGTCGTCTGCGGTGATCTGATCGTTGTTGATACCGTATACGATGTTTTTCAGATCGCCTTTGCCCGGAGCAGTCAGCAGAACGCGGGCAACACCTTTAGCCTGCAGGTGCTGGGACAGGCCAGCTTCATCACGCCATACACCGGTGTTATCAATCACCAGAGCGTTGTTGATGCCGTATTGAGTGTAATCAATCGCCGCCGGGTCGTTGGCGTAGATGATCTTGATGTATGTACCGTTGGCGATCAGCGCTTCGTTTTCATGATCGATGCTGATGCTGCCTCTGAAAGTACCGTGCACTGAGTCACGACGCAGCAGGGAAGCACGCTTCACCAGATCGTCACCTTTACCGCGGCGAACCACGATGGCACGCAGGCGCAGGTCATTACCGCCACCTTCTTTTTCAATCAGAATACGCGCCAGCAGACGGCCGATACGGCCGAAACCGTACAGAACCACATCGCTGTTCAGTGGCTGAGTTGCTTCTTTACCAGTGATCTCAGCCAGCTCTTCCTGCAGGAAAGCGTTAAGATCGCTGCTGCCGGATTCACGGAATTTAACCGCCAGTTTACCCAGATCGATGCGGGCGTGAGCCACTTCCATCTTGGTCAGGGCTTCGAGAATCGGGAAGGTTTCCTGTACCGACAGCTCGGTATTTTCCATGTGACGCACAAAACGGTGTGCTTTCAGCAGGTCGATAACAGAGCGGTTGATGACCGGGCGGCCATAGATGGAAGAGATGATGCTTTTCTTACGGTAGAGGCTACCGATCATTGGAATCATGGATTCAGCGAGTGTTTCACGATCCATCCAGTCCTGCAGGCAGGAATCACGCATGTCTTGGCTCACGGGTTCACCTTTTTTGGGTCAAAAGAGTCGAGTCAAATCGGGGGTCAAAATAATCGGGCGGTATTATGCCGATTCTGAGACCGTTTCTCAAATTCCCGGCATACCGGGAAACGGAACCACGGCACGTTATGCCCCTCGGAGAGCGGGCGGCACCCCCGGTACTGTAAAGCACTTCCTTCATTGGCTACACTAGCCGCCCCTGCAATTCCGGTGGAGACACAATGCCCAGCCCTTTTACCCCTGAAGTGCCTGCCCGCGCAGGTGAACGCCGCTATTGGGTAGAACTGGAGGGTGCTGCACAGGCCCTGGCCATTGCGCAGAGTGCCCGGGCACACAGCGGCCTGACGTTGATTATCACACCGGATACAGGTATAGCCCTGCGGCTGGATGAAGAAATACGTTTTTTTGATGCAGAGCTCAACGTGCTGCACTTTCCCGACTGGGAAACCCTGCCCTATGACGTCTTCTCCGCCCATCAGGACATCATCTCCCAGCGTATTGCCACCCTGAGTCAACTGCAGGAACTCACGCAGGCCGTACTGATCCTGCCAGTCACCACCCTGCTGCACCGTCTGCCACCGGCGGCTTTTTATCAGGGCCAGAGCTTTGTGCTGGACAAAGGTCAGACCTTTGATGTGAACAACACCCGACTGCAGCTGGAAAATGCCGGTTATCAGTGTGTCGATACTGTGTACGAACACGGCGAGTTCGCGGTGCGTGGCTCGATCATGGATATCTTCCCCATGGGACAGGCACTGCCGTTCCGGATCGAACTCTTTGATGACGAAATCGAATCCCTGCGTACTTTTGACCCGGATACCCAACGCACTGTTTATAAGACCAGCAATATCCGTATCCTGCCGGCGCGGGAATTTCCGCTCGATAAGAGTGCCATCCGTACGTTCAAAGCCCGCTGGTTTGACTTTTTTGAGCAGGATCCGAAGGCCTGCAGCATCTATACGGATGTCACTCAGGGCATTGCCCCCGGCGGTATCGAATATTACCTGCCGCTGTTTTTCACCGACCCGCTCGGCAGCCTGTTTGACCACCTGCCACGTAATACCCTGCTGATTCATGATGCAGGCATTGAGCAGGCCGCTACGCAGTTCCGCAAAGATCTGCTGAGCCGTTATGAGAACCGCCGTCACGACATCCGTCGCCCGCTGGTACCACCTGCCCACCTGTTTCTGACAACCGAGGAGTTATTCAGCGGACTGAATGAATATCCGCGTGTGCAATGGCAGACGGAAGACACCGATAAAATCGGCACCGTGCGCTTCGGCAGCCGCTCCCTGCCCGACCTGAGTGTCGACTCGCGTCTTGAGCAACCACTGCAGAGGCTGCAGACCTGGCTGACGCCGAGTCCTGGACGTGTGCTGATCTGTGCCGAATCCGCCGGCCGCCGCGAGGCCCTGAAGGACATGTTTGCCCGTATCGGCCTCAAGCCCGCCGAGCTGGACGACTGGTCAGATTTCACCTCAGGTGATGCCCCGGTAGCATTGACCATCGCGCCGCTGGAGAAAGGCTCGAGCATCACCAACGATCTGCATCTGGTGACAGAGAATGAACTGTTCGGTCAGCGCATCCGCCAGACCCGTCGCCGCCAGAAGCAGAAGACCGACAGCGAAAACATGGTGCGTGACCTGGCCGAACTGCAGGAAGGCACACCGGTCGTGCATCTGGATCACGGCGTTGGCCGCTATCTGGGCCTGCAGACGCTGGAAGCCGGTGGCCAGGTAAACGAATTCCTGGTGTTGCAGTACGCCGGTAACGACAAGCTGTATGTACCGGTCTCCAGCCTGCATCTCATATCCCGCTATGGTGGCGCCGAGGCCGACAGCGCCCCGGTGAACAAACTGGGGACCGATAAATGGTCTGCCGCCAAACGCAAAGCAGCCGAGAAAATCCGCGATACGGCGGCCGAACTGCTGGACATCTATGCGCGCCGTCAGGCACGGCAGGGGTTTGCTTTCTCTGACCCGGATGAAGACTACGAACGTTTCGCGGCGGGTTTCCCCTACGAAGAAACCCCGGACCAGCAATCAGCCATTGAAGCCGTCATCGGC
>CETZ01012095.1_pt1 | contig 89740 bp, 83 predicted proteins | sample 531441 | NCBI WGS metagenome assembly CETZ01 (sample SAMEA2623098, study PRJEB7988) | marine metagenome | isolation source: saline water (ENVO:00002010), including | reverse complement strand
CGCCCGCGCCAATGTGGTTCAGACCTTCACCTCCGCCTCCGCCGCCGGGCGTAAATCCCGTGCCGAAGAAGAAGGCGATGACGATGAGCTGGAAGAATACGGTGACCGTGGCAGTTACAGCATTGCTCCCGGCGACCTGCCACTGGACCCGTCCTTCCAGGACAGCCGCACCGTCTTTTCCGCGGGCTGGACTCAGCCTCTGGGCGACGTCTACAAGCTGAATCTCGGCGGAGCCCTGTCATCAGAAGGTGACTTCTCCTCCATCAGCATCAACGCCGCCATCGCCCGGGATTTCAACAGCAAGAACACCACGGTGTCTCTGGGTACGAATCTTGAGTTCGATACCATCAAGCCGGAAGGCGGCTTACCGGATGCGTTCAGCTCCTACGCCAGTCACGACACCTCGGCCGCCGAGGATACCAAGCAGGTCGCCGACCTGATGCTGGGCGTCACCCAGGTCATCAACCGGCGCTGGATCACACAGTTCAACCTGGGCCTGAGCCAGTCATCCGGGTATCAGAGTGACCCCTACAAGATCCTCTCGGTGGTCGATAACGGCAATCTGGTGGCCGACGCTGCCAACCCCGGCGACTACCTTTACCTGTTTGAAAACCGCCCTGAAGACCGCCAGAAAGTGAGTCTTTACTGGCAGAACAAGGTGGCCATCGGCAGCGATGATGTCATTGATATCGGCTACCGCTACATGACCGACGACTGGGGTGTGAACTCGCATACACTGGACCTTACCTACCACTGGCAGGCCGGAGAACACGTGTATTTTGAGCCGCACTACCGCTATTACGAGCAGACCGCGGCTGATTTCTATAAACCGTATCTGGTCAATGGCGAGGACGTGTCCGTGTACGGTCTCTATGTCGATCCGCACATCAGTGAAGCCTCATCGGACCCGCGTCTGGCGGCCTTCAGTGCCAACACCTATGGCCTGAAAGTGGGCTTCCCGATGCGTCAGGATGAGGAAATCTCGGTGCGGGTGGAATACTATCAACAGCAGGATAACAATACGGCGCCGGCGGTTCCGGAAGGCTCCGACCTTTATGGTCAGCAGCAGTTCAGTCCGCTCAAAGCCAGCTGGGTTCAGGTCGGTTACCGCTTCCGCTGGTAATCGTCTGCAACCACCGGGCTGTCGCGGCGCAGATGCAGTTCGCTGCCCACGGGAGCCCCTCCGCACTATGGATTTTGAGTTTCAGCTCACACAGTCAGATGGCTATTGCCGGGTGAATTTCCCGGCCATGGCCTGCGTGTGTGAGCTTCTGATCGACACCACAGACCCCACCCTTGCCCTGTCTCTGGGCCTCAGAGCACGCACCGAAACCTGGCGCATTGAGCAGAAGTTCTCGCGCTACCGCAATGACAACCTCATCGCCCACATCAATCGGGCCCAGGGGCAGGCGGTGACGCTGGACGATGAAACCACCGGGCTGATTCAGTTTGCCACCGAAATATGGGAAGCCTCGGACGGCCGTTTTGACATCACCTCCGGCCTGCTGCGCAAGGTCTGGCGTTTTGACGGCTCTGATCATTTACCGGATCAGACCGAGATTGCCGCTCTGCTGCCGCACATTGGCTGGGACAGGGTCGACTGGCAACCGCCGCAGCTGACCTTACCAGCGGGTATGGAGATTGACCTGGGTGGCATCGGTAAAGAGTACGCTGTTGACCGGGTGTTTGCGCTGCTGCAGGAAGACTTTGACGGCGCCCTGCTGGTTAACTTCGGCGGTGATCTGCGCGCCCACGGTCCGCGCACGGATGGCTCCGGCTGGCAGGTCGGGGTTGAGAAGGTCGCCGCCGGTCAGAGCATCGAACAACTGACCCTGTCGCAGGGTGCACTGGCCACCAGCGGCGACAGCCAGCGTTTTCTGCTGCGCGATGGCGTGCGCTACAGTCATATTCTCGACCCGCGCAGCGGCTGGCCGGTGGCCGATGCCCCACGCTCGGTGACGGTGATTGCCCCAACCTGCATACAGGCCGGAGTATTCAGTACCCTGGCCCTGATGATGGGCGCCGGAGCCGAAGACTTTCTCGATGAACAGGGCGTGAAATACTGGAGTGTACGCGCATGAGACTGCTGCTTGTCGAAGACGACCCTATGCTGGGTAACAGCCTGAAGCAAGCACTGCAGGCCCAGCACTATGTGGTGGACTGGGTCCAGACCGGCCTCAGCGCCCTGACCGCCCTGCAGACCGAACATTTTGATCTCGCCGTAATGGACCTCGGCCTGCCGGGCCTGGACGGTGTGCGCGTGATTGAGGAAGTCCGTGATCAGCGTCTGCCTCTGCCGATTCTGATTCTCACCGCCCGCGACAGTGTCGAAGACCGGGTGCGCGGGCTGGATGCCGGAGCCGATGACTATCTGCTCAAGCCGTTCGATCTGAACGAACTGCTGGCGCGGCTGCGTGCCCTGGGCCGCCGCAACAACGCGGCCGTGGCCGTCAGCAATGAACTGCGCTACGGCGATATCGTGCTGGACACCACTCACCACCAGGCCAGCTTTCAGGGGCAGCCGGTCAATCTCTCCCGCCGTGAATTCCTGCTGCTCGAGGTATTCCTCAGCCGTCCCGGCCAGGTCTTCACCCGGCAGCAGCTGGAACAGTCACTTTACGGCTGGGGCGAAGAAGTCGAGAGCAACGCCCTTGAAGTGCACATTCACCACCTGCGTCGTAAATTCGGCAATGAGGTGATTCTGACGGTACGTGGCGTCGGTTACCGTCTGGCGACGGAGAACAGGGCATGAGGCTGACGCTGTCGATCCGTAATACCCTGCTGTTGCTGCTGGTGATGATTCTGCTGCTGGCCATCCTGCTCAACAGCGTGCTGGGTCACCTGCTGGTGCAACACGAAGTGAATGAGGTGTTTGACGCTGAGCTGGCAGTCAGTGCCAAGCTGATCAAAGGCCTGCTCAGCGACGAAGATCTGGAAGAGGATCTGCCGCGCATTGCCACGGTCATGAATGAAAGTCTGGGACGGGTTCAGAGCGACCAGCCGGAGCTGGAAAGCTACGAGCGCAGCCGTCTGATCCAGATCTGGCGGCAGGACGGCAGCGGTCTGCTGTTCCGCTCACCCGGTGCGCCACCCCATGCGCTGGCTCCGCTGCGCAAAGGCTTCTACCACCACAGGGGCAATACTGAATGGATGGTATACGTCACCGACCTGCCCGGCCATAACGCCTGGCTGATGGTGGGTGAATACCCCCACGCGCGCAATGACATCATCCGCGAACTCGGGGGTATCTTCGGCGTCTCCGGCGTCATCGCCCTGATTCTCTGCAGCCTGATTGCGCTGGCCGCGATTGAATATGGCCTCAGTCCACTGCGCCAGCTGGGTATGCTGCTGCGCCGCCGCTCGGTCAACAATCTGCAGGCGGTTGAGCTGAAGCGCACCCCGCGTGAACTGCAGCCGGTGGTCAGTGGCCTCAACGACATGTTCAGCCGTCTGCAGGCCGGTATTGGCCGGGAGCGCCGCTTTGTCGCAGATGCCGCCCATGAACTGCGCACCCCGCTGGCCGTCATCAAGCTGCAGACCCAGCATCTGCAGAATCTGCAGGGTGACGATCTGCGTCAGGGTCTGCAACAGCTGGAGCTCGGATCCGACCGCGCCAGCCAGCTGGTAGAAAAGCTTCTGCTGCTGGCGCGCATGGATGACAACGATGAAGACACCACGCCGCATGAACCCCAGGACATTGCCGAACTCTGCCGACGTACCCTCGCCGACCTGCAGTGGCAGGCCGATCAGGCCGTGGTATCCCTCAGCTTTGACGCTCCGGATCACTTACCGGCGCTGGCCATTGACCCATCGCTGGTGGAAATTGCCCTGCGCAACCTGATCGACAATGCCATCCGCTACGGTGGCCAGGGTCAGGAGGTGGAAACCAGTCTGTATCAGAACGGTGAACACCTGTGCCTCAGTGTGCGGGATCACGGTGACGGCGTCAGCGACGAAGATCTCAGCCGCCTCAGTGAACGTTTTTACCGCGCCGGGCGTGGCGGTGACAGCGGCACCGGGCTGGGACTGTCCATCGTCAGCCGGGTGATGGAGTCGCTGCACGGGGAAATGCGGGTGCGCAATCATCCGCATGGCGGGCTCGAGGTGACGCTCTGTTTTCCGGCAGTCTGAGCCAGAGCAAACAGAGCGTGTGTGATCACCTGAGTCTGATCAGTAGTAACTCAGTACTTCGGTAATACCGGTTTCCTGATCCAGTTCCACCTCGTGATAAATATTGCTCAAAGGTGTAACGACCGGATCACGCCCGTCAATGAAACTCTGCTCATCCACAATCACACGGTAGGCTTTATTCAGTTTCAGGGCACGCTCTTTACTGGGCATCAGCAGATAACTGATGTCCTGCTGCAGCGTCGCAAAGGCGTCCTCACGCGGTTGTCCCTGCTCATCAAAAAAGCGCGCCAGCACTTCCGGATTATCACGGAATTCATTACCGGTCGGATTATTTTTCAGGTAATAACTGAATTCACCCTGACCGTCCTCACGCAGAGGATCGGCAACGCCTGACAGATCTTTTTCCAGCCAGTAATACCAGCCATCACGATAGGAGGTTCCGGCATCAAACTTACGGCTAAAGGAAATATTGGTGTCATTACTTGAACCCGTGTAACCGTGGCACCCCATGCAGGCAAAGGTTTCCTCGTAGGTCTGGGGGCGGAGTTCACCGGCATCGTCTTCGATAAAGCCCTGATAGGTCCAGCCATGAGGCAGGTTCAGACCCGACTCCATGTTGCCGGTCAGACGCTTGGTGCGGTCCGGAAAATCATGTCGCTCTTTAATTTCTTTATCAACAATAATGCGCAGCTGATTGTAATCACGCCAGCTGTTTTTATACGCGTAACGCAGCTCTTTCATACGCGGTGCCAGACCGGTTTTTTCCCCACGGGTGTCCAGATAACGGACGCTGTGCAGAAACTCCGTTCCTTCCGGCATCAGGCGTGCGGCAATGTGCAGTTCACCGGCATCCAGCAGAGTTTTGGCACGGCCGACATACGTCATCATGCGGCCTTCGCGCGGTGACCAGTCGTAATGCACGAATGTGGCGATGTCTTCCAGACCATTCCCGTTCAGATCAACATTGAATTTCGCTTCGTTCACCGGCGTCAGCGGTACATCTTTTTCTTTCATCATGGCTTCAACAATGGCCAGGTTAACCTCGTAAGTTTCCTGATCATAGGTGCCGTCCGGTAATTCCCGGAATGCCTGCGGCAGGCGGATCATGACGTCATCCGTAGAGCCGTTGGTCGGCATGAAGGTGCCGGGGAACGGATAATACGCGTATACCCGCCAGCCGCTGTATTCCCCATTAGGCGCCACATCAAAACCGTTTTCATCAAAATTAAACCAGGCATCGGGGATGTATCCATCCCATTTACCATTGCGGTTACGGTCCCATTGCTCGGGTGGACTGGCGAGTTTTGCCGCTAAAATAATGCCGCCGTTTTCTGACTGGTAATTATCCTGAGCGGTATATTCCTGAATTTCTTCATCGCTGATATCAGCAATGGCCGCCGTGCGGTCTTTAAAGGTGTTGTCCCAGTTATTGATCAGCCCGCGCTCCGGAAAGGAGTACGCCAGCTGCACATCAATATCATTGAGATTATTCGGCCGTTTGCTGGCCGTATGACAGACGTAACATGGGTTATGAACGGTCTCTCCTTCGACCGGTGTGGTGTAACACTGAGGTGGTACATAAGCCACCGGATTTTCTGATACATCCGCCGTGATATCCGTGAGTGTTCCATAGCTGTAGTTATCAGCAACCGGGTTAGCAGCGGGTGCCTGTTCGGGAGTGTTTTGCTGATATTCAGCCTGTTGGCTGAGCGATACCTCGGTGACTTCACCGGTATCACCCTCACGGTCAAAACAACCACTGAGCAGAGAGCAGCACGTCAACAGCGCGGCCAGAGTGTAAGGAGAATTTTTCATAACGGGTCCTGCGGAATTTACGAGAAAAGGGCGACTGACGTCGCCCTTATACTTCAACGGTCGCTCAGTGATTACTGAACATTGACTGCCGGGATCGGACCGATATAACCGGTGTAAGCACGTGCTTCACCAGCGCCGGTATCCTGGTCAGAGTCAGACTCACCATAGGGGTGCTGTACCACAGACATCATATAAGCCCAGCCATTGATGTTCGGGTACCAGTACGGAGACGTAGTTTCTGAACCGTAAGGCGTGGTCTGAATACGGGTCAGAGACTCGTCTTCAAAGTTGTAAGCCCAGATAACGTCGTTCTGGTGACCAGAACCGGTGTCTTCACCAATGATCAGGTAATCGTAACCGGACATGTAGGTTACGTTGTCCGGGTTGGCGATACCGTCGATGTGACAGTCGTTGTTGGCTTCAAAACCGGCAACCTGAGCTTCAGCTTCAGAATCCGGCTCATAACCACTGCCAGTGATGCCACGACCGGCAACCAGGCCGTACATGTTCATGGCTACGTAGTTGGAGCCCATGTCTGCATCAGGACCCAGATCCAGCTGATACACACCGCCACAACCGTTGTAGTTGTCCAGAGTCACATCGTTATGGCCGCCCAGATCGTAGGAGTTGGAAGCGCTACCGTTTTTGGCAAAATCTTCCATACCACGGGCAACTTCAGAGATGGCCAGATACAGCTTGTGACGCTTGCTGTCGTAGGTAATACCTTCTTCCTTACGGAATTCAGTACTGCCACCCATCATCGCAGCGTAACGGCGGGTTTCCAGACGGGATGCCGCCATTTCCATGCCGTCTTTCACTTTCAGACACTCAGCACCGGTTGCGGTGTTGATCGGCGTGAAGCCTGCGGTCGGACAGGTACCGTCGCCAGCCATGGTTTCTTCATCAAAGATATCGGTGAAGGTCGTGCCGTTGGTAACGTACTCTTCAATATCGGCATTGGTCGCGTGACCCAGATCGATCCAGGTCAGATCAGCAGAACCCAGACCGGCAGAAGACGTCTGGTTCCACTTGGCAACGTAGGTAGTACCTGCGCTCAGATCGCCAGCGGTATCAGCAACAAACATGTACAGACCAACGTTGGTGCCGTCGTCAGTCATGTAGACTGTTTTGGAGTCCGGCATCACGTATTCCAGCTCGAACGCCAGACGGGCCATGGCATAGTGTTTCTCAGGCGTCGCAGTACCGTCTTCGGTGACTGTGATCTCAACCGGCCAGCCGTAGAAGTACGGGTTCCATTCGGTGGTGGTGTAGTAATCCAGCATGCCGGCAGTGTAAGAATCGGCCGCCGCTTCAGTGCTGGTCGGCAGGTCTTTGGCATTCGGTTCGTATTCTTCAGAGCCCAGGTGGGTCGTCCATGGAGTCACAGAACCGGCGCAGTGTACCCAACCACCGTGAATACCGGACTGGTCGATCTGCGACAGGGAAGAAACACTCAGTGCACCGGTTTCAGCGTTCTGATCCAGTTCCATCAGGAACATGGCACCCGGACGGTCTTCAAACTGGGAAACAGAGAACAGTTTTTCGCCGATTGGCAGCAGAGAGGTGAATTCGTTGGAGTCAGAGATGCGTACTGACAGATCTTCTTCCTGCAGAACAGTACCGGATTCGTCAACCAGCTGACCGAACTGGACACCACCGATGTCATCGCCTGAGCGCGCCAGAGTGTTGTACTCACCACCATAGATCTGACCATTTACAACAGCCTGAGATACGCTGATCTCACGCTTTTCGGCATCCGTTGACGGTGCATCAACACCAACAAATTTGATGAAGGCCGGAGAACCGTTCTGGCCATCGGTACCGTTCGTACCGTCAGTACCATTGGTGCCATCGGTACCATTAGTGCCGTTTGCGCCATCAGTACCGTTTGAACCATTTGAACCATTGTTACCGTCATCACCACCACAGGCTGCCAGGCCACCGGCCAGAACAGCCAGCAGCAGTGCCTGGAGAAGTTTATTCTGCTTCAGGGTTGTCATAATTTCTCTCTCATTTCTGATTTTTGAGCATAGGGAGGTTCCTGCACCCGGAGACAGTAATGGCGAATGATGACGGTGAAGGGTCAGAAAGGTGACAAAAATAAGAAAATAAGAAAATAAGATGACTCCGGAACAGACGGTCATTCCGGCATCAGACACGGTCCGGTTCAGGCGCAGATGACGATATCAGCCACTGATGGCATCACACCCCTGCGCCATCTGCAGATCGGCGGATGTCACCCCACCAGCCTCATGACTCCACCAGAGAATGGTCAGCTTGCCCCAGTCGACGGTCATACGTGGATGATGGTTACGCTCTTCGGCCAGTGCCGCAACCTGCTCCGCCATGCGGAATGCACCGGCAAAATCGGCAAAGTGCCAGCATTTACCGATGGCATCAGCGCCATCCACCAGCAGGTGTTCCCACCCGGGCATGGCGGCCAGGGCTGTTTGCAGGGCCGTTTCTTCAAGACATTGAGACATAATTCCTCCGGAATCAGTGACTTGCTCTGGACAACAGATCTGGGACAACAAAAAAGGAGCTTACGCTCCTTTTTTGTCAGTCTTTACAGATTGTGTTTTTATCCGTCATGTCAGACTGAAGGGGGTTCCCCCTCAGACCGTATGGCAGATCAGGCTTCAACGGCATTGATGCGCTTGAACCAGGTCTGCGGACCGGTTTTGTGCACAGACTCGCCTTTGGTATCCACTGCCACGGTGACCGGCATATCCACCACGTCGAATTCGTAAATGGCTTCCATACCCAGATCCTCAAAGCCCACGACTTTGGCGGCTTTAATGGCCTGAGACACCAGATACGCAGCACCACCAACGGCCATCAGGTACACGGCTTCGTTGTCTTTGATGGCTTCGATGGCGACGTCACCACGTTCGGATTTACCGATCATGCCCAGCAGGCCGGTTTTCTCCAGAACAGTACGGGTAAACTTATCCATACGGGTGGCTGTGGTCGGACCCGCAGGACCCACCACTTCATCACGCACCGGATCAACCGGGCCTACGTAATAAATAAAGCGTCCTTTCAGATCAACCGGCAGTTCTTCACCCTTGTTGAGCATATCGACGATGCGCTTGTGCGCAGCATCACGACCGGTCAGCATCTTGCCGGACAGCAGGATGGTTTCACCGGTTTTCCAGTCTTTTACGTCGTCTTCAGTGACGGTATTCAGATTCACGCGGCGTACGGAGTCGCCCACTTCCCAGCTGATTTCCGGCCAGTCTTCCAGCTTTGGCGCTGCCAGTGCAGCCGGGCCGGAACCGTCCAGCACAAAGTGCGCGTGACGGGTAGCGGCACAGTTCGGAATGATGGCCACCGGTTTGTTCGCGGCGTGAGTCGGGTAGTCCAGCACTTTGACATCGAGTACCGTCGTCAGACCACCCAGACCCTGTGCACCGATACCGAGCTTGTTGACCTTCTCGAACAGCTCCAGACGCAGTTCTTCAGCGCGGTTCTGCGCACCACGGGCCTGAAGCTCATGGATGTTGATCGGTTCCATCAGGGATTCTTTAGCCATGATCATGGCCTTCTCAGCAGTACCACCGATGCCGATACCCAGCATACCCGGCGGACACCAGCCAGCACCCATCTTGGGCACCTGCTCCAGTACCCAGTCAACAATGGAGTCAGACGGGTTGAGCATGGCAAATTTGGTCTTGGCTTCTGAGCCACCGCCTTTGGCTGCGACTTCCACATCCACGGTGTTACCCGGGATCAGTTTCATGTGGATGATGGCTGGAGTGTTGTCTTTGGTGTTGGCCCGCTTGCCATCCGGATCAGCCAGAATCGAGGCACGCAGTACGTTATCCGGGTTCATGTAGGCACGGCGGACACCTTCGTTACACATGTCTTCAACGCTCATGTCGCCTTCGAACTTCACGTCCATACCGATCTTAAGCATGATGGTGACGATACCGGTGTCCTGACAGATCGGACGGTGGCCCATGGCACACATGCGGGAGTTGATCAGGATCTGCGCCATCGCATCTTTGGCAGCTTTGGATTCTTCACGCTGATAGGCTTCATGCACGGCGTCGATGAAGTCTTTCGGGTGGTAGTAGGAAATATACTGCAGAGCATCCGCTACGCTCTGGATGAGGTCTTCTTGCCTGATCACTGTCATCTGGTTTCTCTCTCATGAACGCCTGAACCGGCCAACAAGGCAAGCCGGGTCAGCCTGGGTAACGAGTCCGGCTGAAAAAACGCCCACTGATGTGGGCGTCCGGGGTTCAGGTATTGTAGCGCAAGAGACGTGTGTCTAAAACGACTCAGGCTCTCAAGAAATCAGAAGGGCCACCAGTCTGACTTGTCGCCGGTGGTTTCCTCTTCTTCCGGTTCGTCTTCCGGAAACTGCAGAATAATAGGTTGAGCCTGTTCTTCCTGCTGCTGTTCCTGACGACGCTGAGCAGGCGCCGACGGCGAAGTAACGGCGGAAGAACTGTCGGCCAGACGGTACGGCGTCGACAACAGATCACGGCCATGATGCAGCATGCGGGTGTCTTTGATTTCCGGTACGGCCATGTCAGAACCAACCAGCTGCAGCGGGCCGTCACCGCCCGGCTTACCGTCTTCGGTGATCATCACACCCTGCGGGTCAATCTCAGAATAGCGCAGGTAATACACCCGGCCGGCTTTCACATTCAGAGAGAAGTCGCTGTAGGTTTTGGTCAGCGGCCCCAGGCCTTCGATACCGAAGATACCGCGACGCACCAGGAAATCGTATTGACCGGGTTCCAGTTCGTACCAGGTGTATGAGCCACCTTTGATGTTGAACAGGCGCTTGCCATTGACGTTGAAGCTTGGTGCTTCGACTTCATCCATCGACCAGCGGGTGGCCGGACGGTAAACGTACAACAACGCATTGCGCTCATAATCCCAGCGGTAACCGACAGGCTTGTATTCGTGACCGTCGGGCCCGAAGAGCCATTTCGGATACGAACCGAACTGGTCGAAGGTATTAATCCGGAAGTTGTCACATGCCCCCAGAAACAATGGCAGGCAAGACAGAAGTGTCAGTTGTAAGATTCTTTTTATCATTATTATTGTGCCTGCCCGAGCAGGTTACCGGTTCAGTTACAGACTGACATGTTAACCGGCCTGTACGGTGATGCAAGCATTTTGCATGAGTGAACGGAGGAACCTGTACACAAAGTGAGCGTTACAGTATATTGTAGAAAAAATAACAAACGTTTACTGTCAGGAAGTCCGTCATGAATCACAGACAACTTGCATCAGCTCTGCTGACAGCCCTCATTTCCACCTCAGCCAGCGCCGCTGAGTACCTGACTGATGAAGAAGCTCAGGCTGCTTACGCCACCACCGACCTGGAACAGGCTGTGGAAGATGCGCGTGAAACCTCAGACCGTTCCGAATACGTCGGCTATGAGTGGTACAACCGCACCACATCCAAGAGTTTCCCTCTCGCCAGAATGCTGAATACTGAAATGGACGGCACTGTGGTTGAGGGTGCCATGGGCCCGACCGCGGCCGGTGAGGCAGCGGCTGAAGAAGCATCCCGTCCTGTACGTGACAACGCCCTGGGCCGTGATAAAGAAAACGACGACCTGATTGATGTGGCTGAAGGCGATACCTTTTTCACCACACCTCAGCCTGTGGTTAACAACATTGATTTTTATGTTGGTGAATACCGCTCCAGTACCAACACCGGCGAAATGCTGGTACGCGAAACCCGTGCCATCGGCAGTGTCACCTCCGTGCAGACACCGGGACCGGGTGCCCGCTGAGATACGCTATGCGGTTTCATAAACGCATAAAAAAAGGGCAACTGACGTTGCCCTTTTTTGTGCCCGTACATCTCAGTTCGCAGATACCGCGTTCTGAATCCGGTCGAGACGGATATTGATGTCTTCAAGCTGCAGTTTCATATCCTGAACTTCTTTATAGCTGTAAGTCTGACTGACATCACTGACGGCTTTGCGCAAGTCAGAAACTTCCGAGCGCAGCTGAGTCACACCCGGACCTGAACTGCGCGCCACAGGCGCCACTTCCTGCATCTGCTCTTCCAGCAGCCCGACTTTGACTTTGAGGTCATACGCCAGCTTCACAAAATCGCGCTGATCCTGAGCCAGGGAATCCATGTTCGGGAAGCTGCGTATACGGTTGGTGTTTTCACTGATACGTGATCCCATTTCGCCGATGGCCGCTTCCTGATCGCGCAGGACCACTTTCAGCGCATCCAGTGACAGATCTGCAGTTTCACCCGTGGCAGACAGCTTCTGGCTCAGACCATCAAGCTGTGCCGCTTTCTGGGTCAGCAGGGTATTCACTGCCGTGAGTTGCGTCTGGGTTTTCTCCAGCTGGGTGTAGAGATACCCAGCTGCCAGAATGGCTCCGCCTGCCAGCACCAGCGACAGCACTGCAACTGCCGAAGGGGTTTTGTTGCTGGTTTCCGGTGGCAGAACACTGGTCGACAGCTCACTGGAAGGCGTTGGTGGCGTCACCGGATCAAGGGGTTCCGCCATCGCAACAAAAGGCGACTCATTTTGCTGTGACGAAGCCCCTGCGGCATAGCGCCCGGCATTGGCGAGACGTTCCTGCGCCTGGCGTCGCAGCTCTTCTTTGCGGCGACGGCGTTCTTCTTCAGAGAGAATATTATTTGAATGAGACTGTTCCATAATTCCACCGGATATCAGCGATCACACTGATGTCATTATTGTTAGAATGAGTGCCGGACATCTGATATCCCCCATCAGAATGCTGGCCTGTGATGTTCAGCGGAAAGCTGCTAATCCCTGATTATCGCCAGTGAACTGATGAAGTCAATGAATGTCGGACCTGAGGCAACAGCTTGCCCGGATATACCTGACGGTTTCATATGCAATAGTGGTAAGTAAATTGCAGACCGGGGATAACGGTACCAGCCAGGCTAATAACTGATGGCCGTTTTAATGATCGCAGTGTTATGATCGGCCACTGCAACCGGCACGGAAATTCCGTTCGTGCAGGTGACCGCAACCGGTCATGTCATACCTGCATCTGCAACGTTTTTTCCTGCCTGACACTGGCAGATGATTTCCGGTCATCCTGACCAATCTGAGAAAAATGGAGAGAGATTATGGCGTTTGAACTTCCAGCCCTGCCCTACGAAAAAACCGCTCTGGAACCACACATTTCAGAAGAAACCCTCAACTACCATTATGGCAAACACCATCAGACCTACGTCACCAAACTGAACGGTCTGGTAGAAGGTACTGATCTGGCGTCCAAGTCACTGGAAGACATTATCAAGACCTCTTCCGGCGGTGTATTCAACAACGCAGCTCAGATCTGGAACCACACCTTTTACTGGAACAGCCTGAGCCCGAACGGTGGTGGCGAGCCGACTGGTGCTGTAGCTGATGCCATCAATGCAGCCTTTGGTTCTTTTGAAGATTTCAAAACCAAATTCAACGATATGGCTGTGAACAACTTCGGTTCCAGCTGGACCTGGCTGGTGAAAAAAGAAGACGGTACTCTGGATATCGTTAACACCTCCAACGCCGGTACTCCGATCACTGAAGGCCTGACCCCGCTGATCACCGTTGACCTGTGGGAACACGCTTACTACATCGATTACCGCAACGTACGTCCTGATTACCTGAAAGGCTTCTGGGCCTTGGTTAACTGGGACTTTGCCAACGAAAACTTCGCGTAATCCGCGGATTTTCCGGCATAATAAAAAAGGCGCTGCGGCGCCTTTTTTTATGTCCCGAATACCACAGGCACTCATGCAAACGTCCGATCTCCGACAAGCCCTCCTGATTCTGGCGTCGTCTTCGCGCTATCGCGCCAGCCTGCTGCAGCAGCTGGGTCTGCCCTTCCGGCAGCAGGCCGCAGACATTGATGAAACGCCTCTCGACGGAGAAGACCCACAGGCGTATGTCCTGCGTCTGGCCGAAGCCAAAGCCCGTGCTGTGGCGGCTGAGTTTCCCGCACATTGGGTGATCGGCAGCGATCAGACCTGCCTGCTCAACGGCCGGATTCACGGCAAACCGGGAACAGCGGAAAATGCCGTCAGACAACTGATGCAGGCGCAGGGAACGGGCGTCGACTTCCTGACCGGCCTGTGTCTTCTCAACCTGTCTGAAGACATCTGCCTGACCCTGTGCGAGCCTTTCCGGGTTGTCTTCCGTGCATTGTCACGGCAAGAAATTGAGCACTATGTGGCGGTGGAACAACCCCTGGACTGTGCCGGCAGTTTCCGTGTGGAAGGCCTGGGGATTCAGTTATTTGAACGACTGGAAGGACGCGACCCGAATGCCCTGATCGGGCTGCCGCTGATCGGTCTGTGTGACCTGATGCGCGAGGCTGGTCTCAACCCGCTGCTGCTGTCCGGCGCATCCTCAGAGCAGTAATTCAGGCATAAAAAACCGGGGATATCCCCGGTTTTTTTTTCAGGCTTCCGCTCAGTCGCGGACCATCGGCGGCAGGCCTCTGAAGAGGTTTTCCATCTCGCCACCCACTTCATCCGCACCCAGCTGATCCGACAGGGTGAACTCCCAGATGCCGTTGAACTTATCATGGGTCAGACTGCGCGCGGTGCCGGTATCACTGACGATGGTCGGGCGCAGGAATACCATCAGGTTACTTTTCACCTGATTGACCGACTTGGAGCGGAACAGCCAGCCCAGCAGCGGGATATCGCCCAGCACCGGTACTTTGCTCACCACTTCCTGCACGTCATCACGGATCAGGCCACCCAGTACGATGGTTTCTTTGTCTTCCGACAGAATCATGGTCTTGATCGAACGTTTGTTGGTGATCAGGTCCGAGCTGCCTTCGACGGTGGTGGATGCTACCGATTCAGCCGTGGCTTCCACGTCCAGACGGATAGCTTCGCCATCGTGAATGTGCGGCGTCACTTTTAACGTCACACCCACGTCTTCACGGGTAATGGTAGTGAAAGGGTTGCTGTTGGTGCTTGAAGCGGTGGAGCCGGTAACGAAAGGCACGTTCTGACCGACAATGATCTCTGCTTCCTGGTTATCCAGTGTCATGATGCTCGGCGTGGACAACAGGTTAGTGGCCGTGTTGCTCTTCAGTGCCTGAATCACCACACCGAAATCGATATCGCCACCGGATTCCTTATATCCGCCGATGGTCAGGCCATTGCCCACGGCGCTGGCGTAATCACCGGTGGCAACACCGGAAGCGATCGTGCCCAGAGACGGACCCGCGTTGCTGAAGTTAGTACCGGCTACCGGTGCATCCAGGTTACCAGTGGCCCACTGCACGCCTAAGGCCTGGGTCACGTCACCGGTCACTTCGACAATGGCAGATTCAATCAGCACCTGGGCACGGCGCACATCCAGAGACGCCACCAGATCCTGAATTTCTTTCATCACCGATGGCTCAGCACGTACCACCAGAGCGTTCAGGTCTTCATCGGCATGAATACCGACATCACCTTTGATCTTGGCCGCGTCGCCTTCTCCGGATGACTGCTCGTTCATCAGGTTTTTCAGCATCTCAGCCATTTTTGTGGCGTCAGCGTACTGCAGACGGATAACCTGAGCACTGCCGCTGAAGTAGGATGGCTGATCCAGTTTCTCGATCAGCTGACGGATGCGTTCCCGGGCGTTCTTCTCGCCTTTGAGGATCAGACGGTTGCTGCGCTCATCCGCTACCACACGGATAGTACCGGACGTGTTATCCCCTTCTTCGCCGCCCTGCGCCACTTTCGCCGGGTCCAGGCTCTGCAGGGTGTTGACCACGTTACCAACCCAGGCTTCTTTCAGCTGAATCACTTCAAATTCTTCCGAGCCGGAACGGTCCAGGCGCTCGATGATTTCTTCAATACGGGTGATATTGATGGCGTGATCCGAAATGATCAGGGCATTGGCGGAACGGACACCGGCCAGGTGACCGTACTTGGCCACCAGAGGACGCAGAATCGGCACCAGATCCAGCGCCGGTACGTTCTTGATCATGATGACCTTGGTCAGCAGCTCCTGGCTGTTACGGCCTGCCGGGGTGTCGAGACTGCGGCCAGCCTGTTTGACGTCATTCTGCTGGATGATCAGGGTGACTTCACCCGCTGGTACGGCAGCGAGCCCGTGGATCTGCAGTACGGAGAGGAAGAGTTCATAGACGCCGTCTTTATTCATCGGCTCATTGGAGACCACACTGACCTTGCCTTTGATGCGTGGATCCAGCACAAAACTCTTACCGGTGATGTCAGCAACCTGACTGATAAAAGCTTCGATATCCGCTTCTTTCAGGTTGATCTGCCAGCTGTCTTCCTGGGCGTGTAGTGTGGGGATGGCCAGTGCGGCGGTCAGGAGCAGTGCCTGCATCCAACGGCTAAACGAGATCAATTCTGCACTCCAAAAGTCTGATTAATGGTAAAGCGCTTATTGCCGCGCTGAACCTCAATTCTTGCCCGTCCATCGTTCATGACCTGCTCGAACAGCATCTGGTCTGAATCAGTGTCACCCAGCGGCTGACCATTGATGGAGAGGATTTTATCGCCCGGCTGCATGCCTGCTTTCAGCAGTACCGAGCCGCCGGTAATGTCATACCCTTCGCCGACGCCAACCGGCTCCAGCCCGAGGCTGCGGATCAGCAGCTCCGGTGATTCCTGGGCCATTTCACCGGCCATGGTGACAAAGTCACTGGGGCGGCGGATCTGGCTGAAACGTTCGGTCATCTTCTCAACTGCTTCGTCTTCCGAGGAGCGGTCATCAACCCGGGCTGGCGCCACCTGACGGGTCAGCGGGCCGGACGAACGGGGATCATCCTCGAACTTGAGGGTTTCCATGGTACCGGCGGTGTCCAGGATGACCCGGTCCGGATACACATCAGCAAGCTTGGTACGCCCCTGAACGGTGTCACCCACGCGGAAAAACTCACCGGCAGACCCGGGCCGAGCAATAATGGCGCCTGAGCCTTTCGGGTCAGAAGAATGTGTTGCACCCAACAACACCAGACGCAGTTTGGTTTCCGGTGCCTCGACTTTGGTGGGAGTAGCCACAACCGGGGTTGCGCCAACTTCGCCAAACACATGATAAGGCGCTGTGCTCAGTTGCAGGCCTGCGCTGCGCTGACCACCCGTGGTATCGGGCTTGGCCAGAATCAGAGGCTCAGGTGCCACAATCAGCCACACCAGATGAGCCAGCAGCACACCAGCCACCAGCGTCAGCAACAGACGGCTGAGCAGCACCGTGCGGCGCTGCCACGGGAGAAGTTGCGGTGTCTGTTCTGCGCTTGCTGTCATCTGCTTACATTACCTTCTGCGAGACTTCGAAGACGATGCTGTCTTCAGCCGCCTGCTTATCCGGCCAGGTCTGGCCAGCGATATCAATAGCACGTCTGAGCACACGGACACCACCCCAGCCATCCGGCTGCAGATAGGCTTCGCCCAGCGGCTGGCCTTCTTCGGTCACAACCGGGACGACGATGTTGTCACCCTGGGTACCAATGGTGGCCACCAGAACCGGCAGCTCTGCCGTCTGATTTTTTCCGCGCTGCAGAGGATACGTCACACTGCCGCCGCCATACACCAGCTGACCAGAAGCACTGTGCAGGCGTTCATCCACCAGCGAGATATCCGCCGTCAGTCCACTGATTTCAAACTCACCATCCATTGAAACCTGCTGCGGGGCAAGAAAGCGGTTCACCACCGATGAGCTGAGGTAACCACTGGCACCATTCAGCTCAAGATGTGAAGGCATACCCTGCCACAGACCATCAAGACGGGTTACACCGTCAAAACGCAGCGCAGAACCCTCCAGAGACAGGTCCAGATTCAGTTCACCAAGGAAAAGGGTATAAGGGCGGGCAATAGTCCATCCGGCATCCAGCTCACCCAGAGCAGGGTCAGAAATACGCGCGGTACCCTGCCAGAGGGTTCCGGTTGGCTGAGCAACCCGGACCGGCAGCATGTCGGTGTAGGGGCTGACGTACTGCCAGACGAAATGCAGCGGCGTGGTCATCAGCAGGGTCAGTAAAAAGGTGACCGTGCCAAGGAGAAGATACCAGCGGGCCGCCCAGACGGAGCTCAACATGTTATTAATATCAGTTCTGACAGAAGCAATGCATTCTACCCGGTGGATATAAAAAGTTTAAACACAGTTTACTGAATAGCGTTAAATATTAGCCAATCGGCAGATATGGTGCATAAACAGGCCGCGAATAATGACAATTCTGTGTCATTCCGGTGACAGCCCGACGCGTTGCATCAGAGCCGTATCCCCCTGAATTAAACTCAGTTTCTGCGCACGGGTTAAACGCTTTACCGCATATTCTGCTTTTAGGGCAGCGGAATGCGAACCCGCCTGCGCGGAGAATTTCAGTGTCAGTGGTCCACGTCCGCGCAAACTGCGCGCACCTTTTTTCGGATCGTGAGAATGCTCACTGAAGCGGCGCTGTACGTCGGTACTGATGCCGCAATAAAGCGAACCTGTATTGGTGGCTATCAGATACAGCCACCAGACAGAGCTGGAGTCAGCGCTCACCACGGCGGTGTTTGCGCAGCAGGTTGTAGGCCGTCTGAATGGTCTGGGCCTTTTCTTTGGCACGGTTGATATCGGCAACCGAGGCACCGCGCGCATGCAGTTTATCCGGATGAAATTCACTCATACGACGGCGGTAGGTAATTTTCAGATCGGCATCGGAAACATCCGGTTCCAGACCGAGAACCGAATAGGCATTCTGGACCGCTGAACCCTCTTTACCACGGCGCAGACGGAAACGGGTTTCCGGCAGAATGCGGGGTTCAGACAACCAGTCATAACCGACCCGGGCCCGGTTTTTCAGCCACAGGTAACGGATGGCACTGACACCGAACACATCGCACACGCGTTTCAGCACCCGGATTTCTGCCGGCTGCAGGGTTTTATCGGCGTACGCCAGACGCAGCAGCAATGACAGCAGGACTTCTTTATCAAGGCCGCTCAGGGATGCATTGAGACTGTAGAGGTCGCGGTCCGGACGGTACAGAGGCGCCTTGCCGTCGTTAAAGAAACGGATCGCCTGCTGGCGGCGGGAAGGCTCCAGCCGCAGTTTATCCATCAGCCGCGTGGCTTCATGAATTTCTTCTTTGCTGATGTGGCCGTCGGCCTTGGCGAGATGCCCGGACAGGCGGAACAGGCCATCAATATGATCCTGCCGGAATACCACACCCGGTGCTGCACTGCGGTCTGAAACACGGTCGACCAGATGACCGGCCACAGCACCGATAACCAACCCGACCGGACCGCCACTGAGAAAACCGAGGCCGGCACCCGTGGCCTTACCCAGCCAGGAACGGCGGCTTTTCAGCACGGCTTTCAATCCATTTCTCCTGTCAGCATATGCTCCAGACCTGTTAAACGTTCAGCGGTACCCACGTCCACCCAGCGGCCATCGAGCAAAGTACCGGCTACCCGGTCTGCGGCCATGGCACTGCGCAGCATGGGGGCGAGAGGATACACCCCTGCCTGTTTGTCCCGCCAGAGTTCCGGACTGAGAATACTGATACCAGTGAACGTCAGTGAGTGCTGATCGCTCACCCGGCCGTCATTGAGGGCAAAGTCACCCTGTGGATTGTGCTCAGGGTTAGCGGTCAGCCACAGATGCGCGAGATCACCCGGTGCCAGTTCTGTGGTGATGGCGTTACGGTAATCCCAGTCCGTCCAGACATCGCCGTTGATCAGCAGAAACGGCGCCCCACCCAGCAGTGGCAACGCCTGATACACCCCGCCACCAGTCTCCAGTGCCGTGGTTTCTGCGGAATAGCGGATCATCAGCCCCCACCGGCTGCCATTTCCCAGCGCGGCCTCAATCTGCTCACCCAGCCAGGCGTGATTGATCACCACCTCGGTGAAACCGGCCGCTGCCAGTTTCTGCAGATGATGCACAATCAACGGAGTACCACACAGCGGAATCAGGGGCTTGGGGCAGGTATCCGTGAGCGGTGCCATGCGCGTCCCCCGCCCGGCGGCCAGTATCATGGCTTTCACAGCCCTTTTACCTCCAGTGCCGGCATAAAGCGGGTTTCCAGCCAATGGCTGAACTCACTGAACTCCGGATACTGCACGCTGACGTCGTGGAGATAACGGCAGGTATTGGGAATGCTGGCCAGATAACCATCTTTGCCGTCGCGCAGGCTCAGGCGGGCAAAAATGCCGGCGGCCTTAAGATGACGCTGCAGCCCCATCAGATCAAAGGCCCGGGTAAAGTCAGGCAGCGGCATACCATGGATGTCCTGCTCTGAAGCGGCCCGGTAGTAATACACCAGCAGTTCCTGCACCAGATGCGGCGACCAGTGCACATAACAGTCGCGCAGCAGGGAAACCAGATCGTACGTCACCGGTCCGGCGACGGCGTCCTGGAAATCAATCACGCCGATGTGATCGCCGGAAGGCTCACCCATGTCACCACCCGTGCACAGCATCAGATTGCGCGAGTGGTAGTCGCGATGCACAGTCACCACCGGCTGTGCCAGAGCCGAACGCACCAGCTCGGCGCGTACTGCGTTGAACATGGCTACTTCGTCGTCACACAGGGTCATCCCCAGCAGGCGGGTACAGAGCCAGTCCGTAAAAAGATCCATTTCGCGCTGCAACAGAGCTTCGTCGTACGCGGGAAGGTCTGTTGCACTGACCTTCTGAATCAGCAGCAATTCATCGATAGCCTGCTGGTAAAGCGCAGCACGGGTTTCGTCGGTGGCCGTACTGTCGTGCAGTGCGGGCCATAACAGGCGGTCACCGAAGTCTTCGAGCAACATGAACCCCAGCTCAAAGTCCTGAGCCAGTACGGCAGGGACAGATACGCCGCTGGCGCGCCACTGGCTGGCAATACGCACAAATGCAGGGTTATCTTCTTTATCGGCGGGGGCATCCACACAGATCCAGCTTTGCCCGGCCAGCGTCAGACGGAAATAACGGCGGAAACTGGCATCACCGGAAACCATGCTGAGGACGGCCGGTGTCATATCGTTGCTGAGTTGCTGGCTGAGCATCTGACGTGCCCAGTGTCCGAGGTGATCCCGGCGCTGATCCATAGGGTTCTCACAGTCTGGCCACTCTCAGAGTGGAAAATCTGAGACGGCGGTTATTACATCTGACGGTCTGCTCCGCTCCCGGCACCGTCCGCAGTACTGTACATTGTGCACGCACTGACCATAGAATTGCGGGCCTGAAGAAGTCTGCCACAATAAACAACGGCTGAGGCCAGCGTGTCTGCCAGCGGGAGCAGGCGCTAAGATATCACACTTCACTCTGGATTCGCGCTTGTCGCCAACGATGTCAGCACCACGGAAACCGCGCCTTTCAGCGCTTTCAAAGGCAGCCCTGATCTGCACCCTCAGTGCGGCCGGTTCTGTCACTTCCGGTGCTGAGCAGACTGCAGAGAATGCCCTCAATTTTCAGGCCCTCAACTGGTACCCACGCGCCCTGCTCAGCGAGGAAGAAGCAGCCGCTCTGCCGACTTTCTGCGGCGGCGCTTACCGCCCGGTTGAAATCACCCCGCTTGACGGAGACCGTATTGAAGCCGAAGCCGATGAGTCGGAAATGGCCATCAATGGTGGCGACATCAGCCTCAGCGGTAATGTGATTCTGCGTCAGAAAGACCGCATTCTGCTCAGTGATCAGGTGCGTTGGCTGGCGGACAGCGGCGAAGCCGATCTGCAGGGCAATATCCGTCTGCGCAACCCGGGTATTGCCGTGAATGGTGACCGCGCGTATTTCAACGAGACCACCGGTGAAGTCGAGGTCTACGACGCCAATTATTCCCTGACAGAGCGCCACCTGCGTGGCTCTGCCCTGCGACTGCAGCGTCCGGATGATGATCTGCTGCTGCTCGAAGACGCCACTATGACCTTCTGCGAACCCGGCAGCAACGACTGGGACATCAAGGCCGCCGACATCCGTCTGGATCAGGGCTCCGGTTTCGGCAGTGCCTGGCACAGCCGCCTGCGCATCAAAGAAGTGCCGGTGCTGTATATTCCTTATTACCGCTTTCCGATTGATGACCGCCGGCTCACCGGCTTCCTCGACCCGACCATCGCCATCAATGGTGAAGGCCAGGCGGAAGACATACAGCTGCCGTTCTATCTGAATCTGCATCCGCAGATGGACGCCACCATCACCCCTCACCATGTGCTGGATCACGGCATGATCTGGGAGAACCAGCTGCGTCACAAAACCCGACTGCTGGGTGATGGTGAGCTGAATTACAACTACCTCAACCACGACGCCGAACTGGATGAGGAACGCTGGCTGACCAACTACCAGCAATCCGGTCGCTGGGGCGAACACTGGAGCCACAGCTGGGTGTACAACCACGTCAGCGACCCCGACTACTTCCGTGATCTGAGCCCGGCCGGTACCGTCGACCGTACTACCCATCTGCCACGCCGGGGGCTGGTGCGCTACAGCGACACCCACCTGCAGGGCAGTGTGCTGGCGGAGAGCTTTCAGACCGTTGATGAAAATATCCTGCTGCGCAACCGTCCATACCGCCGCCTGCCGCAGGCGGGCCTGACCTGGAAGCCGCTGATTGCCGACACCGAAAACAACTGGAATCTGTCGCAGACGCTGGAATTCACCCGCTTCAACCGCGAAAGCTCAGCCATCATCAATGATACCGAGCAGACCTTGTCCGGCTTCCGTGCCCTCAATGGTGACCGTACCCTCTCAGACACAGCGCTCAGCTACGACATGCGCTGGCCGTTCGGCTTCCTGATTCCGAAAGCGGAGTACCGTTACCGCAGCTACCGCCTCTATGACGAAGAGGTGGATGAGGTGGAACTGGAACCGGAGTTCGGTGCCTACCGCCTGAGCACTGATGGCACGCTGATTTTTGAGCGCGAATTTGCCGCCCTGAGCCGCGACTATCAGCAGACGCTGGAACCGCGCCTGTTCTATGTTTACAGCCCCTATGAAGAAGGTCAGGAAGACGTTCCGGCGTTTGATACCAAAGACAAAGACGTGACCTTCAACAGCCTGTTCACCGGTGACCGCTTTACCGGCGGCGACCGTCTGGCGGATCTCAACCAGATCAGCGCCGGAGTGACTACCCGCTTCTACCGGGACGATGGCCTCGAACAGCTGCGCTTCTCACTCGGCCGTATCTGGTATTTCGAAGACCGTCGGGTAACGCTCGAAGGGCGCGAATCTGAAGAGCTGCTGGCCCGTGAAACGTCCAGCACCCTGGGCGAAGCGGAATGGAACCCGAACAGCTATCTGTCGGTCTTCTCCTTCATGGAATGGGACCCGTACGATAACTATGCCCGTCAGCGCCGTTACGGCGTGCGTTACGCCGATAAGTCGAACCACATGCTCAGTGTTTCACGCACGGAGAAGCTGGTGCGGGATACTGAAACGGACCGGGAGAACTTCACCGACCAGCTGGATATTGGTGTATTCTGGGCCCTGACTGACAGCTGGGCCGTGTTTGGCCGTCAGCTGCGTGATCTTGAACATTACGAGCAGGACGTCAGGCAGCCGGAAGACGCCACACTCGAAGCACTGGCCGGTGTGGAATATCAGAACTGTTGCTGGCGGGCACAGCTCTCATACCGCGAAATGTCGCGCGTCGTGAACGACAGCAGTGAAGATTTCACCACTAACAAACGCTTTGGCTGGCTGCTGACCATTCAGCTCAAAGGCCTGACCAGTCTCGGAGCCGGTACCGATCAGGTTCTCAGCGAAAGCATCTATGGATACTCAAGACGTACATATCATGATTACTAAATTTGTTTCTGCCCTCTTCCTCAGCCTCGGCATCGCAGGCCCGGTTCAGGCTGCCCCGCAGCTGGTGGATCAGGTCGTTGCCGTGGTCGATGACGACGTCATCATGGCCAGCGAACTGGACATGCGCATCCGTACTGTCGAGCTGCAGAACAGCGACATGCAGATCCCGGATGAAGCCACTCTGCGCTCACAGGTACTGGACCGCATGATCGAAGAGAGCATCCAGCTGCAGATGGCTCAGCGTGCCGGTATCCGCATCAGCGAATCGCAACTGAACGAAGCCATGCAGCGCATCGCCCAGCAGAATGGTATGACCCTGCCGGAGTTCCAGCAGGCGATGACCAGCGAAGGTGTGTCATTCGCGTATGCCCGCGAACAGATCCGTAATGAGATGCGCATCAGCCGGGTACAGCAGTATCAGGTGGGTGAGCGCATCCAGATTACCGATCAGGACGTCGACTACTTTCTCGCCTCTGAAATCGGCCGTATTGCCTCCGCCGCCGAGTACCGTCTGCGTCACATCCTGATTGCCGTACCGGCTGCTGCCAGCCCGGAAGATTACGCGGCCGCAGAACGGAAAGCCGATGCCCTGATTACTGACCTGCGTAACGGTGAAGACTTTGCCAGCGCCGCCGTTGCCCAGTCAGCCGGTGCCACGGCACTGAAAGGCGGTGATATGGGCTGGCGTAAAGAAGGCCAGCTGCCGGGCATTTTTGCGGAACGGGTCAAAGACATGAACCCGGGCGATATTTCTGACCCGATTTCCACTGCCAGCGGTTTCCACATCATCAAGCTGGAAGAAAAGCGCGGCGGCAGCACCCAGATTGTCGAACAGACCAAAGCCAGCCATATCCTTATCCGCACCAACGAAGTCCGCGATGACCAGCAGGCCGAAGAACTGATCAACCAGCTTTATCAGCGGGCCAAAGCCGGTGAAGACTTTGCTGAACTGGCGCGTGAATTCAGTGATGACCCTGGCAGCGGCTCCGCCGGTGGTGAACTCGGCTGGGTTTCACCGGGTGAGATGGTGCCGGAATTCGACAGCGTCATGGCAACCCAGAAAGTCGGCACCATCAGCGAACCGCTGAAGAGCCGTTTCGGCTGGCACATCATCAAGGTTGAAGACCGCCGTCAGGCCGACATGGGTGAAGAAATTCAGCGTAATCAGGTCCGTCAGATGCTCTTTGGCCGCCGTTTTGAAGAAGAGCTGCCCATCTGGCTGCGCAAGATCCGCTCTGAAGCCTACGTCGATATCAAGGACGGTGTGTGACCTCTGGCCAGCAGCCTCTGCGGCTGGCCATCACCACCGGTGAGCCCGCCGGAATCGGCCCCGAGATCTGCCTGCAGGCCATGGCAGGCGTTACAGATATCCAGCTCATTCTGATCGGCGATGAAGACCTGTTGCGCGAGCGTGCACAGAGGCTCAACCTGCCGTCAGAATTGCCGCATTTTGACGCCGCGGCACCGGCACAACCCGGAGCCTTCCTGCGCCATGTACCACTGACCGCACCGGTCACTGCAGGGGTACTCAATGATGACAACAGTCTCTACGTACTGGAGACCCTGAAGACCGCCGTACAGGGCAGCCTGGACGGCCTCTGGGACGGCATCGTCACCGCACCGGTACACAAGGGCATCATCAATGACGCCGGCATTCCGTTCAGTGGCCACACCGAATACTTCCGCGACTACTGTGGCTGCGATGAAGTGGTCATGATGCTGGCGACAACCGATCTGCGGGTTGCCCTGGTCACAACCCACCTGCCGCTGAAAGACGTAGCTGCAGCCTGCAGTGCTGAGCGCATACAGCGTGTTGTGCGCATCCTGCATCAGGACCTGCAGAGCAAATTCGGTATTCAGCAGCCGCGTATTCTGGTCGCCGGACTGAACCCGCACGCCGGTGAAGACGGCCATCTCGGACGTGAGGAGCTGGACGTGATCATTCCGGCCCTGGATGCCCTGCGCGCCGAAGGCCTGAACCTGACCGGGCCTTTACCCGCCGACACCCTGTTCACACCCAAGCATCTGCAGCAGGCCGATGCGGTACTGGCCATGTATCACGATCAGGGCCTGCCGGTACTGAAATTTCATGGTTTCGGCCGCGCCGCTAACATTACTCTGGGCCTGCCGGTCATCCGTACCTCGGTTGATCATGGTACCGCACTGGATCTTGCCGGTACTGGTCAGGCCGACCCCGGCAGCCTGTATACTGCCATCGAAGTGGCCGCGCAGATGGCCGCCCACATGACCCGGAACCAGACCGCATGAGTGACCATATCCCCAAGGCCCAGACACACAAAGCGCGCAAGCGCTTCGGCCAGAACTTCCTGCACGATCAGTACGTGATCGGCCGCATCATCAGCAGCATTCATCCACAGCCGGATGACTGTCTGGTTGAAATCGGGCCGGGCATGGGCGCCCTCACCGGCCCGATTCTGGATGCCACAGGCAAGCTCCACGTCGTCGAGCTGGACCGCGACCTGATCCCGATTCTGCGTACTCAGTTTTTCAACTTCCCGGACTTTCATATCCACGAAGGCGATGCCCTGAAATTCGATTTCAGCACCATCCCGGCAGAAGGACAGCAGCTGCGCATTGTCGGTAACCTGCCGTACAACATTTCCACGCCGCTGATCTTTCACCTGCTGAGTCATCACTCTCTGGTGAAAGACATGCACTTCATGCTGCAGAAGGAAGTGGTTGAACGTCTGGCAGCCGAGCCAGGCTCCGGCGACTATGGCCGCCTGAGTATCATGGCGCAGTATTACTGCCGCGTGGAACCGCTGTTTGTGGTTGGCCCGGGCTCATTCAATCCGCCACCGAAAGTGGACTCCGCGATCGTCCGCCTGGTACCGCATCCGCAACTGCCCTATCCGGCAAAAGACCCGGCTGTCCTTGAGCGGGTCGTGCGTGAAGCCTTTCACATGCGCCGTAAAACCCTGCGTAACAACCTTAAGAAACTCATCGATCCCGGTATACTCGAAGAGATCGGCATTGATACCAGTCTGCGGCCGGAACGGCTGACACTGGCGGATTACGTCAGAATTGCAGACACCCTGACCGACATTGCAAAGGAGTCAGGCGATGAAACCTGAAGACACCATCCGGGTCAGTGTTCAGACCGAATACCTCAGTGAGCAGTCCACTCCGGAAGACAACCGCTTTGTGTTTGCCTATCACATACGCATCACCAACAACGGCGCACAGGCTGCTACCCTGCGTTCACGCCACTGGTTTATTGCCGACGGCAATGCCGAAGTGCAGGAAATCAAAGGTGATGGCGTGGTCGGCGAACAGCCCACCATAGAGCCCGGCGAAACCTACCGTTATTCCTCCGGCTCTGTGCTCAGCACCCAGGTCGGCAGCATGCGCGGCTATTACGTGATGGAAGCGGATGACGGTACCCTGTTCCATGCCAGCATTCCGGTCTTCACCCTCGCCTACCCCAACGCCCTGAACTGAGCGCCTGTGGCTACTTACGCAATCGGTGATCTGCAGGGCTGTTTCGGTGCTCTGCAGCGCCTGCTGCAAAGCCTGTCGTATGACCCTGCAGCAGATACGCTCTGGTTCGCCGGTGATCTGGTCAACCGCGGGCCGGAGTCTCTGCAGTGCCTGCGTTTTGTCCGCGAACTCGACAACAAAGCCGTGACCGTACTCGGCAATCATGATCTGCACCTGCTGGCGGTGTACTTTACCGGCGCCGGTCAGAAGAAAAACGATACCCTCAGTGACATCCTGACTGCCCCCGACGCAGACGCCCTGATGGGCTGGCTGCTGCAGCAACCTCTGGTGCATCTGGACAGCAACGCTCACTGGTGTATGAGCCATGCAGGCATCCCGCCCCAATGGAGTGCCACTCAGGCCCGTGAGCTGGCCAGCGAGGCCGAAGAGGCCATGAAGCGCGACCCGGAGACCTTCTTTCAGACCATGTACGGCAACCAGCCGGACGTGTGGCATGATGACCTGACCGGCTCAGACCGGTTGCGTGTGATCGTCAATTACCTGACACGCATGCGTTTCATTGACCCTGAAGGCCACCTGAATCTGACCGCCAAAGAGGGCGTGGATACCGCTCCGCCGGGGTTTCAGCCCTGGTTCACAGTTCCGAAGCGGCGCTCATCCGGTACACAGCTGCTGTTCGGACACTGGGCCGCACTGGAAGGTCATACCGGTGTCGCGGATATCCATGCGCTGGACACCGGCTGCGTCTGGGGTGGCAGCCTGACAGCCCTGCGGCTGGAAGACAGACAACGCTTCAGCGTCCCGGCTGAGAACTGAGTCACAGTCTGCTGTGGCGTTTAACCGTAGCCGACTCCGCCGGCAATCAGCCATACTGATACCTTTGATTTCCCGGAGACACCTATGTCATTTCAACGAATCAGCTGTGCCAAAGCCAAGGACCTGTTCGACAACCCGGCACTGAAGGTTGCCGATATCCGCGACCCGAGCAGCTACGCTCAGGGTCACGTACGCGGGGCCGTGCGGGTCGACAACGATAATGTACAGGACTTTATGCAGTCGGCCCCGAAGGACGCGCCATTGCTGGTCTGCTGCTACCACGGCAACTCCAGCCAGGGCGCTGCGGGCTTCTTTGCCTCACAGGGCTACAGCGAGGTCTACAGCCTCGATGGTGGCTACGAAATGTGGAAAATGGCAGCACCGGAATTGTGCGAACGCTGAGCAATACCTCAACAGACAGGTGTTTTGCAGTGAAAAACGCCTGTCTTTATGCCGTATGACAGTCTGTGACAATGCGGCAATTGTTTGCCTTCTGAGAACCAGGTCGCGTTGCCGCAATTAACCGGTAATCCTTGGGAACATCCCCCCCCGTACCCCCCTGTCACACCATAAAACCGGACTAATTGCATATCCGGCACGTCTCATGCTTCTTTACATGTAAAACAGTCAAAGCTGTCATATTTATGTTGCAAGCCTGTGAAGGTAAGCCTAAATATGTAGAGACTAAGGAGAAAATTTCAGACACCCAAGGCCACTATGTAACCAACATCACCACAATCCGGATATCAGCGACACGAGGTACCACCATGAGCGTATTTGACCGTTTCCAGGAACGTTATCGTCAGACTCAGGAAGAGGTTATGAGTCTGCAGGATTACCTGAACCTCTGTAAAGAAGACCCCACCGTCTACGCCACCGCAGCCGAGCGGATGCTGATGGCCATCGGCGAACCTGAGCTGATCGACACCTCGCGCGACCTGCGCCTCAGCCGGATTTTCACCAATAAAGTGATCAAACGTTACCCGGCATTTTCAGAATTTTATGGCATGGAAGAAGCGGTCGAAAATATCGTTTCCTATTTCCGTCATGCTGCTCAGGGTCTGGAAGAACGCAAACAGATTCTCTACCTGCTCGGACCGGTCGGTGGTGGTAAATCCTCCCTGGCAGAGCGCCTGAAACAACTCATCCAGAACATTCCGTTTTACGCCATCAAAGGCTCTCCGGTTTTTGAATCGCCACTGGGGCTGTTTGACCCGGACGAAGACGCTGCCATTCTGGAAGAAGATTACGGTATTCCGCGTCGTTACCTTGGCCGCATCATGTCACCCTGGGCGGTAAAACGCCTGCACGAATACGGCGGTGACATCAGTAAATTCGAAGTCGTTAAACTCTACCCGTCCATCCTGGATCAGGTCGGTGTTGCCAAAACCGAGCCGGGTGATGAAAACAACCAGGATATTTCTGCCCTGGTCGGTAAAGTCGACATCCGCAAGCTGGAAGATTTCTCTCAGGACGACCCGGACGCCTATTCCTACTCCGGTGCTCTGTGCCGCGCCAACCAGGGCCTGATGGAGTTCGTGGAAATGTTCAAAGCGCCGATCAAGGTGCTGCACCCGCTGCTGACCGCCACCCAGGAAGGTAATTACAACGGTACTGAAGGTACCGGTGCCCTGCCCTTTGGCGGGATCATTCTGGCGCACTCCAACGAATCGGAATGGCAGGCCTTCCGTAACAACAAGAACAACGAGGCCTTCCTTGACCGGGTCTATATCGTCAAAGTGCCTTATTGCCTGCGCGTGAATGAAGAAGTCAGTATTTACGAAAAGCTGCTCAGCAGCAGTTCTCTGTCAACGGCGCACTGCGCACCGGACACCCTGAAAATGCTCGCTAAATTCACCGTACTTTCACGTCTGAAAGTGCCGGAGAATTCCAGCGTTTACTCGAAAATGCGCGTCTACAACGGTGAGAATTTAAAAGACACCGACCCGAAAGCAAAATCCATTCAGGAATACCGTGATACGGCGGGTGTCGATGAAGGCATGACCGGTATTTCCACCCGTTTCGCCTTTAAAATTCTGTCAAAAGTTTTCAACTTTGATGCCACAGAAATTGCCGCCAACCCGGTACATCTGATGTACGTTCTGGAGCAGGCGATTGAACAGGAACAGTTCCCGGAAGAAACCGCCAACCGTTACCTGAATTATCTGAAAGAATATCTGGCCACCGAATACGTTGAATTTATCGGGAAAGAAATTCAGACCGCCTATCTGGAATCCTACGCTGAGTATGGTCAGAACATTTTCGACCGCTATGTAACGTACGCCGATTTCTGGATTCAGGATCAGGAGTACCGTGATCCTGAAACCGGCGAAATGCTCGATCGCGCCTCCATTAACGAAGAGCTGGAGAAAATTGAGAAGTCCGCTGGCATCAGTAACCCGAAAGATTTCCGTAATGAAATCGTGAATTTCGTACTGCGTGCCCGGGCCAACAACAACGGTAACAATCCGAGCTGGCAGTCGTACGAGAAAATGCGCTCTGTTATTGAGAAGAAAATGTTCTCGAATACAGAAGACCTGCTGCCGGTTATTTCCTTCTCGGCCAAGTCGTCCAACGATGACCAGAAAAAACACGACGATTTCGTCGCCCGGATGACCGAACGTGGCTATACCGAGAAGCAGGTTCGCCTGCTGTCAGAATGGTATCTGCGCGTGCGTAAATCCCAGTAACCGCTGATGTGCCCGGCTACGGGCACTAACGAGGTATCGATGTCTTATATTATCGACCGGCGGCTGAACGGAAAGAATAAAAGCATGGTCAACCGGCAGCGTTTTCTGCGCCGCTACCGTGCCCACATCAAGGACGCTGTGTCCGACGCCGTCAATCGCCGCTCCATCACGGATATGGACCGTGGCGAACAGATCAGTATTCCGACCCGTAATACCCATGAGCCTCACCTGACGCACGGCCCCGGTGGCCGTCAGCACAGAGTGTATCCCGGCAATAAAGAATTTCAGGCCGGGGATGAACTGGAAAAACCCAAACAGGGTGGTCAGGGCGGCGGCTCGGGTCAGGCCAGCAATCAGGGCGACGGCGAAGACGAATTTTCGTTTTACATCACCAGAGACGAATTCCTCAATTACCTGTTTGATGATCTGGCTCTGCCCAACATGGTGAAAAAGACCCTGGCGCAGAGCAAGAACTTCAAAACACGCCGGGCCGGATTTGTCTCGGAAGGTACGCCGAATAATCTCTCCATTGTCCGCACTATGCGCAATGCCCACGCCCGGCGCATCGGCATGGGCGCCGGCAAGCGTAAGAAGCTGAAAGAACTGCGTGCCCTGCTGGAACAGGAGCAACAGGCTGCGGTGCCGGATCAGCTGAAAATCAATGAATACATGGCCGCCATCGAAGACCTCGAACGGCGCCTGAAAACCCTGCCCTTTATTGATGATCTTGACCTGCGCTTCCGGAACCAGATCAAGGTACCGACGCCCACCAGCAAAGCGGTGATGTTCTGTCTGATGGATGTTTCCGGTTCCATGACTCAGGACATCAAGGATATCGCCAAACGCTTTTATATCCTGCTGTATCTGTTTCTGGAAAAGAATTACGAGCAGATAGAAATCGTCTTTATCCGCCATCACACCAGCGCTAAAGAAGTAACAGAAGAGGAGTTCTTCTATTCCCGTGAAACCGGCGGCACCATAGTCTCCAGCGCCCTCAAACTCATGCATCAGATCGTCGAAGAACGCTACAACCCGGACGAATGGAATATCTATGCTGCGCAGGCGTCCGATGGTGATAACTGGGACGATGACTCCCCGGTGTGCTCGCAGATATTAACCGAGCAACTGCTGCCCTTTGTGCAGTACTTTGCCTACATAGAAATTACCCCCAACCACCATCAGGCGCTGTGGGAAGCCTATACCGCCATTACGGCCAGCCATAACCGCAAGTTCGCCATGGCGCAGATCCGTGGCCCCGGCGATATCTACCCGGTCTTCCGCGAACTGTTCGCCAAAGACCGTTATCAGGAGGCCGTATGAGAGACTACATCTCCACCGATTCGGACTGGACCTTTGAATTACTGGAAACCTACGACCGGGAAATCGGCCGGGTGGCAAAGCTTTACGGGCTGGATACTTATCCGAACCAGATAGAAGTGATCAGTGCCGAACAGATGATGGATGCCTACTCCTCGGTCGGCATGCCGATCGGCTACAACCACTGGTCTTACGGCAAACAGTTCCTTGCCACCCAGAAAAGTTACCAACGCGGCCAGATGGGCCTGGCGTACGAGATTGTGATCAACTCCAATCCCTGTATTGCCTATCTGATGGAAGAAAACACCATGCCCATGCAGGCACTGGTGATTGCCCATGCCTGTTATGGTCACAATTCTTTTTTCAAAAATAATTATTTATTCCGCACCTGGACCGATGCCAGTTCGATTATTGATTATCTGGTGTTTGCCAAAAATTACGTGCGTAAATGCGAAAGCCGCTATGGTCAGGACGAAGTAGAACGTGTGCTGGATGCCTGCCATACGCTGCAGAATTACGGTGTCGACCGTTACCGACGCCCGAAGCCGATCTCGGCTGCAGAAGAGCGTCTGCGCCAGCAGGAACGCGAAAGTATCCGCCAGCAGCAACTGAATGATCTGTGGCGTACCCTGCCAACCCGTAAGAAGGATGCCAAGCAGGTCAAGCGCCGTCAGTTCCCTTCGGAACCGCAGGAAAACCTGCTCTATTTTATTGAAAAAAACGCGCCATTGCTGGAACCCTGGCAGCGCGAGATCATCCGGATCGTGCGTAAAATTTCCCAGTATTTTTACCCACAGCGCCAGACTCAGGTCATGAACGAAGGCTGGGCCACTTTCTGGCATTACACTCTGCTCAATCACCTGTACGACGAAGGCAAACTCACCGACGGCTTTATGATGGAGTTTCTGACTTCGCACACCAATGTGGTGCACCAGCCGTCATTTGACTCGCCGTATTTCAGTGGTATTAACCCGTACGCCCTCGGCTTCAATATGTTCCGCGATATCAAACGTATCTGCGAAGAACCAACCGATGAAGACCGCGAGTGGTTCCCGGATTTTGCCGGCAAAGACTGGCTGGAAACCCTGCATTTCGCCATGCGCGACTTCAAGGACGAAAGCTTTATCCAGCAGTTTCTGTCACCACGCCTGATCCGCGAATTTCATCTGTTCAGCATCTACGACGATGAGAGTGAAGATCACTACAAGGTGGATGCCATTCACAATCAGGCGGGTTACCGCAAAGTGCGGGAAAATCTCGCGCGCATGTACGACCTGTCAGTGCGTGAACCGGATATCCAGATCACCAGGGTGGATGTTGAGGGTGACCGCTCCATGACACTGCGCCACACTCAGAGCGATGGCAAGCCGTTGTCGACCGATACCTTTGAGGTACTCAAACATCTGCATTATCTGTGGGGGTTCGATGTGCATCTGGAAACCTGGAATCAGGACCAGATGGTCAAGCGCATGAGTTGCCCGTCGATTTCAGTGGAACTCTGATTTTCCTGAATAAAAAACCCCGGTTTTCACCGGGGTCTTTTTTGTGCCAGTTTTACCAGGCAATCACCATATCATCGCGCTGGATAGACAGAGTCTCTGCCGGGTAACTGAGGTCGGCAATGATGAACTGTGGCTGCACCTGACGCACCACAGCCTCGGCAGCCATATCCGTCAGTTCGGTACGCGGCTCCAGGTCCAGATTATAGAGAGTACCGGTACGGTACACCTTGAAGGTATCTCCCGGGCGGATACCGGCACTGGCCGTCGCTTCAATGTGCAAGCGGTTACCGCGGGCACGGACGATGCGCGCCATGAAAGGCTGGCAGCGCAGGGCTTCGTTCACATCGTCAGTGACCGTTTCCAACAGGTCTGACACCTTACTGCCGTAAGCAGTCGCCCAGAAATCCGGTGTGGCAAAGCCGGTATGATCGCGCGGATCGGCATCCCACAACCCACTGGTACGGTAGGTATGCTGATACAGCATGGCGCCGCTGAGACCATCATGAATAAACACATCCATGACAAAATCCCGTGGGTGATGAGAGCGGCTGAACACTGAACCCAGCAGAGAACGGCCTTCACGCTGACGCTCTTTGTGCACATCCAGATCACGGATCACTCCGGACACCACATACTGGGCACCCAGCTGAGTCGCCAGCGCGACGGACGTCGTCAGACGCTGCTGAGCAGTTTCCGCCGATGGTGCCCGGCGTGGATCGAGATAGAGGCTGATGTCCGTCGCATCAAGCACGTGCAGCTGGCCACTCTGATTAAGTGAACCGGCAAGCCAACGCGGCAGTGCCTGCTCGGCATTTTCCAGATGACCCAGTGTCGCCTGCTGCGGGCTGGCCAGACCAAAGCCGGTCACGGCAATGGCCTTACGGTAGTTCTTTTCCGGAACCGGACACATGGACTGCGGAGTAACCTCAGCACGCAGCGCCACCTGATACATGCCATCCACCACATCCTCACCCGTAATACGCACATCGTGCACCACGGCCGTGGTTGCAACCTGCACATCATCGCGTACCAGTTCACCATGTTGCATCAGCTGTGTGGCACTGACCCGGCTGTTGCCCTGCAGGCTGGCCTGATGAAGGGCGTCTTTTAAGGCGCGTTCACGGGCTTCAGAAGGTGCACCGTCAAGTGCAGCCTGACCTACGACCTCAACCATTTCGGCAGACGCCGGTGAAACACCTAAGGGTAAAACGACCGCCAGCAGACAGGCAGCCAGGGATTTGGCAGAGCGCATATTGTGGCCCTCCGGTTATTCAATGAAGTAGAAGCCACTCTCCGGACTGCCGGATTCCGACTCCACCCGGTCACGCTGGGATGCGGCAAAATGCTGCACCGAGCGGGCACCGAGCGGCACCCGGCAATCGACGTTGAAGCGCTGGCTGTCACGGGTCTGCAGACAATTGCGGAAGCCCTGATCGATGGTCATCTCGAGGATGGTTTCGACACTGCCATCGGCCATGAACTCGGTCGAGACCACACGGGCACCGTGAATGGAGGTTTCCACATAGGTACGGAAGCGGTCGTTCTGCACCACCATGTCACTGACACTGGTGCTGCCCTGAATCGAGGTTCCGTACACCCGCTCCGCCATGGCACGGTAAGCATCCAGTTTGGACGCACGTATCGCCATCAGACGTTTCTGTGTCGCGGACTGCTCCGATGACTCATTGGTAGCGCCATAACCAACCACTCTCAGCACCATGGGAGCCACCGGGTCAATTTCCTGCTCAACCGGCTGGAAAAATTCCTCAGGAGACTCAACGCCAGCCTGTTCATCCATGACGGAAGCGCATCCTGTTAACAGCAGAACGGCTCCGGCTGTCAGTACTTTGTGTTTCATACATTTCTCCGCAGAGATGGGTCTGTTTGTCAGGCTATCGGCTGCGGAAGAAAAATATTGAGTGCAAATTTACATCGGACGGCGCACCAGCAACTGCCCGACCCAGAGATCAAAACGCCGGTGCCACTGATACAGACTGAGTCCCGCCAGCAGCAGGAAGACACCACTCAGGGTGGTCGACTGCAGCGTCTCATCGTGCAGCAGAAAGCCCCACATCAGCGCCAGCACCGGTGCCATCAGGGTAATCAGCATCACCCGGGCCGTCGGTAGGTTACGCAGAATGTAAAAGTACAGCAGGAACGCCAGCAGCGAACCGAACAGGATCAGGTAACCCAACCCGGCCACCGCCGCCAGAGGCCACACTTCAGGCCAATGAAAGCCGAACAGGGGCACCGTCAGCAGGTAAAAAAACGAAGATACCCAAAGGGTGCCACTGGTCTGTACCACAGGATGAACATCGGCATTGATGCGCTTGACCCAGACACCGCTGAAGGCAAACAGCAGCGTGGACAGGAAGCTGCCGAGAATGCCTTTCCAGGCCATGGCATCAAACGAAATGCGACCGGATACCACCAGCGTCAGGCCCGACAGCGCGATGACCAGCGCCAGAATCCGCACCGGGGTCAGCTCTTTCTCACGCAGCCAGAAATAGGCAATGGCGCCCGATAACATAGGCGTCAGACCGTATATCACAGAGATCAGACCCGACGGAATGTAGGCCGCTCCCCAGTACACGCAGAGCATGGCCCCGTACACGCCGACGCTGCCAGCCAGGTAGCTTTTCAGGGCGGCGGCAGAAAAGGCCAGACGCTGTCCCAGCAGATAGACCATCGGCAGTGACAGCACCGCACTGCCCCACATGCGCAGACTCGCCGAGGTGTAAAAATCCAGCCCCTCAAGGGTGAACTGAATCCCCAATGGGGTCGAAGACCAGATAAAAATAACGGCCAGATACGCGCTGAGCAGCTTCATATTTCCTCACAATAACCAGCGTCCGCAGGCGGCCAACAAAAAAGGCCGCTGAATGCGGCCTTTTTAAGAAATCTGTTAATTCATCCGTTTCAGATTTCCGGCCACCCTGCGTTCTGTGCCCAAACCGCACGCATAACAAAGCGCTCCGCAGCGACTGCAGAGGATTTATTCAGACGGTTGTTACAGAAATGCGACATGGAGTATCTGCCGGAAAATGAGCATCCACGATAAATTCGGCGAAGTTCAAAAGCAAGGCAGAATTTTCAGTATTAGCGTCTAGACTGAAAAAATCGCTTCCAGAACATCCATCCGGAGTCCACATGATCAGACGTTCCCTTATTTCACTGGCGGTTGCTGCCGTATCCCTGCCCGCTTCAGCGGTTCCTTTCATGCCCATGGATGCCCGCGGGCTGGCGATGGGTAACACAGGTGTCGCCAGTGCAAACCGGGCCCATTCTGCGCATTACAACCCATCCCTGCTGGCACAGGCAGACGCCGAAGACACCTTCTCACTGCTGCTGCCACAGATAGGTTTCAACCTCGCTGATGAAGAAGAACTGGTCGATCAGGCCAACAGCATCAACGACAACATCGTGCCGCGCTTCGAAGATCTGTTCGATGACAGCAGCAGCTCTAACTTCACCTCGGCGGTGGAAGATCTGCAGGCTTCCGCAGAACAGCTGGCGAACACCATCGAAAGTCTGGACGGCTTCAACCCGTCGACTCAGGCCGAAGCCGAAGCCAAAGCCCAGGAACTGCGCGATGACGCCCAGAACCTGAGCGACAGCCTGGATGTGGTGGATTCTCAGGTTGACGAGGTAAACACCGTCAGCCGTGACCTGACCGATGCCCTTGATGCCATCTCCGGTGATCCGCTGCGTGCCCGTCTGGGTATTGGCGGTGCCCTCGCCTTTACTGGTCACAGTCAGATTGCCGGCGCCATCAGCTTCAACAGCAGCATCAACCTGTCAGGGCGCAGCTTCTTTACCGAAAACGACCAGAACCTGATTAACGCCTACGGCCAGGCCGCGTCCGGCTATATCGATGCGGTTCAGGGTGTGCCGGATGGCGTACTGACGCTGGCCGATGACGTTGAGGCCGGTACCGCCACCGAAGCTCAGGCAACCCAGCTGCAGACGACCGTCGACAACGTTGCCAACTATACGTCTGACCCGATTGAAGCCGCTGGTGGCACCTTCAGTATTCTCGATGGCGGTCAGCTGTCTGCTGCCGCGGAAGATCCGGAGCTGGATTCTTATGTTCAGGTCGTCGGTATCGCCGTGTCCGAACTGGGAGTCAGTCTCGCCCACGAATTCAATATCGACGGCCGCCGCTTTGCCGTGGGTGTGACTCCGAAAATGCAGTCGATTGAAACCTTCCACTTCGTCAGTGAGATGGACTCAGAAGAAGACATCGATGAAGACGATTTTGAAGACAGCCGTTCCAGCTACACTCACTTCAACCTGGATATCGGCGCCTCCTTCTACGTTGATGATCAGCGTAAATGGCTGGTCGGTGTGATGGCCAAAGACATTATCGGTCAGAGCTTTGACCTCGCCGACGCGCCGATTCAGGGCAGCCGCACCAACGCCGTTCTGGAAGGTGGCTCGCTGTCCCTGTCACCGAAAATCCGTGCTGGTGTGGCCTACAAAGCGCGCCGTTTCGATGTTTCAGCCGACCTTGACCTGACCGAGAACGATCCTGTGGCGTTTGAGAAACCCACCCAGTATGCCTCAGTGGGTGCGGAATGGCGTCCGGTGCGTTTCTTCCAGCTGCGTGGCGGTCTGCGCACTAACCTCGCTGGTGACAACAATGTGGTGTCCCTCGGCGCCGGTCTGTCCCCATGGGGTGTGCACATGGACCTCGCTATCATGAGCGACATTTCCAAACCGGAAAAAGAACTGGGCGCCGCACTGGAAACCGGCTTCTACTTCTGACCCCGGACGCAACGCGCTACACTGAACCACGCCTGTCCTGACGACAGGCGTGGTTTTTTTATACCCGGAGATTCACCTGGTGAAGATATATCTGGTCGGCGGCGCCGTCAGAGACCAATTTCTGCAACGACCGGTCAAAGACAATGACTGGGTGGTCACAGGAGCGACCGCGCAGGACATGCTGGACCGTGGCTACCGTCAGGTCGGCTCAGACTTTCCGGTTTTCCTGCATCCGGACAGCAAGGAAGAGTACGCCCTTGCCCGCACCGAACGGAAAAGTGGCAAAGGCTATCAGGGCTTTATCTGTGACTTCTCACCGGACATTACCCTCGAAGAAGACCTGCAGCGCCGCGACCTGACCATCAATGCCATGGCACAGGCACAGGACGGCACTTTAGTTGACCCATACGGCGGTCAGCGTGATATCAGAGAGCGCCTGCTGCGCCATGTGTCATCCGCATTTGCCGAAGACCCGCTACGGGTACTCAGGGTTGCGCGTTTTGCCGCCCGCTTTGCTGATCTTGGTTTCACCGTCGCGCCGGAAACCATGAGCCTGATGCAACAGATGGTAGCCGCCGGGGAGCTTGAACACCTGGTGCCGGAGAGAGTCTGGACCGAAACCAGCCGCGCTTTAGGTGAGGCCCGCCCTGATGTGTATATTCAGGTGCTGCGTGATTCCGGCGCACTGGCGGTCTGGTTTGAAGAAATTGCCGCCCTGTTCGGCGTGCCGCAGAACCTGCAATGGCACCCGGAAGAAGACACCGGCGTACATACCCTGATGGTTCTGACCCAGGCTGCAAGGCTGTCCGATGACATTAACGTACGCTGGGCCGCCCTGCTGCATGATCTCGGCAAGGCAGCGACGCCAGAAAACCTCTGGCCGGAACATCCCGGTCACGAAGAAGCCGGAATGGCCAGGGTCAGGGCACTCTGCACCCGCCTGAAGGCCCCGAACGATGCCCGTCAGCTGGCGCTGCACGCGTGCGAATTCCATGGCCGGGTACACCGTATCCGGTCTTCATCCGGAGCGGCGATTCTCACTCTGTTTGACCGTCTGGATCTCTGGCGCCGTCCGGAATCTCTGGAACCGCTGCTGCTGGTGTGTACGGCGGATGCCCGGGGACGCCCGGGGCATGAAGACGAGCCCTACCCGCAGGCGGCCTTCTGCCGTGAGGCCTTACAGGTCGCTCTGGAAGTCACGGCAAAACAGATGATGGCTCAGGGGCACAAGGGCGCGGAGATACGTACGGCACTGGCCAATGCCAGGGCCGCACGTCTGGATGAATGGCTGGCGGAGAAAAATCCGTCCTGATCAGCCACTGACGTTCAGCAAAGGCTGCCAGACCAGGTCGCAAGGCTCCAGTATCTGCCCCTGAATACGGGGCAGATAGGCACGGAATGGCTGACCCGTCTGCGGGCAGACACCATCCGGAATCAGATCCAGCAGCGGCCGCAGCACAAAGGCAAACTGATGCACATCCGGGCGTGGCAACTCAATGCCCTGATGCGCACCGGTGAGATCACCGAATAACAGAATATCGATATCCAGTGCCCGGGATGAGAATTTCGCGGCATCCGCCTCACGCCCGAACTCAGTTTCAATCTGCTTCAGGCACAGATTCAGTTCCGCCAGGGTCAGGCTGGTTTCCACTTCCGCCACCAGATTAATGAATTCCGGTCCGTCAAAACCCATCGCCGGAGAGCGGTACCCAGGCGACAACCGCAGAATGGTCAGTGCCTGTGCCAGACGTGTAAGCCCTGCAGGAATGTTCCTCAGGGGCTCAATGTTGGCACCGATACCGAGAAAAACGCGGGTCATCAGAACTCGTCCCCACGTTCAATGCGCAGCCCCACAGCTCTGGCCTGAGGCACAACAGCAGGTTTCTCCACCTGAATACTGAGCCACGGCATGCCAAACTCCTGCATCAGGCTGTCGGCCAGCCGGTCGAGCAGAGATTCCAGCAGCTGGAAGTGCTGTTCACGCACAAAACGTTCAACAAACTCCGCCACGGCCTGATAGTTAAGGGCATGCATCAGGTCATCGGTCTGGGCTGCAACGCGGATGTTCCACGCCATTTCCAGATCAAATACCAATGGCTGACGGACCTGTTTTTCCCAGTCGTAGACACCGATGACGGCGTCGACTTCAAGCCCTTTGATAAATACCTTATCCATTCTCACTTACCGCCGTTGCTGTGACCGCCGTGAGTTGCGTCAGAGGCCAGCGCGGTACGCAGGCCACCGCCAGCCCCACCTGCTCGCCGGCGCGCAGCCGCTGGGCACCGGCATAAGCAATCATGGCACCGTTATCAGTACACAGCTCCGGGCGCGGGTAAAAGACCTTACCGCCCTGTTTTTCGGCCATGGCCTTCAGGCGCTCGCGCAGGGAACGGTTAGCCCCGACGCCGCCAGCAATGATCAGACGGTTCACACCGGTCTGCTCCATGGCACGGCGGCATTTGATCAGCAGGGTATCCACCACCGCTGCCTGAAAACCGGCCGCGATGTCGGCTTTATCCTGCTCCGCCAGTTCACCATCCACGGCACAATCCAGAATGGTGGTGCGGGTAAAGGTTTTCAGGCCACTGAAGCTGAAATCCAGACCTGGCCGGTCAGTCATCGGCCTTGGGAATTTAAAGCGTTCAGCATCACCCTGCTCTGCGATGCGGCTGAGGTGTGGGCCGCCCGGGTATGGCAGCCCCATCATCTTGGCGGCTTTATCAAAGGCTTCACCGGCCGCGTCATCGAGGGATTCACCGAGCAGGCTGTATTGGCCAATGCCATCCACCTGCACCAGCTGGGTATGACCACCGGAAACCAGCAGGGCAATAAAGGGAAAATCCGGCGACTCGTCTTCCAGCATCGGCGCCAGCAGATGGCCTTCCATATGATGCACACCCAGCGCCGGAATCCCCAGCGACCAGGCCAGCGAGCGGCCCAGACAGGCACCGGTCAGCAAAGCGCCCACCAGCCCCGGACCGGATGTGTAAGCAATGCCATCGAGCTGTTTCAGAGTGACACCGGTCTCACCCAGTACCTGCCTGATCAGCGGCAGCCCCTTACGCACATGATCGCGCGAGGCCAGCTCAGGCACGACACCACCGTATTCCGCATGCACCGCAATCTGGGAATACACCTCGTGCGCCAGCAGGCCGCGCTCTGTATCGTACAGAGCAATTCCGGTCTCATCGCAGGAAGTTTCCAGTCCCAGAACCAGCATAGGGGGGTGTCCTCATTCGTGTGCAGGGTTGATCAGACTGCGGATGATACTGGCCCCAGACCACCCATACCAGCCGTTGTGCAATTTATCGTCGAAAGCACTTTGCATTATCAGATCAAAGGCTATAAAATGCCCGCCCTCTTGCCGGAGCTGTGCCTGAACGCACGTCTGCCGGAATGAATTTATTACTAACACTTAGCACTTAGGTGATTGGATGCCAGCTGTAAAAGTTAAAGAGAACGAGCCCTTTGATATCGCTCTGCGCCGTTTCAAGCGTTCCTGCGAAAAAGCCGGTGTACTGTCTGAAGTACGTCGTCGCGAACACTATGAAAAGCCAACCTGGGTTCGTAAGCGCAAAGCCGCTGCTGCTGTTAAGCGTCATCTGAAGAAAGTTCAGCGCGAACAGCGCAAGATGACCCGTCTGTACTGATCTGATTTCTGTACACAGACACTGAGTTGACCATGAGTCTGACCGCTACGATCAAAGAGGCTGTAAAAGCCGCAATGCGCGCTAAAGAAAAAGAGCGTCTTGCGACCCTGCGCCTGATCACGGCCGAATTCAAGCGCGTTGAAGTCGATGAGCGTATCGAGATCGACGATGAACGTGCACTGGCGATACTCGATAAGATGTGCAAACAGCGCCGTGACTCCATCTCTCAATATGAGAGTGCGGGTCGTGACGATCTGGCGACTGCTGAGCAGGCTGAGATTGATGTCATCAGTGAGTTCCTGCCTGCAGCCCTGAGTGATGAAGAACTCAGCGCTATGGTCAGTGCCGCCATCGCCGACAGCGGTGCCAGCGGAATGCAGGACATGGGCAAAGTCATGGCGATCATCAAGCCACAGGCCCAGGGTCGTGCAGACATGGCACAGGTCAGCAAGCTGGTGAAAGCTCAGCTGGGCTGACATTGCACAACCGCTCCCGCTCAGGCGGGAACAGGTTACTTAGAAGCGCCAATGCGTTAACGTATTGGCGCTTTTGTTGTTTTCAGAGATACGTGGATGAGCCGGATTCCCCAGAGCTTTATCGATGAACTCCTCACCCGGGTGGACGTTATCGATATTGTCGACAGCCGCGTCAAACTGAAGAAAACCGGCAAAAACTACTCTGCCTGCTGCCCGTTCCATAACGAAAATACACCGTCGTTCACTGTCAGCCCCGACAAACAGTTTTACTACTGTTTCGGTTGCGGAGCCTCCGGTACGGCACTGCGTTTCGTCATGGAGTTTGACGGCCTGAGCTTTCCCGACGCGGTGGAAAAGCTGGCCGCTCAGGCCAACATGCAGGTGCCGAAAGAAACCACCAGCCGCGCCGAAGTGGAGCGTGAACAGCAACACAATGCCCTGTTCAGTCACATGGAAGCCGCCGGTAAGTTCTTTGAGCAGCAGCTGCGCACTCATCCCGACAAAGACAAAGCCGTGTCGTACCTGAAAAACCGCGGCCTCTCTGGTCAGGCAGCACGCTTTTTTGGTATCGGCTATGCGCCTCCCGGCTGGGACGGGCTGCAACAGACGTTGGGTAAAACCGCGCAGGACATCAAAGAGCTGGTGAGCTGCGGCATGCTGATTGAAAAAGAAGACGGCCGTACCTACGACCGCTTCCGCGACCGCATCATGTTCCCGATCCGCGATGCACGCGGGCGCTACATCGCCTTTGGTGGCCGGGTACTGACCAATGAAAAGCCGAAGTATCTGAACTCGCCGGAAACGCCGATCTTTCATAAGAACCGCGAACTCTACGGCCTGTATGAAGCGCGCAAGATCCGCCAGAAGCTGACCCGCTTCGTGATCGTCGAAGGCTATATGGATGTCGTGGCGCTGGCCGAATTCGGTATTCACTACGCGGTAGCGACACTGGGCACAGCGACCAGCGAGCACCATCTGCGCCGTCTGTTCAAGATTGTGCCGGAGGTGATCTTCTGCTTCGACGGTGACGAAGCCGGACGCACCGCCGCCTCTCGTGCCATGGAAACCGTGCTGCCGGTTCTCGACGACGGCGTGCAGGCGCGCTTTCTGTTTCTCCCGGAAGGTGAAGACCCGGATACCCTGGTGCGCCAGGAAGGCAAAGATGGCTTTGAGCAGCGGCTGAACACCTCCATGCACCTGCCGGAATTTCTGTTTGATTACCTGAAGCGGCAGGTCGATTTCGACACGCTGGATGGCAAAGCGCGGCTGGATAAAATGGCTGCCCCACTGATCGGGCGCATTCCGGCCGGAACCCTGCGCAACCTGATGGAAAAGCAGCTGGAAACCCTGATCGGTACCCGCAGTGCAGCCCTGGCGAACCTGAAAGAGCATCCGCCGGAGCCTTCACGACGGGAGCAGGTTCCGGCGCCGGCACGGCAGGAAATACCCGCACCGGTGTACGAAGGCGACTACCGCGAAGACGACAGCGGCTGGTATGAAGAGGCTGAACTGCCTGCCGACGGCATCGCCCCTCTGGTCCGGCGGGCTCTCAGCAGTCTGGTGGCCGCACCGGCACTGGCACAGTCACTGATCCTGCCGGATGCCGACCCGGAATCGGAAGATGAGCGCCTGCTCTTTGAAGTTTTGAAGAAACTGCAGCAGTCGCCGCAGCAGAACAGCATCGGCCTGCTGATCCAGTGGACCGGCAGCCCCTATCAGGATGAGCTGAGAACTCTGGCAGACACGCCCGAGACCGGCATCCGCCCGGTGGCCGGAGACATCCAGTCGGTGCTCAACCGCATCGGTGCCCGCATCGAAGACCAGCGTCTGGCCGAACTTGAGGCCATGTACAGCTCGCGCACACCGCTGAGCCAGGAACAGAAAGACGAATTCCGTGAGCTGCAGCGCCGCCGCAAACTGCGCAACCGCAAACGCACCGGAATTTACTCACGCAGCTGAACGCCACAGGCATCCGCTGCGTCAGACAGAATTGGGGTTGAAAGCTCAGGCTTCGGCCCAATATCAGAGAAACGCCCCCGATCATCCTGACAATCCATGATTATCAGGAACCATAAATCCGCGTACTGGCCTAAACTTCCATGAACCGGTATAATCGGGCGCTTTTTTAATTACGTTCGCCTGAACAGATTCAACGCAGGGCATCTATGTCACCCAATACGCAACAATCACGTCTCAAAGAACTGATCGCCAAAGGCAAAGAGCAGGGCTATCTGACGTACGCTCAGGTCAATGACCATCTGCCGGATGATATTGCCAACCCGGATCAGGTAGAAGACATCATCCGTATGATCAACGACATCGGTATTCCGGTGTCAGAATTCGCCCCGGATGGTGATTCACTCTTTATGAGTGATGCTGCCGACGAAGCCGCCGCTGAAGAAGCCGCTGCCGCTCTTGCCTCGGTAGAAACCGACGTGGGCCGCACGACCGACCCTGTGCGTATGTACATGCGCGAAATGGGTACCGTAGAGCTGCTGACCCGTGAAGGCGAGATCGTGATCGCCAAGCGTATTGAAGAAGGCATCCGTGAAGTGATGTCTGCCCTCGCCTACTATCCGGGTGCGGTGCAGAGCATTCTCAATGCCTTTGCTGAAGCCGAAGAAGACCCCAACCGCGTTGGCGACATTTTCAGCGGCTTTATTGATCCGACCGACGATGATGCTTCTGCCACCGCTGCACCGGTCAGCGATGACAACAGCAGTGACGACTCTGATTCATCCGATGACTCCGATTCGGACAGCGATGGCGACGACGACGACGATTCCAGCTCTGACAGCGAAGACAGCGGCATTGATATGGCCGAAGTGTCCCGTCGTTTCGGTGAAATCAGCGACGCCAACGACGCCGTACTGAAAGCCATCGACAAAAATGGCCGTGCCAGCAAGCAGGCTGAAGAAGCCATTGCCCGTCTGGCCGAGCTGTTTGCGCCAATCAAACTGACGCCCAAGCACTTCGATTCACTGGTCGAAAATGCCCGTGAAGCGCTGGAATCCATCCGCACCCAGGAACGTGCCATCATGGTGCTGATGACCCGTAAGTGCGGCATGAACCGTAAAGACTTCATCACCGGCTTCCCCGGCAATGAAGTAAATAACGACTGGATCGAAGGCCTGATCACTGCCGGTCACGCGTACTCTGAAAAACTGGATACCTACAAGCTGGAAATCTTCCGTTCACAGAAGAAAATCCGCAACGTAGAAGAGCGCGTCGGCATGAGCATTCCTGAAATCAAGGAAGTGAACCGCCGCGTGTCCATCGGTGAGGCCCGTGCCCGCCGCGCCAAGAAAGAAATGGTTGAGGCTAACCTGCGTCTGGTTATTTCTATCGCCAAGAAATACACCAACCGTGGCCTGCAGTTCCTGGATCTGATTCAGGAAGGCAACATTGGTCTTATGAAGGCTGTGGACAAGTTCGAATACCGTCGTGGTTACAAGTTCTCGACCTACGCCACCTGGTGGATCCGTCAGGCCATCACCCGCTCCATCGCCGACCAGGCGCGCACCATCCGTATTCCGGTGCATATGATTGAGACCATCAACAAGCTCAACCGTATCAGCCGTCAGATGCTGCAGGAAATGGGACGCGAACCGACACCGGAAGAACTGGCTGAACGCATGGACATGCCGGAAGACAAAATCCGTAAAGTCCTGAAGATCGCCAAAGAGCCGATCTCCATGGAAACACCGATCGGTGACGACGAAGATTCACATCTGGGCGACTTCATTGAAGATACCCAGTCTGAATCTCCGCTGGATACTGCCACGTCTGACGGCCTGACCGAAGCTACCCGCTCGGTACTGGCTGGACTGACCGCGCGTGAAGCCAAGGTACTGCGTATGCGTTTTGGTATCGACATGAACACGGACCACACACTGGAAGAAGTCGGCAAACAGTTCGACGTAACCCGTGAACGTATCCGTCAGATCGAAGCCAAAGCCCTGCGCAAACTGCGTCACCCAAGCCGCTCAGAACACCTGCGCAGCTTTATCGACGAGTAAGCCTGGCTGATTTCGGCATCCAGAATAACCCGGCACCTGCCGGGTTATTTTTTGCCTGAAAAACCCGGAAAATCAAAGGGCTGGCACTTGGTTGGTAACCTGCCTATAATCCGGGCTGCTTTGAGTTTCAGCGATGAAAACGGAGTCTTCTGTTTGCTTTTGATATAGGTCAAAACGTCGTCAAAGCGAAGCAGACGCAGCACGTTGTCTGTAAGTAGTGCGAGTGCTGACAAGGCGTACCGCAGAGAATGGAGAGAGTGTAGATCAACTACATGACCGACATTGTCGAGGAACAACGCCGTCAAAGCGAAGCAGACGCAGCACGTTGTCTGCAAGCAGTGCGAGTGCTGACAAGGCGTACCGCAGAGAATGGAGGGAGTGTAGATCAACTACATGACCGACATTGTCGAGGAACAACGCCGTCAAAGCGAAGCAGACGCAGCAGAAGGGCCTGTAGCTCAGTTGGTTAGAGCACACGACTCATAATCGTTAGGTCCTCGGTTCAAGTCCGAGCAGGCCCACCATCTCTGTTTTCAATTCCTTTGATTATTCCCGTCAGGTCCTCGCCGGAAGGCCGGCCCGTTCACGTCCGAGCATGCCCACCACCTCTGTTTTCAATTCCTTTGATTATTCCCGTCAGGCCCTCGCCGGAAGGCCGGCCCGTTCACGTCCGGGCAGGCTTATTATCACTGTTTGCACTCCTGCAGATAATCCCCATCCGGTACTCAGCAACACCCACATAAACTCCTTTCTTTTTCTCAATACGGTCCGGACGTTAATCTCTGTTACTTTTTTCAGTGTTATGGTCAGCCCCGCATGCTGGTCACTTGTCTATCTGCAGCGCTCAACTAAACCTAAATTTTATCCCCTACTTTTCAGGATCAACCATGTCACTAATCAGCTGTACCGAGTGCAATAAGCAGTTTTCGGATCGTGCTCATGCCTGCCCCAACTGCGGCATGCCTACCGAGGACATCCTCTATGAAGCGGATGAACAGTTCCATGACCGGGTAGAACTCGCTGAAGAGGCGTACCAGTCAGTGGATACCCTCTACAACGCTCTGAGCCTGTTGGGTTTTATGTCTGTACTGGGTGTGGGTGCCATGTGGGTGCTGCAGCCCGATATGGATTCCGGATTCGCCCGTTTTCTGATGTTTGGCGGTGCGGCTCTGGTCGGGGTGTCTCAGATTCTGAAACGCATCGCAGACAACAGAGTTGCTGACGAGCTGGCCCGGCACATCTCTGTTCCTGCACCGAAACAGGCTCATAAGTAAGCGTTATAGTCTTCCGGCCTGATGAGCACCTGAACAGCTCATCAGGCTGCATGAAACTACGTATCTTCTCTGTCAGTTGAGCAGATTGCAGATCACGTCCAACTCCGTAGAATCTCAGACAGACCTTGATAAGGACGCTGTATGTGGTTTCTGTTCGGCTTTATTACTCTGATTGTTTTTTCATTCAGTGTCTTGTACTTCCGTTTTTATGCCCGTTGGAGCGGTGATGTTTTCCGTATTGAAGAAGGCCCCTACGAAGTCAAAGTCAGTAGGGATAAGGGCCGTGTTACTGGCTTCCGCGTGGGTATTGACGGTGTACCTGAATACGATCTGATGTTAAAAAAAGAAGGCGTGATTGATCGTTTTTTCAAACGTCTGGATTTCTCTTCTGAGTGGCAGACCGGTGACAGTGAATTTGATGATCACATCTACATCGCCACCGACTGCAGTGATATTCACAAACTGCTGACCCGCCAGTCTGATCTGCGTAAATCCGTTTTACATCTTTTCACCCTCGCAGAAGATCAGGGCTTCAGGCTTAAGCGTCTTTATAACCGTGCCGGGCGGCTTTGGGTCGAGCTTAGTCCACCGGATACCGATGAGCCGCACACACTTGCCAATGTTTTTGCGCGTGAGCTTTATGTCATCAAGCGGGTACTGGAGACCTTCCGCCAACCACACAACCGGCTGAGAGACCCCTTTGTCCTCAGGTCCATTCTGATTCTGGCCATCAGCAGTGGACTGGCCATCAATGGCCTGGTTCACGCGGTACGGATATCCTTCTTCAATTTCCCGCTTCTGTCTGACAGCTATGCAGTCGTCTGGGCGGCCTTGCCTTATGCTGTGCTGGTGACCGGAGTGCTCACTGCACTGACACTGTTCCTGTTAAATGGCTCGTCTCGCACACATCTGGTGTTGGTGGAGGTGCTGCTGGTTGGTTTATTCGGTGCATGGGCAACTGCGTTTATGGAGCTGAGAGACATCAACATGGAGCTGGACGCTTCCACACCTCTGCTGCACGAAACGACAGTCCGGGCCAGCCGCAAAGAAGTCACAAAAAGCAGAAAGGGCGGCACCCGTACTAATTACTATGTGACCCTGCAGTCATTACCCCAGTCTGACAGGAAAACAGAGCTGGAGGTATCAGGCTGCTTTTACCGGTCAGTAAAACGGGGAACCGAGGTTGTACTGACCGTCAGGCACGGGCATCTGGGATACACCTGGTATGAAAGCCTGCAGCACAAAAAGAACCCGGACATTTGCTGAAGAACGTGATTGAGTATCAGCCCTCTGCAGCCATCCCCACAAACCCCTGCAGGTAATCGGTCTGCGCGTCCTGTTCACGCAGGCCAAGATAAATCTGCTTCTGAATCCCCGCCTCACCCAGCCGTACGCCGGTGACGCCGAACTCCGTGGCGCGCTCCTGCACCAGCCAATGCGGTAAAGCGCCGACGCCGCGCCCGGCAGCAATCATCTGCAGCATGATCTCGGTGGTTTCGATGGTTTTATGCTGTCTGGGAGAACAACCCTGCGGCTGCAGGAACTGATTGAAGATATCCAGCCGTTCCGCATCCACCGGGTAGGTAATCAGTGTCTGATCGCTGAGGTCCTGCGGCTGTACCTTATCTTTTTCCGCCAGCGGATGATGCTGAGCAACCACCAGCACCTGCTCGTATGGGAATACCGGAGTAAAGGTCAGACCGCTGCGGAACAGGGGGTCCGGCGTAATCAGCAGGTCAATTTCGTATCCGAACAGTGCACCGATGCCGCCGAATTTAAAGCGCTGACGCACATCCACATCCACATCCGGCCAGGCCTTGAGATAAGGGTTCACCACCTTCAGCAGCCACTGATAACAGGGATGGCATTCCATACCGATACGCAGAATGCCGCGCTGGCCGGAGGCGTATTCCGCCATGAGTTTTTCGGTATATTCAAACTGCGGTAACACACGGTTAGCAAAGCCGAGCAGATACTCCCCGGCGCGGGTGAGGCGCAGACGGCGCCCTTCTTTCTGCCATACCGGCGTACCCAGACGCTGCTCCAGCTTTTTGATGGCGTGACTGAGCGCCGACTGCGTCAGATGCAGCGCTTCAGCAGCGCCGGTGAGGGTGCCGCTGCGGTCGACCTCACGCAGTATGTTGAGATGAATGCGTTCCAGCACAGCTAAAAACCATTAATAAAATTCATAGATTGCTGAATTTTTACCATTTTTATTCATTATTTAAAATCCTTAGCATGGGGTCATTCACTGTTAAGGAGTCTGTCATGGCGACATTGCATAACCTTGGTTTTCCGCGCATCGGTGCGGACCGCGAACTCAAATCTGCCCTCGAGGCTTTCTGGCACGGGCGCTCATCAGAGGATGACCTGCTGACCTGCGCCGCTGCTCTGCGCCGTCTGCACTGGCAGGACCAGCAGGGGCTGGATCAGGTGCCGGTGGGCGATTTCTCACTCTACGATCAGGTGCTGGATATGAGTGCCACACTGGGTAACCTGCCCCGGCGTGCGACGGCAACAGAAGGCTCAGAGCTGGATCATTACTTCATCGCGGCGCGTGGCCGCTCCGTACAGACGGAGGCCCGGGGCCTCCCAGATGGGAGCAGCGCCTGCAACTGCGCCTCAGCCCAGGCCGGTGAAATGACCAAATGGTTTGATACCAACTACCACTATATCGTCCCTGAGGTTTCCGCAGACACGCAGTTTGCACTGCACCCGCAACGCCTGCTGAATCAGCTGGAAGAAGCCCGCCAGGCTGGTGTAAATGGCCGCCCGGTCATTATTGGCCCGGTCACTTACCTGTGGCTGAGCAAAGCCAAAGACGGTTCTGACCGTCTGGAATTACTGCAGCGCCTGCTGCCCGTCTACAGTGAGCTGCTGGAACTGCTGGCCGAAAACGGCGCTGACTGGGTACAGATTGACGAGCCGGCCCTGGTGACCGATCTGGATACCCGTTGGAAGCAGGCCTATGAGCAGGCTTACCACACGCTCAAATGCAACCGTCCGCAGATACTGCTGACCACCTACTTCGGAGCCCTCGGAGACAACCTGCAGCTGGCCTGTAACCTGCCGGTGGCCGGGCTGCATCTGGACGCCGTGCGTGGCCGTGCCGATGTCGGGCGAGTACTCGACTGGCTGCCGGCGCATAAGGTGCTGTCACTGGGTGTGATTGATGGCCGCAACATCTGGAAAACCGACCTGGATGCGGTACTCAGCTGGCTGGAGCCCGTCGCCGCAAAACTGGGCGAACGCCTGTGGCTGGCGCCCTCCTGTTCGCTGCTGCATGTACCGGTGGACCTGAACCGCGAAGACGCTCTGGACCCTGAAATCCGCAACTGGCTGGCTTTTGCCCGGCAGAAACTGCTGGAGCTGCAAACCCTGGGCCGCGCCCTGAATCAGGGGCGGGATGTGGTACAGGAAGAGCTCGCCAGCAACGCCGCGGCTCTGCAACAACGTCGTGAATCGCCGCGGGTCAGCAATCCTCAGGTGCGTCTGGCGCTGCAGACCATTACCCCAGCGCTGGGTGAACGCCACAGTGCCTACCCGCAGCGGGCAGACGTTCAGCAGGCCAGCCTGCAACTGCCACTGTGTCCGACGACGACCATCGGCTCATTTCCCCAGACCCGTGAGATCCGTCAGACCCGTAATGCCTTCCGCAGAGGTGAACTGCCGCAGGCGTCGTACGAAACCGCGATGAAAGCAGAAATTGAACACTGCATCCGCCTGCAGGAGAACCGGGGGCTGGATGTACTGGTGCACGGCGAAGCCGAACGCAACGACATGGTCGAATACTTTGGTGAGCAGCTTGAGGGGTTTGTCTTCAGCCGTTACGGCTGGGTGCAGTCCTACGGCTCACGCTGCGTGAAGCCGCCGGTGCTGTTCGGTGATGTGAGCCGCCCGCAGCCCATGACCGTCAGCTGGAGCACATACGCACAGTCACTCACTGACAAGCCGGTCAAAGGCATGCTCACTGGTCCGGTGACGATTCTCAACTGGTCCTTTGTACGTGATGATCAGCCACGCCGGGACACCTGCCTGCAGCTGGCGCTGGCCATCCGTGACGAAGTACAGGATCTGGAAGCGGCCGGTATCCGCCTGATTCAGATTGATGAAGCGGCCCTGCGCGAAGGCCTGCCGCTGCGCCGTGGAGAATGGAACACCTATCTCGACTGGGCGGTGGAAGCCTTCCGCATCAGCGCCAATGGCGTGCGCGACGACACCCAGATTCACACCCACATGTGCTACTCGGAGTTCAATGACATCATCGCCGCCATCGCCCGCATGGATGCCGATGTCATCACCATCGAAACCTCACGCTCGGATATGGAGCTGCTGGATGTGTTTGAGGAGTTTGAATACCCGAATGAAATCGGCCCGGGCGTCTACGACATCCACTCGCCGAACATCCCGGATGAAGAGCAGATCCTGCAACTGATGCGCCGTGCCGCTGAGCGCATCCCGCTGGAGCGTCTGTGGCTGAACCCGGACTGTGGTCTGAAAACCCGGCAGTGGGACGAAGTCATTCCGGCACTGACAGCCATGGTCAATGCAGCAAAAGTTCTGCGCCAGAACAGCGCTGCAGCCTGATAATACGGATCACCGGGGCGGGTGGCAGCCTGTCACCCGTCGGTGCTATAACAGCACTCTGATCTGGCAGAAAGCAGGAGCACCACCATGACCAAGCCCGCGAAAAGCTTCACGGACACCGAAGCACTGGCCATTGCCCGCTGTGGCAGTGAACAGGCGTTGGCAGACCAGCTAAGCAAACCGGCCACCCCGGCAGAGGTACGTGCCATCACTGACGACCGCTGGCTGTCTGACTTTTCGAAATCGGTATTCCAGGCCGGTTTCAGCTGGAAAGTGGTTGAGGATAAATGGCCGGCCTTTGAACGGGTGTTCCTGCAGTTTGACCTGCCCGGCTGTGCCGCCATGTCCGATGAAGCACTCGAAAATACCCTCAAGGAAGAAGGCATCATCCGCAACTGGATGAAGATTAAAACCATCCGTGATAACGCCCGCATGCTCCAGGATCTCTCACAGCACTATGGCAACCTGGGTACCTTCTTCTCGGATTGGCAGTCCACTGAGTACTGCGACAATGTCCATCAGCTTGCGGCATCCGGCGCACGTCTGGGTGGCAAAACGGCTCAGCTGACTCTGCGCCGACTGGGTGTCGACAGCCTCATCTATACCAATGATGTGATCGCAGCGCTCAAGCGCGAGGGTGTGATCAACAGCGCGCCAACGTCAGCAAAAGCCCGCACTGCCCTGCAGCAGACACTGAACCAGTGGATGGCAGAGAGTGGCCGCAGCCTCAATGAAATCAGCAAGATACTGGCATTATCCGCAGGCTGACCCCGTTCTCACCGCCACCTGACAATCCTTTACTCACCGGCATGCCGACCGGGAGAATCAGGCAATAATCCTGCAGGAACGGGATATCACTTTACTCCTGCTGCCATCACTATAAGTCTGCGGAATACGCATCAGAGGTATCTGACGTGTCCGGGACGGAGTGATTACCCTGCCTCAGCCGCCCGGTTGTCAGAACGGACAATTACGCCGCTGGCCTGATTTGTCTTATGCATTCCAGCGTTATCCGGTCCAGCTTTGTCTGACCGGAATCAGGACTTCCACGGTCACGGCTTTATTACTGTGTTGCTACTGTGCAGCAACGACCTTGCAGCGCCGGGCCATACTCTGACACGCCAGCCGCATCAGCGACACGTATTTGGGAAACAAGGAGACATCATGATCAGCTTCACTGTAAACGGTCAGCCACAGTCTGTGGACGTAGCGGCCGACACCCCGATTCTCTGGGTACTGCGCGACGCCCTACACCTCACCGGCACCCGCTTCGGCTGTGGCATGGCTCTTTGCGGAGCCTGTACCGTGCACATGGATGGCAACCCCATCCGCTCCTGCTCCACGCCGGTCTCCATGGCAGAGGGCAAGGCCATCACCACCATTGAAGCCATGCAGGACGATGCCATCGGCCAGCGCGTGCAGCAGGCCTGGATGGATGAAGCCGTGGCGCAGTGTGGTTACTGTCAGAGCGGTCAGATCATGAGTGCCGTCGCTTTGCTGAAATCCAACCCGAATCCCAGTGACGCTGAAATCGACAGCATGATGAGTGGCAACATCTGTCGCTGCGGCACCTACAACCGCATCCGTGATGCCATCCACCGCGCGGCAGAAACACCGGTTGCCCAAGGGGATGACTCTCTGTTCACGGAGGTACGTGTATGAACCTGCCATTCAGTAACACAGACAAACAGACCGACAACGAACTGCCGGTACGCATTGCCAACGTCAGCCGTCGCGGCTTTCTGCAGGGGCTGGGCATTGCCGGCGCCTTCGTCATCGCCGCCCGCTGGACACCCTTCGCCAGTGCGGAAGAGGCAAAATACGGCGCCGACGCCATGCCCAACGGCTGGGTCGATAATCCCAATGTGTTCATCAGCATAGACACCGATGGCAACGTGACTCTGATCAACCACCGTGGCGAAATGGGTCAGGGTATCCGCACCAGTCTGATCATGGTGCTGGCCGACGAAATGGGTGCCGACTGGAGCCGGGTAAAAGCAAAACAGGCGGAAGCCAACGAAGAGAAATACGGCAACCAGAACACCGATGGTTCACGCTCCATGCGCCACTGGTTTGATCCCATGCGCCGTGCCGGTGCGGCCGCCCGCATGATGCTGGAACAGGCCGCCGCCGATAAGTGGCAGGTGCCGGTTTCCCAGTGCCGTGTGCGGGTGCACGACGTTGAACATATTCCCACTGGCCGTGTGTATGAGTTCGCCGCGCTGGCAGAAGATGCCGCGAAACTGGATGTACCCGCACGCGACAAACTGGTGCTGAAGAAACCGGAAGAATGGCGCTACATCATGCGCAACCCGGAAGGCTTCCCGAAGAAAAACAAGCAGCAGCCACTGGCGGTCGATGGCATGGACATCGTCACCGGCAAAGCCCTCTATGCCGCCGATGTGTACTGGGACAACATGTTGTTCGCCGTCATTGCACGGCCACCGTCTTACGGTGCCAAAGTGGCCTCCTACGATGCCAACGCCACCATGAAGATACCCGGAGTAGTGAAAGTCATCGAACTGCCGACCGCCAGTCAGCCATCGGCGTTTGAACCTTTGGGGGGTATCGCGGTTCTGGCCGAGAACACCTGGGCGGCGATGAAAGGCCGCGACGCCCTGAGCATTCAATGGGATACCGCAGCCGCTGGTGAAAATGGCCGTTATGATTCACAGGCGTTCCGCACCCTGCTCGAAGAGCGGGCCAAAGAGAGCGGTGAAGTGCTGCGCTCCGACGGTGATCTGGCTGCGGCGAAAAAGGCCGCTAAATCGTCTCTGAGTGTGAATTACTACGCCCCGCATATGGCGCAGGCACCGATGGAACCCATGGCCGCCATTGTCCGTATCCGTGGTGACAAGGCCGATGTCTGGACTTCCGTCCAGAACCCGCAGCTGGCACGTGGTGGCGTGGCCCAACGTCTCGGTCTCAAGCCGGAAAATGTGACTGTGGAGTGCGGCCTGATGGGGGGCGGCTTTGGCCGAAAAGCCAAGCCGGATTACGTCTTTGAAGCCGCCGATCTGTCCAAAGCCATGGGCGGACGTCCGGTGCGGGTGCAATGGACCCGCGATGACGACCTGCACCACAGCTATTTCCACACCGTCGCGCTGGAACATATGGAAGGTTATCTGGACGACAAAGGTAAGGTCTCTGGCTGGCTGCACCGCTCTCTGGCACCGAGTATTTCTTCGGTATTTGCCCCGGGCGTAGTGCATCTTGGTGGCGCCGAAGCCGCGCAGGGTATCCGCAGCATGCCGTTTGCCATTCCGGCCGTACAGCAGGAAAGCGGTGCCGCCGAAGGCCATGTGCGTATCGGCTGGTTCCGCTCTGTGTACAACATTCCGCACGCCTTCGCGGTACAGAGTTTTGTCGCCGAGCTGGCCGACAAAGCCGGAAAAGAGCACAAAGCCTTCCTGCTGGAGCTGCTGGGCCCGGACCGTGAAATTGACCCACGCACCTTCAACGAAAACTGGAACTACGGTGAAAACCCGGAGCTGTACCCGATTGATGTGGCACGCTGCAAAGGCGTGCTGGAGCGGGCGACCAAAGAAGCCGGTTGGGGCAAAAAAATGCCCGCCGGACGCGGTCTGGGGCTGGCGGTGCACAACAGCTTTGCCTCTTACTGTGCGGTGGTGATTGATGCCGAAGTCACTAAAGACGGTCAGGTGATCATTCACCGCGCCGACATCGCCATCGACTGTGGCCCACAGGTCAACCCGGACCGGGTACGCTCACAGATGGAGGGTGCCTGCATCATGGGTACTGGTATCGCGCTTATGACGGAAATCACCGCCAGAGACGGCCGCATCCAGCAGGATAACTTCCACAATTATCTGGTACCGCGCATGCCGGAAGCACCGCGTGAAATTCACGTCCACGCGGTCAACAATCACCTCGACGTACCCCCCGGTGGTGTCGGTGAACCCGGCCTGCCACCGGTCGCTCCGGCCATCTGCAATGCGATCTTTGCCGCTACCGGCAAGCGCATCCGCACGCTGCCGGTGGGTGACCAGCTGAAAGCCGGTGCCTGATGCAGCATCTGGATGTTCAGGTTGCTGAACAGGCGCTGAGCTGGCTGCAGGCCGGTGACACCATCTGGTACTGCACGGTGCTGTCGACCTTCGGGTCTTCACCGCGGGAACCGGGGTCGGTGATGGTGGCAAAAGCCGATGGCCAGCATCTGGGCTCCCTGTCCGGCGGCTGTGTCGAGGAAGACTTCCTCAGCCGTCTGCAGCAGGGCGAGTTCTCAGAGCGCGTCCGTTGTGAACGTTATGGCGATGCCCGTGATCCGCAGCGGCCGCAGATCAGTCTGCCCTGCGGCGGCATTCTCGAGGTGCTGATTGAACGGCTGGAACCCACACCCAGCCACCAGCGCCACCTGTGCGAGCTGGTCAGCATACTGAAAGGTCAGCAGCCCATGCTGCGGCAGATCTCCCTGCAGGACGGCCATTGCCAGTTCAGTCCGGTAACGGATAACGGCGGAGACCGGGTGCAGGTCAGCCGCGCTCAGGTGTCTGTACGCATTGGTCCTGCACGGCGTCTGATTCTGGCTGGGCTGTCGAGTGTGTCGCGTATCTGTGCCGGATTCGCCGTAACGCTGGGCTACGAAGTCATTGTCTGCGAACCACGGGAAGAGGAATACCAGAGCTTTGATCTGCCGGGTGTCAGACTCGAAACCCTGATGCCCTCGGCCTATATCAGTAAAGACGGCAACTGCCACGCACAGACTGCCGTCATCGCCGCTACCCATGACCCGCGCATTGATGATCTGGCCATGATCGAGGCGGTGAAAACCGGTGCGTTTTACATTGGTGTGATGGGCTCACGTAAAACCTCCGATAACCGTGCGGCACGCCTGATGCGCTCCGGCGGTCTGTCGCCGGAACAGGTGGAACGCATTCACATGCCCATCGGGCTGGCGCTGGGCAGTAAAACTCCAGCCGAGATTGCCCTGGCGATCATGGCGGATGTGCTGCGCGTACAGCGGGGTATCGACCGTCATGATCTCTGATCCGGCGATGTCTGCAGGCAGAAATCCGGATCATGGGCAGGTGCTCGGAGTCATTATGGCCGCCGGTCGCTCGACCCGTTTCGGGCCCGACGACAAGCGCCTGGCGGAGCTGAACGGTGAACCGCTGCTGATGCAACTGGTCAGGCGGCTGTTGCCGGTATTCCCGCCGTTCAGAGACCAGCCACGACTGTCGGTGGTACTACGCCCGGAAGACGTGACGCTGGCAGCCTCGCTACCAGCCGGTTGCCTGCCACTGTTTGCCGCGGATGCCGACGCCGGTCTGGGCTCCAGCATCGCTTCGGCCGTGGCCCGGGTCGCCGGTGAGCAGACATGGCAGCCGGTCTCCAGCCTTGCGGTTTTTCTCGGAGATATGCCCCTGATCCGTACCGCAACCCTCGGCCCCCTGCTCCGGGAGCAGAACAGCGAACGCATTGTGCGCCCGGAGTATCAGGGCAAAGCCGGTCACCCGGTGTTGTTTGGTCGCCGTTTCTGGCCCGACCTGATGCGCCTGCAGGGCGAAGACGGTGCCAGAACTGTGATACAGAATTACCCCGGACACCTGATCCGCATCGCCACAGACGACCCGGGCGTGATCACCGACATCGACACCCCGCAGCAACTGGCTGCTGTTCAGCAACAGCCTGCCCCTCTTTCCGCCCAATAACCCATCTCTGCACAGATCTGGACGATCAGGCATGGATCCGTCAGTTTCAGGCAAGAAGTGCCCGTGGCGGGAATTTATAGTATTCATGACCCGGGCTTCCTTTTGCAGCCGGGTATCTGCTGACCTGAAACCGTTTGTCTGAGGAGACACTGCCCTTGCCAACCGGACCATCCCGACTGTCCTTTGCTGCTGCAGCACTCACGCTGATCGCGACCTTTGTGGCCTCGGCGGTACCGATTCCACTGTACGGTCTGTACCGCGCACAGGATGGCCTGAGTTACCTGGATCTGTCGTTGAGTTCGGTGGTGTATTTCATTGGTGCCATTACCGCACTGCTGGTGTTCGGACGTCTGTCGAATCATACCGGACGCCGCCCGACGGCACTGCTGGCCGTTGGGCTGACTGCTCTGGCTGCGTTTCTTTTCCTCGATGTGCATGATGTTTTGCCACTGCTTATCGGGCGTCTGCTGCAGGGATTGTCATGCGGGCTGGCTTCCACTGCACTGGCAGCCTGGGTTGCTGACTGCGCACCGTCCGTGGCCTCCTGGCTGACACCGGCGGTGATCAGTACCGGGCCCATGTTGGGTCTGACGCTGGGCGCGCTGAGTTCCGGTGCTCTGGCGGAATACGGGCCGCTGCCGCGTCAGCTGGTGTTTTTTCTGCTGCTGGGACTGCTGGGGTTATGCGTGCTTCTGATTATGGCCGGACGTGAGACCGTCCCGCCCCGGCCCGGCATCCTGCATTCGCTGATTCCGCGCTTCGCCCTGCCCCCGGTGGCCCGCCGGGCGTACCCTGCCGCGGCCTGTATTTTTGTCTGCACCTGGTCTCTGGGTGGATTCTTTCAGGCCTACGGTCCGGCCATGGCCCATGAGCAACTGCATTCGTCCAGCGCCGTGGCTGCCGCTCTGGTGTTTGCCTCTTTCATGGCCCCCAGTGTCGCCGGCGCCTCTCTGGCCGGACGTTTTGCCGCCGTGACAGTACAGCGTTATGGCATCCTGCTCTTTGCCCTGTCATTGGGTGGATTACTGCTGGCCATGCAGGCCGCCAGCCTGCCTGCATTCCTGGTCGCCAGTGCGCTGGCCGGAAGCGCCCAGGGGGCTGTGCTCAGCGCCAGCATCCGTACGATGGTCAGCGAACTGGACATTTCCCAACGTGCCGATGTGCTGTCGGTGATTTACATCACGTCCTACAGCGGCGCGGCCATTCCCACCCTGATTGCCGGACAGCTGTCCGGCATATTCGACCTGCTGCAACTGGCCAGTGGTTATGCCCTGCTGGCCCTCGCCGGGACCCTGTTTGTCTTTATCGCTACCCGCAATCAGACCCGACATTCCACAGAATCTCAGGAACAGGTCCATGAAGGTCTTTCGTAACATATTCCCCGCGCTGGCAGGCGCGCTGCTGACTGCCGGGACGGCGGTTGCTGCAGCGGACAACGCCACCAGCGAGCACCCTGTACAAACCACAACACCTGTGGAGAACACCATGAAAATCGTGATTGAAACTGACCAGCAGACCCTGACCGCCACGCTGTTGCAGGACAGTGCGGCAGCGCGTGACTTTGTCGCTCTCCTGCCACTGCAGCTGACCCTGACAGACTACGCCGCCACTGAAAAAATAAGCGATCTGCCCGGACGCCTGAGCACCGACGGTGAGCCTTCCGGTACCGCCGCTAAGGCCGGAGACATCACCTACTACGCCCCCTGGGGCAATCTCGCCATCTTCCATAAAAGCTTCCGCCATTCCGCCGGACTGGTGAAGCTGGGCACCCTGGATAACGGCGTAGAACTGATGCGCAGCCCCGGTCCGCTGGATGTCACCATCCGTCTGCCCTGAACTGAACCGCTGACTGAGAGGACCCTGCTATGTGGAACGCTGACACTATTAACACCATTGACAGCAAAGATGACCTGCATGTATCGCCGCTGCGCGCTGATGGCCGCACCTACGGGACGCCGACCCGCGTCTGGTGCGTCACGCTGGATGATGCGCTTTATATCCGTGCCTACAGCGGCACATCATCGAGCTGGTATCAGGCGGCGTTGCAGCACCCTGAAGGGCGCATCCGTGCTGCCGGACAGATCTTCGATGTGCGCTACGAGCCGGTGGATCCTGCGGAGAATGACCGTATCGACGAGGCGTACCGCCAGAAATACAGCAGCAGCTCTTACCTGAAGCCTATGATCAGTACCCGGGCAAGAGCGGCGGGCATGAAACTCGTGCCTCTTAACTCTCACTGATGCCGAACCGGCATCCCCTTTTCAGCACTCACGAGGTGATAATATGAGCAACCCTGTACGCGTTGGTTTTATTGGTCTGAACCCGGACAGCCACTGGGCATTCATGGCCCATCTTCCGGCCCTCCAGTCCATGCCGGACAAATTTGTCGTTAAAGGCGTGGCCAACAGCACGGTGGACAGTGCCCGTCGCACAGCCGATGCCTTAGGACTGGAGTTCGCTTTCGACAGTGCTGCCGACCTGGTCGCATCCGCTGACATTGATATGGTCGTCGTCACGGTTAAGGTGCCCTATCACCTTGAGCTGGTCACTGCCGCCCTGAACGCCGGCAAGCATGTGTATTGCGAATGGCCGCTGGGTAATGGTCTGGAAGAAGCCCGACAGCTCACCGCACTGGCCGCAGCAAAAGGCGTGGTGGCGGTATCCGGCACTCAGGCCCGCACCGCACCAGAAATCATGCATCTGACGAAGCTGATTGCCGATGGCTACGTTGGTGAGGTGTTGTCGACCACTCTGATCGGCTCCGGTGGCAACTGGTCTGGTGCCACGATTGCGGAATACTATTACCTGTTCGAGGCGAAGAACGGTGCCTCAATGCAGAGCATCCCGCTGGCGCACACTCTGGCCGCCGTCAAAGACGTACAGGGTGACTTCGGCCCTTTCAAAGCCCAATTCCTGAGTCACTATAAAGAAGTCACCATCACAGATACCGGTGAAACCAAAGCCAAGACCACACCGGACCAGATTCTGGTACAGGGTCAGATGAGCAGTGGCGCTGCCCTGTCGGTGCATTACCGTGGTGGAGTGTCGCGCGGTACCAACCTGCTGTGGGAAATCAACGGCACCGAGGGCGATATTCAGGTCACCGGTGATCTGGGCCATGCGCAGATGATCCAGCTCACCGTGAAAGGTGCCCGTGGAGACGACAAAGAGCTGCAGCCTCTGATGCCGGACAGCAGCGTTTATGAAGGCCTGCCGGAGTTTCCCGGAGCCCGTAACATCGCTGGTATTTATGCACGTATGTACGATGACATAACCCAGGGCACCCAGACCGCTCCTACCTTTGCGGACGCAGTGAAACTGCACGAAATCATCGATGCCATCGAAGCATCGGCGACAGCGCAGTAACGCAGCTTCTTCTGACAAACCTTTACGGAACAGAATTTTCTCCTGAGGGAGAAAACCTGTTCCGTTTTTTCTTCGTAAGTGACTGAAAATCCGGCCCTTGTCTGACTGCCCGATTGATCTCTGTCATACCTAAAGCTGATTTGTGCCAGATCATGGGTGATCATATGAGGCCGATCACATTTTGAGCATATAATCGCCACCCACCCTGTGATAATTTTTTCACATCAAACAGTCACTCACACAAGCACGGGAGGTGATTATGACCACAGGTATCATTCTGCTGGCCGCAGGTCGCAGCCAGCGCTTCGGCAGCGATAAACGCTGCACCCCATGGCCGGGACAGGAATGTATGTTCCGCACCAGTCTGACCAATGCCGTCCAGTCCGGTCTGCCGGTGTTTGTAGTTCTGCATCCGGGTGATTCAGACATCCTCAACCACTGCGTCCGCGATGAAGTACAGGCTTCCATCTGTCCGGATGCCGATAAAGGTATCGGCAACAGCATTGCCTATGGTGTGCACACCAATCAGGACTGGAGCGGCTGGATCATCGCCCGCGCCGATATGCCATTTGTCACTCCCGGGATTTACCGTCAGCTGGCTGCCAGCCTGAAAGATCATGACTGTGCGCGTCTGGCAGACCGTATGGATCACTGTGGTTTCCCGACGGCCCTGCGTCGTGAGCATGCCTTTAATCTGATGCACCTCAACGGCCATGTGACCGAAGAGAGTCTGCTGAAGGGCCATGACTGTGCCCGTATCAGTGTGGATGACCCCATCATCCTGCGCGATGTGAACTTCCCCTCGGACATTCCCGAAGCGGTATAATGGCTCCTTTCACGGAGCCTGAACTATGCCGACTATCTGGGTAGATGCCGACGCTACCCCCAAAGCCGTCCGCGAGATTATCTGCCGGGCGGCCATCCGCACCGGAATTACTGCGAGTTTTGTTGCCAATCATATGGTGCCGGTTACCCGCCATCCGACCATCCGCTCGGTTCAGGTACCACCGGGTTTTGATATCGCTGACAACCTGATCGCGCAGGAGGCCCAGCCGGGTGATCTGGTTGTGACCCAGGATATTCCGCTGGCGGCCGAAGTGGTGGAGAAAAAGGTGGAGGCGGTGAACAACCGCGGTGAGGTCTACAAGCCGGAAACCATACGTCAGAAACTGAACATGCGGGATTTTATGGAGACCATGCGCTCATCCGGTGTGCAGACTGGCGGACCAGCGGCTTTTTCAGACCGCGACAAGCAGGCGTTTGCCAACGCCCTCGACCGCTGGCTGGCCAGACAGAAAACCTGACCGGGCCGTTCAGCCCGGATCAGTCACCTCCGAACATACTCCGCAGCGCCGCTTTTTCATCTTCACTGACGCGGTGATCCGGTCGCTCCTGACGGTGGGCCACAACCTGATTACGGCCATTGCGTTTGGCTTTGTAGAGACATTGGTCTGCCAGCTCAATCAGCTGCGCCGCGGTCAGCTGATCAGCATCACTGCACACCGCCAGACCGATACTGGCGGTCACATTCAGCTCGCCCTCCTCCAGATTGACGGGGGTTTGCGCCAGCAGTGAACGGCAACGTTCCGCTACCTGCTGCGCCAGCATCAGTTCTGTGGATGGCAGAATGATCACAAACTCTTCACCGCCGTAACGACAGCAGATATCCAGCTTACGCGTCTGGCTCTGCAACAGTTCTGCACAGTGCACCAGCACCCGGTTGCCGTTTTCATGGCCGTAGGTATCGTTGACGCGTTTGAAGTGGTCCAGATCGATGATCATCAGACAGGTGGACATGCCGGTGCGGCGCGTACGTTCCAGTTCAGACTCAAGAGAGTCGCGGAAATAACGGACATTGAACAGTCCGGTGAGCGGGTCAGTGATGACCTGCTTGCGCAGCGTTTTCAGCTCATCCAGATAACAGCATTCCTGCTGTCTGGCCGGGCAGCTGAGCAACTCAGTTTGCATGAAAAAACGATTCCGTCCCGAGAAATAAAACCGTGTGATTGAGCACTTTCAGTAAGCACTTCTGAAACAATCAGTTATGCCTTAAAGTCTAGACCAGAATGCCGGATGCGACAGAATCCAATGACAATTTATGACAAGCGCACTGCAGACCGTAACTTCAACGATCTTGCCAAACGCTTCAGCCGTACCATTTATGCCACACCGCGTGGTCAGTTACGTCTGCTGGCACTGATGCAGGATTTCCGCGACTGCGGCCCTGATCTGAACGGTGTCCGTGTGTTGGACGCCGGAGGCGGACAGGGTCAGTTCAGTCTTGAGCTGGCGCAGCAGGGCGCACAGATTTCCCTGTGTGATATTTCCGATGAAATGCTGGCTCTGGCGCGTGACCAGTTTGCCGCCGCAGGCCAGCCTGCGGATATCCGTCACGGGGCGCTGCAGGATCTGGACGCTCTGTTTCCCGGCCAGTTTGATGTGGTGCTTAACCATGCCGTACTGGAATGGCTGCAGGACCCCTTTGCGGCCCTCCCCGCCTTAGCCGCCAAGGTCAGGCCCGGCGGTTATCTGTCGTTGATGTTTTATAATCTGCATGGTCACCAGTGGCGCCAGCTGATGAATGGCCGCACTCACGCTCCGGCATCCGCCAATCCAAGGCTGCGTGACGAGGGTAACTCACCCCAGCATCCGCTGGATCCGGACGCCATTCAGCAGGCGATGGAGGAACTGGGTTTCGAACTGCTGCGCTGGCGTGGCATCCGCTGTATTCATGACCACATGCATCAGAAGATCCGCGAGCGTATCGGGCAGGATGCCGTCAACGCTTCTGATCTGGAAACCGGATTGCAGGAACCCTACCGGCGTCTTGGTCGCTATGTGCATTTTCTGATGAGGAAACCGCTGTGAAAAAGCTGTTAGTCAGTGCCTGCTTACTCGGCGACCCCGTCCGCTACGATGGTGATGACAACCGCGATAAAGCAGAACATCTGCAGGAATGGCTGCAGCACTGGCAGCTGGCAGGGCGGCTGATCCCGGTCTGTCCGGAAACTCTGGGCGGCTTGCCAACGCCAAGACCACCTGCCGAAAGTGTTGGTGGTGATGGCCATCAGGTACTGGCCGGAAGTGCCAGAATCATCACCTATGACGGTGACGATGTGACGCAGGCGTTTGTCTGCGGTGCAGAGAAAACACTGGCCGCAGCGCTTGCCGGGAACGCCGTGGGGGCCCTGCTCGCCGCCCGCTCGCCCTCCTGCGGTACAGGTCAGATCTACGATGGCAGTTTCAGCCGCCGCCTGACCAGCGGCGATGGTGTGACCGTGGCCCTGCTGCTGCAGAATGGTATCCGCTGCTTTACACCACAGGACGCCAACGCGCTGATTGCGTGGATGGACGAAGCTTAACGCCGCTGATAGATGTCAGGAATACAGATCTCCATCAGATTCTGCGGTTTCGCCGGAGCACTGAAGCCGAACTGTTCATACAGGGTATGTGCATCGGCGGTTGCCAGCATAAAGCGACGCAACCCCTGTAAACGCGGGTCGGCCATAATGGCGGCCATCAGTTGTTTGCTCAGCCCCTGGCCGCGGTGATCTTCCAGCACGAACACATCACACAGATAGGCAAAGGTCGCCTGATCTGTGATCACCCGGGCAAAGCCCACCAGCTCTCCGGAGTCCGCCAGCACACAGAAATTCAGGGAATGTTCCAGCCCACGGCGTAAGGTGTCTGCCGGAATTCCGGCTGCCCAGTAAGAACGTGAGATAAAGCCGTATACGGCGTCAAAGTCCGTTTCTGACGGATCAGTACTGATGCGGTAAGTTGTCATAAGAATCCTTTGCCCGGCCCTGGCTTACAACAGCCACTGATCAAACAGTTCTAGGGTCACCGTCTCACCGGCTTCCACACGGCCCCGCTCCTGCTCCAGCACAATAAAGCAGTTGGCGCGGCTGACCGAGCTGAGAATGCCAGACCCCTGCGCTCCGGTCGAGGCGACCACCAGCTGACCTGCTTCATTCAGCGAAGCAATACCGGTCAGATAAAATGCCCGTCCCGGAGATTTTTTCAGCAATGTCAGCGCCGTAGCCTGCAGCCGCAGCGGCGCTGCCACTGTCTCGCCACACAGAGTCCGGATCAGTGGTATACCCAGCTGATGCAGGGTGACCAGTGAGGACACCGGATTGCCTGGCAGGCCAAGAAACAGGGCCTGGCCCACGCGGCCAAAGGCCAGTGGCTTGCCAGGTTTTAAGGCCAGCTTCCACAACACCAGCTCACCCAGTTCTTCCACGGCGGCTTTGACGTAATCCGCGTCACCGACAGAGACGCCACCGCAGGTAATAATCAGATCCGCCTGCTGTGACGCTTTCTGCAAGGCATCCTGTGTCGCCCAGGGGGTATCTTCCAGAGCGGTGACCAACGAGACCTCAGCGCCCAGCTTCTCCAGCATAGGCGCCAGTACATAAGAATTGCTTTCGTAGATCTGCCCATCCACAAGGTCTGTCCCCGGCGCAGCCAACTCATCTCCGGTTGTTAACAGGGCGACTTTCAGACCGCGACGCACGGTAACCTGCGGCTGGCCGATACTGGCAATCAGGCCACAGTCCGAGGAGGTCAGGCGACGGCCTGCCGGCAGTACTTCACTGCCCAGAGCAATATCTTCTCCGGCACGACGTATGTTCGAGCCTGTGGTCAGAGCTTCGGTGAAGCGTACCGTGTCACCTTCACGCTCTGCGTTCTCCTGCATCTCAACCAGATCAGTACCCGCTGGTACCGGCGCCCCGGTCATAATGCGCACACATTCTCCGGCCTGCAGTGAACCCTTGAACGGATGCCCGGCCAACGCCGTGCCCGCCACCCGGTATTCAGTGGTTTCAGCCAGTGCGATGGCATAGCCATCCATCGCCGAGTTATCTGCCGGAGGCACATTGACGCTGCTGATCACCGGCTCCGCCAGTACCCGGCCACAGGCCTGACGCAGATCCAGCACCTCAGTGCCATCAACCACCACCGCCTGTGACAACAGAAACGCCCGCGCCTGCTCAACCGGCATCAGGCCTTTGACCTGCGCCGGAAGATCGCAACCTGTACTCATGCGCTCACCTCAGACGTGACACTCAGCCAGTCTTCCAGAGTCAGGCACAGCTGATCTCCGGGCAATAAAGGCCCGACGCCTTCCGGTGTGCCGGTCATAATCACGTCACCGGGATTGATGGTGAACACCGAGGACATCTCACTGAGCAGTTGCGCCACCGGATACAGCATGTTGGCACTGTGGCCCTGCTGCTGGAGCTGACCGTTGCGGGTCAGTGAGAAATGCAGATTGTGCCAGTCACTGACATTCGCGGCAGACACAAACGGCGACAGCGGGCAGGCGCCGTCGAAGGATTTGGCGCGCTCCCAGGGCAGGCCTTTCTGTTTCAGACCGGCCTGCACATCACGCAGAGTCAGGTCGAGACCAAGGCCAACACCGGCAATGGCGTCCAGAGCTTCTTCCGGAGTCGCATGTTTCAGCGACTTGCCCATCAACAGGGCGATTTCCAGCTCATGGTGAACACTGCCCTGATCCTTCGGAATCTGCAGCGGCTGTCGCAGATCGCAGGCAGCATCAGCAGCCTTGATAAACAGAACGGCCTGATCAGGGAGTGGGTTATTCAGTTCGGCAGCATGGGCGGCGTAGTTGCGCCCGATACAGAGAATTTTGCCAACCGTGGTGGTGAACGGCTGGCCATCAAGTTCGGCTGTAAACATAACGGCTGATATCGCTCAAAACTGAGACTATATCAGACCTGATGAGAGAGGTATCCGGCTGTCAGGGGATAAAACGAGAGAGCTCAGCTGGCGCTGAGCTCGTCCAGACGACGGTTCATCTGGGAAGGAACAATCAGATTGGTTTCCAGAACCCGGCGCAGTGTGGCTTCACTCTCAGGGGACATAGACTCAGAGTCGCAGCCGACGAAGTCTTCATCCAGGTGCACGAGCGTGGTTTCCATATGAATGTGGCCACCGTCTTCGGTGGTGAGATCGACTTTCAGCGCCTGACCTTCACCCCACTCAACGTTCTCGGGCAGCACCAGCAGTATGCCGCGCAGACTGATGTCGAGGCAGAAGGTTTCCAGCTTCTGCTCGCCGTCATCCACCTGCACGCGCTGGAATAGATGTACCCGTGTTGCTTTACGTTGTTCCATATCTGCCTTCCGTTACTGCTGTTTATTCAATTCCACCCTCTGCAAATCCGTGTCCAGCAGGCAGTCGTTCAGGAGCGTCAGCCTGGTTTTCACCCGGGACAGCTCCTGAAAGACCCGGCGTCATGCCAGGCGTTTGTACTTCATCCGTTTCGGCTGTGCATCGCTGCCGAGACGCTTCTTCCGGTCTTCTTCGTACTCAGTATAGTTACCTGAGAAGAAAGTGACTTTCGAATCGCCTTCGTAGGCCAGAATGTGTGTCGCTATCCTGTCAAGGAACCAGCGGTCGTGCGACACCACCATCACAGTACCGGGGAAGGCATCAATGGCTTCTTCCAGAGCCCGCAGGGTTTCGACATCCAGGTCGTTGGACGGTTCGTCGAGGAGCAGCACGTTAGCGCCCTGCTTTAAGGTGTAGGCCAGTTGCAGGCGGCCACGTTCACCGCCGGACAGTTCGCCGACACGCTTCTGCTGATCACCACCTTTAAAGTTGAAACGGCCGATGTAAGAACGGCTCGGATAGTCTTTGCCGTTAATATTGATCATATCCATGCCGTCGGAGATGGCTTCCCATACCGTCTTTTTGTCGTCGAGTTCATCGCGCAGCTGTTCGACAAAAGCCAGCTTGACCGTTTCACCGGTCACCACTTCACCGGAATCCGGCGTTTCTTCTCCGGCGATCATGCGGAACAGGGTCGACTTACCGGCACCGTTACCGCCAATGATGCCCACAATAGCACCTGCAGGAACGGTGAATGACAGATCATCAATCAACACGCGATCGCCATAGGCTTTGGTAACATTGTGAAACTCAATGACCTTGTCACCCAGACGCGGACCCGGTGGAATGTAGATTTCGTTGGTCTCATTGCGGGTCTGAAATTCACGCGAATTCATCTCTTCAAAACGGGCCAGACGCGACTTGCTCTTGGCCTGACGTCCCTTGGCACCCTGACGAACCCACTCAAGCTCATGCTTGATGGCTTTGGCGTGAGCTTCTTCCTGCTTCTTCTCCTGCTCTAAGCGCTTTTCTTTCGCTTCCAGCCAGGTGGTGTAATTACCCTGATACGGAATACCGTGGCCACGGTCCAGTTCCAGAATCCACTCGGCACAGTTATCGAGGAAGTAACGGTCGTGGGTGATGGCTACCACAGTGCCCGGGTATTCTTCGAGGAACTTCTCCAGCCAGCCGACGGATTCTGCATCCAGATGGTTGGTTGGTTCGTCTAACAGGAGCATGTCCGGTTTCGACATCAACAGACGGCACAGGGCCACACGGCGGCGCTCACCTCCGGACAGCTTAGTGACATCGGCATCCCATGGCGGCAGACGCAGTGCATCAGCGGCGATTTCCATCTGGCGCTCCATGTCATGGCCACCCGCGGTTTCGATCAGGGCTTCCAGTTCACCCTGCTTTTTCGCCAGCGCATCAAAATCGGCATCGGGCTCGGCATAAGCAGCGTAGACTTTATCCAGTTCGGCTTTGGCATTCACCAGCTCCGCCAGACCGTCTTCAACGTTGCCTTTCACGTCTTTGGCCGGATCAAGCTCCGGCTCCTGTGGCAGGTAACCGATTTTCAGGTCCGGCTGTGGCCGGGCCTCGCCGATGATGTCTGTATCAAGACCGGCCATGATTTTCAGCAGGGTCGATTTACCCGAGCCGTTCAGACCAAGCACACCAATCTTGGCGCCGGGAAAGAATGACAGGGAAATATCCCGCAGAATCTGACGCTTGGGCGGCACAATTTTGCCTAAGCGGTTCATGGTAAAAACGTATTGAGCCATGGGTTGTTTCCTTATTCTGTCGATGGCGGAAAGCTACTGAAAAGCGCCCTTAAAGGCAACTGCAGGGCGGGTCTGCAGCAGACACCTGAGGTACGTATTTGTTCATGCGGTGAACAGCGCTTTGAGGTAGAATACCGCTCCTTATTTTTCCACCCATTCCATGTGAGGACACCCGAATGTTTAGCCGTGATATGAACATAGCTGACTTTGACCCGGAAATCTGGGCAGCAATGAAGGCTGAGGATGCCCGTCAGGAGCACCACATTGAACTGATCGCTTCTGAAAACTACACCAGCCCACGTGTGATGGAAGCCCAGGGCTCCCAGCTGACCAACAAGTATGCCGAAGGCTATCCGGGTAAGCGTTACTACGGTGGCTGCGAGCACGTTGACGTGATTGAACAACTGGCCATCGACCGCGCCAAAGAACTGTTCGGTGCCGGTTATGCCAACGTGCAGCCCCACTCAGGTTCTCAGGCCAACGCCGCTGTGTACTTCGCGCTTTGTCAGCCGGGTGACACCATTCTGGGTATGAGCCTGGCCCACGGTGGCCACCTGACTCACGGTGCATCCGTATCTTTCTCGGGTCGCGTTTACAACGCGGTTCAGTACGGTCTGAACCCGGAAACCGGCGAGATCGACTACGAAGAAGTTGAACGTCTGGCTGATGAGCACAAGCCGAAGATGATCGTGGCTGGTTTCTCTGCTTATTCCCGCGTGGTTGACTGGCAGCGTTTCCGCACCATCGCGGATAAAGTCGGTGCCTACCTGTTTGTTGATATGGCACACATCGCTGGTCTGGTGGCCGCAGGCGTTTATCCGTCTCCGGTCGGTATTGCTGACGTGGTAACCACCACCACTCACAAAACCCTGCGTGGTCCACGTGGTGGTCTGATTCTGGCCAACGACGACGAAGAGCTGAACAAGCGTCTTAACTTTGCCGTATTCCCTGAATCTCAGGGTGGCCCGCTGATGCACGTGATCGCAGCAAAAGCGGTGTGCTTTAAAGAAGCCATGAGCGACGACTACAAAGCCTACCAGGCGCAGGTCGTTAAAAATGCTCAGGCCATGGCCAGAACCTTCATCGAGCGCGGTATCAAAATCGTATCCGGCGGTACCGATGACCACCTGTTCCTGGTCGACCTGATCGGTAAGGAATACACAGGTAAAGACGCTGATGCCGCTCTGGGCCGCGCCAACATCACTGTGAACAAGAACTCCGTACCGAATGATCCGCGTTCTCCGTTTGTCACCTCCGGCCTGCGTATCGGCAGCCCGGCGATCACCAGCCGTGGCTTCGGTGAAGGCGAAGCGGTACAGCTGGTGAACTGGATCTGTGACGTTCTGGACGCCCTGGAAAGCGGTGAATCCGCCGCTGTTGAAGCAAAAGTTAAAGAGAACGTTGTTTCACTGTGTGAGAAATTCCCGGTCTATAAGGGTTAAAACCGGCCATTGGCGCACATCGGATGTGACCATAAAATCACGTGTTTTATGGTTACATTCGTAACAAAGTAGTACTAAAAATGTATCAAAATGCGTCAAAACCGCTCAAAATGTAACCAAATGCATGACAATCCATGCCAAATGAGATCTTTTTTACATTAATGACCGTTTTAATAGGATTGTCCGACAAAACGGTCTTGCGTTGAAAAAGAATAAGCGTATTCTTGTCGCTAGTAGTAATTAAACAGCTTTTGCCACCGGTAGCTGCAGAAGATAAGAGTCGCTCCCTCAGAGTGCTGTCGCCTGATTGATTAGGGCGCGTTGGTATCGGTGTCATGTAGTAACAACTTTCCTGGTTATCCATAGGAGCTTGGCCATGACTGATGTAAGCATCGCAGCAAACAACACTGGCGCAGTCCGCATGACGGCTGGTGAGCGCGCAGGTATTCCTCCAAGAAGAATGGACTTCGAATTCTCAGCTGATTCAGAAAAGTACTGGCTGAACGGCAGCCCGTTCCTGACTCTGCTGGTGTCTGCCCTGTCCACTACTTTCCCAGCTGGTGAGACTTTCTTCGTAGACAGTGTGCGTCACTATCGCGACAAGATCACTGATCAGAAACTGAAAGACGAAGTCGCAGGCTTCATCGGTCAGGAAGCTATGCACTCCAAAGAGCACATGGCATTCAACCATATGATGGACGAGCGTGGCCTGTCCGGTTCCGGTCTGGAGCGTATTGCTGACTGGACTGTTTCTATCCTGAAAAAGCTGCCACCTAAGCTGCAGCTTGCCGCTACCTGCGGTATGGAGCACTACACTGCCGCTTTCGCTGAATACGTTCTGCGTAACCAGGCTCTGCAGGACCTGTTCACCGACAAGAAGGTTCTGAACCTGTGGCTGTGGCACGCTCTGGAAGAAAACGAGCACAAAACTGTTGCTTATGACGTGTACAACGCCGTAGGTGGTGGTTACTTCACCCGTATTCTGGGAATGATCGTGGGCAGTATCGCTCTGTTCGGTACTGTATTCGTCGGTCACCTGCGTCTGCTGTGGGAAGACGGTGCTCTCTTTAACTTCAAAGACAATGCCAAAGGCATCTGGTTTGCCTTCGGTTGGAGAGGTGTGGTTCACGATCTGGTTGGTAAGCTGTTCGACTACTTCCGTCCTGGCTTCCACCCACTGGACCACGACACTGTGGAACTGCTGGAAGAATGGCGTGAAAAAATGTTTGCCGACGGTGGTATCCTGGCAGACCAGATCAAAAACCCGCGTCGCACTGCCGCCTGATCTGACTTTCCGCTTGACGAAAGCCGCTCACTGAGCGGCTTTTCTGTTTCTGACAGACCGGTCCCGACACCGCTCCGGACTTGCCTCTGCGCGCTGCTGCAGGTAGTATCCCGGCACTCTTATCCGACACGTTCCGGACACGCTCTTTACCTATGCACTGCCCCTTCTGCGCCCACCCAGATACCCGTGTTATCGACTCACGATTGGTTGCCAATGGTGAGCAGATCCGCAGGCGCCGCGAGTGCATCGGTTGCAATGAGCGCTTTACCACATTTGAAACCGCTGAGCTGCAGATGCCCAAAGTCATCAAGCAGGATCTCAGCCGTGAATCCTTTGATGAAAATAAGCTGCGCGCCGGTATGCAACGGGCACTCGAAAAGCGTCCGGTCAGCGTCGAAGACATCGAACTGAGCCTGCGCCGCATCCAGCAGGTCCTGCGGGGCAATGGCGAGCGCGAGGTTCCCAGCCGTCAGATCGGTGAACTGGTGATGACTGAACTCAGTGCCCTGGATCAGGTGGCATACGTCCGCTTTGCCTCGGTGTACCGCAGCTTCAAAGACCTTGAAGCCTTCCGCGCTGAAATCGACCGTCTGACCCCGCAGCCGGAGGACGACCAATGACCGACGAACATTATATGCAGCGGGCCCTTGAGCTGGCTGCCAGAGGCTTGTACACCACCTCACCGAATCCGCGGGTTGGCTGTGTCATCGTCAGACATCAACAGATCGTTGGCGAAGGCTGGCATCAGCAGGCCGGTGGCCCTCACGCGGAAGTCCATGCGCTGCAACAGGCTGGCGGGAATGCCCGGGGGGCCACCGCCTACGTCACGCTGGAACCCTGCAGCCATCATGGCCGCACACCACCCTGCGCCGACGCCCTGATCCGGGCCGGTGTCAGCCGGGTCGTCGGGGCTGTCCGTGATCCGAATCCTGAAGTTGCCGGGCGTGGTTACCAGAAGCTGCGAGATGCCGGAATTACCGTTACCGAAGCTTGTCTGGAAGATAAAGCCCGTCAGCTCAATGAGGGTTTCTTTCTCAGAATGACCCGGGGCCGCCCGTTTGTGCGGCTGAAACTGGCCATGAGTCTGGATGGGCGCACGGCGATGGCTTCCGGCGAAAGCCAGTGGATCACAGGCGCCGAGGCCCGCCGCGACGTTCAGACCCTGCGTGCCCGCAGCTGTGCCATTATTACCGGCGCAGACTCCGTCCTGATTGATAACCCGGCGATGACAGTACGCCCCCGGGAAGCCGGGCTGGATATCCCCGCCGGACTGGAACGCCAGCCGCTGCGGGTCATCATCGATGGACAACAGCGTCTCGACCCGGGTCGCAGAATCTTCACCGAAAAAGGTGATATTCTTCTGGCAGGCACCCGGCCCCGTGTACAGCCATTCCAGCGTGATCCGGCGCTTGGCAGCCTCAGTGAATGGCACGGCGAAAAGCAGGGCAAGACCGATCTGACCTCCCTGCTGGATCATCTGGGCAGTCTTGGCTGCAATGAAGTGCTGGTCGAAACCGGCGCTCAGCTGGCCGGTGCCTTTGTCGCCGCCGGACTGGTGGACGAACTGGTGATTTACTGTGCACCAACGCTGCTTGGCAGCCGCGCCCGCCCGCTGCTGGATCTCGGGCTGGATAAAATGAAACAACAGCTGCGCTGGCACTGGCAGGATGTGTCTATGAGCGGAAACGATCTGCGTCTGACACTCAGACCAGAGGCCGCCGCGGCGGAAACCGGACAAGGCATTACTGAAGCCTTTCTGAAAGAACATGGCTTCTGGAAGTAACTGGAACAAAAAATTATGGCACTGAACCGAATAGAAGAAATCATCGCGGACATCCGCGAAGGTAAAATGGTCATCCTGATGGATGATGAAGGCCGCGAAAACGAAGGCGACATCATTGTTGCCGCAGAAAAGGTTACACCAGCCGTCATTAACTTCATGGCGACTGAAGCCCGTGGTCTGATCTGTCTGACCCTGACCGGCGAACGCTGTGATTATCTGGGCCTGCCTGCCATGGTCGCCGGTAACGGCGCTAAGTTCTCCACGCCGTTCACCGTCTCGATTGAAGCTGCCGAAGGTGTGACCACCGGTATTTCCGCCGCTGACCGCGCCAAAACCATTCTGGCCGCCGTCAACCCGATGGGTAAACCGGAAGACATCGTCCAGCCGGGCCACATATTCCCACTGCGCGCCCGCCCGGGTGGCGTACTCAGCCGTGCCGGTCATACCGAAGCCGGTTGTGATCTGGCCCGTCTGGCCGGACTGATTCCGGCAGCAGCGATTGTCGAAGTCATGAATGCCGACGGCACCATGGCGCGCCGTCCGGACCTGGAAGTCTTCGCTGAGAAGCACGACATCAAAATCGGCACCATCGCTGATCTGATTCAATACCGCATCGCCAACGAAAAGACCGTTGATCTGGTGTGTGAGCAGGACGTTCATACCGAGTTCGGTGAATTTAAACTTCACACCTTCCGCGACAGCATTCTGGGTGAAACCCACCTGGCGCTGACACTGGGTGACATCCAGCCAGAAACACCAACGCTGGTGCGCGTTCAGACCAACAACCTGATCCGTGATGTACTGGGTATCCGCAGCGGTGACTCACCGAGCTGGTCATCCACTCAGGCACTGAAGCGCATTGCCGAGGAAGGCAAAGGTGCTCTGGTACTGCTGTCGGTTGATGCACACGAACCCGTCAGCTTCAGCCTGGATGAACTGTCCGGCAAACAGCGCCCGGTACGCAGTGCCAACACCGACAGCTCCGGCGCCTTCCTGACAATCGGTACCGGCTCGCAGATTCTGCGGGCACTGGGTATCCGTCAGATGCGCCTGCTCAGTTCAGAAATGAAATACAGTGGTATTTCCGGCTTCGATCTGGAAATCTCCGAATATCTGCCTTATTCCGAATAAAGTAAGGAACCAACATGAAATCAATTGAGACCATTGAAGGCAAAATGACTCCGAACGATGGCAAATACGCCATCGTAGTAGGTCGCTGGAACGCCTTTGTTGTAGAAAGCCTGCTGGAAGGTGCAGTCGACAGCCTGCTGCGTCACGGTGTGGATGAAGACAACATCACCATCATCCGTGCACCGGGTGCCTTTGAGATCCCGCTGGTAGTACAGCGTGCTGCATCGTCTGAAAAGTACGATGCCATTATCGCACTGGGTGCTGTCATCCGTGGCGGTACCCCGCACTTTGAATACGTGGCCGGTGAATGCACCAAAGGTCTGTCTCAGGTCTCTCTGGACTTCTCCATTCCGGTGGCGTTCGGCGTACTGACCGTGGACAGCATTGAGCAGGCCATCGAGCGCTCCGGCACTAAAGCCGGCAACAAGGGCGAAGAGGCTGCTATGTCGGCATTCGAGATGGTATCCCTGCTGAAGGCGATGGAGGCCTGATCCCGATGTCCCGTGCTTCCGGACAACAGAAATCCAGTCCGTCTGCGCGGCGCAAAGCCCGTCGCTTTGCGCTGCAGGCCCTGTACCAATGGCAGATGACCGGCTCAGGCCTCAACGATATCGAAGCGGAATTCCGCACCGATAACGACATGAGCAAGGTCGACATGGAATACTTCCACGACATTCTGCATGGTGTGCCCAAATCCAAAACCGATATGGACGCCAAGATCGAGCCGTTTCTGGACCGCCGCATTGATGAGCTGACCCCGGTGGAGCTGGCCATCCTGCGTCTCGGTGCTTACGAGATGTGCCACCGCATCGACGTGCCGTACAAAGTCGTGATCAACGAAGCGGTCGAGCTGGCCAAAACCTTCGGCGCGACCGATGGCCACAAATACGTAAACGGTGTGCTGGATAAACTGGCCCAGCGTGAACGTATGGTCGAAATCAAAGGCTACTCTTCCTGAGTTATGTCCCGGCCACCTGAGTTTGAGCTGATCAGCACTTACTTTGGCCGGGGTTACCCTGACTCCCCTGATGTGATCGTACCGAACGGTGATGACTGTTCGGTCATTGCCGTGCCTGCCGGTTACCAGCTCGCCCAGAGCATTGATACTCAGGTCGAAGACATTCACTTCCCTGCGGCTGCTCCCGCAAGCCTGATTGCCGGGCGTGCTCTGCGCTGTGCCGCCAGTGACCTGGCCGCCATGGGCGCTGCCCCACAGGGATTTCATCTGGCACTGACCCTGCCCAACTCCGACTCGTACTGGCTTGAGGGCTTTGCCTGCGGTCTGAGAGACGCCGCGCAGACTCTGAATCTGCCCTTGTTAGGCGGCGATACCACACGCGGTAACTCGCTGGTGATCACAGTAGCGGTCCAGGGGCTGGTGCCTGAAGGGGCGGCTATTACCCGTGGAGGAGCAAAACCCGGTGACGATATCTGGGTCAGTGGTGTCATCGGAGCTTCAGCACTGGCACTCAGCACCGTACTCGATACGCCCCATAAGGACGACACCTCTACCGCGCCTTACTGGCACCCGCAGATTCAGACCGCGCTTGGTCAGGGCCTGTGCGGACTGGCCACCGCCGCACTGGATATCTCTGACGGCCTGCTGCAGGATGCGGGACACATTGCCCGGGCCTCCGGCGTCAAACTGATCCTGACCGATTCTGACATCCCCACCGCCGTAAGGCGGGAACACCCGGACTGGCAACGCTGTCTCAGCGGAGGCGATGACTACCAGTTAGTATTTACCGCACCCACAGATGCGCGGGCGGAGATTGAACGCCTGAGCCAGACACTCGGTCTGAAACACTGCCGCCGGATCGGTGCAGTCACCGATGGCCAGGGCGTCGTACTGCAGGATGCTACTGGCAGAGACATCACCCCAGAGCAGTCAGGTTACTCGCATTTCTGAAGGCAAACACCATAAAAAGGAACACGGAATAATGACCACCGAAAACACAACAGCAGACATCACCACCGACATCGAAGCCGCCGTTTTCCGCCGTCTGCTGCAACATCTGGATGAACACAAAGAGGTGCAGAACATAGAGCTGATGAACCTCGCCGATTTCTGCCGTAACTGTCTGGCCAAATGGTACGTCACCGCCGCTGAAGAACGTGGCGAAAGTATCGACTACGAAGCCGCCCGCGAAATTGTTTATGGCATGCCCTATTCCGAATGGAAGACCCTGTATCAGAAAGAAGCTACGCCCGAACAACTGGCCGCCTTTAACAATAAAAAATAAGGATTCTGTGATGAAAAAAATGCTCCTGCCCCTGATGATTCTGGGTGCATTCCTGACCACCAGCGTACAAGCAGACGACACCGCCTTTATTGATGTGAGCGGCTCCGGTGAAATTCAGGTTATGCCGGATTATCTTGAGCTGAGTATCACCATCACGGCTACTGAGCCCGATGTCGCCGCAGCAAAAAACAAAGTCGATGAAGCCTTTGATTTTCTCAATACCACCGCCAAAGCCAGCGGCATGGATAAAAAAGACGTCGAGTCGGTTTATATCACCAACCGCCCTGTATGGAATTACACCCGTGACCGCGAGCGTCAGCTGATGGGTTATGAAGTCCGCCGCCCGGTAACTGTTACCATCCGGGACCTCAACAACTACAGTGCCTTTCTGGAAGATATTCTGGTGGATCCACGCTACGAAATATCCGACACCCAGCTGATGTTTAATGACAAAGAAAAACTGGCGAAAAAAGCCCGTCGCCTTGCACTTCTGAATGCCCGCCAGAAAGCTGAAGAGATGACCAGCGTACTGGATCAGAAAGTGACCGCTGTTCTGCAAATCAGCGAGCTGGGTAACAACCTGCCACAGCCCCGCTTTCTACAGAGTGGTGTGATGATGAAAATGGAATCCGCCAGCGCCGACATCGGCAGCGAAATGCAGATTCAGGAACAGGACATCACCGCTCAGGTTCAGGTCCGTTTCGCAATTACCGGGAAATAACCATGGCTTCTGCAAAACCTGAAATCAAGAAAGGAAAGTACCGCCACTATAAGGGCAAAGATTACGAAGTATTCGGACTGGTTCGCCACAGCGAAACCGAAGAGTGGCTGGTGCATTACCGCACCCTGTACGGTGACTTCAGCCAGTGGGTACGGCCTTATGACATGTTTGCTGGTTCAGTTGATACCGGGAGTGGCCGGGTACCAAGGTTTAAATATCTGGGGTCTTCATATTCTGATGAGCCGTCGGATGAAAGTTAAACGGTCTCATCATGACGCTCAGAGCCTAAGGTTCTGAGCAACAGAAAACAGCTACTTATTGACATCAGCCTGCTCCAGACACTCAGTCATCCGCTTATAAGAACACCTCAGTCATCTTCTTCCATTACCATTTCAAATTCTTCATCAGGCAATGCAGTTCCTACTGGCAATCCTAGTTTCTCAATCTTTAAGGATTGATAGTATTCATCAGCACTGGGAATCCGATTTAACATTGCATCCACCTGGATTTCACTAAGCTTTAATTCAATGTCATCAAGCGAAACGTAGAAATATTCCTTACGAAGATTCACTTTGTTAACGCGCTGTTGATTAAATACTTGATGCAGTTTCGACTCTAATGCTGGGGCATCATCGGATTCAATCATTGCATGTACATCAAAAGCAAAAGGTACAGATGCATCTCCGAGTTCTTTAACTCTATCCAGAGGATCCAGGCGACGAGTCATACCAATTTTCAGAACCTTATTCCCAAAACTACCGACATTAGAAATGATATATACATGGCCTTGACGAGTTTCTTGTGCTCGTGATTTGGCTCGCTCCGCTTTCTGCCTGGCTTCTTCGAGCTCTGCTTGCAGTCGGGCCATCTCTTCACTATGTGCAGCACGCTCCGCCTCTGTTTCTTGCGCCATTATCGCTTGAAGTTCTTCAAGAGCTTTTTGCTTTATGGCTTCTTCGTGCTCCGCTTCCTGTCGGGCCTTTTCAGCCTCCTTCCTGGCTTTTGCTTCTTCACGCTCTCTCTCGCGTAGCTCCCTCTGAGCTTCTTTTGCAACCTGTTTTGCAAGTTTATATTTAATTTCAATATCTAATCGTCTAATAAGGGCTAATTTGAAGTCTCTAGCTATGCTCGCTCGAGAGTCTAGGATCTTCACTAACGCTTCTACCGCAACAAGACTTTCGGTGAGTTTCTCGGTGACTTGAGTACCATTATTATAAGTAGTTTTGGCGCAAAGCATTTCAACAGTCGTTACCAAGAGCGCACCAGCCATATCGGCCTTTGCAGAAATAGCCACAAACTTATCGATATTTACATCAGAAAGCCTCCCCTCAGCGCCAACAATTGCGTCTTTAGCCAGAGACTTCAGCACTTTCTCCGAATTTTTTCTATCCTTCTGGTACTGCTGGGAACTCAATAGATCAGACTCTGTGACAATCTCAATATCTGCAGCGTAGCCATTAGCAAGATCAGAAAGATTTTCTAATAGTTCCCTTGCCTTCCGCAGCCGTGCAACCATCTCCTTATCAGTCTGCTTTAATCTGGTAACCCTTGCCTCAGCCCGAACTTCCATTTCTCTGGCCTTATCCATCATTGCCCTGGCTCTGTCGAGAAGACTTTTACCTTCAGCTCTGGCTCCATCCATAATGTCTTTACTTTCCTTTCTGGCCTTAATGAGCAGTGCAGCTCCTTCCTTTTCACCTACAGAACGAGCTCTTCGGTAGCCAAATACAATCAAAATCAAACCGAGGAAAAGAATAATAAGGAGACCAATAGCAATCGGCTCAAGAGATTCAGGGGACATAGTGCTTCCTTTCTGTGTCCTGTAAAGTCCAGTGATATCAAACAGGAAAGTGGATAAAGATAAGAAACTTTAAAGTGAAGAGGGCCAGCGAGCAACTGGGTAAAGCTGACAATAAGAGGTCATAAAAAAAACCCGGCAATGCCGGGTTCTTATCAAGCTCAGAGAAAACACACTATCACGCGTGCTTTTCTTTTTCTTTCTGCAGCTTGGCTTTGCGCTTACGGTTCTGATTGGCTTTCCATTCGATGGCTTTAACCACCACCTTCTGGTAACCCGCCGGGAACATACGGATCAGGAAGTCGTTAACCCAGGCATCCGGACCGATAAGGGCGCGGCGCTTGTTCTTTTTAACGGCTTTGATGATAAAACGCGCGGCGGTTTCCGGCGTGGTCAGGAACAGGTCTTCAAACTCCTGCTTTGATTCGGCTTCATCTGTACCGGTTACCGCATCTGCGCTGTTGGAATAACGGGTAGACTGGGCAATATTGGTTTTGATACCGCCCGGGTGTACCACAGTTGCGCTGACGCAGGAACGGGTGATGTCCAGTTCCTGACGCAGGGATTCAGTAAAGCCTTTTACTGCGAACTTACTGGCGTTGTAACCACTCATCAGTGGCTGTGCGGCAACACCGAAGATACTGGAGATATTCACCACGTGGCCTTCACCAGAGGCTTCCAGATGCGGCAGGAAGGCCTTGGTGCCGTACAGCACGCCGTAGAAGTTAATATCCATTACCCATTCATAGTCTTCAATGTTCAGACCCTGAATCGTGCCTGCCAGTGCCACACCGGCGTTATTGAAGATCAGGTTTACGCGGCCATGATCAGCAACGACCTGATCAGCCCAGGCGTAAAAGGCGTCTTTATCCGCCACGTTCAGTTTCTGAGTGGTGACTTTTACACCGTATTGACTGATCAGGTCCGCGGTTTCCTGCAGACCTTTCTCATTGACGTCGCTCAGGGCCAGATGACAGCCATGCTGTGCCAGCTGGATGGTCAGCGCGCGCCCGATACCGGAACCCGCGCCCGTAACTGCGGCAACTTTATTCGCTAAATCTTTCATAACTTTCTCCTTGTTTTTATTTTCGGAAAGCGTGCTTATTGAATTGCGTGATCCGCTTTTTTGAAGCGGCGGGTCAGGTAGTTATAAGCAAAGCTGAAACCCGGGAACATCGCAATAACTTTACCGCTCTTGCTCTGATACCAGCTGTTACAGCCACCACGTTTCCATACAGTTTTATTCATTTCCGAATGAATATGATTGGTGTATTTCTCTTCCGCTGAGGCTTTTACTTCAATGGTGTCCTTACAGGAAGACACCACCTTTTTAATGGAGTTCATGATGTAGTTCATCTGCGATTCAATAATGAAAATCGCAGAGGTATGACCGATACCTGTGTTCGGACCAACCACCAGGAACAGGTTCGGGAAGCCTGGCATTGAAGTACCCAGGTACGCACGTGGGTAATCGCTCCAGAAATCCGCAACTGACTGACCACCTTTACCGACAATCGGATAGGACACTACGCCATCGGTGGCGTCATAACCGGTCGCGTAGATAATCGCATCCAGTTCAATGTGTTCATCCTGTGTGGTGATGATGCTGTTTTCGGTAATTTCAGCAATGGCGTGGTCGCGGGTGTACAGGCTGACGTTGTCCTGGCAGAACGCCGGGTACAGGGTGTCAGACAGAATGATCCGCTTACAGCCAATGGTGTAATCCGGGGTAACCTTCTTACGCAGCTCCGGATCTTTGATCTGACGTGCGATGTGGCGCATAGCTGGCTCCTGAGCCAGTTTGTGCAGACCAAAATCAGAGTATTTGAAACCGATAACACGGGTTTCCAGGCCCCAGTAAATCGCCCAACGCAGCGCTTTGTACGCCCACTTGTTGCGCAGCAGTGTGCGCTGCCATGGTTTGAACTGATAATCATGACGTGGCATCACCCAGTGCGGGGTACGCTGGAAAACGTGCAGTTCTTTTACATCACCGGCGATGGTCGGAATCACCTGTGCGGCACTGGCGCCGCTACCGACGACGGCAACACGCTTGCCTTTATAATCAAAGTTGTGGTCCCAGTTGTTGGTGTGGAAAGACACACCTTTAAAGGTATCTACGCCTTTGAACGGTGGAATCACCGGAGTACTCAGCGGGCCGGAAGCGTTGATGACAAACTGCGCCTCATAGACTTCGCCGTTTTTGATGTGCAGGTGCCAACGGTTAATATCTTCCTGCCATTCAACTTTATCCACTTCACAGTCGGTGTGGGTGTGATCACGCAGACGGTATTTCTCGATCACGTATTCCGTATATTCGTGCAGTTCATCCTGACCGGCAAACATCTGTGACCAGTCATATGGCTCGTGAGAGATGGAGTAAAGAGGGGACTGAACGTCAACCGCAGCACCCGGGTAGGTGTTCTGACACCAGGTACCACCCATGAAAGGACGACGCTCAAGAATCACAAAATCAGTGCGGCCCTGTTTGATCAGATTAATGGCTGCACACTGGCCACCAAAACCACTACCGATAATAGCAACGTTAAATTTTTTCATTCTTTTACTACCTGCAATTAACCGTGTTGTGCCTGTAAAGGATTTCATACTCCGGGTATTACTCACTGATACAAGCGGAAGACGCTTATCCGGAGATTGTGTTTGCCATCCTATATCAAACCTGACATTTATAAGGGGTTTTTTTCTGCCAAACACTTGATTTTTGTCATACAATCATACGTTCAGGTGACATCCGGGCATAAGCCCGGTCAGCAGCGGCTGAATATGACACCCTGATAATGGCGGACTCCTCTTCCGATGGTTGTATTCGCCATGTCCGCCCGCCAGAATGACCATCCCCGCACTGCCTGATCTGATCAACCAGCATGAAATTCGATGACGCCCGTAAACTGAACCAGAAGAAATACCGTACCTTACACCGGCATTTTCTGGTGGAAGGGGAACACCTGCTGCAGGAGCTGGAAAAGGCAGCACTGACTCAGCCCCGGCTGAAACAAAGCACGGTATTCGTGACGGAACGCTTTGCCGGAGTCGCCACCAGCTTGCCGGTTCAGGTGATTTCGGAAAAACAGATGAAGCAGATCAGTGGCACCCAAACCCCCCAGGGGATAATTGCTGCCGTACCTTTCCCGGAAAAAAGACCACCGCAGACCGGCGAGAAAGCCATCTATCTGTATGAAGTTCAGGACCCGGGCAATCTGGGCACCATCATACGTACGCTGGTCTGGTTTGGCGGGTTCCGTCTGTTGCTGAGCCCGAACTCCGTCGACCCTTATAACGATAAAGTCGTGCGCTCTTCGATGGGGGCCATTTTCCATGTGCCGCTGGAAACCGAAGTGGATCTCGCTACCCTGCCGGAACGTTTTCCGCGCACGGCCTGTCTGGATATGCAGGGCCAGCCGTTGAGCAGTGGCGGTTTTGACGGATACGACTGTTACCTGTTCGGCAATGAGGCCCGTGGAGTACCCGGCGATGCCCTGCAGGCAGCAGGCGCTGAGGCCTGGACCATCCCTGGCAGCGGCCTGATTGAGTCTCTGAATCTGGCCTCTGCAGTGAATCTGTCGGTCTGGGAAATTAAGCGCTGATTCAGTCTGAGTGGCGTTGCTGTTGCTCAGATTCTGAGCGACAATAGCGCCCCTTTTTCGCCGGTGCCCAGAGAAGACACCGGAAACCGACACATCACGCAGGAATACAACATGACCTCACGCATCGATCTGGCTAATGCCATCCGCGCACTGAGTATGGACGCTGTACAGAAAGCCAAAAGCGGCCATCCCGGCGCCCCGATGGGCATGGCAGATATTGCCGAAGTGCTCTGGAATGATTACCTGAACCATAATCCGACAAACCCTGAGTGGGCCGACCGCGACCGTTTTATCCTGTCCAACGGTCATGGCTCTATGCTCATTTACAGCCTGCTGCACCTGTCTGGTTATGATCTGTCGATTGATGATCTGAAAAACTTCCGTCAGCTGCACTCCAAAACACCGGGTCACCCGGAATACGGTTATGCACCGGGCGTTGAAACCACCACCGGCCCGCTCGGTCAGGGTATTGCCAATGCCGTCGGTATGGCCGTGGCTGAAAAAGCGCTGGGTGCCCAGTTCAACCGCGATGGTCACGACATCGTCGACCACTTCACCTATGTCTTCATGGGTGACGGCTGCATGATGGAAGGTATCTCTCATGAAGCCTGCTCACTGGCCGGTACTCTGGGCCTGGGTAAACTGATCGCCTTCTACGACGACAATGGCATCTCTATTGATGGTGAGGTCGAAGGCTGGTTTACCGATGACACTGTTAAGCGCTTTGAGGCCTATGGCTGGCAGGTGATCCCGCGCGTTAATGGTCACGATCCGGAAGAGATCAAACAGGCCATCGAAACCGCCCGTGCCAACAGCGATCAGCCCACCCTGATCTGCTGCAAAACCATCATTGGTTTTGGCTCTCCGAATAAAGAAGGTAAGGAAGAGTGTCACGGCGCCCCGCTGGGTGACGATGAAATTGCCCTGACCCGCGAGCGTCTGGGCTGGAAGCACGGTGCTTTCGAGATTCCTGCCGATGTCTACGAAGGCTGGGACGCCAGATCCAAAGGTGCCGCGGCTGAAAAAGCGTGGGACGAAAAGTTTGCTGCATACGCAGCGGCCTACCCGGAACTGGCAGCCGAGTTCTCCCGCCGTATCAGCGGTGATCTGCCTGCCGACTTTGCCGCAAAAGCGCAGGCGTACATCGAAGAATGCCAGGCCAAAGGTGACGTGGTAGCCTCGCGTAAAGCCTCTCAGAACACACTGAATGCCTTCGGCCCTCTGCTGCCGGAAATGCTCGGCGGCTCTGCTGACCTCGCTGGCTCTAACCTGACTCTGTGGAAAGGTTCTCAGGGGATCAGTGCGACAGACGCTTCCGGTAACTACCTGTTCTACGGCGTGCGTGAATTTGGTATGAGCGCCATGATGAACGGTATCGCCCTGCACAAAGGCTTTGTACCGTACGGTGCGACCTTCCTGATGTTCATGGAATACGCCCGTAACGCCGTGCGCATGGCCGCGCTGATGAAGCAGCGCAGCATCTTTGTGTACACCCACGACTCCATCGGCCTGGGCGAAGACGGACCGACCCACCAGCCGGTTGAACAGATTGCCAGCCTGCGTCAGACCCCGAACCTGCACACCTGGCGCCCATGTGACACCGTAGAATCTGCGGTGTGCTGGAAGTCAGCCATCGAGCGTAAAGACGGCCCGAGCGCGCTGATCTTCTCGCGTCAGAATCTGGCACACCAGACCCGTGACGCGGCTCAGGTTGAAGCCATTGCCAAAGGTGGTTACATCCTGCGTGATTGCGACGGCACTCCGGATGCCATCATCATTGCCACCGGTTCTGAAGTGCAGCTGGCCATTGAAGCCGCGGAATCTCTGAGCGGAGTGAAGGTGCGCGTTGTGTCTATGCCATGCGCTGAAGTCTTCGTTGCTCAGGGTGCAGACTATGTTGAACAGGTGCTGCCTGCCGCTGTGACTGCCCGTGTCGCGGTTGAAGCCGGTATCAAAGACTACTGGTACAAGTTCGTAGGTCTGAACGGCGCTATCATCGGCATGGAAACCTTCGGTGAATCCGCACCGGCCAGTGACCTGTACAAGCACTTCGGCATTACCGCCGGAGCAGTGGCTGAAGCCGTCAAAAAAGTCGCCCTCTGAGTACACCGCTGAACCAATAAAAAAGGGGCTGAGGCCCCTTTTTTATTGCACCGGATTCTTCAGTCTTTACTGCCGGAGTGCGATTCGAATACTGCCTCGAGAATACGCAGCCGCGACGTCAGCGACACCAGAAAGGCCGTCGACCAGCCAATCATCAAAAACCCCGCCGCCGACTCAATGGCCGCCAGCATACGCCACTCCACCAGTACCACATCTCCAAACCCCACAGTGGTAAATGTCGACGTTGAGAAGTACAGGGCCTCTTCAAGACTGGAAAACTGCCCCAGCGCCATGTACAGGATCGCACACAGCCAGATCTCAATGGTGTGGGCCAGAAACAGCCCGAGAACCACCGCCAGAATCGCCATACCCTGCCGCCACACCGGAATGATACCTGAGTCATGATGCAGGCTGGGATGACGCACCAGAGCTGTCAGTAGCGTCAGACCGGCAAAATGAACCAAAGTAATAACCAGCACCATGGCACTGCCCAGCCACAGATTCTGAAAAAGATGAACCATGCATAACGCCCCGTCCTGTGAATATCTTTTCAGTATAACCGCTCATTTACTGAGGGTTTGAGGATGAGGAAATAGCGTGAGGCTACTGACCGTATTCCGCCTCTGCAACAGACACCAGAGACTACCCGTCCTGTAAGCTGGGTATGCAACCTCAGAGCCCGGAAAGAACAGAATGCAGCCATCCCTGCGCCGCCCGCATCCGGAACCCTCTGTACACGGGAAGCTCCCTACTGCTGCAATGCCGACACCGATGAAGAGACATCCTCAGCACCCTGCCTGATGCCCTGCATAATCGCTGTCACCTCCTGAATCAACTCCTTGTTCTTTCCAGCCAGATCAACAACTTCCGTCATATACGAATCCGCCGATGAAGTCAGATCAGAATTATCAGAAACCACTTTGCCAATCTCTTCGGTCGATTGACTGGTTCTTGCAGCCAATTGCCTGACTTCATCGGCTACTACAGCAAAACCACGCCCGTATTCACCGGCTCTGGCAGCTTCTATTGCAGCATTCAATGCCAGAAGGTTCGTCTGGGAGGCAATGGAGCTTATGGTTGAGACAATATTCTGTATGTTCTTTGATTGCTCATTCAGCGCGGATATTACTGCTTTGGTTTTGATTGTATGACTGACAATACCCACAGCACGTTCGATAGATTTGTTGAGAACAGAGGTACCTTCATTGGTGATGAGTAAGGTCTCATCTGCCGTCTTCTTTGCTGACAACGCCGCCAGATTGATTGCCTCTGCCTTTTCGATGTCAGCAGTTATATCCGTAGCGATCTTGAGAACCTTCAGGATGTTCCCACGATCATCAATGACCGGGTTATAGGATGCCTCCAGCCAGATTATATGGCCTGAAGAGCTCACGCGCCGGTAACGCCCTGAGATGAAACGCCCCTCAGAGAGCTGCTTCCAGAACCCGGGATTCTGATCGTAAAAATCTGGTTCACAAAGAATACGATGATGCTTTCCCATTAACTCACGTGCTGAGTAAGCCATTGCTTTCAAGAACACATCATTTGCAGCAATGACGTTACCTTCAGGCGTAAATTCTATGACAGCATGAGATTTCTCAATTGCTGTGACAATAGCCCTGCAGGTCCGGAGGGATTCGGTATTCTGCGTCACGTCATATGCGACCTTGATAACTGAGGTTACAACTCCATCCTGAAAAACCGGGGTGTAATTTGCTTCGAGCCATTTAGAGGTTCTGTCCTTTGCATAACGTTCAAAGGTACCGCGCTGATGGTGACCTTCTTTAAGATTTTTCCAGAACTCTGCGTAGTTGTCAGAAAGAATGTATTCATCCGGACATACGCGGGAGTGATGCAGCCCCAGAATATCTGAAGATTTATAGCCCATAACCTGAGAGAATAAGCGATTAATGTAGATAAAATTGCCATCCGGATCAAATTCGGCAATGGCAGCAGAACTATAGAGGGCCTCCAGCCTGGCTTTAAGTTCTGGTACATCGCTATTCAATACTGTTTTCCGGAAGCCGAATAAACTCAAAAAAGATAATGTCATTGAATAAACCTGAAAGCTTAAAATCAGAAATTCAGTTCAATTCAGAAAATAGAAGAACTAACAAACGATGATAGTAATAACCAATCAATTAAAAGCACACTGACTGACGCCCTTTCTTATTGATAACTTAATCCCCTCTGGCATGACCAGACCTTCAACTTCTTTCTCTGAAAACAACTCATATGAGAATCCCGATTTGATCTTTTTATACTCCCCTGAACAAGATTTAAAGAGATACGTAAGAACAAGAGTATCTTCAGAATACCTCATTCTATGAGACCAACAATCCAGCAGGCCAAGCGATGTCAGATTAAGGTTTAAATCCACAAACAACTCCCTGGCTATAAAAAAGGAGGGTTGAGTCCGCTTCTGTAGCTCCCCTCCGGGTAAATCCCAATATCCCTTGTTATTGAAGTACAACAATACCCTCTCATCCACCAGCACAACGGCATTAACAATCACCCGGTGCAAAGGTTGAGAAGAAAAGCAATCAGATATTCTCAACTTATCTTCTGACAAGATCACCACTCCATCTTAAAACGATACTGAAATTTTAAAATGTCTCCCGGTATTTCAATAAAACATGGGCTATCAAAATTCCGAAAATCCAATGACTAAATATAGTCCTTGCTGATTTAAGGATAGACGACTACTGAGCAACAGCATTAACTTAAGAGGCCAATGTTTTACCAAATACGGCCAGAAAAAATCAGGACTGCTTTTTAAAATTCTTATTTATATATTCAGTAGGACTACAGCCGGTCCAGATACGAAATGCTCTTGTGAAGACTGATGTACTCGAGTAACCAAGCAGGTGAGACAACTCCGTCAATGATTTCCCACCCCTTAAAAAGTATTCAATTGCAAACCGCTTCCTCACCAAATCAAGCTCCTGCTGATAAGACGTTTCTTCCTCTGCCAGCCTCCTTCTCAGGGTTCTTCCACTCATCCCTAGTTCCCGTGCTGCAACTTCCAAAGAAGGAAAGGCTCCATAAGCTTTAATAAACAAACGACGTAGTCTGAGTGGGACAAGCTGCATACCACGGGTAGGCATATTCTCAAACAATGCTCTTTCCGCTGTTAAAGCCATAAGTCTGTTTGCAAGTGGCATATCTTTATTTGCAACACATGAAGGTGCCACAAATGCATTTCGCCCCGCGTTAAATACAACAGGGCACCTGAAATACCGACGATATATATGCCCCCATGCAGGCTCAGAGTAACTGAACTCGACCCGTTCAGGCATCATATCAGAATCATGCCCTACCAGGTCGGCATAGATGTTGTAAAAGCTGACAAAATTCAGTTCTATAAAAAAGTGAGTATATGGATTCAACGGTACGTTTTCATCGATCTGTATCCGTATTTCTTTCTTATTCAAATGCGTTGTCATTTCAAGCGGAGGAAAAAGTTCTGAAAACAAGCGTTCAAGCATTTTTGCACTTTTCAGCATCGTTGGCTGGGTTACTACCGCCAGACCTGCCATACCGTGGTAGGTCAGTGTCATCAGGCTCCCCATCAACAACCCAAGAAATGGCAGATCCAGATGTTTAATTACTTCGTCGACCAAGCAAAGAACTTGTCTCGCGGAGACAAAATGCCCATCTATTCCTTGAGACGAAGTATCTATACCTGCTTTCTGGTACATCTCAAATTGATTAAGATTAAGGATTTTATTTAACTTACTATTGAACCCGGTCATTCTTATCCCACTTCGTCGCTCTACAGTGTCGACGTTTTCCGGAATACTGACAGTTAAATTCATATATGTCTGAAGATGTGCAAGGGGGATACACTTTGTATCTAAATTCATAACTATTTCACAATTAAAATGAAAATCAGCCAGAAACTGACCAACAGTACGAATAAGCTTCCCTGTTTATTTTTATAAGCACTAAAAATGGCTCTTGGCCGACATCCTGTTATTTTCTGAAATTCCATGTGCAGAACAAAAATATAACGAGTCATAGTCAATCAATTAAGATCATATTCTTCTGAAGTTATTGATAAATCCAGAAATAAAGAAAGATATTAGTTAATCGTATTAATTTATCGATACTGAATTAAGTAACGCTAAAAGATTTTTTAAGTCACGGGCCTATGGCTTCTGGTAAATTTTGTACAGTGCCATGAGATTCATACCAGTAATAATCTGTAACAAGCCTCCTGGTCTTAACTGTGCTTGGGCATCTTCGCTCTGAATTCAGAACTCAATTCAGGTACTAGTATATCTGATCTCTTTTTCCGAAATGGACAAAAGTCAGACAAATATGGCCACACACAAGAAAGAACAGTTGCTGAACAGGGATGGATGCCCTGAGTCACACTTATGAGAGCATGCACAAGGCTTGTAGTGTTTTACAGAGCCATCCTTACCGTTTTTGTATACCAGCCTATACAACAGGATAGAGAGT
>CETZ01003536.1_pt1 | contig 93942 bp, 90 predicted proteins | sample 531441 | NCBI WGS metagenome assembly CETZ01 (sample SAMEA2623098, study PRJEB7988) | marine metagenome | isolation source: saline water (ENVO:00002010), including | reverse complement strand
GACATCGCCGATGCGGTCTTTCATCCACTCCAGCACATCGAACAGCGTCGCCGGTTCATCGTCAGATGCAGATGGATGTAGTTGATGAGATTTCCAACTCAGGAGTGCAGAAGCAACGATTTTTTACCCTTGGTGAATAAATATCAAATTCGGAGAATCTAGGCGATAACATTGTGTACTACTCAGAATAATTGCATGGAAATAAATAATTGATCATTAGGATGAATGGCTTTCATCAGTCAATTGATTTTGTCCTGTTTGTTGCTTGTCGTGGCCCGTGATTGAGATTGAGATTGAGATTGAGGTTCATATTATCTTATATTGATTTTAGCTTTGGTAGATAAAGCTGGCTAGTGAATTAAACTTGAACTAAATAAAAGGATGTGTTTGATGATTGTTAAAAAGATCGCGGGAATGCTTTTTTTATGCTTTGCTATTTTGCCATATGCGGCAAGTGCCGTAGAAGACAAAAATGTTATTTGCAATAGTTGCACGGACACAACAATTAAAAATAACTCTATTACTTGGGGGGCAAACAACTTAAAAACTGGGGAGGTAGCCTTTTATACGGCAATAGATTTAATAAATGATAAGTATACTAGTTATGAAGTTAAAAAAAGCATTTCTCAACCACCACCAGGAACTCAGTGGCGAAGTTCAGATATCGAGGCTGGATCTACAAAAACTACAGCCGTTAAAAAAACAGCCCCTTTAGCCACTCGAAATGCGTCAAAAGATGTTATTGATTCATCAAACGACCTTTCTTATGCACTACAAAACCAAGTTGGTGGGATACCTCCTTCTGTCATGAAGGGGGCTTGGGATTATATGGATTGTTATTATTGCAAGGGAAGTATAGAAGATTACTTGGAAAGTCATGGAGTGCTAACTAATATATTGAATACCATGTCTGATGCAATTAATACTCTTTCGATATTTAAAGTGACAATTCCAGAAATGCGTCAGCTTGATTTGTCAGATGGCGGTAGAATTAAAATTAAAGTGACCTTGATGGCCGGTTCGGGTGGTCTGTTGATCATGAGTATTGATGAAATAACCGTCTATGATCAGGGTAATAATCAAGTTCCAGCGAATTCATCATCATTACATTCTGGTAATATGAATGTGGTAAGTAATGAGCATAATATTTTAATTAATCAGAATATTAATCCTGCAGGTTGGGGCGTTCCTTCAGGTACTGGTATTCTGCCTGTCGGAACTGGAACGCTCACTTGCAAATCGCACAGTGAATGTACATTTACACTGGATCAGATGTGATAATTTAAAGACCTTGATAAACTCAGGGGCAATTAGATAAACCTCTCAGAGAGCACTGCTGTCCCACAGTTTGGGACGGCAAACAAAAAGCCTGACTCCGAGTGTTATTCTGTTGTTACCACACAATAGAAAAAACAAGGGGTCAGGCTTTGTCACATCATAACACCGCTTTTCATCAGTTGCTCAAACCCGTTTTGAGACATGAGTTTGAGTCACTGGCTAAAACCCATCATTCAGGCCAGAAACTTCGATCTGCCACGCGATGGGATCAGTTCATCGGCATGATCATGGCACAGGTTGCGGGCACCCAGAGCCTGAGAGATATCCAATCCAACCTCGAAGCCCAACGCCTCAAACTGTACCACCTTGGTGCCAGGCCCATTGCCCGCTCCGCACTCGCAAGGCTCAATGAAAAACAGCCAGCCGATCTTTATCAGGGCCTGTTCGGCAAGCTGTTGGCCCGTTGCAAAAACACGCCTGGCAAACACAAATTCCGCTTCAGGAACCCTCTGTATTCGCTTGATGCCAGCGCCATTGATCTGTCTCTCAACCTGTTCCCCTGGGCAGCACACCGGGATGACACAGCCAACGTCAAACTCAGTGTGGGGCTGAACCATGGCACTCTGATTCCAGAGTTCGTGGCACTGAGTGATGGCAATGAAAGCGACATGGTGGAAGGACGGAAATTCGATTTCCCGAAAGGCAGCATCGTTGCCTTCGACAAAGGGTATGTGGATTATGAGTGGTATAAAGCACTGACAAATAAAGGAATTTTCTTTGTCACCCGACTTCGAAGCAATGCCGTTTATGACGTGAAGGCGGACTATCCAGTCCGGTCAGAGAGTGGTGTGCTGGCTGATCAGGACATACAGCTCAGCAGCGCACATGCCCTGAAACGCGGTGCACCGCCGATGAGGCGCGTGGTTTACCACTGCTCAGAAACGGACAAGACCGATGAGTTTTTAACGAATCACTTCAAGCTGTCGGCAAGGACGATTGCGGGGATCTACAAGGATCGTTGGCAGGTAGAACTCTTCTTTAAAGCGATCAAGCAGAGTCTCTCAATCAAAACGTTTCTGGGTCGCTCCCGCAATGCAGTTCTGACTCAGATATGGATCGCAATGACGGTGTATCTGCTGGTTGCTTACGCACGGTATGCAGCCCGCTCAGGATGGACTGTTTTGCGAATGTTGAGGGTGTTGAGGGTCAATCTGTTCGAGAGAAGGACACTTCACGTGGTGCTATATCCTTCGCCTCCCGACCCCAACAAAAACGAGCCTCAGATGAGGCTCGTTGTATGATCCCCAATTGTGGGACAGCAGTGTCTCAGAGAGGGTTATCTCAGATCAGCCCCATGTCAGTTAGCATCAGATCGTAACCGACCTGATAATTGGGGTAGAGAAACTCGTAACCCAGATTGCGCAGACGTTTGTTACTGCAGCGGCGGTTTGCGCGGCGGGTCACTTCGCCGACATCATGGTCCGGATCGACATCGCCGATGCGGTCTTTCATCCACTCCAGCACATCGAACAGAGTCGCTGGTTCATCGTCAGAAGCCAGATAGATATCGTCCAGAGGTTCATCGTTGAGGGCGCGGTTAATGATCAGCGTCAGTACGCCCAGGCAATCGTCGCGGTGGATGCGGTTGGTCCAGACCGGTGGCTCAGGATCGCAATAACCACCATGGCGGGCCTGCTCAATCATGCGGGTACGGCCCGGGCCATAAATTCCGGTAAAGCGCACAACGGTGCCGGGGAAGTTGGATTCCAGCAGGGTCTGCTCGGCAACCAGCATTTCTTTACCGGCAAAACTGGTGGGTGAGGTTTCAGACAGTTCGTCCACCCATTCACCGTCCATCTGGTGGTAAACCGACGAGCTGGAGACGAAAATCACGCGCTTGGGCGACTGGCCTTTCAGCAGTTTGAGAATGTTTTTCAGGCCTTTCACATAGTAGTCGTGGTAACCCTCTTTGGAAAATACCGGCGAAGCGATGCTGTACACCACAATATCCAGATCCCCGGGTAACGACGGCAGGGTGTCGCGGTCCGCGACGTCACCGATCAACAGCTGAACGCCCCCGGCAAGGGGTTTATCAGACCTGCGCATGCCCCAGACGTCATGTCCGGCGTTGACCAGCTGTTCTGCCAGATTCCCGCCTATGTCTCCGGTGCCTACGATCAGGATGCGAGCCATTCAAACCTCCACAGTTTTTGTGAAACAAACACTTTTATGCACTGCGCTGATTTCTATAAGATAGTCAGAATAAATCAAATCAGCGATTGTCATTCAAGGCAACAATCATGACCTTAACCGAGCTCAAGTATATCGTCACCGTCGCCAAAGAGCGTCATTTCGGCAGAGCCGCTGAAAAATGCCATGTCAGCCAGCCGACGCTCAGTGTCGCCATTAAAAAGCTCGAGAAAGAACTTGGTGTCACCATCTTTGAGCGTAGTAAAAGTGCCATAAATATCACCCCTTTAGGTGAGGCAATTGTTAAACAGGCTCAGAAAGTACTGGAAGAATCGCGCGCAATCCGCGAACTGGCCAGTGCCGGTAAAGACCAGCTGTCGTCACCACTCAAGCTTGGTGCCATTTTTACCATAGGGCCGTATCTGTTTCCTCATCTTGTGCCGCAGATTTATAAGCAGGCGCCGGGGATGCCACTGTATCTTGAAGAAAACTACACCGGTGTACTGCGCCGCCAGCTGCGCGAAGGTGAGCTTGACGCCATTATTGTTGCGCTGCCCTTTACCGAGCCGGATGTCGTGACCCGGCCTCTCTACGATGAAAAATTCGTGGCGGTTTTCCCCAAAGGCCACGAATGGAGCAACCAGACAGAAATCGCACCGGATCAGCTGGTCGACAGCGACCTGCTGATGCTCGGCGAAGGGCATTGCTTCCGTGACCAGGTGTTTGAATTCTGCCCGGCGCTGAACAATAAGCAGCACAGCCGTCTGGGCAGTGTGCTCGAAGGCAGCTCACTGGAGACCCTCAAACACATGGTGGCCACCGGGCTCGGCATCACCGTGTTGCCGGAAACCGCTGTAGCCAATGTCGATAAAGACCTGCTGGAAACCCGTCCCTTTACTGAACCGGCGCCATACCGAACAGTGGCCCTGGCGTGGCGAGCCAGTTTTCCACGGATTCAGGCCATTGATCTGATCCTGGATACCACGCGTCAGTGCACGGTAAAACACTGACGTTATGACGGCCGGGGTGATGCAGGGAAAGCTGAGCAAACTCACTGAGCTGAAAGGCATAGGTCCGGCTCTGGAGGCCCAGTTGGGCAAGCTGGGTATCCACACCCTGACAGATCTGTGTTTTCACCTGCCGTTCCGTTATGAAGACCGCAGCCGCGTTATTGCCATCGGTGCTTTGCGGCCGATGGCCCCGGCTGTGATTGAGGGGCAGGTCACCGGCACCAAAGTGGTGTTCGGCCGCCGCCGCAGCATGGTGGTTACCCTCCGTGATGACAGCGGCCAGATCAGCCTGCGCTTCTATCACTTCAGCAATGCCCAGAAAAATCAGTTCAGTAACGGCACCCGTGTGCGCTGCTATGGTGAGCCCCGACGTGGGGTGACCGGACTGGAGATGTATCATCCCGAGTACCAGCTGCCGGACCTTGGACAGGACCTTCCTACCGAAGAGGCGCTGACGCCTGTGTATCCGGCTACAGAAGGCGTCACCCAGCAGCGCCTGCGCCTGCTCACCACTCAGCTGCTGGATCTGCTGCGTGACGATAAAGTGGATCTGCCGGATCTGCTGCCCGACGTCTGGTGTCGCGAATGGCGTCTGCCCGGGCTGCGTGAGTCGCTGCTGTTTCTGCATCAGCCGCCGCCGGATACCGACCTCTTTGCGCTGAGTGAAGGCCATCATCCGGCGCAGACACGCCTGATTCTGGAAGAATTGCTGGCTCATCAGCTGTCACTGTTCAAATTACGTTCACAGGTGAAGGCCGATGAGGCACCGGCTGTGGTCAGTGATCATCGTCTGCGGCAGCAGCTGCTTGCGGCTCTGCCATTCACGCCGACGACTGCGCAACAACGGGTTACCGCCGAAATCACGGAGGATATCCGCCAGCCACACCCTATGCTGAGACTGGTGCAGGGTGATGTCGGCTCAGGTAAAACCCTGGTCGCGGCACTGGCCGCCTGTGATCTGCTTCAGGCCGGGTATCAGGTGGCCCTGATGGCACCGACCGAGATCCTGGCCGAGCAGCACCTGCGCAATCTGGATCAGTGGTTTGAGCCACTGGGTATCCGCACCGGCTGGATCAGTGGCAAGCTCAAAGGCAAAGCCCGGGCACAGACGCTGTCGGAAGTGGCTGCCGGGCAGACGCAGCTGATCATCGGCACCCACGCGCTGTTTCAGGATGAAGTACAGTTTGCCCACCTCGGGCTGGTGATCATCGATGAGCAGCACCGCTTTGGCGTACATCAGCGGCTGGCGCTGAAAGAAAAAGGCAATGGCGTACTGACCCCGCATCAGCTGATCATGACCGCCACGCCGATTCCGCGGACACTGGCCATGAGTGCCTATGCCGATCTGGATACCTCGGTGATTGATGAGCTGCCGCCGGGCCGTTCTCCGATTACGACGGTTGCTGTCAGCGACCAGCGCCGCGATGACGTGATTGAACGGGTGCGCAGCGCCTGCCGCGATTCTGCGGCCCAGGCCTACTGGGTCTGTACCCTGATCGAAGAAAGTGAAGCCCTGCAGTGCCAGGCCGCCGAAAACACCGCTGCTGATCTGAAAGAGGCCTTGCCTGAATTGCGAGTCGGTCTTGTGCACGGACGCATGAAAGCCGCGGAAAAAGCGGCTGTCATGGCTGACTTCAAAGCCCACAATCTCGATCTTCTGGTCGCCACCACGGTGATCGAGGTCGGGGTGGATGTGCCCAACGCCAGCCTGATGGTGATTGAAAACCCGGAACGTCTCGGTCTTGCTCAGCTGCATCAGCTGCGTGGCCGGGTCGGGCGGGGCTCGGCCAAAAGCCATTGTGTGCTGCTGTACAAAGCACCGCTTTCTCTGACTGCAAAACAGCGTCTGCAGGTCATGCGTGACAGTCAGGACGGCTTTTACATCGCTGAACAGGATCTGCAGATCCGTGGCCCGGGCGAGCTGCTCGGTACCCGTCAGACCGGTCTCCAGACTCTGCGTGTTGCTGATCTGCAGCGTGATGCCGGACTCTTACCCCAGGTACAGACCATGGCCGCGCAGCTGTGGCAACAGCATCCACACATCATTGATCCTCTGATAAACCGCTGGCTCGGCGACGCCGAGCGCTTTGCACAGGTCTGACAGTCTCCTTCGGGGGCAGCCCGGAGGATATCGTCTATAGTTAAACAGAGGGGAAATCATCCCGATTCAGTCATCTGGCATACCCCGCGGACAGCCCGTCTTTCCGGGTTGCAGCCGGAAATGCCAAGGCCGGGCGTGTTCAGCAATACGTGCGGTGATCAGGAGTCTTCTGCATGCGCACCACACCCGTCACAGATTACGCAGTAACCCAGATTAATGTGGTACTGCTCAATGACGAAGAAGGCCTGGTTCAGGCCATTCTGCCCGCAGACCGGATACTGGACCTGAGCCGTCTGGCACGGTTATCCGGACGTCAGCTGGAGCCGGTTATCGGCCCGGAACTGGATAAGCTGCACAAGCGGCTTGGTCTGAAGACATCGCCTCTGGCCAGTATTGAGCAGGCGGTCACCTACGTCGACAGCAGTCTGCAGCCGGCAGATGATTACGAGGTCATGCAGTCTGGTTTACGTTGGGAAGGTAAACTGACCGACAAGAACTTTGGTGCGGTAATGCGCAAAGCGACGGCCGGAAACTTTTCAGCCATGCGCTATGCACCTTCCACGTGTGCCGATAACGATCTGACCCACATTAATTCCGCCATTGCCCGGTTTACCCCGCTGCGTATTTCTCAGCGCCTGGAAGAGACACTGGATCTGCCACCTTTGCCGGAAGTGGCACGCCGTATTATCGCCCTGCGCATGATACCGGACGCCGATGGTACGGAGCTGGCGGATATTCTGGAGCTGGATCCGGGCATGTCGGCTCAGATCCTGAGCTGGGCCCGCTCTCCCTACTACAGCTCCCGCGGGGATGTGAAAACCGTGGAAGATGCGGTCAACCGCGTACTGGGTTTTGATCTGGTAATGAACCTGTCACTGGGGCTGGCTCTGGGCCGCTCACTGAGCGTGCCGAAAGAAGGGCCTTACGGCTATGCGCCTTTCTGGCAGCAGGCGATTCTCGGTGCGACACTGGCCCATGATCTGGTGCGTAAAATGCCGTTTGGGCGCCGTCCGTCACAGGGGATGGCTTATCTGGCCGGATTGCTGCACAACTTTGGCTTTCTCATTCTTGGCCAGATCTTTCCACCTCAGTTTACCCTGATTAACCGTCACATCGAGGCCAATCCGCACATCAACCGGGTCTACATCGAACATCACCTGCTGGGAATTACCCGGGAGCAGTGCTCAGCCTGCCTGATGAAACAGTGGGATATGCCGAAAGAGCTTATCAACGCCATCCGTTATCAGCACGATATGTGTTTCAAAGGAGAGCATGCGGATTATTCACGCCTGCTGTATGTGACAACGCGTCTGCTGCGTTCCCGTGGAATTGGTGACGGGCCGGATGAAGAGATTCCGGAAGAAATGTACAAGGCGCTGCAGCTGGACCCGTTCGACGCCGCGGATGTGGTTGATGCGCTGATGGAGCGTAAAGACGAATTCAACGATCTGATCGGTATGCTGCAGCCCTGATTTCTTCAGGGCGTCATGACTTGGCCGGTTCCGGTTCTGGTGGCAGGGCATCGGAACGGTAAACGGCCAGATCCAGTTCTTTCTCGGAATGCGCCACCACAGTCGCCACCATGGCGTCGCCAGTGACGTTGACGGCGGTACGTATCATATCCAGCAGGCGGTCGACGCCGATAATTAATGCGATCCCTTCCACTGGCAGGCCAACCTGCCCCAGCACCATCGACAGGGTAATCAGACCAACACCCGGCACACCTGCGGTGCCGATGGAGGCCAGTGTTGCGGTGGCAATCACCATCAGATAATCCTGCCAGCCCAGATCAATGGCAAAGGCCTGAGCAATGAAGACCGTGGCCACTCCCTGCATGATGGCGGTGCCGTCCATATTGATGGTGGCACCCAGCGGCAGGGCAAACGAAGCCACGCGGTTGTTCACGCCGAGGTGATGTTCGACATTGCGCATGGTCACCGGCAGGGTGGCGCTGCTGGAGGCGGAGCTGAAGGCGAAGATCTGCACCGGCCACATCTTTTTCAGGAAGACCACGGGTGACAACCCGGTAAGCAGCCGCAGGAACAGGCTGTACACCACCAGGCCGTGAATCAGCAGTACGGTTACGACGGTGAACATATAGCTGATCAGCTCTTCAATCGGGCCCAGACCTTTGGCCGCAAACAAGGAGAACAGCAGGCTGAACACGCCATAAGGAGCCAGATTCATCAGCATGGTCACCAGTTGCATCAGCACGGCGTTCCAGTCGTTGAAGGTCTTGGCAATGTGTTCACCATGGATACCGGCACGCGCAATGGCCATGCCGATAAGAATGGCAAAAACGATCACCTGCAGCATATTGCCTTCGGCCATGGCGGCGACCGGGTTGGTGGGGAATATATTGGCGATCACATCCAGGAAGGGGATGCTCTGCGGCGGGGTAAAGGTGGCGTCTGAGGTCATGGCCGCACCTTTGCCCGGATCAATCAGATTGGCAAAAAACAGGGCCAGAGAAATCGCCACCGAGGTGGTGATCAGGTACAGGCCGATGGTTTTGATGCTCATCCGGCCCAGCGTGCTCTGGTCGGTGAGATTACAGACACCGCAGACCAGAGAAACGAACACCAGAGGCACGACCATCAGCTTCAGACTGGCGACAAAGATCTTACCAATCAGGGCGAACAGGCCATTGGCGAGCAGGTCGTTGAGCACAAAACGGACGTATTCGTGCACGCCCTCTGCGGTAATCACATCATGGCCGAGTTTACCGAGCAGGATGGCCGCCACCATGGCGATGAGAATGCGTCGGGTCAGATTCATAGGTGTAAACCCCGGTACCTTCAGAAGCGCAGAGTATGCATTGCAGGAAATGATAACAGCTGAGACCCGTGTGTTGGGACATTCTGCTGGTTTTGACTCTCCATAAAAAAAGCCCTGACAAAGCAGGGCTCTTAACAGAAAGGACGTCCGTCTTACTGAACTGATTCTTTCAGCGCTTTGCCTGGCTTGAAGGCAGGCACTTTGGCTGCAGCAATGGTGATTGGCTCACCGGTCTGAGGGTTTTTACCCTGACGTTCGGCACGGTCACGTACTTCGAAGGTACCGAAGCCGATCAGGGAAACAGAATCACCTTCGCTCAGAGCTTTGGCAATCTGGTCGGTGAATGCAGTGATAACTTCTGCTGCTTTTTCTTTGCTCAGATCAGCTTGTTCTGCAATGGCCGCAGCCAGTTCAGGTTTGCGCATGTTTCTATCCTTTCATCTATTGTTAGTATGTTTACAGAGAATCAACCGAGGATGGCCGGCAATTCTTTGTTGAGTGCTACTTTATTCACTACTTTTGCTCCGGTCAAAGCATAACCGAGCAATTCATTGGCTTTGTTGCGGAATTCAGCCTGGATATCCAGGCCTTCACCATCAACAGTCCATTCGCCTTCTGCTCCGACCGCCGGAGGTGCAACCACCACAGGGGTTACCGGGGTTTTTACGGTCACAGGCATGACACCATAGCTGACCATTTCCGGGTTGCCAGTCAGGGTTTTGGCCAGGGCGCGGGCAGACGCCATCAGCGGCAGAACGTACAGCAGTACATGGCCTTCCACTTCAGCACAGTCACCCAGGGCGTACACATCCGCAGCACTGGTTTCCAGCAGACGGTTGGTAACGATACCGCGGTTAACGGCGAGACCGGCGGCGGCTGCCATTTCCACGCGCGGGCGCAGACCGATGGCAGAGACGACGACGTCAGTTTCAACCACAGTGCCATCACTCAGGGTTGCGACAGCAGAATCACCCTGACGTTCCAGTTTGCTGACATAAGGGCCCAGGTGGAATTTCACCCCGAGGCTTTCCAGACCGACCTGAACGGCAGCGGCAGCTTCTGGTGGCAGCAGGGTCGGGAAGATGCGTTCACACGGGGCGACGACGGTCACGTCATAGCCACCGTTGCTCATGTCGTTGGCAAATTCACAGCCGATCAGACCGGCACCCATGATGAGGGCGCGTTTGTGGCCTTCTGCGGCGATACGGAAATGGCCGTAATCGGTCAGGTCGTTCACGGAGTGGACGATGTCCTGTGCGTCGCCTTCTACCGGCACGCGGATGGCTTCTGCACCCCAGGCGAGAACCAGTTTGGAGTAGCTCAGAGTCTCAGGGCCCAGATCAATTTCGTGGGCATCCGGGCGCAGTGCAGTCACATGGGTGTGCGTGCGGATGGTCAGGTTCAGCTGGGCCGCCATATCAGCAGCGGAAGACATCGCCAGTTCGTCGGCAGTCTTGTTCTTACCGAAACCGGTCGACAGCATAGGCTTGGAGTAATTACGTCCATCGTCTGCCGTGATCATGGTGATCGGGGTTTCTTTGTCCAGCTTGCGCAGTTCTTTAGCGAGGTTGTAGCCGGCGAGACCGGTACCAATGATGATAATCGGGTCGTTTGATTGAGTCATAGCAGCAGTATTCCGCAGAAATCCGGAGGAAATGAATCGGAAAGTATATACAGGGAGGTTGCCACCGGGAACCGGTGGCAGGAGGATCAGATTTCGACCATCTCAAAATCTTCTTTACCGACTCCGCAATCCGGACAGATGAAGTCTTCAGGTACGTCATCCCATGCAGTACCGGGTGCAACACCTTCTTCAGGAGCCCCTTCGGCTTCATCGTAAATCCAGCCGCAGACTACGCATTGCCATTTTCTCATTACAAGCAACCTTATATCTCTAAATTCTCAGAAGCCGGTACACTACTCATCCGGGCTGTGAAAATCAATGCTGATGGGCACTAATGGCGGACACAGCTTGCCTGTCTGCCTGAATTAGCGCATTCTCCCGGCCATGAAGCTGCCCCATTCCATTGCTCCTCTGATTCATCCTCATACGCCTGCCTGGTCCGGCCGCTCCGGAGTCCCGGCGTTTCATGTCAGCCGCTTCTGGCGCGACTGGTTGTTTGATCAGGGGTCACTGACGGCGCGTCTGGTTGCCCTGGATGCAGGTCGGTTCAGTGTGCGGCTGTTGCGCGAGGCCGTTGGCCCGGCAACGGCTCCTGAGCGTTCTGAGCTGGGGATTGGCCCGCACGAGCCGGTATGGTTCCGCGAGGTTATTCTTCTGCTGGACGCTGAACCTGTTGTCTATGCGCGCACGGCAGTACCTGTCAGCACTCTCAACAGCCGTGCCCGTCCCCTGCGCAGTCTGGGTAACCGTTCTCTGGGCGCTTACCTGTTTACCCGCCCGGATCTGCAGCGCTCGCCGGTCCGCGCTGCGCGCTGTGCGGATAATGATCTGAATCTGAGCTGGAGCCGGCGTTCGGTCTTCCGTATTTATGGCAGACCACTGATGGTGTCCGAAGCCTTCAGTAACCGTCTGCCAGAGCTGGCCGGAGGCGCCTGATGTCATCTGTGAATTCTCAGCTGCAGAGCTGGATTGCCCTGACCCGTCTGGATAAGCCGGTTGGCTACTATCTCTTGCTGTGGCCGACATACTGGGCGCTGTGGCTGGCGGCGGATGGCTTTCCGGGCTGGAAGAACCTGATTATTTTCACTCTGGGTGTGGTACTGATGCGCTCCGCCGGGTGTGTGATCAATGACTTCGCCGACCGTAAGGTCGATGGCCATGTGAAACGCACGGCCCAGAGGCCTCTTGCCAGTGGTGCCATTACCCCGAAAGCGGCCCTGACAGGGTTTGCCCTGATGTGCCTGCTGGCGTTTGTGCTGGTGCTCTTCACCAATCAGCTTACGGTTCTGCTCTCGGTCGGTGGTTTACTGCTGGCGGCGGTATACCCTTTCATGAAGCGTTATACCCACATGCCGCAGCTGTTTCTGGGTGCCGCCTTCTCCTGGAGCATTCCCATGGCATTTGCCGCTGAAGCCGGAGAACTGCCGCCAGCGCTCTGGCTGCTGTATGCCGCGAATCTGTGCTGGACCGTGGCCTACGATACCTTTTATGCCATGGTAGACCGCGATGACGATCTGCGTATCGGGGTGAAATCGACCGCCATCCTGTTCGGTAAGGCTGATCTGCTGATCATCAGCCTGCTGCACATCATGGCGTTTGTGTTCCTGCTGTTGGCAGCGGACAGCTTTGCCCTCGGAAACCTGTATATCCTGTCTCTGGTTGTGGCGGCGCTGTTTTCCGGCTGGCTGGTTCATATGGCCCGCGGACGTGGGCGGGAGGCCTGTTTCCGGGCGTTTCTGCTCAGTCACTGGGTCGGTCTGATCGTCCTGGCAGGCATGATCGCCGGATAACCCCGCTCATTTTTCTGCGGTAATATTTCTGTAACAATCTCAGGTTGTAATACGCTTGAAATAATGCCCGCAAGATGGACAGAGAATGACAATGGCAGGAAAAAAGGTTCTGATTGTCGATGATGAAGCGCCGATCCGTGAAATGATCGCGGTGGCTCTGGAGATGGCCGGTTACCAGTGTCTGGAAGCCGCAAACGCTCAGGATGCGCACACCATGGTGATCGATCAGCGCCCGGACATGCTGCTCCTCGACTGGATGCTGCCCGGCACCAGCGGTGTGGAGTTTGCCCGGCGCCTCAAGCGTGATGAAAACACGGCCGAACTGCCGATCATCATGCTGACCGCCAAAGGTGAAGAAGAAAACAAGGTTCAGGGTCTGGAAAGCGGGGCGGATGATTACATCACCAAGCCGTTCTCACCGCGTGAGCTGGTGGCCCGCCTGAAAGCAGTTCTGCGCCGCGCTACGCCTCCGGGTGTGGAAGAAACCATCGAAGTGAACGGCCTGGTGCTCGATCCTGTGTGCCACCGCGTGATGTCTGACGGCAGCCCGATTGATGTGGGTCCGACCGAATACCGCCTGCTGCAGTTCTTCATGACCCACCAGGAACGTGCCTATTCGCGCGCTCAGCTGCTGGATCAGGTCTGGGGTGGCAACGTCTACGTTGAAGAGCGTACCGTTGATGTGCACATCCGCCGTCTGCGCAAAGCGCTGGGTACTGCACACGAAAGTCTGATTCAGACAGTGCGTGGCACAGGATACCGGTTCTCAACCAAAGCCTCCTGAACCATGATCCGTCCCGACCGTCATCGGGAACGTCTGGTGACCCTGCTGCTGATAGTGGCGGGTGTCAGCGGCGTCTGGTGGCTGCCGCAGTTTCCTTTCCTGCCGCTGGCTGTGGTTACTTCCGGCATCAGCGCCCGCACCATGATCCAGACCTACCGTCTGCGTCACTGGATGGTGCATCAGGATCCGACCCAGCCTCTGCCCGGCTCCGGGCTCTGGGGCGATATCTATTACCAGATCCAGCGGCTGTCACAACGCAGCCAGAGAAGTCAGCGCCGTCTGCAGGTGATGCTGGACCGTATTCAGGATTCCACAGCGGCTCTGCAGGACGGCGTCATTATGGTCGACCGCCACGGCAACATCGAATGGTGGAACCGGGCCGCCGGACAGTATCTTGGCCTGCGGGCGCCGGCCGACGTTAACCATCCGCTGACCAACCTGATCCGTGCGCCCGAGTTCATTACTTACTTTGAGCGTTGCGAATACGACGAACCTCTGGTGATGCAGGCGCAGGCCCGCAACGACCTGTATCTGCAGTTCAGCATCACCCTGTTCGGCCGTAACGATCGCCTGATCGTCGTGCATGATGTGACCCGGCTGCGCCTGCTGGAGCAGATGCGCAAAGACTTCGTTGCCAACGTCAGCCACGAACTGCGCACACCGCTGACGGTGATTAACGGCTATCTGGAAACCTTTGGTGAGCTCAGTGATGACCTGCCGGTGGCAGGACAGAAGATGCTGGCACGGATGCAGGAGCAGGGGCAGAGGATGGAGGCCATTATCCGTGATCTGCTGGTGTTGTCGCGGCTGGAAACCGGCTCGTCACAGGGGCGCGATGACATCAATGTTCCGGCAATGCTCAGGCTGATCCTTGAAGAAGCCCGGGCCCTGTCAGGCGGCCGTCATGATCTGCAGCTTGAGGTTGATGTGCAGAATCATCTGCCGGGTTACGAACATGAGCTGCGCAGTGCCTTCACTAATCTGGTGGTGAATGCGGTGAAATACACGCAGGAGGGCGGGCGTATTAAGGCCCGTTGGTACAGGGACGGCGATGCTCTCTGCCTCAGCGTCACAGACAATGGCATCGGCATCGACGAGCGTCATATTCCGCGGCTGACGGAACGCTTTTACCGCGCCGACCCGAGCCGCAGTAAAGACACCGGCGGCACCGGCCTGGGGCTTGCCATTGTTAAGCACGTGCTGCTGCGTCACGACGCTGAACTGCAGGTGGAAAGCCGCATTGGCCAGGGCAGTACTTTTACCGCGCGTTTTTCCCGGGGTTGAGGATTCAACCCGGGAGCGGTTTTCTCAACGGTGTCCGGAGGGTGGAACTGCCGGCCCCTGCAGCGGTAAGCGCTCAATGCGCATCAGGGTCGCACCGATCACTGCGGCAGGCATCACAAACCAGTTCACCAGCGGAATGGTCAGCAACACCGAAACCAGCAGACCGAAGCCCATCACCGTCAGCAGGTCGCCACTCATGGTCTCACGTACCTCGCGGAAGGGCCGGGCGTGGTTATCAAACGAATAATCGGCGTACTGCACGGCCATCATCCAGCCACCGAACAGCACCCAGACAGCCGGTGCCAGCAGATTCAGCAGCGGGATAAAGCCGAGAATGAAAATGCCCAGATAGCGTGGCAGGTAGTACATCATCTTGGTGATTTCGCGCCCCAGTGTACGCCAGGTCATGCTCCACAGGGATTCATCCGGAATAACGCCACCGAGCTGTTTTTCTACTTTTTCTGCCAGTAATCCATTCAGAGGGGCAGCGATGATCATGAGTACCGTACTGAAAAAATAGGCGGTAGCCACAACAAAGGTAATCACCGCCAGCGGCATGAGTATCCAGTAGAGAAAGCTCAGCCAGGCTGGCAGCAGGTCTCTGAGTATGCCGATCCATTCATCGACCTGCATTATGCCCCAGACACTGAATGTACCCATGACAATGAAATTCAGCAGCAGAGGCAGAGCGACATAGGGTCTCAGCCCAGGTTTGTTCAGGCTCTGAAAGCCCCGGACAACATACTGCATACCTGTCATCAGATTACCGCGCATGGATTCTCCCGTGCATCGCGAAAAAGGGTTTTATACAATCCCAGCCTTTTGCTGAGCAGAGCCGATTATGACCCCTGAGCGTTACGAACGCATCCGTCAGACACTGGATTGCCGTCAGCCGGATCTTACCGTGATCACGGATGAAGTCTATAAACCGCACAACCTGTCGGCCATTGCCCGCACCTGTGATGCCGTCGGCATTCCGGAAATACACTGCGTCTGGCCGCGTGACCGTTACCGCCTTAAAACAGCTTCGACGGCGGGATCGGCCGAATGGTTGGAAGTGAAAACCCACCCGGATATTGTCACTGGTATTCAGCACCTGAAAGATCAGGGGATGAACGTTGTGGCTGCCCACCTCACAGATCGCGCTATTGACTACCGCGACTACGACTTCACTCAGCCAACTGCGTTGCTGATGGGGACAGAAAAAGAAGGGGTCAGCGATGAGGCTTCGGAGATGGCGGATGAACACCTGATTATCCCCATGCGCGGTATGGTGCATTCGTTCAACGTCTCTGTGGCCGCGGCCATTATTCTCAATGAAGCGCATTTTCAACGTGAGAAAGCAGGCATGTATGAAGAATCCGGCCTGCCGGAAGAGTGGTATAACCGCCTGCTGTTTGAATGGTGTCAGCCAACGATTGCGCGCTTGTGTCGTGACAGCGGTCTGCCATATCCCGCTCTCCGGGATGATGGCGAACTGTGCGATCCACAAGGATTTTCGGAGCTTTATAACCGTATGAAAAGTGGTGAATAAAAACCCTGTTCAGAGTGGGTGGCAAATCTCTGGCTTTTTTGTGCGATATATCTCACAACGGGGTGAGCGATATCAGCAAAACATGACAGCCGCGGCTGAAAATAGAAGATATGTTTTTGTAACTATCTGTAATTAAAGAATATTTTTGTTGTAATGCAAATTCTTGTCATATTGCGTCAGATATTTCTGAAGCAGATTTATCAGGATTTGATATCTTGTTTATAAGGGATTGCCAAGGATGAACCGGCCAGGAGGCCGACATGGAAGAGCGAAGGATTCGCAGTCATGGATGATCTCAACTGCAGGATGCTACAGGGAGTTTCTCCTACCAGGATGGTATAGGGTGCTGTGGTGGTCTGAACAGGATGTTCAGACCATCCACTTTTTTACCGTCCCGGCTTTTTTATTCCCCAGAAACCACACCTTAAAATCACACCTTTCCCAATATTTACGTGACTTTAACGTCACTGAACAAATGATAACCAATTCTTTACAGTAGACACCGTCTGTCACTGCTATTGTTCTGATGACAAGGTTTTTTCCGGAGAGGGAACAATGTCTCAGGCGCCTGCTCAGCACCGTCTTGGTCAGATATTAATCAATAAAAAGCTCATCACGCAGGAAGATCTCCAGCGTGCATTGGCGTTTCAGGAGCTGCATGACTGCAAGCTGGGTGAGGCTCTGGTGGCTATGGGTGCCATCAGCCATTCGGGCCTGCGCCGTGCACTGAATCAGCAACGTTGGTTACGTAATTGCGCTACCTGTATCGCATTACTGACGCCCGTATCCTTCTCCTATGCTTATGAGCCGGTACAGTATACGTCCACGCTGAGTGGTGACGATTTTCCTGAGTATGGACGTCTGCCGCCTTCCAACCCTTATGCAAAGAACGACAGCTATGTTGGCGACATGCTGTCGGCTGCCTGGACACTGTACCGGGGTCAGCCGGAAGAAGGAGAGTGGCGCTACAGTGTAGGCCGTACCGATGATAAGAAAGGCTATGAACTGAGCGTCAGTCTGCATTTCTGAAGCACGGTAATGACCCAGAAACGACAAAGGCCCGGGGAGCGATCCCCGGGCCTTTGTGCTGAATAATGGTGCCGGCACCAAGCGTCGAATAGTTCTATGTATGTGCCGTATTCACTGGAATAGTTATTCAATACCTTTAATTTATGCCCCCATTTGTGCCCCCAATTTTAAAAGTGACCCCTTTCAGGAGGTGAGAAATGGATATGAAAGTTAACGGTGTTTCTGAGTTTGATAGTCAGTTTCTGGATATGCGCGATGACTTGAACCGGCTGTTCGGCCAGTCGAAGGCAGCAATACTTGCTTTAACCTGCAATTGTAACTTTGAGTCCATGAACGGTGAGTCGATATCAAATATGCTCTGGCTGATAAGTGACCGAATGGATGACCTGGAGACCAGAGTGGGCATGATGGTGGATCTGGTTCAGATGAAAAATCTCAAAAGGAGTGATTCCGATGCCTGACGACAAAAAGCCTGATTCGGAGCAACAGGAACCTGAAGAGCGGTTTGTCTTCAACCTCTTCATTGAAGGGGAAGACCCTGAGTATATCGAGCTGGACGACTTTGAAGACGTTCCGGGCGACCAGGATTGATCAACCGATCATAAATGGAATGGCGCAATAGGGTTTCGGGAGGATGCCGCAGCAGTTCAGTGGTGAAACAGGCCCTGAGTTTGGGCCTGTTGGTTGTATTAATCGCTCAGTCTTTGACCTCAAAAGTAAGCATGTACATGCCATCGCTGCGCTTTTCCAGCCTGTAGCTCACGTCTACAGACTGCGCATTATTCAAAGTGATGCTGGCTTCGCATGTATTCAGTTCTGGTGATGAAGTAATGGTTTTGGTTCCATAAACCTCAACTACGCCAAGGCTCATCATGCGGGCAAACTGGGAGTTATTGAATGCTTCTGACAGTGTTGATTTGGCATCAGAAGATTCGCATGAAGGAAGATTGTTCGAGCCCTCCATGAGCGCTCCGAGCACTACTAATCCACCGCCAAAAAGAAAAACAAATGCCGCAAACTTTTTCAGTTTGGATGGTTTCTTCTTTTGAATACTATCGTTCATACACTATTCCATAAGTCCATTTGTCGGGACAATCTATCAATTGTTGGCAATCAAAACCAGATCCAAGTTCGGGAACGATATTTGAATCCAGAGGAGTATTTGCAAACAGACCGGCGGTTACGCTGATGGCTGTGCAAAATAAAAACGGCGCCCGAAGACGCCGCTCTCTGCCATCGATCCCTGATGACAAATCAGGGGATAACAGGCGGTAGGTAGGAATCCAGAGGCGCTGGGGCCAGCCGATGCCCGAAACCTCCCGGCCTTCTCCCGGATGAGCCGTCACCCGGGTACCGCTCAGTCACTGTACTACAGAAGCGCGGCAGATCAACATCAGGCCCGATTTTTGTTCAGAGGCTTTGCCTCCGTGACAGCTTGTCCTGTAGGTAGCCATCCCAATCGGCGCTGTCGATGGCGGTCAGGGTTGAGAGGACGATAGGTATTTGCAGGCTCACGAAATGGCCGTGAGCGTCGATAGGGGAGTCCAGGGGAATTGTTATTGACTCAATCACAAGTGGTGCGTAACGCCGTCCTTTGTAAGTCAGGGCAATTATGTGTGGCGAAATGGACGGCATCAGGGCGTCCACCAACGATGCGCCCTTATAGTAACGGGATATCACGCCACCAGCAGCCAGGTGCTGCGGCAGGGCCCATTGCATCAGTTGATCCAAGGGCTTTTCCACTTCCTCAACCGGATCACTCCATGCGCTGAGAACCAAGGTTGCATTGATTTTGGCCGGTTGCATGGAGTCAAAGACCTGAGTGCTGTTGAGTTTTGTCACACTGGAGCGGCCCGTAAATTTGCTGGCCAGATTCTTAACCTCGTTCCCGATACTGGTTCCTGACAGCCCCAGAGCGTCAATCATCTGCTGCGGATAGCCGGCTTGAAGCAGTGCCTGTGTTGTGGGAAGGCTACCGCTATTGTCCCCCTCGAATGGTGACGTCCAGCCCATTACAACCTCCATATTGGCCTCTGAAATGGCCGCATGGACGGATATATAGTGGTTAGGGTCGGGGAACCAACCGCCGTCATGTTTTATGACCTGCGTGAGGTAGCCAACCAAATGAGGGGACAGACCGGTCCAGTCAGACTTGTAGATCTCAACTTTTGGAACGGTCATTAGTTAGCCCCCGGGTTGGTGCTTGGGACAGAGCGGATTTTTGATCGCAGGTAATTTTTCGCCGACATCACATCAACAGGGTATGGCGTTAGCAGATGACTGCAATGTGGGCCGTTCAGTGAGACGACCTGACGAGCAATACTGATTGCCTGGTCAAACTCTGGTTGTTCCAGCCTCCAGCGGCTCAGAGTGGCTGCTGAGACGTGGAAATAATCAGCTAGCTCCTGATCTGTGTAGCCCATGAGGACAGTCATTTTATACGCCTCATCTGCGTTTTCGGGCTGATACTCTGTAGCTGTGATTTGGTCAGTTTTCATCTGATGCGTCCCCCTGTTTATGGACTTAAGGAATTGTCTGCTCGTGCGCACCCACGTGTACGCTGTTTTTTCTGTTGGATCACAGCCTCAGGAATCGTGGTTGCTGAGTTGGGACTGAAAATTGGTTGGATAACCCCTACCTGTTTATGGGCTGTAAAAAATGGTCTTTCAAGCGCACCCACGTGAACCCAAATTTGAATATGAGTTCACAGCTGTAATGCCTGTATCTTGTGGGGCTTGGTCGAAAAGGGCTGTTTCCAGATCCGCGTTTATGGACTCCGGAAATATTCGCACCCACACGTACCCGCGATTACGCGAACTTCCCACTCTCATAATCCAACAGCCATTCATCAGTCGTTTGGGTCGCTGGGGGGCGATTACCAGAACCACCTTTCTCAGCATTTGAAATGGCCTGTTCATGGGTGCTGTTTACCTGTGTTTCTGTATAACTGTGTTCTGTGGGTAAATGGCCTGTAGGTTGAATCGCCTGTAAGCCGCACTGCTGCTGGTCTGGTTGGGAATCACTGTACCCAGTGGTTGTGCCCGCCTTGTACCCGCCTTGTACCTGCGTTGGCCCCGGCTTGTACCCGCAATAACGGTTCACAGCGTCATTGATCTCAGTCGCTGACATGGAGATTGGGGTCAAAGTCTCGTTCAGGATTTTTCGCTTAATCGTTGACGTGGTGTGGATGTCAGCAGTGAAGAATTGCTCCCGCAACAATGCCATTTTTTTGTGATAACGAGATGGACGTTGAGGGTGTGCCAGTCCCGTCCGCTCCCAGAACAGCCAAAAAGCTGGTGGCTGTTTTCCAGGTGTCAGCGTGATCGAAAAATGATTTTTAGGCAGCGGGTCACCGGCCTGGCCCGCTGCGGTTGTCCGCTGCCGGGTCGTGACCGCGTTAAAAAATGCGGCGGGAAACGTTTCACCTGCCCCCTGCCAGTGGTTGGTCAGATCTGAAAAAATGAGCTGGACGCCATGAAAGCGCCGGGTGCTGATGGCGTATTGCTCGTACCGCAGAACAGCGATGCCGGCGGCAGCCCCGATGACCGCTATGATCCCGGCGGCGTTATCAGCCAGCCAGGCATCCGGAACCACGCGGCCACTGGCAGGAACAACCACCAGCCTGCCACGGGTTACAGCGATGCGATCACCGCGGTTAATCAGCGTCAGCAAGCGCTGGAGTGTCCATACAGTGTCAGGCATTTCCGGGCTGTTCGGCCTGGAATTTTTCGAGGTTTCTGAGCGCATGTTCTGCCCGCCTTGTCTCCCGCTGCGCCTGAACAAGAGATGTTTCCAACAGCTCCCGGTGACGCTCGGTGCGGGTCTGCGTGTCGTCGATGGCGTTACCAGTCAAATGACGGTGATCCAGCTGATAAACCCCGGGCTGGCTCTGGGTAGCACGGTTGTGAACCAACCAATATCCGTGCTGATTATTACTCAGTGCCTGAAGTGCTGACCGGACGGATAGTGGTCGTTCGTCACGAACGGTTGCCGCAATTGCGTTTTCCAGCGACCGGCTACTGTGGAGCTCCCCGTCAGCCAGTACCGTCAGGACGGCGTGAGCGCGGGTTCCGGCGCTGGGTACATGTTGTGGATCAACGTGGGCAAAAATCTCATAAAGATCGGTCATTTCGCTCCCTCCATACCCACGTCATATCCGGCCTCAGCCGCGCGATCATCAAGCCACTGATCAATCTGACTGGATAACCAGCCCACGCTGGTGGATGAGCCAATCTTGAAGTTTCGTGGAAAATCACCACGAGCCATATCGCGGTAAATCGTTGATCTGGCCAGCCCAGTACGGCGGCAAACCTCAGGAAATCTGAGAATCTCGGTACGATTTATAGACATCTGTGTGCTCCTGTGTGTGTACAGGAGGCAGTTTGTGTTGGAGAGTAGCTGGTGGGTGATATCAGGTTTAGACGAAAATCCGGGGAAACCTGATACTGTATTTATAAACAGTACTATGTTGGGGCGGAGTTACCCTCTACCTGTTTGGAAATTTCTTTGCACCAGCGTCTGACGGTGCTTATGTTAGGGGTCTGTTGGTCAAATAATACCCTAACAAAATTTGCCACATGCCTGTAACGAGGACCTCCCAGATAACCAGAAAAATACTCAGACAATTCATAGGCAAAGAGCTTCACCTCAGCCAAACTATTTTTTTCATAACCATAGCTGATTTTGCAGTGTTGAATGCAATCAAAAAACTCAATCAATCTACCTAGTGCTTTTGATATATTTGGCTCGGAATTATCTTCCAAGCCATTCTCTGAGAGCATGTACATATATTGGGCCGGAGATGATTGGTTCAGGTAATTATTGGCTGTCTTTCTTTGGAAATCTAATAAGTCATTGATTTTTAAATCAGTATCGGTCTCTGTAATGAACCGGTTTATAGCCATTAAGGATTTTTTATAATTCAGAAAATTATCTTTTCGATCATTCAGTTGTGCCCATCTTGGAACGTATTTTGTCGCTCCATAGAGTGCGCCCTGTATGAAGTTGTAGGCATTTGAATAAGCATCTCTCCAGGTTCTCCAAAGTAGCTCTTCATCGCTGGTGATATGAGATACTGTTCCACCTTGGTTGACGTGTTTACAGATGTAGGGATTTTTTAGAAGTGTACTTATTTTATCTTCATTAGGTTTGCGATCTAATTTTTGAAGGTCCTTCTCAATAGCCATCCATGTTTTTTTTATTTCATGGTCATTGGATGAAAGGATTTTATCCATGTTTTCACGAAAGGTAGGGAATCGATCAGGATCTCTCTCTGATTTTTGGAATCTATGTCGCTCCCTGACCTCATCAGGCACCCAACTGGCGAACTCCATTATGTCTCCCCACCCCTGCCAAACCGTGCTGTAACCACATTGCCGGCCAGTGTCTGGCGTTTCAGATCATCCAGATAATCCGCCCAGCGTTGCATCATCTGAACCCGCTCCGGCAGGTGCTTGGTGCGGTTGTAGGCGTTGCCCAGAGCGTCCTTTACCTTGTGGGCGAGCTGGTGTTCTATCCACTCGACTCTCAGTCCCAGTTGTTCATCCAGCATAGTCCTTGCGCTTGCTCTGAAGCCATGTGAGCAGTGCTGACGGCGTGTGTCATAGCCAAGGGTGCGTAATGCCTTGTTCAGCCCTTCACGGCTGATAGGTTTGGCGTGATCACGCGCATTGGGGAATACATATCGTCCTCGTCCAGTAAGCGGGTAGAGGTCTGCCAATAGCGCCTGTGCCTGGGTGCTCAGGGGAACAATGTGGTCGCCTGATACAGTATTACGTTCTTTTTTCTTTTCGAGGGGAATGGTCCAGAAACCCTGTTCCAGATCGACCTCTGACCATTCCATCCCACATAGCTCCCCCGGTCGTTGAAACAACAGCGGGGCCAGTGCCAGAGCGGTGCGGATAATGTGGGTACCCTGATAGCCGTCTATATCCACCAGCAGGCGACCAAACTCCGCAGGATTGGTGATGGCGGCCATGTGTGAGGTTTTTTGTGGGGGAATGGCACCAACAAGGTCAGAAGCTGGGTTGTGTTCCAGCCGGCCTGTCTGTTTGGCGTAGCGGCACACCTGGTTCATGGTCTGACGCGCCTTATGTGCTGTTTCTAATGCGCCCCGGTCAACAATACGGTTAAGGCAGCCCACCAGCTCGAAGGTCTGAAGCTCAGAGACAGGGCGCTTGCCCAGATAGGGAAGGACGTCATTCTCCAGAATCGACATAATTCGGGAAGCGGTGATGGGGGCCCATGTGGGGGTCTGCCGGGCGTGCCACTCGCGTGCGATGGCGGCAAAGCTGTTCTCAGCGTCCAGTTCTTTGCGGGCCCGCTTTTGTTGTTTATGAAGTGTGGGGTCTATGCCTTGGTCCAGTTGATGTTTCGCTTCCATCCGGGCCGCTCTGGCCTGTTTTAGAGTGACCTCGTGGGGTTGATTACCGTAGACACCAATGGACAGGCGCCTCTCCTTGCCCATGAAGCGGTATTTCATGCGCCAGTATTTGGAACCGTTTGGGTGTACCTCAAGATACATACCTTGGCCATCAGAGAGCCTGAAGACCTTGTCGCGGGGCGTAGTCGCTTTGATAAGGGTGTCAGTTAGGCGATTTTTCATGCTCCAAACCCCCGGGATCATTGGTTTTAGAGAGTGATTTGGGGGCACAAGATTTGATGGTCTGGAAATGTGCCCCCAAAAATGCCCCCGTTTTTTGTAGATGCCAGTGTATCCATGTGGACATCTAAAGGGGTAAAGTAGGCTTTGAGGGCAGAAAAAACAAGGGCTTCCGCATTTCTGTGGAAGCCCTTGGATGGGTATATGGTGCCGGCACCAAGAGTCGAACTCGGGACCTACTGATTACAAGTCAGTTGCTCTACCGACTGAGCTATACCGGCTAAGTGGGCCGAGATATTACTGAGCCAGTATGCCTCCGTCAACCTATTTTGTGGCCTGTAACTCATTGATCATATTCATCGTGTTTCTTTAAGGCTTATTCGGGCAAAATACTGCAACCCGTTGAATTCACGGGGCCCTTATCAGCAGTTTTCAGGCGGTTTGAGTGTTCCAGAGCGCATTGCAGAGTGAAATCTCCAGGATTGTCCTGATCTCCGGGACGGGTGCCCTGATCGGCTGGACCGGAGACATGACGTTATACGGTTTTCTGACCGGTTTGATCATCTCTCAGTTGTTCAGCGTCAAGCTGGCAGCCGATTTTTTCCGCTGGACCACCTCCCGTGACAGCCCACCCGTTGAAAACGGTCTGATTGGTTATGCCACCGACCGGCTTATCCGCCGGGAGCGTCGTCTGCAGGCGCACATCGCCGAACTCCTGCATCAGCTGCGGCGTTACAACGACGGTATCGAAGCTTTGCAGGATGGCGTGATTACACTGGGCAGCCGTGGTCACATCAACACCTACAACAGCGCCGCCCAGCGTATGTTCCGGTTGCATCCGGATGACATCGGCCAGCACATCAATAACCTTATCCGCGCTCCGCTGTTTGTACAGTTTTTCAATCAGGGTGAATTTACCAAAGCGCTGCAGTTTGATTACCGCTCCGCCACCTTTCTTGTTCAGGTTTCTGAGTTCGGTGCTGACCAGAAGGTTATGCTGCTGCGCGATGTGACCGAGCGCAAGCGGGTAGAGGTGATGCGTAAGCACTTTGTGGCAGACGTCTCACATGAGCTGCGTACACCACTGACCGTGATTAACGGTTATCTTGAAATGCTGCAGGATGCTGAAGTACCGGCGCACGTGCACCGGGCGCATGAGCAGATGTTGTCACAGAGTCAGCGTATGACGCTGCTGGTGAACGATCTGATTGAGCTTTCACGTCTGGAAAGTGCCAGTACAGAGCGTCCCGGAGAGTGGTTCAATATCCGCGAAATCTGTCAGCAGACCCTGTCGCAACTGCAGAACTACCGAGAGGGCGGTGTTCTGACGCTGGTGGACGGTGAGCCAGTTGAAGTGGAAGGGTATCCGGATGAAATGCGTACGGTAATGGTGAATCTGGTGACCAATGCACTTAAGTACGGTGGCGATGGCGAAGTTGTTGTGCGGCTGAAGAAAACCATGCGCGGGCTGAAAATTTCCGTGACCGATCATGGTCCGGGCATCCCTGCAGAACATCTGGGTCGTATTACAGAGCGTTTTTACCGCGTGGATGATTCCAGGGATTCGACTACGGGTGGTTCAGGGCTTGGGCTGGCCATCGTCAAGCATGCACTTGAACATCTGGATACGGAGCTGCAGATTGAATCCACTCCGGGTGCGGGCAGTACCTTCTCGTTTATCGTGCCTCAATACCGCGTGCGTTGAGCGGGTCGTCAGGCAGAGCTGCTGGCGCGTGCGCCAGCAGCGTCCTCAGGCAAGGCTGGAATCAGAATTTGAGTTCCATACCGGCGCCGTACACATCCATACCTGAGCTGTCTTCGTCAGTCTCAGAAGAGCTGGCGAAGATGAAGGTCTTGGCTTTCTTGCTCAGCTTGTATTCCGCTCCCAGGCTGTACTGAGTGCCGCCTTCGTCTTTGATGTCAGAGGCAATGTACTGAGCGTTGACGGCCACCACGCTCACAGGAACAGATACTGAGAACAGCATGCCATCGTTGCTGTCACCATTGTCATCTTCGGTTTCCCACAGTGCGCCGAATGTGGCAAAAGACGTTTTCAGCTGGCCGGTCACGCGCTGAACCTTGATGCCTTCACCTTCCACGTCAGTGTCGTACGCATAGGCGACATAAATGCCGTCACGGGTATACACCAGAGACGCAGACAGGCCGTTGTTGACGTCTTCTTCTTCAGCGTTGATGTGATCCAGAGTCACGACCAGGCCGCTCAGGCTGGGGGATTCGTAACGCACGGCATTGGCTTCACGGTTTTCGCTGTGAGTCAGAACGTTCTTGATGTCACCTGGCAGGTCATTGAACAGGTCAACTTTACCCTGTGAGGCTTTCAGTGCGGTATCAAACACACCGGCCTGAACCAGACCGTAGCTGCCTTTCACACCGAGGAAGGTGTTACGCTGTTTGAACACGTCGCCATCACCATCAACATCGATTTCATATTCGGCCTGGTAAATGGCAGTCAGCTGGTCGTTGATGGCAGTTTTACCTTTCAGGCCCAGGCGTGATGCATTGGAGTTCAGCTGGCTGTAGCTTCCGGCATCTTCCTGTTGGACGAACTCCTGGGTCAGATTAATTTTGCCGTAAAATTCCGGCAGTTCAATTTCAACGGTTTCTGCCTGAGCAGACGCGGCAACAGTGGCAAGGGCCAGAGACAGTACTGTTTTTTTCATCGTGTTCATTCAATCTGATTGTTATGAGCGGTCACACCCGGCAGGGTACGCTTCCGGTCCGGTTGAAAGATTAAAGTAATCTTTCAGAACGGTGACGATTATGTTTCCGTAATGTGACAGAAATATTACACACGAGCTTATTTCCGTCATAAAACTGAAATTTTTATGGGTCACCGCCGGAGGGCGGATATCAGCCTCTTCAGCGTCAGCTGGGCAGGAGCGCCGTATCCATCCGGTGGACTACAGCAAGGTTAGCACTGAATTCTGAAAGTGAGATGAAGAATGAGCGGGGAGCAGCGCGGGAAAGCCGGGCCTCCGGAACCGCAGGGACGGAACCGGAGGCGGCGGCAGGAATTATTCTTCCTGCTGAGCGGCTTCTTCAATTTCGGTCAGGGTGCTGTGACGCACATCGTGACCGCTGACCAGATAAATCACCTGCTCAGAGATATTACGGGCGTGGTCACCGATACGCTCGATGGCGCGCAGAATCCAGACGATGTTGATCGCCTGACCAATGGAGCGTGGGTCTTCCATCATGTAAGTGATGAGTTCACGCAGGGCCGAGGCGTACTGACGGTCAACCAGCTTGTCGTTACGTACCACGTCGATGGCACCATGAATGTCGTGACGGGCAAAGGCATCCAGAGCGCCGGAGATCATCTTGATGACTTCCTCGCCCATATAACGCACAGACTGCTGGCAGATGTGTGAGTTGCTCACATCCGTGACTTCCAGAGTATGGATGGCAATCTTGGAGGCCTCATCACCGATGCGCTCGAGATCACGCACCACGCGGGACACCGCCAGAACCATACGCAGATCCGACGCCGCCGGCTGACGACGCACCAGAATCTGGGTACATTCGTGATCAATGGTGACTTCCGCCTTATCCACTTCGTCTTCACGGCGGATGACTTCGTCGGCAAGGTTGGTATCGCCGGTACAGATGGCTTTCACGGCCTGGGATACCTGGCGCTCGACCAGACCACCCATGCTCATCATATGGTTGCGGATGGCTTCCAGGTCCGCATTAAACTGACCTGAAATGTGCTGATCAAAATTCATTTCCATGCCTTACTCCTCAGGTATCAGCCGAAGCGCCCAGTGATATAAGCTTCAGTCAGCTGGTGCTCAGGCGTCGTGAATACCATATCAGTATTGTTGACCTCGATCAGCTGGCCCAGATGAAAATATGCGGTTCTCTGGGACACACGGGCCGCCTGTTGCATCGAATGGGTAACGATTGCGATGGTGTAGTTTTCACGCAGTTCGTCTATCAGTTCTTCAATTTTAGCAGTTGCAATCGGATCCAGCGCAGAACAGGGTTCATCCATCAGAATTACTTCAGGTTCAACGGCAATGGTACGGGCAATACACAGACGTTGCTGCTGACCGCCGGACAGTCCGGTACCCGGTGAGTGCAGACGGTCTTTTACTTCCGTCCACAGCCCGGCACGTTGCAGGCTGCGCTCAACTATTTCGTCCAGATCTACGCGCGAAGACGCGAGTCCGTGAATGCGCGGGCCATAAGAAATATTGTCGTAAATCGATTTCGGGAAGGGGTTCGGCTTCTGGAACACCATACCGACAGTGGCCCGTAATGGCACCACATCGACTTTCGGGTCGTAAATATTTTCGCCGTCCAACAGAATCTCACCGGTCACGCGGCAGATATCAATGGTGTCGTTCATGCGGTTTAACGAGCGCAGAAAGGTCGACTTACCACAGCCGGAAGGACCAATCAGCGCGATCACTTCGTTGGATCCGATATCTAAACTGACATCAAAAATGGCCTGTTTATCCCCGTAGAACACGCCGACATCGCGGGCGCTCAGCTTCGGATTGGAACAGAAGGGGGTTCCGACCGTTTCGTGGTTTTCAATAATACTCATAGCAGTAATCCGGAAATCTCAAAAATTCAGTCAGTCTGTTACCAGCGGCGCTCAAGACGGCGGCGCAGCATCACAGCGGCGGTGTTCATCAGAATCAGGAAGCCCAGCAATACCATAATGGCACCTGATGTCCGTTCGGTGAACGCCCGCTCGGGGCTGTCGGACCAGAGGAAAATCTGTACCGGCAGTACGGTGGACGGATCATTAATAAATCCGGGTACATCCACCACAAAGGCGATCATACCAATCATCAGCAGCGGTGCGGTTTCACCCAGCGCCTGGGCCATACCAATGATGGTACCGGTGAGCATGCCGGGCAGTGCCAGCGGCAGCACATGGTGGAAAACCACCTGCATTTTCGACGCCCCCAGGCCCAGAGCCGCTTCACGGATGGATGGCGGCACCGCTTTGATGGCCGCACGGCCGGAAATAATGATGGTCGGCAGGGTCATCAGGGTCAGCACCAGACCACCGACCAGAGGTGTTGAGCGCGATACACCAAAGATATTGATGAAGATCGCCAGGCCGAGCAGACCGAAGGTGATGGACGGTACTGCGGCCAGGTTGTTGATGTTGATTTCAACAATCTCAGTCAGGCGGTTTTTCGGGGCAAACTCTTCCAGATAAATCGCCGCTGACACACCGATAGGGAATGACAACAGGAAGGTGACCAGCAGGGTCAGGAAGGTACCGGTAATGGCACCGCGGATACCCGCCAGTTCTGGCTCACGGGAATCACCGTTGGTGAAAAAGATGGTGTTGAAGCGGCCGTGCAGGGCACCGGAATCCACCCAGTCATGCAGCCAGACCAGCTGCTGTTCACTGAAGCGCAGAGCCTCGTTGGCAGTGCCACGGTCATGCTTGAACCACTGGTCGACATCGTCGTCCATGGTCATATTGATATGGATGGTCTGCCCGAGCAGTGACGGGTTTTCCAACACCATATCCTGCAGCTGCCATGCAGCACCAACAGAGACCATACCGTAAAGGTCGCGGCGCTCACGACGCCCGGAGGGCTCATAGGTATCTTTCAGGTACTGCTTGATCAGACCTTCGTAATCGGCATTACGCAGCTCCTGCGGATCAGAAGTGGCGGTCACGCCCAGATAGTCCGTATCCAGATGAATGGTGGTGGTCAGTACCGTCTGGCTGAAGGCAGAGAAGCCCTTGGAAAAAATATTTCCGAACAACACCACCAGACACAGTACGCCAAACAGTACAGAGAGCAGGCCATACGTCCGGAAACGGGATTCCGCCGCACGGCGTTTCTTCATGCTTTTTTCGACTTTAGCACGGGTACTCATAGCTGAATCAGTCATACTGCTCCCGGTATTTCTGGACGATTTTCAGTGCAACGTAGTTCAGCGCCAGGGTCACAACAAACAGGACCAGACCAAGGGCGAAGGCTGCCAGTGTTTTCGGGGAATCGAACTCCTGGTCGCCGACCAGCAGAGTCACAATCTGTACGGTCACCGTGGTGACACTGTCGAGCGGGTTAGCCGTGAGGTTGGCGGCCAGACCAGCGGCCATGGCCACGATCATGGTTTCACCAATGGCACGGGATACGGCCAGCATCACGGCACCAACGATACCCGGCAGGGCCGCCGGAATCACCACCTGACGGATGGTCTCACTGCGGGTTGCACCCAGACCATAGCTGCCGTCGCGCAGGGACTGAGGTACGGCGTTGATGACGTCGTCTGACAGCGACGACACAAACGGAATGATCATGATGCCCATCACCAGACCGGCTGCCAGAGCACTTTCAGAAGACACTTCCAGGCCCATGGATTCACCAAGGCCCCGGATCACCGGCGCCACGGTCAGAGCGGCGAAGAAGCCGTAAACCACCGTCGGAATACCAGCCAGAACTTCCAGAGCCGGCTTGGCCAGCTGACGTACGCGCGGAGTGGCGTATTCAGACAGATAAATAGCGGCCATCAGGCCCACAGGTACGGCAATGGCCATGGCGATGGCAGAAATCAGCAGGGTGCCTGTGAACAATGGGACGGCACCAAAGCTGCCGGAGGAACCGGACTGGTCGGCACGCAGGGCAACCTGGGGTGACCAGCTGGTACCGAACAGGAATTCGGTGACTGGTACCTTCTGGAAGAAGAGGATGGATTCAAACAGCACGCTGGCGAGAATACCAAGGGTGGTCAGAACCGCGATGGCTGAGCTGGCAAACAGCAGAATACGGACGATGCCTTCCACTTCACTGCGGGCACGCAGGTCCGGCTGAATACGACGCCAGGTCAGAGCACCGCCGAGCAGCAGCAATGACATGATCACACCGCCACGCAACAGAGTCACACGCGCCTGCAGCGCCTGCAGATGCTCTGCCACGGGGCCGAGCAGGCCCTGTTGACCCATCAGATCACTGTCATTGGCGAGGTTATAAACCTTGGACAGCGCCAGACGGATTTCCGCTTCGCCACCGGCACGGATGCTGTCCGGCAGCTGTGCAGTGAGGATCAGATCAATGACACGGGGTTCCAGCAGTGCCCATAACAACAGAATCAACAGGGGAGGGAGTGTGGTCCAGAGAGCGACGAGGGCGCCGTAATGCGTGGCCAGAGAGTGCATCTTGATGCCCTGGCTGCTGAGTGTCCGGGCCCGGTTGCGGCCGAGAAGATACGCTCCTCCCAGGGCAATCAACACCGCGATCAACAATGTACTGTAGGTCATGTCGGGTCGTCAGTTTAGTGGTTTGAATACAGGCAAAGGCCGGTGCATAAACACCGGCCTTTGATAAATCCGCAGGGGACTCTTGTTTACTGGGCTGAGATTGTCTTCAGATTCGCGACAGTATCAACCACTTTTTTGTATTCGGCGTCTGTCATCGGGATCATGCCCTTGTCTGCCAGATAACCGTCTTCACCCATCGCCTTCTCAGAGGTGAATTCAGCCAGGTACTCTTTGATACCCGGAATCACACCGATGTGGGCTTTTTTCACGTAGAAGTACAGAGAACGGCTGACAGGGTATGAACCATCGGAGATGGCGTCAAATGTCGGCTCCTGACCTTCAACTACAGAACCGTGAACTTTGTCTTCGTTCTGCTCCAGGAAGCTGTAACCGAAGATACCGATGGCATCCGGGTTAGCAACCAGTTTCTGCACGATCAGGTTGTCGTTTTCACCGGCTTCGATGTAACCACCGTCTTCACGCAGACCGTGACATACGGCTTTGAACTTGTTCTTGTCAGCATCTTTCATGGCCGCAATGAACGGGAATTTCTTACAGCCACCTTCCATCGCCAGTTCAACGAAGGCATCACGGGTACCGGACGTTGGCGGTGGGCCCAGAACTTCGATCTTCTTGGCTGGCAGGGTCGGGTTAACGTCTTTCCAGGTTTTGTACGGGTTTTCGATCAGGGTATCAGTGCCGTCGGTGTTCGGAACCATCTTGGCCAGCGCCAGGAAGATGTCCTTACGGGTCAGTTCGTACTTAGGTGCTTCGTTGCTGCCGGCCAGAACGATACCGTCGTAACCGACCATGACTTCAACGATGTCTTTCACGCCGTTTTCAGCACAGAGTGCGATTTCAGACGATTTGATCGCGCGGGAGGAGTTGGTGATGTCCGGAGTGGATTCGCCCACACCCTGACAGAACAGCTTCATACCGCCGCCGGAACCGGTGGATTCAACTTTCGGTGTCGGGAAATTGGTCGACTTACCAAAACGCTCGGCCACAACAGTTGAGAAAGGATAGACAGTGGATGAGCCAACAATGCTGATGTAATCACGCTCAGCGTGAGCATTCATGCCTGTCACAGAAGCCAGCAGAGCGGCACCGGTAAGAAGTACTTTTTTCATAGGAACACCTTGTTGATCAGACAGGCTTGCAACATTGCTCGCCTGAGTTGGGCTCATTATTGGTCCGGTATGTTACAGAAATATGACAACCGGCTGAAATATTACATTAATGTGACCGATATATTGCAGCCTTCACGGTCCGGCTGTGGGTGACCCACACGACAGCTGCCGTTATAATCCGCGCCTCCTGCAGGAGGACACCATGCACCGGCTGATCCGCACTATCGACACATTGACCCGTCTGACCGGCAACACGGTCTGTTGGTTCGCATTGATTATGGTGATTGCTACCTGTGCTGTGGTGGCCCTGCGTTATCTGTTTTCTATGCCTTCTGTTGCCCTGCAGGAAAGTGTGATGTACCTGCATGCGGCGCTCTTTATGCTGGGTGCGGCGTATACCTGGCAGCAGGGTGGCCATGTGCGTGTGGATATCTTCTACCGCACCTTCTCACCCCGAGGGCAGGCACTGGTCGACCGTGGCGGCATTCTGCTGCTGGTCCTGCCGCTGTGTTTTTTTCTGCTCTGGGTGAGCTGGGAATATGTCGGCAACGCCTGGGCCATCGGCGAAAAATCCCAGGAAGCTTCCGGCCTGCCGTTTGTCTATCTGCTGAAAAGCCTGATTCTGCTGATGCCCCTGCTGGTGATCCTGCAGGCGCTGGCGGAGTTGCTGCGCACCTTCGTGAAAGATCCTGAGGGAGAGCGCCATCATGGCTGAATGGATGCCGCTGATCCTGTTCCTGATTATCTGTGTTGTGCTCATGCTGGGCTTCCCGGTGGCGTTCACACTGGGCGGTGTTTCCCTGCTGTTTGCCGGAGTCGGTCTGCTCACCGGCACCTTTGATCCCGCCTTCCTGCATGCCATGCCCAACCGCCTGTACGGTATCCTCACCAATCAGATCCTGATTGCTGTGCCCCTGTTTGTGTTCATGGGCGTGATGCTGGAGAAGTCGCGCATCGCTGAGCAGCTGTTGCGCAGCCTCGGTCTCTTATTCGGACCGGTACGCGGCGGTCTGAGCCTGGCGGTGGTGCTGGTCGGAGCTCTGCTTGCTGCCAGCACGGGTATTGTCGGTGCCACCGTGGTGACCATGGGGCTGATCTCCCTGCCGACCATGCTGAAGAACGGCTACAGCCCGGCACTGGCGGGCGGCACCATCTGTGCAACCGGTACCCTGGGGCAGATCATTCCACCGTCGACGGCACTGATTATTCTCGGTGAGGTGCTGTCCAGCTCTTACCAGAAGGCGCAGCTGGATATGGGCATCTTTGCGCCTGAGACTGTGTCTGTCGCCGATCTGTTTGTCGGGGCGGTAATTCCGGGTCTGCTGCTGGTGCTCGCTTACATCCTGTATATCGGTCTGGTTGCATTGTTCCGTCCGGCGGCTGCCCCGGCGGTTGCAGATCGTGAACCTCTGTCTGCCGCTCTGCTGCTGGATCTGCTGAAAGGTCTGCTGCCTCCTTTATTACTGATTGTGCTGGTGCTGGGGGCGATTCTGACCGGTAAAGCCACACCGACCGAAGCGGCCGGGCTGGGCGCGGCCGGTGCACTGGTGCTGGCGGCCCTGTATGGTCAGCTGACTCTGTCACGTCTGAAAGAGACCATGGACAGTACGCTGAAAGTCACCAGTATGGTGTTCCTGATTTTTGTCGGTGCTGCGCTGTTCTCGCTGGTGTTCCGCGGCTTTGGCGGTGAAGAGCTGGTTCAGTCGGTGTTCGAGGGACTGCCGGGCGGCGTCTTTACCGCCATGCTGGTGGTGATGCTGGTGATTTTCCTGCTGGGCTTTATTCTCGACTTTATTGAAATCACCTTTGTGGTTGTGCCGATCGTTGCCCCGGTGCTGCTGGCCATGGGCGTCGATCCGGTGTGGCTGGGAATCATGATCGCCATTAACCTGCAGACGTCCTTCCTGACGCCGCCGTTCGGCTTTTCACTTTTTTACCTGCGTGGTGTGGCACCGGAAGAACTTACCTCCGGGCGATTGTACAAAGGGGTGGTTCCCTTTATTCTGATCCAACTGGTTGTTCTGGGGCTGCTGGCGGCGTTCCCGGAACTGGCAACCTGGCTACCGGACAGAATTTACGGCTGACAATAATTATCCGGTGATGGCAACAACAGCCGTTCCGCAACGATGGATTACGGACTGCGCCTTCGCGTCCTCAGACAATAAGAATTGAAACCCGATATGGAAAAGCCCGAAGACAATCAACCTTCCCCCGAAGGAACGCTCAGCATGCGTCTGATTCCTGCCCGTGCGGAATGCAATCTGCACGGCGACATCAGCGGTGGCTGGGTGGTTGCCCAGATGGACCACGCCGCTGAAGAGCTGGCCAGCCGTCTGGCCCATGGCCGCATTGCCAACGTCGCCATGGAATCGCTGGTGTTTATGTCGCCCATCCGCGTCGGTGCTTCGGTCAGCGTTTATACCCGCCTGCTGGATGTGGGATCGTCATCCATCCGCATTGCAGTGGAAGTCTGGACGCGCAATCATTCAGAGTCCCAGCACCGCAAAGTGGTCGATGCCGTGTTCGTTTACGTGGCAATCGACAGCCATGGTCGTATCCGTAAAGTCCCGCGCTGATTTAACGCGTCAGAAGCCGGAAGATTGAAATCAGGCGTCGGAAGTTCTGGCAGATTTCCGTAACCGAGGCAGCCACGGCAAGGCAAAAACTTTCGAGGAAGCGCAGTTTGCTCATGGCAAATGAGCATTGCGAGAACGTTTTTAACACCGCTGTGGCAACGTAGGTAGGAAAGCTCAGGGCCAGAGCGTTTTCGCGGCCTGCTGATGCCTCACCATCAGCTCCCCTACATCCCCGCCCAGCCATTCGCCGTTCAGTACCTTCCAGTCGCCGTTGATCATGACGGCATCGGCCTTATGTGCACCACAGTTAACCAGCGCCGCAAGCGCATCGTGTGCGCCACTGAAGCGCAGTTCATCCAGCCTGAATAAGGCTAAGTCTGCTTTATATCCGGGTAACAGGGCTCCGGTATCTTCTCGCCCCAGAACCGCGGCGGAGCCCTCGGTGGCGAGATACAGGGCATCCAGATGAGTGAACTCATCGGCCTGATAACGCAGGCGCTGAATCAGCAGTGCCTGACGGATTTCCTGCATCAGGTTACTGTGATCGTTGGACGCACTGCCGTCGACACCCAGTCCGACGGGCACACCGGCCTGCTGCAGTTCGCGTACCCGGGCAATCCCGGAAGCCAGAATCATATTGGAAGAAGGGCAGTGACAGACCCCGGTTCCGGCCTGTCCGAGGCGTTGTATTTCGTCGCCATTGAACCAGATACCGTGGGCCAGCCAGGTCTGCGGGCCAAGCCAGCCGACTGATTCCAGATAATCCAGCGGCCGCTGTCCAAACATACGCTGGCAGAAGGCATTTTCGTCTTCGGTTTCGGCCAGGTGAGTGTGCAGGCGCAATGAATGTGTACGGGCCAGTGCAGCGCTCTCTTTCATGATGTCGGGTGTGACGGAAAACGGCGAACAGGGCGCGAGAGCAATCTCGATCAGTCCGTCGTCGTCGTTACGGTGCCAGTCGCGGATCAGCCGGGCACTGTCGTCCAGAATCTCAGATTCACTCTGTACCACGCTCTCGGGTGGCAGGCCGCCGTCTTTGACACTGAGCGTCATGGAACCCCGGGTCAGAGTGGCTCGCATACCAAGCCGCAGGGCAATGTCCGCCTGAATGTCGATGGCGTGCTCCAGTCCGGCCGGGAACAGATAATGATGGTCAGACGCTGTGGTACAGCCGCTCAGCAGCAGCTCAACCATGGCCAGTTCGGTCGCGATGGCATGGGCTTCCGGCGTCAGCCGCGCCCAGATGGGGTAAAGGGTCTGCAGCCAGGGAAAGAGGCGTTTGTTCAGCGCTGGCGGGCAGGCCCGGGTCAGCGTCTGGTAATAATGATGGTGGGTATTGATCAGACCCGGCAGCAGCACGTGCTCACTGGCATCCATCACCCGGTCAACCGGAAAGGCTGGAGACTGCCCTGGATTCAGGCACTCCGCAATACGGTCGTTTTCAATGACAATACCGCCAGCGGCAAAGCCTGCGGTGGCGGTGGACGGTGCCAGAACGGCGCGGGGATTTCTGATCCAGAGACGTTGGGACGCTGACATAACACACTCCTCATTTCAGTGGCCCAAAGGCCTTTCGCCGCAGTGATACGGCTCAACAAAAATGGCAGTGACGTGTGTGTTAATCTGCCGTGACAGCACTGAGCTTAACACAGCCACAGCGGGCGGTGCGAGGCTCAGACCTGTGGAGTGGAAGCTTCGCTGCGGGTGCGGCGGTTATTTTCCAGACCACAGCCGGTGAGAATGATATCCAGCAGAAAACCCGTGATATGGTCGATGTCTTCAGGGGCGTACTGGCGCTTGTTGGTGATTTCCAGAACCTGAGTTTCAAAGTCGGCGTAATGCTGCGTGGTTGCCCAGATCATAAAAATCAGATGGGTCGGGTCAATCGGGCGCATCTTGCCCTGATCGATCCAGCTCTGCATGACCGACGTCTTTTCTTTCACCCAGGGCAGCATGACTTCAGCCATATGACCGCGGATGCGCGGTGCGCCCTGAATGATTTCCATAGCAAAGATTTTGGATGCATTCGGATGGGTATAGGACAGCTGCATCTTGGTGCGGATAAAGCGGGTGATCATCTCGGCCGGATCGTCGTCGGCCGACAGATCAGCCAGAACCTCGTTCCAGGCTCCCATGATGTGCTCAAGCAGGGCGATGTAGAGGTTACTTTTGCTTTTGAAATAATAGTGGATGTTGGCTTTCGGGACTTCTGCGCGGTCCGCCACGGCCTGCATGGTGGTGCCTTTAAAGCCGTGCAGGACGAATTCCTGTTCGGCGGCGGCGAGGATTTTTTCGCGGTTACGTTCGCGGATTTTTCCGGTTTTGTACTTCCTGGTGGTCATGTCTGAGCGGACTTCCTGAACTCTGAATGCGTCAACCCTGACCGGACGGCTTCATGTCAGCCATCCGGTCAGGTGTGGGCTAAATACCCGCTTATTCGGCAGCCGCGGCAGGAATGGTGTCTTTGTAGGTATCCCAATTGCCGAGAATCTCATTCATTACCGCGGAGCCAACCAGCCAGGCCGATTCCAGCGAGGCCTCAAGCCCCTGGTATCCTTCGTTTTCGGCCAGCAGGTTATCAACCGCGGTCACACCTTCCGGCGGCATGGTGTAGTTACTGCCGGTACGCAGCACCATCACCCGGTCTTTATCGACCTTGCCGATGTTGTCGAGGAAGGAGAGTGACATAAAGGTACCGGTATCTTCCATGGCAGAAGTGACAAACTCACCTTGTCCTTCGGTCCAGTAATCCACCCACTTGTTGGCCCAGTCGTTCATGATCTCACCGTGCCAGAAGGTCATCGCAGCCAGCTGGTCGCCCTTGAGAACGAAGGGTGGTTTCTGCGCGTTGGGGTAATTCACATAATGCGAGCGGGCTTCTTCAAGGCTCGGATAATCCGGAAGCTCAATATCTTTGGTGAGCTGGTAAGCCCACTCGGTCAGACCGGCATTGACCTGAAACATCTCACCGGTGGGTTCGGGTTTGTTCGGGTCCCAGGGCTTGACGGTATAGCGGGCGAAGTAGCCGGTATCCCAGTCGTCCGGAATTTCACGCGGATCAATTTCGTGGGCCAGGTCGCCATCGACCAGATATTCAGCCCAGGCGGCCGAACCGATAGAGGCATCTTCCGGGTCGATACCAGCAATACCGGCAACCAGCCAGTAGGCCTGTGACAGGTCAAAACGTGGATCCAGACCGAGTGCCATGGCCGCACCGGCGGAATGCGAAGTACCGATACCGGTCACCATAGCCAGTACGCCGGTTTCTTTGTTCATGTACAGGTCATGGTGCGAGTTCGGGAAGGGAATACGTGTGTCCAGTTTGGCGCGCTCCTTCCACAGCTGGAATTCACCGGCCATATCGCCCTCGTCTTCACCAATCTCAAACATGGTGACAACAACGAATTTCACCGGGATTGGTGCCGGAGCCTCGGCTTTTGCGGCAGGTGCAGCTGGGGCTTCTTCCTTACAGGCGGTCAGGGTGAAAGCGCAGGTTGCGGCCAGCATGGCGATGGGCAGCAGTTTGAAAGCAGTTTTCATCGGGCGTTCTCCTGGAGCCCGCCGGTGCTTGACCGGCGGGAGGTTCATCAAAGGATAAGGAAAGGTACAGCGTCAGCTGTTGCGGTTCTGTTCGACCCACTGCTTCTGACGCTTAAGGCCTTCAGCGTATTTGATCCACTGACCGGCTTTACGCGACGAGTAGTCATAGGCTTTGGCTTTGCGCAGAGCACTGATGCCTTCGTCAAAGCGTTCCTGTTCCGCCAGGGCCATACCCAGGGCAAACCAGATATTACCGGGCTTATCGGACGTTTTTTCCAACGCGGCACGGGCGGCCTTTTCAGCTTCTTTCCACTGGGCCTGCTGCAGATGGATGTTTGCGACTTTTTCCAGTGGCTTGGCTTCACCATTGATGTCGGACAGACGTTCGAAACTGGCAATCGCTTTATCGAACTCCTTTGCCGCCAGCCAGGCATTGGCCAGTGAATCGACATACTTGGCGTTTTCAGGAATCACGCCGCGGTCCATGGCCTGCACGAGCAGGCGCGCGGCGTGTTCCGGAATGCCTTCGTTAACAGCCAGCTGGATCAGGTTCTGGATCAGGCCTTCTTTTTCAATCCACTCGCCTTTCCAGGCCAGTTGCAGAGTCACCAGTGCCGGTTCCATTTTGTCCTGCATCAGGTAGACGCTGGCCAGCTGTTCCCAGTAGGCCTGCTTGGTCGGCCAGTTGGTGATGGCCATCTTCAGGTACTTTTCCGAGTTCTGATACTGCTTCAGTTCAAAGTAGCTGGCAATCAGCACCTGGAACCAGGTCTCTTTCGGGTCATCACTCATGTCGATGGCTTTCACCGCGTACGGCACGGCCTCAGAGTAATTCTTCGTCTGGGCGAAGATGTTGGCCATAAAGATGTACTGGTCGGCAGTCGGCGCTTCGAGTGTTACGAACCATTCGCGGGCAAAGTCCAGCGCTTTATCGTACTCGCCTTCTGCTGCGTACAGCTGAGCCACCATGTAACCGATATTAATGCGCAGCTGTTCCGGGAGCTTCTCATAGCTGAGAGTCTCCATGAAGGCGCTGATCGCTTTCGGGTAATTGTTCTGACTCATCTCGGTGTAACCGATCAGCTGATAGGTCAGGGCTTTGTCGATGGAATTGTCATTCACGCTGGTAACCAGCTCGTCGAGGATAACTTTGGCCTCGGCGAACTGACTGTTGGTGATAAACTCCTGCGCTTCCGTCAGGCGGTTGTAGGTTTTGGTACTGACAGAGTCAGCCGCCGCATACGCCTTACCAGAGAGCACCGCTGGTACCAGCAGGGTTGCTAACAGCAACCCCAGAGGTTTACGCGTGAAGAGACGCTTTTCAGGTCTTCTGATCATAATGGAATATTTCAGGGTAAGTTAAACTCAAGTTTCTGCTTGGCGCGCTGAGATTGTGGCTGACCGTCAACGATTTTCGGACGGAACTTCCACTTACGCATAGCGTTCATGGCAGCTGCATCAAAGATACGTGGCGGGTTTGATTCCATGACAGATACGTCTGTAACCGAACCATCCGGTGCAATAGTCACATCAAGAATGACATAGCCTTCCAGACGGGCCTGCATCGCACGCTGCGGATACTTAGGTGCCTGGCGCACAATCGGAATCACGTCCGTATCAAAGCCTGCCAGTCCGCCATTACCTCCACTCAGTCCACCCAGGCTCGGGCCATCGCCACTGCTGAGGCTGGTGGAGATGTTGGGCAGATCCATGTTCAGGTTTTTGGTCTGAGTATCTTTCTGGAAATCAGCCTGTGCCTCTGGCGGTGGCGGATTCTCAGGTGGCTTCGGTGGATCAGGAATACGTCGGTCTTTGGTCTGGGTTTCCTGCAGGTTGCGGTCTACCCGGACAAAGTCCAGGTAGGTCCGGTTGCTGTCGGGTTTTTCGAACAGGCCATCCGTCGCGATCATCAGCTGCATGGCGATAAACACCAGCAGACTGAAGACCGCAGCCGCACCCAGACTGGCCAGGTGTTTTGCTACCATGATTTACTCCTCCGTAGCCACGGACACCGAGGCGGCACCCGCCAGACGGGCCTGATCCATTACTTCAATCAGGGCACTGGTGTTGGACATACGGTCAGCAATGATGATGACGGCGGCGCCGGGGTTCTCAGCTAACGCTTTTTCGACGTTGGCGCGAACGGCACGGGTATCAATCGGACGCTTATCAAAGAAAATATCGTTCTGAGCGGTAATACCGATCTGGATACTGTTGGATTCAGCCACCGTAGCGGTTTCTGCATCCGGACGGGTCACGTCCACACCGGCTTCTTTCACGAAGGTGGAGGTCACGATGAAGAAGATCAGCATGATAAAGACCACGTCCAGCATGGGCGTAAGGTCAATCTGGCTTTCTTCCTCATCGGCCATGGACAGAAGGTTATTGTCGTTCATAAAGAATGCCTCAATTATTGGTCGCTGCTGATGACTTCACGGGTACGGTGAATCTCGCGACGGTAACGTCGCTCCAGCTCAGTAGCGAACGGAATAGCGGTCAGTGCGATCACCATGCCGGCCATGGTCGGAATGGTCGCGGCGCTCACACCATTAGCCATGGCGCGTGGGTTACCGGACCCCATAAACGCCATAACATCAAATACCTGGATCATACCGGTCACGGTACCGAGCAGTCCGAGCATGGGCAGCAGGGCGATCAGGCCGGTGATCACTTTCAGATTTTTCACCATCTGGCAGTCGATTTCTGAAATCAGCATTTTCTGGACACGGTCTGAGTACCAGGCCGATTTGTGCTTGCGTCCCTGCCAGCGGTCCAGATTGGCCTTCAGCTGCACGGGGTATTCGCGCAGGAAGAACCAGTAGCGTTCAAAAATCAGATACCAGAGCAGACAGGTGGCACCCAGGATGACCCAGAGTACCGGGCCTCCTGATTCCATAAAGTCGAGTAACTGGGTCTGAATATTATTCATGCAGAGATCCCGTTATCAGGCGGCTTTTTTGCGCGCAGCAATTTCAGCGGCTTTTTCAGCGATCATGCCGCTGGCCTGTTCACCGATCAGCTTGCTCAGCTGCTGGTTGCGGCTGTTCAGAGCGTTACTGGCGAGCAGCAGCGGAATCGCAGCCACCAGGCCCAGAACGGTCGTGATCAGTGCCTGAGAGATACCGCCTGCCATGAGTTTCGGATCACCGGTACCGAACAGGGTAATCGCCTGGAAGGTACCGATCATACCGGTCACCGTACCGAGCAGACCCATCAGAGGCGCGATGGCAGCCAGTACTTTGATGGTGGCCAGACCTTTCTTCATGTCGGTCAGTTCTTTGAAGATGACTTCTTCAAGCTTCTTGGTGATCACGTCGAGGTCGTTCAGGTGCTTGTTCTCATAGAAAGCAATCATCATTCGGCCCAGCGGGTTGTTATCCGACGGGTGTTCCATATCTTTCAGCTGTTTACGGATACGGGCAGAGGTGCCGGACAGGGCCAGATAACGCATCAGAGCAAACACCAGACCGATGAGACCGACCACAATAATGGCATAACCCACTTCACGACCCTGTTGCACGCGCTCCATCAGGCTCGGAGCCTGTACCAGCAGACTCAGCAGGGCACCACGGGATGGATCAAGCATGAAATCGACGGAGCCGGAGGAGGCGCTGGTCAGATCAGCGGCTGTGCTGGTGGCCGCACCAGAAGGCTGACGGGACAGTTCAACCAGCTTACCGCTGTCGGAGTTGTAGCTCAGGAACTTGTCACCGGTGACCACGTTGAAGGTACCTACGCGGGTAACATCTGCTGAATAGGCTTCACCACTCGGACGAACAACAGAAGAGGTGAACTTAGTGACTTCACCGGAAGCGGACACTTCCTGCAGCATCAGTTCCCACAGAGACTGCATCTGCGGAATGGTGGGTACTTCTTTGGAGTTGGCCAGGGCTTCGATGGTATCCAGACGCTCCGGATACTGAGCGGTGATCAGAGAGCCAACCATGAGTGACTGGGTGTCACCGGCCATCTGGCGGAACACACCGAACAGTTCACCGAGGTTACCGGTACGCTGATCGAGCAGGGTTGAAATCTCGGCCAGTTCGGCTTCGTTGGCATCAAAAGTGGCTTTCAGCTGGGTACGCAGTTTTTCCTGCGCGGCCAGTTTGGCTTTAACGTCGGCCAGCATGGCTTTCTGCTGGTCGGCAGCGGCTTTGAATTTTTTCTCACGCTCTGTGTTGTGCGTGGCTTCTTTCTGAATATCGCCGGAAATCTGCTTGTACAGTTCCTGCAGAGATTCCGCTGAGTGAGAGGCACTGCTGAAAAACAGGGCAGCTAAGAGTGCAATGCCAGTAAGCGGGCGGTTAAACATGTTATCGGTCTCCTCAGCTCTTTGGTGCACTGACCGGCAGGGTCAGCAGTTCAGGTGGCATCTGTTTACGGGCAATGCGGATACCGTCACGGACTGCAACACGGTGAGAGCTGCTCAGCTCTTCCCAGCTACGGGTCTCAGGGTTCCAGCGGCCACTCTCTTTACCGTCCAGAGTCTGGTAGTAAAGGCCGACACGACCAATGCGGAGGAAATCAACGGAACGCGGCTCGGCGGAGTCAGACACGACGAGGTCACCGCGGTAGGCTTCGATGGTATTACCGAAGTCCATCTCAATCTGGTAGGCCTCCATGATGCGGCGGAATTTTTCACCGGCGCTGACGTTGGCCTGGTCAATCAGTTCTGCGAGGTTTTCATAACGCTCTCTGCGTTCATCTTTCAGGAAAGGAACATCGGCATCAATCAGGGTGCTGAGGGTTTCGGTCATTTTCAGCATCAGGGGCAGAGCGCCGGTTTCAATACTGTCGATTTCTTTAATCTGCTTGTTGATGCTGATTTTTTCAGCTTCCTGGGAGTCAATCAGCTTCTGCATCTGCTGGTTGAAAATCGTCAGAGATTCCAGCTGAGCGGAAACCGAACGGTATTCCAGTAAGTCGGACGTTTCCTGTTCAGAGTAGCGGTCGATTTTCTGCTGGCTTTTGGCCGCAGCATCATCGATCTTTTTCTGAGCATTCATACTGTCCTCAACAGCGTAGGCGAGCGGTGCGCAAGCTACGGCTGAGCAGAGAATAAGTTTATTCAGAGAGTTCAATCGCATAGTTTTTTCCAGAATTTACCGGAGGCAGGGATCACCCGCACTCCGGTTTCGTTGGTTTATCAGAAGCTGTATGCAGCACTGGCAATAAAGTGACGTGGAAGCTCCGGCAGAACAATCTGTGATCCGAACAGATCAGGGAAGTTCGAGCGGAAATATTCCTCGTCAGTCAGGTTCTTGCCCACCAGACTAGCCGACCAGGGTCCTGCTGTGTAGGACAGGCCCGCATTGACCAGTGTGTAAGCCGGCAGGTCCACAGACCGTGAGTGGCCTGAAGGGGTTGAGTCGGCATGAAAAACACTGACATTGGTGGCAAAGCCATTCTGGAAATCGTACATCGCGCTGAGGCTGTAGCTGAATTCCGGAACACCGGCTTTGTGATCACCGTCTTTGTCGGCAGTTTCTACCACACCAATCACCTGACCTCCATAGAGGAGTGACGGATCGGAAACGTTGGACAGGTCTTCTGCGCCCATGAAGCTGAATCGGCCATTACCTTCCTGGGTATTGAGGTTGACAACTTCAATCTGGGTGATTGCACCGGTCAGGCTCAGGCTTTCAGTGGCCAGGAAACGTACTTCAAATTCCAGACCTGTGGTCTCAGACGCCTGGTTGGTAACGATGGCCTGCGCGTTGTAGTCGGTACGCGTCATCTCGTAGCCTGACAGGGCGAAGTACAGGCGGTCATCAAACAGCAGACCTTTGACACCATATTCGAGCAGTTCGGAGGTGTCGAAGTAACCGTCTTCGACAATGGATCCGGTGCTGATTTCAGCACCCTGACCGGCAATCATGGTCGATTGTTCAGATGCCGTGATGTAAGGAACCAGGCCGATTGGTGTTTTCTGTGAAACACTGAGTGACCAGGATGTGCCTGATGTTGAGTCACTGGCTTTGGCAATAGCATCGTCACAACCCAGGCCAAAGTAGTTAGCGCTCAGGCTCTGATAGTTGTCGTTTTCATCAATGATCGGACACAGGAGTTTGTCGACCGGTACATTACTTTCCACGTCGATGAAGTCCTGACGGATACCGGCAATGATGTTCAGACCGAAATCAAAGGTCAGGTCGGTCATGAAAGCGATACCGATGTCGCTGTAGTTACCGTAGTAGTACTCGGTGTAATCGTCATCAATTGCCGTGGCCAGTACGCGCTTGTCGAGGGCGGTGGACGGACCGGTCAGATCGCGGCGGTCAAACTGTTCGTTGGAGTAGTCGTCACCGTGCTCAAAGTCGGTGTAGCGGTAAGACGGAGACAGCTGGAAGTTGGCCAGCAGACCGTCGGTTTCCATGCTGTAGGCAAACACCAGCTGATCTTCAACTACCCAGCTGTCGTGGAACTGGGAGAAACCATAGGCGTTTTCGTTGAGGTTCTCATACCCTTCGTAGAACAGCTTGTTGGTGATGGTCAGACCGTTATCCATCTCATAGATGTAATCAAAGTACAGAGTGGTAACGTCGTTCAGCAGCTGGTCTTCAGGTGCAACCAGTACGTTGCTGCCATCCAGTTTTGCCGTACCCGGATTCACCAGGGCGTAGTCCGCAGGCAGGTCGGCATCAGAGATAGAACCGGTCCCTACTGTAAATATGTCTGGGCCTAATCCTCCAGCGGCATTGCCATATTCCTGATGCGAGATACGTCCGTCACCATTGGTGTCCAGTGGTTGCGCGGTACCGGTAATGTAAGTGCCGTCGTCGATCAGATCCTGAGTCAGACGGTTCCAGCCGGCAACCTGGTTACCATCGTATTCGTGGTACATACCACCAAACTCAACGCGGGAGTTGGCGGTCAGGTCCATATTGAAGGAGGCCTGATACATGTTCTGGTCGGTCTGGGTGTTGTCGTAGTAAGAGCCGGAATTTTCGGTTTCGGCATAAACGTAATAACCCAGGGTCTTCTCGCCGACCGTGGCCGGGCCACCGACTTCAGCGGTCAGGACGTTCTTTTCCCAGGTGCCGCGGGTCATGGAGATCTTACCGGTCGGATCAGCCAGGTACTGGCCGGTTTCGGCACGGGCAGACTTAGGCACAAAGTTCAGGTAACCACCGATTTTGGACGGGCCATAAATCGGAGAAGCCGGACCACGGACGATATCAATACGGTCAGAGGCACCGATCGGCGTCGGGTAGTTACCCGGGTTATCAAGACGGCGTACGCCGCGGAAGTAGGTTTCACCCGGAGTACCACGGACGTCCAGAGAGCCGGCAACGCCGAAGAAAGACTGGGTGAAGGCACCCGGAGAGAGCAGAACCAGATCGTCGATGTCGCTGATACCGTACGCTTCGATGGTTTCATTGGTGATGCTGGTGGCAGAGCGTGGTGTTTCTACCAGTGATTTACCAAAACCGAAAACAGACTCGACCGGCTCAGTGGGCATCAGACCCATGGTATCTTCAACCTGACCTTCGGTGGTGTAGGTTTCCAGTTCGACGATGTCTTCTTCTTCAGCGGCGGCATAGCCCGACGCCATCGCAAGGCTGACCATGACGGCCAGTTTGCTTAAACGAAAAACTCGTTTCTCTCTCATATTTCTCCCCCCGGGACTGGGTCCCGTTCTAGTTAGTGGACGTGCAGAGCAATCCGTATGCCAAATGCTGACCAAACGGTCACTTTATGAAAAACCTGACTCTGATATGCAGAAGTGCAGTTCTGTCAGCCGGGCAATCCGTCCCCGGCTGCCCCGGATTACTTCAGGCAGAGCCCGTACTGATGACAGGTAAATCCGTAGGAAACATCGTCAACCTTTGCCGGTGTGTAGTCGCCGGACGTGGCCTTCTTTTCAAAACGGCTGATGCGTTTATCGAACGTGGCCAGCAGGTCTTCCTTGGTTTCTGTGTCCAGGAAGCTGTATTGCAGCGAGTTACGGCTGAGGGTTTTGATCTCCTCCCAGCTCAGATTGAATTCTTTTACGGCAACGAAAAATTCATCGGTAATGTTGGAGTCCCACATGCCTCTGTCATCGGTGGACAGGGCAACCGGGATACCGATGCGCAGGTATTCGGGGAAGGGGTGCTGCGAATAATCGTCGACGTATTCCAGCAGCAGGTTGGAAATCAGATTAATTTCCACCAGATAAGGGCCGTGGCGCATTTCACGCATCAGCTCATTATCCGTGATCAGATTGACGCCGTGACCGATGCGGTCAGCGCCCAATAAAAGGGTGTCGCGGATGTGAAAATTCGGTTCATCCACTTCACCGGCATGGATGGATAATTTCACATCGTTGTAGGTTTTTCTGAGCTCGCGCAGAGTGGGGAGAAAGCGCAAAGGATAACCTTTGTCGTTGTCTTCGCGACCGACCATGTTAACCGCAACGTAGAGGTCAGAATTGGCAGCGACAGATTTATAATCGCGGATCAGCTGCTGCTCAGCATTCGGTGCGAAGCGCAGGATGGATTCCTGAAAACGCAGGGTCATGCCGGTCTTTTTAATGTCGTCCTGCGCCAGCCGGTCACGCAGCATCTGAATAAAATGGGTGTCCGGAATCACAGATCCGTCCGGCGCTTCATACCCTTCGGAACCCATCATGGTTTCCATATACATCAGGCCTTCTTTACTGAAGGCTTTGATATTACGGGCCAGCACTTCGAGCATCAGATATGGGTTACTGGTCAGATCATTCAGGCGCTGCCAGTGAGTCTGAAAGAATTCATCCCGGCCTTCGTGATTTTTGTCCAGACGGATGCTGTTGAGAAAACCGGATTTTTCGTCTTCCGTCAGGTCCTGAATTTTTTTGTACTCGCTTTTTTCGCACTCCGGCAGTTGCTGAAAATTACGCTCGCTGACGGTGCGGAATAACAAAAGGTAAGGTGCGAAATTGAATTCATTACCACCGTAGGCGCGGCAGTTGTTGATCGTGACTTTGGTGTAGTAGGTATATCCCAGCGATTCCTGTCTGAGGATCTCTTCATACCACCACTCGGACCGGGCCGAGCCGGAAATATGGTGGTGCAGGTCACCCCCTTTGGGCATGGCATATAACAGGGCATAGAGTTCTTCATCGCTGGCAGAGTCGCGGAAGTCATCAAACCAGTCCGCCTGACTGGTGGCGGATAACGAAAGGCTGCCGATAACCCCCAGGGTCATCAAGGCTCTGCTTTTAATGGATCGGAAGAACATAGGAATCCTGTCTGTACTGTTCCGGCGCCTGGTTCAGTAGCCGGTTCTGGCTCAGGATGGCAGCAAACCTGACCACCCGGACAGGAATTAGCAATAGACTTGCCAGCAGCTCAGGCGTGGTGGGATTGACCACTTTGGTATTATTCTTGACTAAGTGGTCAGGATTTTGCTTTTATCAGTCTGTTCCGGCTTGTGTAGCGGAATATCAGTGTCTGTCCGCCATAAACCGCAGCGGAACAGGCTCAGTGCTAGCCGGAAAACAGCTGACAGGATGCTCCGTGATACGTTTTTTTCTTAATTCAGAGTGGGTAACAGTGACTGATGCTGACCCATCCTGCACCATTCTTAGTTTCCTTCGCACTGAAATGATGCAGAATTCAGTCAAGGAAGGCTGCGCTGCCGGTGACTGCGGAGCCTGCACTCTGATGGTCGCTGAAGCCTCAGAAAAGGGGCTGACCTTCTATACCATCAACTCCTGTATCGCCTTATTGGGGCATCTTCATAACCGCTATCTGTTTACTGCTTCTTCTTTGGGCGTTCCGGGACTGAATGAGCTGCATCCGGTGCAACAGGCGATGGTCGACTTTCATGGCGCGCAGTGCGGTTTCTGTACGCCGGGTGTGGTGATGTCGCTGGCGGCCCTGTATCAGCAGACGCTGCAGCAGGGTGGCAGCCTTTCTGCGTTGACGGATGAAGATATTCACCAGGCCCTGTCAGGCAATCTGTGCCGTTGTACCGGTTATACCCCGATCCTCCGGGCAGCAAAGGCTCTGGACAGCTATCCACAGCAGAACCTGGCAGCCGCGCTTGAGGCAACAGAGGGGGTGCAGGAATGGCAACCCTCCGGCGCAGAATCTATTCTGGAGCAGGGCGGACGACGCCTGTTTCAGCCGCAGAGCTGCAGTGAATTGCATCATCTGCTGGCGGCATACCCGGATGCCTGGCTCTGGGCCGGTGGCACCGATCTTGGGCTGGAACTGACCCAACGCTTTAAAGCGCCTGACACCATTATTCAGCTTGAACGCATAGCGGAGCTGCAGGGCATTTCTGAGCAGGAGGAAGACATCGTCATCGGTGCTATGACCTCCTACACCAGCCTGGAGCATGGGCTGGCCAACCCCTTTCCTTCAATCGCCCGGTTAGTCCACCGGATCGCTTCACGGCAGATCCGTAACCTGGGCACTTTGGGTGGCAACATTGCCAACGCTTCACCTATTGGTGATATGCCACCCGTTTTTTTATCCCTCAGTACCACGCTGCTACTGGATGGCGTGGACGGTCCGCGGGAACTGCCCCTGCAGGACTTCTTTATTAACTACAAACAGACAGCACTGAAACAAGGCGAGTACATCGCCGCGGTAAAAGTGAAGAAACTGGCCGCCGATGAGCGCCTGTTCTGCTGGAAGATCAGCAAACGCAGCGACGATGACATCTCCGCGCTGATGATGGCCATCTGGCTGAAAACCGATGGCACCACAATCAACGACATCCGCATCGCCTGCGGTGGCATGGCGGCGATTCCCAAGCGGGCCTTACACACTGAAAACGCCCTGCGGCATCAGCCGCTGACACTCGACAGTGCCCGTAACGCCGCCAGCGCCATCAGCAAAGACTTCAAGCCTATGTCAGATGTGCGTGCCACTGCAGAGTACCGGTTGCAGGTCGCCGGCAATCTGCTGCAGAAGCTGGTGATTGAGTATCAGGCGTCAGACAAAGCGGAGGACGTCGCATGAGCCATTATTCCGCTTTTCCGAAAAGCGACGACGCCTATCGTAAGCGCCCTTCCAAAGGTGGCCGCGGCAAGTCCGTGACCCACGACAGCGCCGATATGCACGTAACCGGCACGGCGCTGTACGTCGATGACATACCGGAACCCGCCCGTACCCTGCACGCGGTGGTTGGCAAAAGCCCGGTAGCCAAAGGCACCCTTAAATCACTCGACCTGAGTGCGGTGAAAGCCAGCCCGGGTGTGGTGGATGTCATCACCATCGACGATATACCCGCTGAGCGTGATATCGGCCCGGTGTTCAAGGGCGACCCGATTCTCGCCGGGCCAGAGCTGATGTTCCATGGTCAGGCGCTGTTTGTGGTTGCCGCCGACAGCTTCCGTCAGGCCAAAACCGCAGCTCTGGCTGCGGAGATGGACGTAGATGAAGCCAGCGATGCCATTGTCACGCTGGAGCAGTCGCTCGCCGCCGGTGCGCGGGTGCGTCCCGATCACACCATGAACAAAGGCGATACCGACGCGGCGCTGGCTGCGGCGCCGAATACACTGACCAGCGAGCTGTACGTTAAGGGTCAGGAGCATTTTTATCTGGAAGGGCAGGTCAGCCTGGCCGTGCCTGCTGACGATGGGGGTGTGAACATTTTCACCTCGTCACAGCATCCGTCTGAGGTACAGAAGCTGGTGGCCGAAGTATTGGGCATTGCCATGCACAAAGTCACCGTGCAGGTACGGCGTATGGGCGGAGCCTTTGGTGGTAAAGAGACTCAGGCGGCGCCCTGGGCCTGTCTGGCGGCGGTGCTGGCGGTGCGCAATAAGCGCCCGGTGAAACTGCGTCTCGACCGTCAGGATGACATGGTGCTTACCGGCAAGCGTCATGACTTTCTCAACCGCTGGACGGTGGGATTTGATGACGAAGGCCGCCTGCTCGGTGCCGATGTGCATCTCGCTGGTTTCTGCGGTTGCTCACCGGATCTGTCGGATGCCATCGTCGACCGCGCTATGTTCCACATCGACAACGCCTACCACTACCCGGCGATGCGGGTGCTGGGTCAGCGTTGCTTTATCAATACCGTATCCAACACCGCCTTCCGCGGTTTTGGTGGTCCGCAGGGCATGATCGCCGGTGAAGCCATTCTCGATGATGTGGCCCGTGCCATTGGTGCTGATCCTCTCGATGTGCGTTACCGCAACCTCTATCAGGAAGGTCAGCAGACCCATTACGGTCAGGTGATGGAAGATTTCCCCCTCGCTGAGCTGATGCAGCAGCTGGAAACCTCGTGTCACTACCGTGAACGGCGCGAAGCCATAAAAGCATTCAATGCGCAGAACCCATGGCAGAAAAAAGGTCTGGCACTGACGCCGGTGCGCTTCGGTATTTCCTTTACCGTGCAGCATCTGAATCAGGCCGGTGCGCTGATCCATATTTATACCGATGGCAGCGTCTATCTGAACCACGGTGGAACTGAGATGGGACAGGGGCTGTTTACCAAGGTCGCGCAGGTGGTCGCCAACGAATTCGGCATTGATCTGGAGTATGTGCAGGTTTCTGCCACGGCGACGGATAAAGTGCCCAATACTTCACCCACTGCCGCATCATCCGGCTCTGACCTCAACGGTAAAGCAGCACAGGCCGCAGCACAGACACTGAAGCAACGCATGACCGAGCTGGCGGTTGAGCAGTTTGGTGTAAGCGCTGACGACGTACGTTTTGAAAATAATCACGTCATTGTCGGCAGCGGCGATACCGAAAAATGGTTCACCTTTGCCGAATACGCCCAGTTCGCTTACGAACAGCGCATTTCCCTGTCAGCCACCGGTTATTACCGTACACCTAAGATCTGGTATGACCGTAACACCTCCACAGGGCGGCCTTTCTATTATTACGCGCTGGGTGCTTCCTGTTCCGAAGTGCTGGTGGACACACTGACCGGCGAATACAAGGTTGTTAAAACCGACATCCTCCACGACGTCGGTGACTCGCTGAGTCCCGCCATTGATATCGGCCAGATCGAAGGTGGTTTTGTGCAGGGCATGGGCTGGCTGACGACGGAAGAGCTGGTCTGGAACGACAAAGGCGCACTCGCCTCGGCCAGTGCCGCCACCTACAAAATCCCGACTTCTGTCGATGTGCCGGAACTGAACGTTGAGTTGTTTGGCCGCCCCAACGCTGAAGCCACCATCTACAATTCTAAAGCCGTGGGTGAACCGCCATTGATGCACGGTATTTCAGTCTGGTGTGCGTTGAGGGATGCCGCTGCCAGCATCGCGGGTTATCGTTTTAATCCGCCGTTGGATACGCCGGCGACACCCGAGCGGGTGCTGAATGCTGTTATGGCTGCACAGGTCTGGCAGGAAGCTCAGAACAAAGCCCCGAGTAGAGAGGGAAATGAATGAACCCGTTTATCCGCTGGCCAGAAGCCATTACCCGGTGTGAAGCGCAGAGCATTCCCTATGTGATTGCCACCGTCATCGGCCGTGAAGGCTCGGTACCGCGTGAGCCCGGCAGCAAGATGATTGTCACGGCTGAGCACACCTTCGACACCCTGGGCGGCGGTGAGCTGGAATTCATGCTCACTAAAAAAGCCCGCGAGCATTTACTGACCGGAAAGCCGGATCAGATACTGGAGAAAATTCCGCTCGCAGCGGCAGCCGGGCAATGCTGTGGTGGCAGCGTCAGTATCCTGCTGGAAGTCTTCTGCCCGTCACGTCCGTTGCTGGCGGTGTTCGGAGCCGGACACGTCGCTTGTGCTCTGATGACCATCCTCAGTCAGCTGCCCATTCCGGTGCGCTGGATTGATAACCGTGATGACATCGTGGCTCAGGCATTGCCAGAAGCCGGTAATATTCAGCGTTGTTTTGGCGCGGATGCGGTAAAAGAATTAAAGGCACTGCCAGCCGGTGCTCAGATACTGATTCTCACACACAACCATCAGCTGGATTATGAGCTGCTCAGCGCTGCGTTGAAGCGGGCAGATCTGAGCTGGATCGGTTGTATCGGCTCTGCCAATAAACAGCAACGTTTCTTCCGTCGTCTTCATCATGACGGTTTTACTGAACAGGAGACCGGTCTGATCCACATGCCTGTCGGGCATGCGGATGTGGGCGGTAAATTACCGATGGAAGTTGCAGTAAGCATCTCTGCTCAGCTTCTGTCTCTGAATAGCACACAACCTTCACTGCAGCGTTCAGGCATTGACTGGCGGGAGATGCGTCAGCATCTCAACACAGAGCCAGTTATTACATCTCAGGAATAACCATGCATCACGAACAACATCCTTATTCACAATGGCCCGATCTGGCAGGGCGCGCTCTGGGCGGTCAGGTACTCGACTGCAGTGACGACTTTTTTGCCGAAATGGAAAACCTGATCAAACCGGAAAAACCGGTTTTTATTGCCGGTAAATACACCGAGCGTGGCAAGTGGATGGACGGCTGGGAAAGCCGCCGCAAACGCGAACCCGGGTATGACTGGGCGGTGCTGCGCTTAGGTGCACCGGGCGTGATCCGTGGCTTTAATGTCTGCACCCGTTTTTTCGCGGGGAATGCGCCGCAACAGATCAGCATCGAAGGCTGCAGCATCGCCGGTATGCCGGATGCTGAAACACAATGGACTACCATCATTGAGCAGCAGGACGTCAAACCCGACCGCGATAATTACATGGACTGTCCGGATAGCCGCAACTGGACCCATCTGCGCCTGAATATTTTTCCCGACGGTGGAGTCGCACGTCTGCGCGTATACGGTCAGGCCCGCCTGAACCGTGACTGGCTGTTACCCGGAGAACCGGTTGATCTGGCTGCCATCGTTAATGGTGCCCGTCCGCTGGAATGCAGTGATATGTTTTTCAGCTCCATGACCAATCTGCTGATGCCGGGCCGTGGCAAAGACATGGGTGATGGCTGGGAGACCAAACGCCGCCGCGGCGGTCGTGAATGCGACTGGATTATTATCCGCCTTGCGACTTCCGGAACTATCCATAAAGTGCTGGTGGATACCGCGCATTTTAAAGGTAATTATCCGAAGAGCTTCCGTTTGTTGGCACTGAATTCCGCCACAGATGATGTGACCGAAAATGACGAGCGCTGGGAAGAAATTATTGATCATCAGTTTTTAACCGCGGATAACGAACATTATTACCGCAAAGAAGTGCAGAACGCCGGGCAGTTTTATACCCACGTTAAACTGGCCATGTATCCGGATGGTGGCATCAGCCGCTTGCGGGTGTATGGCTTTCCCGTCGGAGGTGATGCGTCAGTGGTGGACAGTTCGCATGGTTGAGCCCCTGACATTAACACTGGATGATCTGAACGCACTTCCGGCGCAGGATGCGGCGGTATATTTCCGCCGTTGCTGCTCATCGGAAGGATGGGTTTCCGGCATGGTCAAGCGCCGCCCGTTTCTGGATGAAAATGTGCTTCAGCGTGAGGCTGAAACGGTCTGGCAGGGGTTGGGAGAAGACGACTATCTGGAAGCCTTTCTTGGTCATCCGAAAATCGGTGATGTCAGTTCCCTGAGAAAAAAATACGCCGATACTCACGCCCTGGCCTCAAATGAACAGTCAGGTGCGTCGTCTGCCACCGATGAGGTGATTCAGGAACTGGCCCGGTTAAATTCCGAGTACGAAGAAAAATTTGGATTTATTTTTATTGTTTTTGCGACCGGAAAATCCGCCGCCGAAATGCTGGATATTCTGAAAGAACGCCTGCCTAATCCGCGAGATAAAGAAATTCAGAACGCGGCGGATAATCAGCAGAAAATTACTGCACTCAGACTGAAAAAAATGCTGGGTCAGGCCTGAAAAAAACAGAGCAAAGAACAGATCGGGAATATGTTATGAGTAAAAGCGCCATTACGACCCACGTACTGGATACGCATCTGGGTAAGCCCGCTTCCGGCGTGGCTGCCTCGCTCAGCCGCCTGGATGGGCCCGGCTGGGAAGTGATAGCTGAAGGCTACACCAATGACGATGGTCGCATTACCGACTGGATGGGTGATGAGCCCAGAGAAGTCGGAGAGTACCGGATTGCGTTCGCGACCGGCGATTATTTCTCCGACCTGGGTCTGGAATGTCTGTACCCGCAGGTGGTGATTTACTTCACCGTGAGTGATCCAGAGCAGCATTACCACATTCCTCTGCTGATCAGTGCTAACAGCTATTCCACGTATCGTGGCTCCTGACGTGCAGCGCGTACTGGTACCTCAACCCATTACTGCGGAAGCCTTTGCACCCTATGGCGAACTGGTTGGTGCCCGTGGTGAGTTGCTGATGATTAATGGCGGCACGACGAAGCGGTATCACCGTCAGGTCGTGACGGAGACCGGTCCGGAAGAGCTGTCCGGCAAAGCCATCATCAGTCTGTTCCGCGCTCAGGCCCGTACATTACCGATGAAGATAGAGATGCTGGAGCGCCATCCGCTTGGCAGCCAGGCTTTTCTTCCCGCTGATCCATCACCGTATCTGGTGTTGGTGGCAACCGGAGACGATCAACCGGACATGAATTCTCTGGCACTGTTTCTGGTGGCCGGTGAGGGCGTTAATTACCGCGCCGGTTGCTGGCACTACCCGTTGCTGTCGCTGAACCCAGCAGGCGAGGAACGCGATTTCTGGGTGGTAGACCGCAGTGGCAAAGGCCACAACTGCGATGAATTTTTCTTCCCGGATGACTGGGACATCTCCATTACACTGCCAACCGATAGCATGGGACCGGAAGCGTGAGCGTTTTTTGTAAGAGCTTTATTCAATGAGCATTAAGATTCACACGGGTCAGATTCTGCATTTTTTATCAGCAGTAACGCATGAATATTTTCCATCCGGTGCCCTGGTGACTGAGGATGGAAAGGTTGTCACCTGTGGCGATAAAGAATCCCTGCTGGCGCGATACCCGCAGGCTGACATTACCGATCACGGCGAACGTCTGATCATGCCGGGTATGATCGACAGCCATGTGCATTACCCCCAGCTGGATGTGATTGCCAGTTATGGTGAACAGCTGCTCGACTGGCTGAATAATTACACCTTCCCTGCGGAAAATGCCTTTAAAGACCCCGAAACAGGGCGCAGTACCGCGCAGTTTTTTCTGAATGAATTACTGAAAAATGGCACCACCACCGCCATGGTGTATGGCACGGTTCACCCACAATCGGTGGATGCTTTTTTTGAACAGAGCAGCGCGCTGAATACCCGTATGCTCTGTGGAAAAGTGATGATGGACCGTAACGCGCCTGAGTACCTGTGCGATACCGCGGAGTCATCCCAGACGGACTCTCAGGCTCTCATCGACCGCTGGCATAAAAAAGGCCGGCAGCTGTATGTCGTCACGCCACGTTTTGCCATTACCTCAACGCCGGAACAGCTCACTGCTGCCGGACAGTTACTGAAAGACAACCCGGATGTGTATCTGCAGACGCATCTGGCTGAGAACAAAGCCGAAATTGCTTTTGTGGAAGAGCTGTTCCCGGAGCGCAAGGGGTATCTGGATGTGTATGCACATTACGGCCTGCTCGGCCCGCGCAGTACCTTCGGCCACTGTGTGCATCTGGATGACCAAGACCTGAAGATCATGAGTGACACGGGCAGCCGTATCGCCTTCTGCCCGACCTCTAACCTGTTTCTCGGCAGCGGCCTTTTCCGTTTACATCATCAGCCATCGCCAGTCAGTGTGAGTATCGCCTCTGATGTGGGTGGCGGCACCAGCCTGTCGATGCTGCAGACTCTGAACGAAGCCTACAAAATCTGCCAGCTGAACGGCACCAGCCTGTCTCCGCTTGAGGCTTTTTACCGCGTGACACTGGGCAATGCCGAATCCCTGTTGCTGGATGACCGCATCGGCAATTTCACGCCAGGTAAAGAGGCCGACTTTATTGTACTGAACCCGGCGGGCACGCCTTTAATGGAACGCCGCAGTGGTAAGTGCACCAGTCTTGAAGAGTTGCTGTTCTGCCTGATGATCATGGGCGACGACCGTGCTGTAGCAGCAACCTATGTCATGGGTAACTGCCTGTGGAATGCCATGACTGATAATGAGGCTAAACCCTGATGGCTGCCTATCTTGCTGATGTACTGAATTTATTTTTCCGCTGGTTTCACGTGATTGCGGGTGTTGCCTGGATCGGCGCATCGTTCTATTTCGTCTGGCTCGATTTAAGTCTGCGCGAACCACCAGAATGGAAAAAGAAAAAAGGCATTAAAGGAGACCTCTGGTCGATCCATGGTGGTGGTTTTTACGAGGTTGCTAAATATCAGCTGGGCCCCGAAGAAATGCCAAAAACTCTGCACTGGTTTAAATGGGAAGCCTACACCACCTGGCTGACCGGTTTCGCTTTATTGAGTGTGATTTATTACTGGGGTGCAGAGCAGTATTTAATAGACTCGCAGAAGATATCGCTTTCACAAATACAGGCCATAGGTCTGAGTCTGGCCTGTCTGCTCGGTGGTATGGTGGTGTACGAAGCACTGGTGCGCAGCCCACTGCGTTATCAACCAAAAGTGTTTGGCGCCGTTCTGTTTGTACTGCTGGCGTTTTCTGCCTGGGGCTTTGGTGAACTGTTCAGTGACCGCGCGGCCTATCTGCATGTCGGAGCCCTGATCGGCACCATTATGGCGGGCAATGTGATGCTGGGGATTATGCCAGCACAACGCGAGCTGGTGCGCGCCGTCACCGCCGGAGAGCAGCCCAACCCGCTGCATGCTGAATTTGCCAAAGCGCGCTCCACGCACAACAACTACCTGACGCTGCCGCTGATTTTTATCATGCTCAGCAACCATTACCCAATGACCTACGGCCATGAACATGCCTGGCTGGTGCTGGCCGTGATCGGTGGACTGATGGCATTTGTACGCCACTATTTCAATTTAAAACATCAGGATAATCACCAGCCCTGGATACTCGTTGCCGGATTTATCGGCATGATCGCCGTCGTATTCTGGCTGACACCGAAACCGGTAGCAGTGGATGCATCAGCTCCTGTTATTCCTGATGAGCAGGGCATGATGCTGGTGGCCACGCATTGTCAGAGCTGCCATACCGCTGAGCCAACTCAGGCTGGTTTTGTCGCGCCTCCGGCGGGGTTGGTCATGGAAACAAAGGCGCAGGTAGCGGCGCAGAAAGCGCGGATGATACCGGCGTTGCAGACGAATTATATGCCGTTGGGGAATATGACGGGGATGTCGGAGGGGGAGCGGGAGACGCTGATTCAGTGGTTGGGGCAGATGCCGTAGGATTGGATTTTATTCTTTAATTGCTGAAGTCTGTTATTGCGAGCGACAGCGAAGCAATCCAGAACCTTAGTGGTTATATGTGGTTTCATTATTGCGAAATGAAGACACGTCATCCTGCGACTTGATCGCAGGATCCATTTAAAAAGACGAAGTGGAATTGCGCTCCTGGGAGGACGGCATGGGGACGCCTAGTCCCGACCGGCGCGCCCTAGGCGGTCCCGCCCTCCCACCTGCTTCGCGCTGTGTTCCTCGCTGTTTCACGACGTTCTGCAAACTCACAACGACCACGGGGCAATTCGGCTCCTGCCTCAGTGCCCCTGACAGAACATCCATGTTCTGTCGGCCTACTCGCTTTTGAACGTCGTGGCTCGCAACAGGCGCCCCAACACCAGCCACACCCTGATTTAAACAGGCAGCACTGAGAGCCTTGGCTTTTTAGTTCCTGTTAATGGATTGCATGAGTTGATGCCCCCAGTGCTTTTATTTCTAATGTGAATTGTCGCTGGTTGAAAATGCGCCTCTGGGGGCGCCGAAATTTATGCAGGCTCGTCCGGAATGCGAGACATGGATGTCGAGCAAGGGGCTGGCAGCAGGGAGGCTGCTCAGTCCCGGTCCGGTAAGAGACAATTAAATGAGGAAACACGGCCCAGAAAAGCGCGAAGCAGGGGGAAGGGCGCGCGCCCGGGGGATGCATTCCCCCAAGGAGCGAACCAAAAATCAGTTATGGATTGCTTCGCGTTTGCTCGTAACAAAGTTATCGCAATGACGGGATTGAGTGTCAAAACCGTTCAAAAAAGCACCGGTAGGGACCGGGCGTCCCCATGCATTCCTCCCAAGATCGATAGGATCCACTCAGTAATTGTGGAGATTGAGCCCAGTCTCTATATTAAAAATACCTTACAGAGAGGAGAGAAAGATACCTCTGGATCCCGTGGTCATTTCCGTTTCCTCTGGTCACGGAAGCCACGGGATGACGATTAGATAAGTAGGAGCTTATCTGATCTTAAAAAAGCAATTACATTAAAGTAGGTTTCTAAATTTCAGGAGTTATCGCAATGACCTCAGGACAAAGAAATCACGCCGGAAAATGCTCCCGCCAGTGCCTGGCAATCTCATCCCTGCGACACACCCACACCCTGTCGTGCCCCTGCACATAATCCAGAAATCTTGCCAGCGCCGCTGCCCGCCCCGGGCGTCCGACTAAGCGACAGTGCAGTCCAATACTCAGCATACCCGGCTGAGTTTCGCCCTCGGCATACAGCACATCAAAACTGTCTTTTAAATACGCAAAAAACTGATCACCGGAGTTAAATCCCTGATTGGTGGCAAAGCGCATGTCGTTGGCATCCAGCGTATAGGGCACCACTAAGTGTGGTTTGCCGGCTTCTTCCACCCAGTAGGGCAGTTCATCGGCGTAGGAATCGGCGTCGTATAAAAAGCCGCCTTCCTCCGCGACTAAACGACGGGTGTTCGGGCTCATACGTCCGGTGTACCAACCAACCGGTCTTGCGCCGGTGACGCGGGTATGAATGTCTATCGCCTGCTGTAAATGCTCGCGTTCAACATCTTCCGGAATATATTGGTAATCAATCCAGCGCAGGCCGTGACTGGCAATTTCCCAGTTGGCATAGAGCATGGCTTTGACTGCATCCGGATTGCGTTCGAGTGCCATGGCAACGCCGAATACCGTGGCGGTCATATTGCGCTCAGTGAACATTTTATGGAGTCGCCAGAAGCCTTTGCGGCTGCCGAATTCGTAGAAAGATTCCATGTTCATATGGCGCACACCTTCCAGCGGTTGCGCACCAATAATTTCGGATAAAAACGCTTCGGACGCTTTATCACCATGAAGAATGCAGTTCTCACCGCCTTCTTCGTAATTAATCACAAACTGTACGGCGATTCGGGCATTTTCGGGCCATTGCGGATGCGGTGGATTGGCGCCATAGCCAATCATGTCACGGGGGTAACTCATGTGCTCTCCGGCTGAAAATAATTACCACTGAATTATACGCCTCCGCCCGGCGGTCATGGCTTTCCCTTGCGTGGTTTTGTCCTGTTTGTGCCGGTATCTCGTTATTCCTGTACGGCGTGGCCAGCAGTGCGGTACCTGCGGTTGTAATATAGGGCGGTTATGGTCAGCTTTTGACCCACAGTTTTTTTTATGGAGTAGCCAATGTCCAGGCCGACCAATCTCAGCCGCCGCGATTTTCTCCGTACAGGTCTTGCCGGAGCCGGGGCTGTCACCCTGCCAGCGGCCCTGTCCGGTTGTCTCGGAGTGAAGGAGGGGGAAGATAAAAACCTGACCGTATTCGCCTTCGGTCATGGTGTTGCCTCGGGTGATCCTCTCAGTGATGCGGTCATTATCTGGACCCGGGTCAGCCCGGATGTGGAGGTCGCTACCGAAGCCGAAGTGGCCTGGGTGATGGCCAGCGATCCGGAACTGAAACAGGTGGTGGCGTCAGGCACTGAGTACACCAACAAGAACAGAGATTTTACGGTCAAGGTGGATGTCACCGGTCTGTCACCTGACAGTGTCTATTACTATCAGTTTGCCGGGCAGGGCGGTGCCCTGTCTCCGGTGGGTGTTACCCGGACTCTGCCGGTTGGCCGGGTCAGAGAGGTTACGATTGCCGCCTGTTCCTGCGCCAACTACCCGGCTGGGATGTTCTACGTCTACCGCGAGCTGGCCGGATGTGAGGCCGATGTGGTGCTGCATCTGGGTGACTACATCTATGAATACGGTTCGAACAAATACCCCAGTCAGGATTATTCCGGCCGTGTGCCGGACCCGCTGAGCGAGACCATTACGCTCGACGACTACCGCCGCCGCTACCAGCAGTACCGTACCGATACTGACCTGCAGGCAGCGCATGCCGCTAAGCCCTTTATCTGCATCTGGGATGACCACGAGATCAGCAACGACGTCTGGGTCGGCGGCGCGCAGAATCACGATGCGTCGGAAGGCCCGTGGCAGGCCCGTCGTGATGCAGCGGTACAGGCCTATCATGAGTGGATGCCCATCCGCTCCAAAGCAGACCTGAATGACATTCACCGCCGCTTTCAGTTCGGCGATCTGGTGAACCTGAATATGCTCGAAACCCGCCTGCTGGCCCGTTCTCAGCAGCTGGAGCAGCGCGAGTTCATGACAGAACGTGGACTGGATGTGTCAGCCATGTACGAAGCCCTGCTGGCGCCGGAACGCAGCCTGATGGGCCCGCAGCAGATGACTGAGGTACTCGGCAATGTGCGTGAGTCAGAAGCCGTCTGGCAGGTGCTTGGGCAGCAGATCATTATGGGGCGCATGGAACTGCCGGTGGAACTGATGCAGGCCACCAATGACCTCTTCTTCGCGACGATACGCGGTGAGAACACCACGCAGAAGCGGGCTAACGTGCACCAGACCATGATGGAACTCACCGCCATCAAAAAGCGCATGCTGCAGAACGACTCGACACTGACCGGGGCTGAGATACTGCGTGTGACGAATAAAGCACCGTACAACCTCGATGCCTGGGATGGCTATATGGCCGAACGGGAGGCCCTGCTCAATGGCCTGCGTGATGCCGGTGCCAATCTGGTGGTGCTCTCAGGAGATACCCACAACGGCTGGGCCCACGAGCTGAATACCCTGGGGGCCGATCAGGGTGCCAGTGCCCTGTGCGGGGTGGAGTTTGCCACCTCATCGGTGTCCTCCCCCGGTATGGAAGGCTTTCTGGGCCTGAGCAGTAACCCGCAGCTGCGTGCGGACTACGAAGAAGGTCTGCAGACACTGGTGGATAACCTGCACTATGTGAATGGCGGTGACCGGGGGTACCTCGTGGTGCGCTTCACGCCGTCAGCGGCGGTCTGTGAGTGGCGTTACCTGGACACCATCACCGCCAGCAGCTATCAGATCACGCGGATACATCGCCTACAGGTCAGGCCCGGAGACCCGCGTCTGCAGCCTGCCTGAGGCTGATCTGAAATTTTTTTTAATTTTTTTTGCATCGGTCTGAATCCGTTCCGATCTGCCCCGCGTCTAACTAAGCAGAAACCGGATAAATGCATCCGGAAAGGAATAACCGGAGGAAGACCATGAAAATGTTTAACCGCACAATCGCCCTGATGCTGATGTCATTCGGACTGATGCTGAGCGTTGCACCGGCACAGGCTGGTGTTGCTGATAACAACCCTATGATGGTGGTACTGCAGGAGAGTTTCTCCGGTACCGTCAACAAGCAGCAGGCCATTGAGATTATCGAATCTGTCTACGGCCCGTTGCATCAGCTGCCAGCGGGCAGCTGGGCGCAGATGAGCGCAGATGAGCGCGCGTCTTACCGCGAAATGATTTCCGCCATCGACAGCTTTCTGGAACTGCAGAATATGTCACTGGATCAGGTCGTGGAAACCTATGAAAATACCGATTTTCAGGCAGTGACCAACTGGCTGGTTGTGACTCTGATTGTGATTTTATTTGTCGGCCCTCTGGTGTTCTCTGAAATGCTGAGCACAGTAACCGGTTTCACCAACAAAGGCCGTATCTGAACGTGGGGTTCAGAGTTTTAAGGGGAAAAACATGCAGTCGAATATTTTAGCCACTCTGCTTCTCATCCCGGCGCTGCTTTCTGCCCCGGTCCATGCTGAAGATACCGCAGAAGAAAAGCATGTGGTTGTGGACGTCGCAGACGCGGAAAATGCAAAGGAAAAAACCAGCGCTCAGTTTGAAATTCATCTGACCACCGATGATGAAGAGCCGGGTGCGGGGGATAAGTTTGCTCTGGGGATTCTGAAGACCGTTGCCATCTCACTGGAGAATCTGCCGGACTCCATCAGTGCAGATATGACAGAAGAAGACAAGCAGGAGCTGGAACGTGCAATCGCAGAAATTGAATCTCTGTCCCGCGAAAAAGAGCAGAAGATAGTCACTAAGGCCGACAAAGACATGGAGCGGGGTGTTTACATCCACAGTGACTGGTCAGATGGTATTGATGTGGTCGGTCTGGTTGCTGTGATCCTGCTGTTCGGAAGCCCGCTGCTGATCGTCGCCATCATCACCTACAACCGTCGCCGTAAGCGTGAAATGGTGCATGCCACCATCGACAAGATGATTGAGATGGGTCAGGACGTCCCGGTGGAAATGCTTGAAGCCCTCGATAAGGGGGATGGTGCCAAACCAACCATGCATAAAGCGGTTGTGAATATTGCGATTGGCCTGGCGGTAGGGATCGCCCTGTTCAGTCTGGCCGGAGCGGATGTCGCTACACTGGCCCTGATCCCACTCTTCATCGGCCTGGCCCAGTTACTGGTCACCCGGCTGGATGAAAAAGACAGCCAATAATAAGAATTAAACAATACAGAATTTTCTGGCCGCCTGTGGCGGCCTTTGACGGGGGCAGAAGGTGTGGGACCGAGTGACGAGGAGCTGATCAGCAGAGTTCAGAAGCATGATAACCGTCATGCTTTTGCCGTGCTGGTGAGACGTTACCAGTCTGAAATACGGAACACGCTGCGTCGCTTTACCCGGGGGAATGAGGCGCTGGCCGATGATCTGGCACAGGAAACCTTCGTCAAGATTCACCGTTACATCGGTGACTTCCGCGGCGAAAGCAGTTTCCGCACCTGGATCTATCAGGTGGCTTACCGCTGCTTTCTGGACGAGCAGCGTAAGCACAGGCCGGATACCGAAGAAGTGGCAGAGCACCATCTGGTGACGGAAGAACCCCACGAAGGCGAAGCCTTCATGCGTGACTTTAACCGCGCCATGGCCATGCTCAGTGACGAACAGAGACAGGCGGTACACTTCTCCTTACAAAGGGGATTTGCACACCCGGAAATCGCTGACATAATGAACTTACCCGTCGGCACAGTGAAAACGCACATACTGCGTGGCAGGAATAAACTGCAGGAACTGTTGTCTGAATGGCAGGAGGAAAACTCAGATGAACCAAGATGATCTGATGAACGAAAACGACTGGCTGGAAAAAGCCCTGCAACGTCAGGAGCGTTACATCGCGGATGATGGCTTCACCGACAGCGTGATGGCCTGCCTGCCTGCGGCCGAAACCCGTTCTGTTTCTGTGCCGGAAAGCACAGGCTCCAGTCATGAATGGATTGTGATGGCCGCAGCCGGTATTGCTGCAGCGACCGTTGCTGTCTGCTTCCCGCTGATGCCCTTTATTGACCTGATTACTGTGTCTGCCCGCATTCCTGTGATTGCCGGTGGTGCCGCTGTAGCAGCCGGTGCCCTGTTTGCCGCTTCGCAGATGATGCGCAGAGCGCTCTGAGCCCGCGACGCGTTTGTACATAAATCCCGGGCCTGTCCCGGGATTTTTTTTGCCTGTCTGCTGCCCTTTTCAGCACGAACCGCCCTTGAGGAGAAACTAAGGTGGAGAAGATAACGATCAGACCCTCATCCCCTGCAGACGCCCGCGATCTGCATGCCATGTTTCAGGATGAAGCTGTGTATTCGCAGACGCTGCAGATACCACATGGCAAGCTGTCGCTGTGGGAGCGCCGCCTGAAAGACGCAGATGAGAGCGATCTGATCCACAGCATTGTGGCTGAAGTGGATGGCACCTTTGCCGGCCATGCCACCCTGATGCGCGAAAAGAATCCGCGTCGCAGTCATGTAGCGGCATTGGGTATTGCAGTTGGTAAAGAGTTTCAGCGTCAGGGCGTAGGCCGGCGGCTGATACAAGAGCTGATCAACATCTCGGATAACTGGCTGGGCCTGCACCGCCTTGAGTTGGAAGTCTTTGTGGATAATACCGGGGCTGTAGCCCTCTATGAGTCTCTGGGTTTTGTCACTGAAGGGCGTTCGGTAGACCATGCCTTGCGCAATGGCCACTACATGGACAGCTTCCTGATGGCCCGTATCCGCCCTCAGTAACCTTGCGGCCGCTCAGAATGGCAGGAATATCATACTGAATGGCCCGTCGCCTCTGGCTTTGTGCGCTTTCCTCTCTGATCGTTGAATACTCCTGCGTATACTGACCGGGTAGTCAACTATTGAGGAATTCCGCATGCTGGAGCGGCTGTTCAAATTATCGGCTTCAGGGTCGAATTTCCGCACTGAAGTGATCGCCGGTATCACCACCTACCTGACCATGGCGTACATCATCTTCGTGAACCCGTCGATTCTCGAAGCTACCGGCATGGATAATGGCGCGGTTTTCGTTGCCACCTGTCTGGCGGCGGCGGTCGGCTGTTTTATCATGGGGTTTGTCGCCAACCTGCCGATTGCCCTTGCTCCGGGCATGGGGCTTAACGCCTTCTTTACCTATGGCGTGGTGCTGGGCATGGGCTACACCTGGCAGGCGGCCCTGGGGGCGGTCTTTTTCTCCGGTGTGATCTTTATTCTGCTGAGTTTATTCCGCATCCGCGAATGGCTGATCAATGCGATTCCGAATACCCTGAAAAAAGCCATTGCCGCCGGTATCGGTGCATTTCTGGCGTTAATCGCTCTGAAGAATGCGGGCATCGTTGTTGATCATCCGGCGACGCTGGTGACCATCGGTGATATGCATGAATTCGGCGCCTACATGGCTGTGGCTGGTTTCTTCCTGATTATTTTATTTGAACGTCTGCGTCTGCCGGGAGCTGTACTCCTGGCCGTACTGGCGGTAACGGGTATCGCCCTGTTCAGTGGGCATGTCAGCTACAACGGCATTATGTCGGCACCACCAAGTATCGCCCCGACCTTCCTGCAGCTGGATATCGCCGCGGCGTTTGATATCGCCATGATCAGTGTGATCTTCGCCTTCCTCTTTGTTGATCTGTTCGATACCGCAGGGACGCTGATCGCCGTCACCGAAAAGGCCGGACTCAACGGCAAAAATGGCGATATGCCACGTTTGGGTAAAGCCCTGCTGGCTGACAGTTCTGCTACTGTGGCTGGCTCATTACTTGGTACCTCCAGCACCACCAGTTATATCGAAAGTGGTTCTGGGGTTGCGGCCGGTGGCCGTACCGGTCTGACCGCTGTCGTGGTCGGTATTCTGTTTTTATTAAGCACCTTCTTCGCACCATTGGCGGGTATGGTTCCGGCGTACGCTACTGCTGGTGCGATTTTTTATGTCTCAGTGATCATGCTCTACACACTCGGTGATATCGACTGGCATGACCTGACCGAAGCCGCACCTGTGGCTGTGGTATTGCTGATGATGCCGCTGACCTTCTCGATTGCTGAGGGTATTACTCTTGGGTTTATTACTTATGCGGCGGCGAAGGCCTTGGGTGGTAAGGCTGGGGAAGTCAGTCTGACGACGTGGATTATTTCTGGGGCGTTGTTGTTGAAGATGGTTTTTGTGGGATAAAGGGGGACTGGCCCGTTCCATTTTATGAACTCGCCATAGCGAAGTAATTTAGTTATTTGAGCACCGTTTGATTTTTTGTTCCCTGGGGGACTGCATCCCCCGGGCACATGCCCGTCCCCCTGCTTCGCGCTGTAGTGTTCGTTATTTCGCTGAAACCTTCAGATTCACAACGGCTCTGGCCCGATTCGGCGTCCTGCCTCAGCGGGCCTTTCGGAACATCCATGTTCCTCAAGCCTGTTCATCTTTGTCTCCAGCGACTCACACTAGGCGCCCCAACACCTGGAACTCCGCGAATATACTTACATCACTGAGAGCCTCGACTTTGCAATTCAGGAATATGAAGTTAAAGAGTTGAGGCTCCCAGTGCTGATGTTTTTTATGAGAGCTGTTTCTGGTTGAACTGCGCCTCCGGAAGTCGCCGGAAATTTGATTGAACGAGATGGTTGTGAGGCAGGACGCCGAACAAGTCTGCGAGGGACATGGACGTCCCTTGCAGATGTACCATCGGAGAGAAAGAGAATATCCGGATACAAGACTTCGGAAAGCGCGAAGCAGGGGGACGGGCATGTGCCCGGGGGATGCAGTCCCCCAGGCAACAAAGGCAAGATTCAGACTACAGAAAGTATTCCCGGTGTTTCATCGAAACAATATCAGTTGCTGATAACCGTCTCCCCCCGCATCTTCATCTCCCCCGGCAACACCGTATTCAACACAATCGCTGCCAACCCGGTCGTGGTCACCGCCGAACTCAGCAGATTCTTTACGATCTCCGGCATCTGCCCCAGCAGTCCATCGACATTTGCTGCACCCAGGCCAAGACCAAAGGCTACGGCCATAATCAGCATAGAGCGCCTGTCCATCTCGACCTCAGCGAGAATGCGGATACCCGCTGCAGCCACGGTGCCGAACATTACCAGGGTCGCACCACCGAGTACCGGTTTAGGGATCAGCTGCAGGAAGGCACCAATCTGCGGTAGGAAACCCAGCAGCAATAAAATACCAGCCACCCAGAAGGCTACGTAGCGGCTGGCGATTCCGGTGAGCTGGATCACGCCGTTGTTCTGGCTGAAGGTGGTGTTGGGGAATGTATTAAATACGGCGGCAATCAGGGAGTTAATACCATCCGCCAGCACACCGGCTTTGATACGCTTGCGGTACAGATCACCGGTAATCGGCTGGCCCGATACCATGGAGGTGGCGGTCAGGTCACCGGAAGACTCAATCACGGTAATCAGGTAAATCAGCGCAATGGGAATAAACGCCTGAATATCAAAACTGAAACCGTACTTGAACGGCACAGGAATGACGAACCAGTCAGTACTTTGCAGACTGCCGAAATCGACTTTCCCCATGGGTACAGCGACCAGAAAGCCCACCGCCAGGCCGATAAAAATGGCACCGGATCGCAGCAGGGAATTCTTACTCTGATTCAGAATAATAATCAGCAGCAGCACACCCAGCCCGAGACCGAGGTTTGTCATACTGCCCATATCTTCTGCGCCAAAGCCGCCGCCTAAATCCGTCATGCCGACGTCGATCAGGCTGAGGCCGATGGTGGTAATCACAATGCCGGTGACCAGCGGATTTACAAAGGTTTTTAATTTGTGCAGAAACTGACTGAGGAATATCTCGATAAAGGCACCGAAAAAACACACACCAAAAATAAGGCTAAGTATTTCTTCAGGTCCGCCACCATTGCCTTTTGCGATAAACCCGGCGGCAAGAATCGCCCCTAAAAATGCAAAGCTGGTGCCTTGCAGGGCCATTAAGCCTGAGCCCACCGGGCCGAACCGCCGTGCCTGAATAAAGGTGCCGACAGCCGACACAATCAACGACATACTGATCAGGTAGGGCACATGGCTGCCCAGACCCAATACGCCACCAATGATCAGCGTGGGTGTGACGATTCCGACGAAACTGGCCAGTACATGCTGCAGTGCGGCAAAGAACGCCGCGGGTGCTGGTGGCCGGGCATCAAGGCCGTAAATCAGATCTGTGGTATCGGCAGCCACGGCACCGGGCTGAGGGGAGGAAGAAGACGAATCGGACATGGTGTTCTCAGATGACTCATAAGGCTAACCCGGTTTACTAGCAAAATCCTGACCATGTGGTTAGCTTTGGGCGGACGGCGCACAACAGGCCTTTCTGCCTGTTTATCCCGCCTTGATTAAGTGCCGGAGTCGGTTCTGTGCCCCTTCAGTGGGCATATTGCGGTAAGTCTATGCGGTAAAACCCGGAACCCGGACGATAATGAATGTGTCTTCTTGCTGACCATTTATCTTCAGGAGTGTTCATGATGACTCAAACCTCTCCCCGTACCTGGACTCCCTGGCTGACGCTTGCCGGGACCTTACCTTTCCTCCTGCCAGCCATATGGCTGAGCCTCGGCTGGAGCTGGACTCTGTTGGGAGATGCACATTGGCTGTTGAGTAGTTATGGTCTGCTGATTGTGTCGTTTATGGCTGGCAGCCTGTGGGGTATACATCTCAGACGGACTGACGGTTGGTCACGGTTTCTGCCGGTTTTTACAAACGTGATTGCTCTGGTGTGCTGGTTCAGTTTTCTGCTGCTCTCGTTCGTCGCTCAGATGTGGATACTGGCGTTGAGTTTTACTCTGCTGTGGCTGGTTGACCTCAAACTCTGGCAGGAGCACATCATCACCAGGGGCTATATGGCTGTGCGCACCGTCGCCAGTTTCATCGTGGTATGCTCTTTGTTACTGGCGGGCGGGGTTGTTTAAAACCGGCGTAACAGACTGACAACAGGGGTGGTTTTGTATGATGACACTGATTTCCGGTACAGATTCGACCTGGTCTCTGCGCGCCTGGCTCTGTGCACGTATTGCCGGACTGAATCCGGAGGTGATCCGTATCGACCTGACCACTCCGGATTTCAAGCAGGAGATTCTGAAGTATTCTTCTGCCGGACTGGTGCCGGTGCTGATTCAGGATGATCTGGTCATTCACGATTCACTCGCCATCGCCGAATATCTGAACGAGATCTCCGGCGGTAAACTCTACCCGGACGATACCCGCGAGCGTGCACTCGCCCGCAGCCTATGCGCTGAGATGCACTCGGGTTTCTCTAATGTTCGCGCGCAGTGTTCATTTACTCAGCAGGAAGTCCCGCCTCTGAACGAATGGGATGAGAACATTCAGGCGGAGCTCAGCCGCATAAGCACGATTTTTGCGGCGGCCAGACTGCCGTTTATGTTTGATCAGCCTTCTGCCGTCGACGCGTTTTATGCGGTGTTGGCAAAACGCCTGAGTCATTATGGTGTGATGCTGGAGGGCAAAGCCGGGGAGTATCAGCAGAGCCTGAATGACTGGCCGCTATTAGCAGAGGCTTTTACAACGTCCGTTATCTGACCCTGCATTTTCAGCAAAGCTTTTATTTGCCATTTATGTACCACAGAAGGTCCTGATCACCGCTTCTTCCGGCTGTGGCGGTTTCTGATAGTCTTCAAATTCCGCCAACTCTTCATACGGCTTTTTCAGCGCTTTCAGCAGATTTTCAAATACTGAATAATCTCCGCCTTCGGCGGCTTTAATGGCTTCGGCCACCCGATGATTACGGGGAATAACCGCCGGGTTATTCTGCTTCATCAATTGAGTAGCCTGATCCGGTTCAATAGCCTGTTCAGTCAGCTGTGCCAGCCACTGATCCAGCCATTCGTTCAGCTCATTACGGACACTGTCACCTTGAAACACCGTAATTAATTTCAGCACCGGTTCACGATTCTGAGTGACGGGCAGGTGGGATAAACGGCGGAAAAACAGGGTGAAGTCGATTTCACCGCGCTCAAGAATATCCAGTAGCTGCTGACGCGGGGGTTGATCAGTCCCTGCCGTCTCACTGAAGCCCAGCTTACGGTTAAAGCCATCGCGCCAGGCGCTTTCGTACATGTCCGGGTATTCCTTCAGTACTGCGCTGGCTTTGGCGATGGCTTCTTTCTGGTCGCTGTCGAACAGGCTCAGCATGGGCTCGGCCAGTCGCGCCAGGTTCCACTGACCAATGGCCGGTTGATTCTGATAGGCGTAACGACCCTGCCGGTCGATGGAGCTGAACACCTGGGCGGCGTGGTAGGTATCCATAAACGCACAAGGGCCGTAATCAATAGTCTCACCACTGATGGTCATGTTGTCGGTGTTCATCACGCCGTGAATAAAGCCGAGGTTCATCCACCTGGCAATCAGTGCGGCCTGCCGCTGGCAGATGGCGCGGAACAGCTGCACATAACAGTCATCGGCATTGGTATCTATGTCGGGGTAGTGTCGCTCCAGTACATGGTTGGCCAGCACTTTCAGGCCTTCGGCATCACCGTTCAGTGCCAGAAACTGAAACGTCCCGACGCGGATGTGGCTGGCGGCTACGCGGGTGAATACGGCACCGGGTTCCAGTCGGTCACGCACGACTTTTTCGCCGGTACTGACCAGCGCCAGTGCCCGTGTGCTGGGCACACCCAACGCATTCATGGCTTCGCACAGAATGTATTCGCGCATGGCGGGGCCCAGTGGTGAACGGCCATCACCCATGCGTGAAAAGGCCGTGGTGCCTGCGCCCTTCAGCTGAATATCCCGGCGCTGGCCATGGCTGTCGATCAGGTCACCGAGCAGAATCGCACGGCCGTCTCCGAGAGTCGGGTTCAGGTTGCCGAACTGATGGCCACTGTAGGCCATGGCCAGTGGGTCGGCTCCGGCGGGAATGCGGTTACCACCAAATACCTCGGCCAGCTCGTCATCGCTGATGCCTTCAACATCAAAACCCAGCTCAGCAGCTAACGCGTTATTGAATTTCTGCAATACCGGCGATTTTATGGCCGTGGGCGTTTCGCGACGGAAGAAGTTTTCGGGCAGCGTTGCATAGGCGTTGCTGAAAGGAATCTGCAGGGACATAAGCATCAGCCGTGGTTGGCGTTGGTTTCAGGTATGGCCAACCATCATAGGCCGCTGTTTACTTCATGAACAGGCGCTGGCGCTGATGGCTGGGGTTCAGAGGGCGGAGAAATTATCTGTCGATGCCATATTGTGTGACATGACGCACGTTGTATACATTGGCAGTAACGCAATGGTCGCTGTTCGCCGGTGAACATGGCCAGTCATTGCTGCCACAGAACATGGAGAATGGGTATGTCCAATGAAGTGAATCTTTACCGGGTGATCAAAGCACCCGCTGAACGGATTTATAACGCCTTTGTGACTCCCGAGGCACTGGTTAAGTGGAACCCGCCTCACGGTTATCTGGCAAAAATCCATCACATGGATTGCCGGGTCGGCGGAACCTACAGAATGTCGTTCATCAATCTGGGATCCGGTGAGGAACATGCCTTCGGAGGTACTTACCGGGAGCTCGAGCCGGGTAAAAAACTGGTGTTTGATGACCAGTTCGAAAACCCTGAGTTGCCCGGGCAGATGGTGACGACAGTTACATTGACATCGGTTCTTAATGGTACTGCCGTGTCGGTTGTGCAGGCCGGAATTCCGGAGGCCATTCCCCTTGAGTTCTGCTATGCCGGCTGGCAGGAATCACTGCAATTGCTGACCCTGCTGGTAGAGGCGGAGATTCCTTCAGCCGGAGGGGAGGACTGAGTCGGGCTGAATGTCAGGCACACCACTGGCGGGCTCCATTGAGCCCACTGCCTGAATACGCGACAATAGCGGCCTTGATTTACTGCTGACAGCAAACGGAAGGACCGCTCAACTATGACCACCCGCATAGCGATCAATGGCTTTGGCCGTATCGGGCGCTGCGTTCTGCGCACCCTGTACGAGAACGGCTACTGTCAGCACCTGCGTGTGGTTGCCATCAATGAGCCCGCCGATATCGATTCTGTCAGCTATATGCTGCGCTACGACAGCACCCACGGCCGTTTTCATGGCACCGTCACCAAGCGCGATGACAACCATCTGCTGATCAATGGTGACCCGGTTGAGATTACCCATCATGCTGACCTGAACAGCCTCGACTGGACACCCCACGCGCCCGATCTGGTGCTGGAATGCTCCGGCCAGATCCGCAGCCGTCAGGATGCCGAGATTCATCTGCACGCCGGAGCCGGTAAGGTTCTGGTGTCGAATCCAGCGGACAGTGCCGTCGATAAAACCGTAATTTTCGGCTACAACCATCAGGACCTCACCGCGGAAGACCGTATTGTCTCCAACGGTTCCTGCTCCACCAATGCGCTGATTCCGGTACTGAGTCTGATTGACGCCGCGTTCGGCATCGAGGCTGGGGTCACCACCACCATTCACTCAGCCATGAGCGACCAACCCGTGCTGGACGCCTATCACTCCGACCTGCGCCGCACACGTTCAGCGGTGCAGAGCATGATCCCGGTGGATACCGGTCTGCCGTTGGGCATTGAGCGTCTGATGCCGCACCTGCAGGGGAAGATTCAGAGCCTGCACATCCGCGTGCCGACCATCAATGTGTCCGCTCTGGACATCAGTCTGCAGCTGACGCGTGAGGCCAGCGCACAAGCCGTGAATGAATTGCTACAATCCGCCACCAAAGGCCAGTACAGCGGCATTCTGGGTATCACCCACGAGCCCCATGCCTCGGTGGATTTCAACCACGATCCACGCTCAGCGGTGGTGGATGCCACCCAGACCCGGGTCAGCGGCGGCCACCTGCTGAAACTGCTGATCTGGTTTGATAACGAATGGGGCTTTGCCAACCGCATGCTCGACACCGCGGTGTGTCTGCGCTGAACAAACTGACTACATACACGATTGCTTACACCGGCTATTACTGAGGAAATCACATGCCTGTTTTGAAGATGACTGACCTGGACCTGAAAGGAAAACGCGTTCTGATCCGTGAAGATCTCAACGTACCGGTAAAAGACGGTAAGGTCACTTCCGACGTCCGTATCCGTGCATCGCTGCCGACCATCGAGCACGCGCTGGCCGCCGGTGCCAAAGTCATCGTGATGTCGCACCTGGGTCGTCCGACCGAAGGCGAATACGCCGAAGAATTCTCCATGAAGCCGGTGGCTGAACATCTGGGTGGTCTGCTGGGCCGCAGCGTCGATGTGGTGAAAGATTTCTCCGCCATGCCAGAAGTCGCGGAAGGCGAACTGGTGCTGCTGGAAAACGTCCGCTTCAACCCGGGCGAAAAGAAAGACGGTGAAGAGCTGTCCAAAGCCTACGCCGCGCTGTGTGACATCTTCGTGATGGACGCCTTCGGCACCGCACACCGCGCTCAGGCTTCCACTCATGGTGTGGCCAAATTCGCACCGGTTGCCTGTGCCGGCCCGCTGCTGGCGGCTGAGCTGGATGCACTGGGTAAAGCGCTGGATAAACCGGCCCGTCCGCTGGTGGCCATCGTTGGTGGCTCCAAGGTTTCTACCAAGCTCGAAGTACTGGAAAGCCTGTCCGACATCTGTGATCAGATCATCGTCGGCGGCGGTATCGCCAACACCTTCCTTGCCGCTGCCGGCAAGCCAGTCGGTAAATCCCTGTACGAAGCTGACCTGATTCCAGCCGCTAAAAAGCTGATGGAAAAGGTTTCTATTCCGGTACCGACCGACGTCGTGTGCGGTAAAGAATTCTCTGAAACCGCTGTCGCGACGCTGAAGTCTGCCGACGAAGTCGAAGCCGACGACATGATCTTCGACATCGGCCCGGATTCCGCCGAAGCACTGGCAGAACAACTGAAAGAAGCTAAGACCATCATCTGGAACGGCCCGGTCGGTGTGTTCGAGTTTGACCAGTTTGGAGAAGGCACCAAGGCACTTTCACTGGCCATTGCGGACTCTCCGGCTTTCTCCATCGCCGGAGGTGGTGATACCTTGGCCGCTGTCGATAAATACGACATCGCTGACAAGGTTTCTTACATCTCCACCGGTGGTGGCGCGTTCCTCGAGTTCGTGGAAGGTAAGGTACTGCCAGCGGTGGCCGTTCTGGAAGCGAGAGCTGCGGAGTAATCAAGAAGTATGAAGAAGTTAGTATCAGGGATGATCGGTGCGCTGCTGCTTGTAGCAGCCACCGGCTGTGCACCCCATGTCGTGGATGAAGACGCTGCGGCAACCTTGTCTGCAGATCGTCAGAACCGGGATTTTGAGCAACAACCCGGTCCACTGTACATACCGCCACCGGGCACTTGCACCCCACGCTGCTAACTTTCTGAAACCCTGCTTATGCAGGGTTTTTTATGTGCGCAACAGGGCAAATATTCCACTGTCACCCTTCGCATTTCCCGTCATCCCGCGACTTGATCGCGGGATCCAGAAGGCAGTTGAAAACTACTCATCAAACAGACAATCCAATTTCCAACTTACAAACCAATCGGAACGCCTTGCTCGCTCAGTCTGAGCAAGGTAACTTAAATCCCAATCAATAAATAGTTTGCCAGCCTGGCTTCAGGTTTGTGTGCAAGCACATGCCAGATTAACAGGCATGTGTGTTTTCTGAAGGGATGATGAGAGTTATGGAAAATAAATTCTCGGAATCAGAATTTTACCTAGGGGCTATTGAGAAAGGCAGCCTGTATAGACGCGCACGTTCACAAACATACTGTTAATCGTTGGGCACATTGAAAAAAATATCACTAAGTAGAAAGGACCTGGAATTATTTGCTGCCAATGATATTGGTTTCTATGGCCTAGATATCTCTCGTATTAGCAGTATCTTCATTGCTCAAGTAATGCAAATGCAAGAGCATAGAGTTATTAATACTCTCCAGATGCTTGATGAGGTTAAATCTCTAGAAGGCTTTAAAAGTGTATCTTCTACCCAAGCCGCTTCCGCATTCAAGAAAGCTCCTTTAAAAGGTCTCATGAAAAAGCATTTCACTGATGCGAGATTTGTCGCAAAAAATCTTGGTGCTTATTTGGGCTATGAGTATGGAGGAAATAAGAACCTGGATGAGATTGTTGAACAAGCCTTTGCGCGTAATAAATCTGGCTATTTGGATGAAGATTTTATTAACTTTTTAGCTTACGAGACCACAATTGGAGCCTTTCAGAAAAGGGCTCTTGATAATAAGATGAGTGGAGAGTGGATTGTTTTTCAAAAGTACAATGGGAAGAACTACTATCTTACAATGGCGGCACACGATGAAGGTGATGAAAATATCTATGGTCGAGTCTGTGATGCTTATGATCTTGATTTTGAGTTTTTGCGAAAAGCACCTCTGAACATTAATAACTGATTGGAAAAGTGTGCCAGGCCTATCTGGTGCCGGCCTGATTATTGAAGCGTTGTGCGATTAAATTTAAGGTATAGCTATGACCTTCGTCAGACTTGAAGAGCGAAGTGATGATGGAACGACCCTAGATACATTAAGTGGCGAGCTATCTGATCTTGATTGGAAGCTACTCATTAAATATCTATTTCATCTTGAACGTGCATTAGAGTGCCGCCTTATTAACCGAGGTATACCTGGAATAACTGGCATGAAATGGGAGAAAGGTGGAGTTGTAATTAATGCGGAAAGCTATTCAAACTCTGAATTGCATGAGTTGTTGCATGTGCTACGCCCGTTGATTCTTCATAACGAATCAGCATCTTTCGGAGTGGTTCGTTCTATCTTGGGTAGATGTTTTAAAAGCAAGCGTTTTTCAGCTTATTTGAAAGAACTGCAGCATTTATTCGATCATGGTCAATTAGCGGAATATATGCAAATTTTTGTCGGGGAGCAGAGACTATTCGACAGTTCTTTACTTCGGACATGGTTAAACGGAACTCAATATCATACCGAAGAAGAAAAAGCTGCTGCTTGGCAGGAAATAGAGACTTATTTGAACTCTGAGAATGCCCGAGCAATTGTTATTAATCAACTAAAAGACAGAGTGTCAGCGCTAATACTCTTAGGCCAAGTAGTCCGAGCTATCACGAACAAGAGCACGTGAAAATACATAACAAGGAAGACGGTATGACTCGCCGCTGGACCCCGGCAAGTCTTAACCAAGAAGATGTCTTTCTGATAACATTGTCTAAGCCCATCTACCACTGCGACCCTGGCATCTGACCCCTCTGTCCTCCTTGCCCACCGACATTACTGCCCTGAGGTTTCTATCCCTTCCTATAGCCGCTAGAATATGTTCCAGACTTCTAACCGGTTAAGGGTTTTACTATGGCACTAATCAGCATGCGTCAGATGCTGGATCACGCCGCCGAGTTCGGCTACGGCGTTCCTGCATTCAACGTGAACAACCTCGAACAGATGCGCGCCATCATGGAAGCGGCTGACAAAACCGATTCACCGGTGATTGTTCAGGCCTCTGCCGGTGCGCGTAAATACGCCGGTGCGCCGTTCCTGCGTCACCTGATTCTGGCCGCGATTGAAGAATTCCCGCACATTCCTGTGTGTATGCACCAGGATCACGGTACCTCACCGTCTGTGTGTCAGCGTTCCATCCAGCTGGGCTTCAGCTCAGTAATGATGGACGGTTCTCTGGGTGAAGACGGCAAAACCCCGACCACCTACGAATACAACGTTGACGTGACCAGACGTACTGTTGAAATGGCGCACGCCTGTGGTGTGTCTGTGGAAGGTGAGCTGGGTTGTCTGGGTTCTCTGGAAACCGGTCAGGCCGGTGAAGAAGACGGTATCGGTGCTGAAGGCATCCTGTCTCACGACCAGATGCTGACCGATCCGGAAGAAGCCGCTGACTTTGTTAAGAAGACCGGTGTTGATGCTCTGGCGATTGCCTGTGGTACGTCCCACGGTGCCTACAAGTTCACCCGTCCACCGACAGGCGACATTCTGGCCATCGACCGCATCAAAGAGATCCACAAGCGCATTCCGGATACTCATCTGGTGATGCACGGTTCTTCTTCTGTTCCGCAGGAGTGGCTGGCGATCATCAACGAATTCGGTGGTGAAATCCCTGAGACTTACGGTGTGCCGGTTGAGCAGATCGTAGAAGGCATCAAGTACGGTGTGCGCAAAGTGAATATCGATACTGACCTGCGCCTGGCATCCACCGGTGCGATCCGTCGCTTCATGGCCGCCAACCCGTCGGAATTTGATCCACGCAAATACCTGAAAGAAACCGTGAAAGCGATGAGCGATATCTGTATCGCCCGTTACGAAGCGTTCGGTACCGCCGGTAATGCGTCCAAGATCAAAGCGATGTCTCTGGACGATATGTTTGTGCAGTACCAGAAAGGTGCTTTGGACCCGAAAATCGCGTAAGCGGCTTTTGCTTCCTGAAAAAACCGTGGCCCGTCCGCGGTTTTTTTTCGTCCTGACTTTGCTTTGCACTTCTTGCGGGTTTCCCTGCACTTCCTGACCGCCTGATGGTATTCACCCGGGGCTGCGACTGTCATTATGAACTCATCGCTCTGACCCCTCAGTCTCTCCCTCCTGAGAGCCCGGTGGTTTCTGATTCCCCCTGAAGCGGGCGCGGGTCAGAGTGCTTTTTAAACGCTTCTGTTTAAGCCTGTCTGTTTAAATTCAACTGACGTTCCCGGTGCTGCCGTAACTCCCTGGCCTGTCATTGCTGCCTGCAACTGTTGCTCAATGTCGCTGCACCTCAGTGATTGTGTAACTGAGTGTTATATCTGCCACTGGCTGGCAGTGTCTTCTAGCGACCCTATCTATACTCCAGCTGAGCCTGATGGAAACAGCATTGTAATCCTGCTGACAGTCACCCACTGGGCGGATGCCGAGACCGTACTGTGCCGGCAGCACAGCGAATGTGAGACGTGAGAGAACCCCAGATGCGTAAACTTGAATGCCTGATTCCACCGCCCGTGGTGTTTGCCCTGTGTGCCGGCCTGATGTGGCTGGTTGCTCAGTACTTTGAACCGGTACACCTGCCTCAGCCGTATGCGCTCTGGGCGATGTGGGGCCTGATTGCTCTGGGTGTGCTGCTCGATTTCAGCAGCATTATGGAGTTTCTGAAAGAACGTACGACCATCAACCCGATCCGGGTGGAGAAGGCAACGGCTCTGATCACCAGTGGCTTTTACCGCATCAGCCGTAACCCTATGTACTCAGGCCTTGCGGTCTGGCTGGGGGCATGGGCGATTTATCTGCAGGTGCTGGAATCGGCCGCTGTGATTGTGCTTTTCATGATTTACATCACCCGCTTTCAGATTATTCCGGAAGAGCGCGTCATGGCCCGTCAGTTCGGTGATAAATACCTCGCCTATACCCATCAGGTGCGTCGCTGGCTGTAAGCCTGTTGGTTGATGACCTGACAGAGTGGACCAGAACGCTTGTGCAGTGCATCTCCGGCTGATATCTATAACTGGTGTTTTATTTACCAGTAATAACCGGAGATTCTGTATGGATAAGCTGAGCATGACTGATGCGATCGTCACGGCTAAAGTTGAAAAAGGCCTGACCTGGGAAAAGATGGGGACCGATCTCGGTATGTCCCCGGTCTGGCTCACGTCGGCCTGCCTGGGTATGAACAGTGCACCGCCGGAAAAGGCCGCTGCCATTGCTGAATATCTGGGTCTGTCGTCTGAAGTGGCTGATGCACTGAAAGCCTTCCCGACCAAAATCTGGGATCAGGCAGTACCGACCGATCCTCTGATCTACCGCCTGTACGAAATCGTCGGCGTGTACGGTGAGACCCTGAAAGAAGTCATTCAGGAAAAGTTCGGTGACGGCATCATGAGTGCCATCGATTTCTCTATGGAAGTCGACAAAATCGAAGACCCGAAAGGCGACCGTGTGCTGCTGACGCTGAACGGTAAATTCCTGCCTTATAAAAGCTGGTAATTCCGTTCTCAGGAATAAAAAAACGGCAGAATATTCTGCCGTTTTTTATGACTGGAACATGGCCTTCAAGGCTTATCCCATTGCCGAAGCGGTGTCCTGAATTTTCTTCACCATGGCGCGCAGGCCGTTGCCCCGGGTCGGGCTCAGGTGCTTCACCAGATCGACCTGTTTAAAATAATCCTCGATATCGAACGCAAGAATTTCGGCCGGTGTTTTGCGGTTGTAGGCGGCCAGAACCATACCCAGCAAGCCACGCACTATGTGCGCATCTGAGTCGGCTTCAAACAGCAGTTTGCCGTCGCTTTCTTCGTGGTCAATCCACACCTGTGACTGGCAGCCACGCAGCAGAAAATGCTCATTTTTTTTATTGTCCGGCATGGCGGGTAGTTCCTTGCCGAGATCAATAATGTATTTGTAGCGTTCTTCCCAGTCGTCAAAAAAACTCAGGGTATCGACGATGTCTTCGCTGGTGATGCTGTCGCCAAACGGGTTTGTCTGAACGGACATAGGGTTTCCTCCGTTTACAGTGACTCAATCAGGGCACGGATACGCAGTGCCGCTGCGGTACATTCTTCCACACTGGCGACCAGCGCCATACGGATGCGGTCAGCTCCGGGGTTGAAGCCATTAACGGTGCGCGATAAATACGAACCGGGCAGTACCGTGACGTTCTGCTGTGCGAACAGTTCACGGGCAAAGCTTTCTTCGTTTACCGGTGTTTTTGGCCACAGATAAAAACTCGCGTCACTTTGTTTTACATCCAGCACCGGACTGAGGATTTCCAGCACCGAGCGGAATTTCTGTGTGTACTGTTCGCGGTTAGCAGCGACGTGCTGTTCGTCGTTCCAGGCGGCGATGCTGGCCAGCTGGGTATGCACCGGCATGGCACAGCCGTGGTAAGTACGGTACAGCAGGAAGGGTTTCAGCAGGTCGGCATCACCGGCGATAAATCCGGAACGCAGGCCGGGCAGGTTGGAACGCTTCGACAGTGAATGGAACACTACACAGCGTCTGAAATCGTTACGGCCCAGCAGGGCGCAGGCTTCCAGCAGTCCCATGGGTTGCTCTTTACCTTCGACGTAAATTTCGGAATAACACTCGTCGCTGGCGAGAATAAAATCGTGCTCATCGGCAAGATCCAGCAGCTGGCGGAAATCCTCCAGCTTCAGGGTGGAGCCGGTCGGGTTGCCGGGGGTACAGACAAACAGCAGCTGGCAGCGTGCCCAGATTTCAGTGGGTACCTGGCTGTAATCCGGATTGAAACCATTCTCTTCCAGGCAGGGCAGGAAGTAAGGCTCAGCGCCGGACAGATAGGCGGCGCCTTCGTAGATCTGATAGAAGGGATTCGGGCTGATGACCAGAGGCCGGTATTCGCTGCGGCTGACGGCGGCCTGAGTAAAGGCAAAGATGGCTTCGCGGGTTCCGTTCACAGGAATAACCTGCGCAACCGGGTCTACCGCTGGCAGACGGAAGCGGCGCTCCAGCCAGCTGGCAATGGCACCGCTCAGTTCAGGCAGACCCTTAGTCGTCGGGTAGTTCTCCACGCGCGGCAGTTCGGCACGCAGAACATCCATGACGAATTCCGGCGCCGGATGCTTGGGCTCGCCGATGGACAGGGCGATGTGTTCCAGCTCAGCCGGTGGCGTGATTCCCCGCTTCAGGTCAGCGAGTTTCTCAAACGGGTAGGGCTGCAGTTTGCTGAGGTCGGGGTTCATAGTCGGTCCGCTGTGTCCGTGACGCAACCTGCCATCTGGCGAGGCGCAAAAGTGCGCATTATAACGGGTTTGTGCGGGATGTCAGGACGGCAGAGCAGCGTGGGCGGGGATCAGGGCAGGCAGGTCACGACGGACCTGCCCGGTAAAGCACTTACTCAGCAACGGTTTCTTTTGCTGCTTTGGCTTTTTCTTCCAGCTTTTCAGCGGCTTCACGCAGTTCTTTGGCTGCCATTTCGGAAGCCAGGGTTTTCTTGTCGTCCAGTGTTTCCAGAGAGGCGTCCAGCTTTTCCAGAACCTTCTCCAGCGCTTTTTCGCTCTTCTGCAGGCTTTCCATCGCGTCGAGTGCTTCCTGAGTCTCTTTCAGAGCTTCCTGCGTCTGAACACGGGCCTGTGAATAGGCTTTGAACAGTTCGCTGTGTTCTTCTTTGGCGTCGTCGCTGCAGGCGGTCAGCAGGGCGGCGGAGAGCAGAGTGGTGGCAATCAGAGCAGTGTTCTTCATGATGATTCCTTAGTGTGTTGGGATACTTTGAAAGGCAAAAAAAGACTTCGCTTTTATGTAAAGACGCAAAGTACGACGGAATTATACCTGTATGGTTCCTGCGGGCCAGACAGCCTTCTAACCATCGGTACGGATGCGTGCGGCGCGGCACATAAACCGGAGCAGGTACCGCCGCCTCAGATCATCTGATCCGGCCGCCCGATCTGACAACGGTTAAGAAAATACTGCTCAAAGTGGCGGATATTCTGTTGTACGTATTCGGTGAAGGCACGCATGGCGGGGGTCGGATGCTTACCCTGCGGATAGACCACACACCAGCTGCGGCGCAACGGAAAGCCGGGGATCTCCAGCACCTTCAGGCTGCCCAGCTGCAGTTCCGGCAGAATACTCAGGCGTGGCAGAACAGCGACCCCCAGCCCGGCCAGTACCGCATGCTTGATGGCGTCGTTGGAGCCGATTTCCATCGCCGGACGCAGCAGCAGACGGTTCTGCTGGCAATGGTTTTCCAGAGCCAGACGGCTGCCGGAACCGGGCTCACGTACCAGCAGCCCGGCATCCAGGAATGCCTGTGGCGGTACGTTTATCTGCTCCAGCAGCGGGTGACCATCCGCAACCACGGGCACCAGTTCGTTATCCAGAAACGGCAGCGAGGTGAGCGGCTTCTGTGTTGGCACCAGTCCCATGATCACCAGGTCATCGCTGTTCTCGTTCAGACACTGAATCGCTGCGGCACGGTTCATGACCCGCACACTCACATGTACCTGAGGGTAAAGGTTCAGGAAGGCGCGCAGCATATAGGGAACGACGTACTGAGCGGTATTCACCGCGACCAGCCGCAGTTCGCCGGAGACATTACCACTGAGTGAATCAAGGTCGGTCTGCAGTTCATGCAGCTCGGTAAACAGGACGTTCACCGTACTGGCCAGACGTTCAGCCGCCGCCGTGGTGAACAGACGCCGGCCGACGTATTCAAACAGAGGCTGGTTCAGTGTCTGCTCCAGCTGTCGTATCTGACTGCTCACTGCTGGCTGAGTAAGCCCCAGTAACTCGCCGGCTTTGCTATAACTTTCCTGTTCGTAGACGGCGCGGAACACCTGCAACTGGCGCAGGGTCAGACGACTGATGAGTTTTTGAGCAGATAAAGGCATGTGAAGCAGGCTGATTGTGTTATCTATAAGTAATACATTATAGATAATCTAGGAAATATCAATTTCAGCTTTTGTTAGATGGTCACTAGGATAAAGGAATGCCACTCAACTCTGCCTGCTGATGAGGTACGGGACTGTGGAAAGGAGGATTCATGCTGAAAAAAGTTCTGATTGCTAACCGGGGTGAGATTGCCGTACGTATCGTGCGGGCCTGTGCCGAAATGGGCATCCGCTCGGTGGCGATTTACACCGAACCCGACCGTTATGGTCTGCATGTGAAGCGTGCCGACGAAGCCTATTCGTTGGGTGAAGACCCGCTGGCCGGTTATCTTGACCCGGCGCGCATCGTTAACCTGGCGCTGGAAACGGGCTGTGACGCCATTCACCCGGGCTACGGTTTCCTGTCTGAGAACGCCACCTTCGCCCGTTTGTGTGAAGAGAAAGGCGTGACCTTTATCGGGCCGAAATCCGAGGTGATTCACGGCATGGGTGACAAGACTCAGGCCCGTGACTCCATGCGTGCTGCCGGAGTACCGGTAACGCCAGGTTCCGATGGCAACCTCGCCGATCTGGATGAAGCCCTGCAGCTTGCGGGTGAAATCGGTTACCCAGTGATGCTGAAGGCGACTTCTGGTGGCGGTGGTCGCGGTATCCGTCGTTGTGACTCGCCGGAAGATCTGAAGCAGCAGTACCCACGGGTGATTTCCGAAGCGACCAAGGCTTTCGGTTCTGCCGATGTCTTCCTTGAAAAATGCATTGTGAATCCACGCCATATCGAGGTGCAGATCCTCGCTGACCGTCATGGCAATGTGGTGCACCTGTTTGAGCGTGACTGCTCAATCCAGCGTCGTAACCAGAAACTGATTGAGATTGCACCGAGCCCGCAGCTGACACCGGAACAGCGTCAGTACATCGGTGGTCTGGCAGTGAAGGCGGCCGAAGCCGTGGACTACGTTAACGCCGGTACGGTGGAATTCCTGCTCACCGGCAATGAAGTGTACTTCATGGAGATGAACACCCGGGTGCAGGTTGAGCACACCATCACCGAAGCCATCACCGGCGTTGATATTGTGCGTGAGCAGCTGCGCATCGCTTCCGGTCTGGAGCTGAGCTACCGTCAGGAAGACATCCAGTACCGTGGCTATGCCCTGCAGTTCCGCATCAACGCGGAAGACCCGAAAAACGACTTCCTGCCGAGCTTTGGCCGTATTTCGCATTATTACGCGCCGGGCGGTCCGGGCGTACGTGTCGATACTGCCATCTACACGGGTTATGAAATTCCGCCGTATTACGACTCCATGTGTCTGAAGCTGGTGGTCTGGGCCCTGACCTGGGATGAAGTGATCGCCCGCGGCATCCGCGCCCTCGATGACATGCGTCTGCACGGTATCAAGACGACGGCCAACTACTACAAGCAGATTCTGGATCACCCGGATTTCCGCCGTCACGATTTCAACACCAGTTTTGTCCCTGAGCATCCGGAGCTGCTGAATTACTCCGAAAAACGTCAGCCGGCCGAAATTGCCCTGGCCCTTGCGTCCGCCATCGCCGCCCATGCTGGCTGGTAAACCGAATTCTGGAGACTGTTTATGAGCACCAAAAAGATTGAAGTTACTGATGTGATTCTGCGCGATGCGCACCAGTCACTGATTGCGACCCGTATGCGCACTGACGACATGCTGCCGATCTGCGAAAAGCTGGATCAGGTCGGATACTGGTCACTGGAAGTCTGGGGCGGCGCGACCTTTGACGCCTGTGTACGCTTCCTCAAAGAAGATCCGTGGGAGCGTCTGCGCCTGTTGCGTGCGGCACTGCCGAATACCCGCCTGCAGATGCTGCTGCGTGGTCAGAACCTGCTCGGTTACCGCCATTATGCCGATGACGTAGTCGAGGCGTTTGTCGCCAAATCTGCCGAGAACGGCATTGATGTCTTCCGTGTATTCGACGCCCTTAACGACGTACGTAATCTGGAAACCGCGATGAAAGCGGTGAAGAAAGCCGGTAAGCACGCTCAGGGCACCATCTGCTACACCACCTCTCCGGTTCATACCCCGGAAGCCTTTGTGAAACAGGCCCACGACATGATCGCCATGGGTGCGGATTCTATTGCCATCAAAGATATGGCTGGTCTGCTGACGCCGTACGCGACTTACGATCTGGTGAAGGCGCTGAAATCTGAAATCAGCGTCCCGGTTGTTGTGCACAGCCACTCCACTGCCGGTCTGGCGCCTCTGTGTCAGCTGAAGGCCATTGAAGCCGGTGCGGACCGCATTGATACGGCGATTTCTTCCTTCGCCAGCGGCACCAGCCACCCGGCGACCGAGGCTCAGGTCGCGGCACTGAAAGGCACGGAATACGACACCGGTCTGGATCTGGAACTGCTGGGCGAAATCGCCGACTACTTCCGCGAAGTGCGCAAAAAATACCACCAGTTTGAAAGCGAATTCACCCGCGAAGACGTGTCCGTGCAGATCAATCAGGTACCGGGCGGCATGATGTCGAACCTGGCTAACCAGCTGAAAGAACAGAACGCACTGGATAAAATCCGCGACGTATTCGCAGAGATTCCGCGTGTACGTGAAGACCTTGGCTTCCCCCCACTGGTCACTCCGACGTCACAGATTGTCGGTACGCAGGCGGTCTATAACGTACTGGCCGGTGAGCGTTACAAAACCATCACCAACGAAGTAAAACGCTACCTGCTGGGAGGCTATGGTGCTGCTCCTGCGCCTGTCAGCGCCAGTCTGCTGCGCAAAGCCATTGGTAACGAGAGCGTGGACGATGGCCGTCCGGCGGATAACCTCAAGCCTGAGCTGAATAAACTGCGCGAAGACATCGGCAGTCTGGCTCTGAACGAGGAAGACGTGTTGACCTTTGCCATGTTCCCGGATCTGGGCCGTGAATACCTCAAGCAGCGTGCCGAAGGTACACTCAAGCCGGAAGAACTGCTGCCACCGGAAGCGGCGGGCGGTAACGGTCTGAGCCAGAAAATGGCCAGCGAATTCCTCATTGATGTACACGGTGAGACCTATGAAATCGCTGTTACCGGTGTCGGTGATTTCGGCGGCGGCAAGCGCAAAATCTACCTGTCGATGGACGGCATGCCGGAAGAAGTCGTGTTCGAGCCACTGAACGAGTTTGTCGCTGAGGGCAAATCCGGGCGCAAGCGTGCCACTGATCCGGGCCACGTCACCACCACCATGCCGGGTAACATCGTTGACGTGCTGGTGAAAGAAGGCGATACGGTGAAAGCCGGTCAGACGGTACTGATTGCTGAAGCCATGAAAATGGAAACCGAGGTGCACGCCAACATTGCCGGTACCGTCAAAGGGATCTACGTGGCCAAAGGTGATCGGGTGACGCCAGGGGAAGTGCTGGTTGAGATCGCTTAAAGTTCATTCTGGGTTGCTGATGCTGTGTTGAAAATCCTCTCAAAATGCTCATTTACACCCGGTAAACTGCGCTTTTTTGAGGATTTTGCCCTGTCTCAGCGTCCTCAACCATGAAATTGAAAGTTTGAGATGAGCGTGGCTCTTTGTGATACAAGAGCTACCTGAACGATTTACACAACGAGGTGTTACAGTGGATAAGGTCGTAAAAGGCGTACTGAATTTCCGCAGGAATGTGTTTCCGGAGCACAAAGATCTGTTTGGCACTCTGGCGGACGGTCAGAACCCGGACATCCTGTTCGTCACCTGTTCCGATTCCCGTATCGATCCGAGTCTGCTGACCGGCTCCAACCCGGGTGACCTGTTTATCTGCCGCAACGCGGGCAATATCATCCCGCCGCACAGCAATGAAACCGGCGGTATGACAGCGTCCATTGAGTATGCAGTAGCTGTGCTCAAGGTGCGTCATATCATCATCTGTGGCCATACCGATTGTGGCGCGATCAAAGGTGCGCTGGATATGACCCAGCTGAAAGGTCTGCCACACGTTAAGGAATGGCTGGGTCACTGCCGTTCAGCGATGGAAATTGTACGGGAACGAAACGACATTCCGTCCGATCAGTGTTTAGGTGCAGAGCACCTGAACGAAGCCATTGAAGAGAACGTTCTGCAGCAGGTGCAGCACATCCGCACCCACCCTGTGGTGGCTGCCAAGCTGGCGACGGGCAAGATCCAGATTCATGGCTGGGTGTATCACATCAAATCCGGTGACATCACCTGCTGTGACAGCAACAGCACCCAGTTCCGCAGTTTTGAAGAGCAGTACGCGGAAGAGATTGAGTCTATGACCGAATAAGCACGATTCTATAAAAAAGCCCCGCTCAGCGGGGCTTTTTTATGTCTGCCATTTGTCTTGCAAGCCGGTCAGGCACTACGCTGAGCGCGTCGTTCAAATTCATGCACTGAGCTGCCTACGGAACCCCCCACAAGCGCCAGGCTCGGCTGATCTGGGCCCACCTCAAGGCAGTGCCAGTGACTGCCCGGGCGCTGTTTGGCCAGCTTCTTCGCCTGCGCCGCCAGTTTGGCCAGCTCTTCCCCGCCCTGACCGGCGATCAGTGATGACGGCACAACACCAATGGCCAGACCCAGCAGAGGAACGAAGTTCTGTTTACCTTCGCGGTCTGCAATGCTGAGGTAACCGCGGGCAATATCGTCCGGGTGATGGAAGTCGTCGGAGCGCGACAGGAAGTTGCCGAGAATACGCTGACACAGCACGGTAGCATCCGGCTCCTGCGCCACAATCACGAAGTCATCCCCACCGATGTGGCCGATAAAGTGATGGTCTGACGCTTCCTGCTGCAGGATATTCCCCAGTGCCTTCAGCACGGCGTCGCCCTGACGGTAACCGTACAGGTCGTTGTAGGGTTTGAAGTGGTTGAGGTCGAGATACAACAGCTGAAATTCTTTCTGTTCGCGGATCAGCTGCTCAATGTGCTCATCAATCAGCACGTTACCCGGCAAGAGAGTCAGCGGGTTAGCGTAACGCGCGGTCTGAATCTGGGCATCCGTGATGTGCCGCAGCAGGGTACGGGTTTCCACGATGCCCTGATAATGGCCGTTGTGGGTGATGATGATGGGCTGCATCAGATCCACCTGTTCAGAATCTGTGATGCGCTTGCTGACCATGCCGATGCTCAGTGCGGCATCGACGATCAGTGAGTCGTTCTGGATGAACTCACCGACACTGCGTTTTTCATACAGGGCACGACCGTAAGGACGGGAAAAACACTCCAGCAGGGTGTGGCGGCGGATCAGTCCGAGCGGAATATCGTCTTCCACCACGGGCAGGGACGTCAGGCCGGGGATTTCGGTAAACAGCCGGTCCACATCCAGCATGCTGGTGGACGGGCGGATGCACATCAGCGGCTGACACAGATCGCCGACCGGGCGTTCAAGCCCGCCGCGCTGGGTTGTGTCGGTTGGGGCACGACAGATATTGGGTACCGTGAACGACAGCTTGGGGCGTGGCTGGCCGAGCAGGTAGCCCTGGGCCAGATGAATGCCCATGCTGCGCAGGGTGGCCAGTTCGGATTCGGTTTCGATGCCCTCGGCAATCACCTTACAGCGCAGCTGGTCACACAGACGCACTACAGAGCTGACAAAGGCCTGCTTGACCGGGTCCTGATCGACCTGATGGATAAAGTGGCGGTCGATTTTCACATAGTCCGGATGGATATCTGACCAGAGTTTGAGGCCGGAATAACCGCTGCCCAGATCATCAATGGCAATGGCAAAGCCTTCTTCTTTGTACTGCACCAGGGCCTGCTGCAGCTCGGCGGTGTTATCCACCGGGAAGCGTTCGGAGATCTCCAGCACCAGCTGCTCCGGGCGGATACCGGATTCACGCAGAATGCGCACGGTGTCGTTCAGCATGGCCGGTTTCTGGATCATGCTTTCCGGACAGATGTTGATAAACAGCAGAGCGTCGCTGTCCTGCTCACGGAAGGTTTTCAGTGCTGAAGACAGGCACAGTTGTTCAAGATCCGACAAGCGCTGACAGCGGAAGGCGGTATCAAACATCATGTCCGGGCGCTGCAGCAGATTACCGGGTTCGCCCCGGGTCAGGGCTTCAAAGCCGAGGGCGCTGCGCTGGTTGAGATCAACGATCGGTTGGAAAACCGTCAGTATGGCCTGACTGTTGAGCAAAGCGTTCAGACTGTCCTGCAGAAGAAGAGGTGCCACAGCGGTTGCCTTTGTGAGTGAGCAGTTCAAAGGTTGCAGGGTTATTCTGCCGTTACCGTTCTGAGAATACTGTAAGCCTTACGGACCTCTGTGTGGCGTGTTGTTAAGCACTGTAAGCGTTCGTAACAGGCCGGATAAAACCGCCATTGTTATGAACGGATTCCGGAGTGATCCGGGCAGATTCATGACGCTATTAAGGGGGAGTGAAACTGTCAGGTGCGAAATAGGCAGGAAATAGCAGGCCGGTTACAAAGACAGGTAACGGTCTGTGACACGCTGTTTGTAATAAAAAAAGCCCCGCTCTGTAACTGACAGGCGGGGCTTCTTATTGAGCGTTAAAAGCCGGTCTTATGCAGACGCTTCAACGATACGCTTCATGTCGGTCATGTAACCGCGCAGTTCCTGACCAACCCACTCAACCGGGTGGTTACGGATGGCGTCGTTCACTTCGATCAGACGGGCGTTGTCGACAGAAGTAGACTTCAGTTTCAGGCCTTTACCGATCACGTCAGTGCTGATGTGCGGCATGAACTTCTCGCGCAGCAGAGGTACCGCAGCGTGAGAGAACAGGTAGTTGCCGTATTCCGCAGTGTCAGAGATCACCACGTTCATCTCGTACAGCTTACGACGGGCGATGGTGTTGGCGATCAGTGGCGTTTCGTGCAGAGACTCGTAGTACGCAGACTCTTCAACGATGCCGCTTTCAACCATGGATTCGAACGCCAGCTCAACACCGGCTTTGATCATGGCAACCAGCATGATGCCGTGGTCGAAGTATTCCTGTTCACCGATTTCAACGTCAGAAGCCGGAGCGCGCTCGAAACCGGTTTCTGCGGTTTCTTCACGCCATTTCAGCAGGTTGGCGTCGTTGTTGGCCCAGTCTTCCATCATGGTGCGGGAGAATTCGCCTTCCATGATGTCTGCCTGATGCTTACGGAACAGCGGGCGCATCAGTTCTTTCAGGTCTTCAGCCATGTCGAACGCAACGATTTTCGCCGGGTTAGACAGACGGTCCATCATGTTGGTGATACCGCCGTACTTCAGCGCTTCGGTCACAGTTTCCCAGCCGTACTGGATCAGTTTGGCGGCGTAACCTTCGTCGATACCGTCTTCAACCATTTTCTCGAAACCGAGGATGGCGCCAGTCTGCAGCATGCCGCACAGAATGGTCTGTTCGCCCATCAGGTCAGACTTAACTTCGGCAACGAAAGACGATTCCAGACAGCCAGCGCGGTGACCGCCAGTGGCAGCAGCCCATGCTTTGGCGATGTCCCAGCCTTCGCCTTTAGGGTCGTTTTCCGGGTGAACAGCGATCAGAGTCGGTACACCGAAACCACGCTTGTATTCTTCACGGACTTCAGAACCCGGGCACTTAGGTGCAACCATAACCACAGTCAGGTCAGGACGGATCTGCATGCCTTCTTCAACAATGTTGAAGCCGTGGGAGTAACCCAGACACGCGCCTTCTTTCATCAGGGGCATAACCGCAGTAACAACCGCGGTGTGCTGCTTGTCCGGAGTCAGGTTCATCACCAGATCCGCAGTCGGGATCAGCTCTTCGTAAGTACCGACGTTGAAGCCGTTTTCAGTGGCGTTCTTCCAGGACTGACGCTTCTCAGCAATGGCTTCAGCGCGCAGGGTGTAAGACACGTCCAGACCGGAGTCACGCATGTTCATGCCCTGGTTCAGACCCTGAGCACCACAGCCCACGATCACAACCTTTTTGCCTTTCAGGAATTCAGCTTCAGACGCGAATTCTGAACGGTCCATGAAGCGGCAGCGGCCGAGTTGATCCAGCTTCTGCTGGAGATTCAGAGTGTTAAAATAATTCTGACCCATGATTTTTCCTCTTGTGTTGAAGCTACCTGCGTGGCCAGAGCGGTGTTAAAAACCCTTTCCGCAATGCTCATTTACACCCGGTAAACTCCGCTTGCGGAAAGGATTTTTGCCTTGCTCTGACTGCCTCGGTAACGCTTCAAATTAGTCATTGATGTTGGAAAGGAGCCGATTTCAGCTTTTCCCTGATTTTTCTTACCTGAGTGGGGTTTTCCCAGCCTGTTTTCAGGTGGTTCCCACTACGGCGCTTTCTTACGTGTGTGTTCTGCGCAGGTCGGTATATTGCCTGCACTTATTGTGAAATCGCGGGCATGATAGGGGAAGACGCCCGTTGCGTAAAATGCTAAATTTGCGGGTGTGTGTTGCAATATATGCAATGGTGGTACTGGTCAGATTTTAATCGATGGAATACAAAGACTTACGGGTTTTCCTCAGTGTGGTCGCGGCTCAGAACCTGAACCGGGCGGGCCAGCAATTGCATATGAGTGCGTCGACGCTCAGCCGTCGGATTGCGCGTATGGAAGAAGAAGCGGGTGCGCTGCTGTTCAAGCGTGACCCCGGCGCACTGACTCTGACGCCTGCCGGTGAATTGTTCCGTCAGCATGCGGAGCAGACGCTGGCGGCGTGGGAGTCGCTGCGATCCGCAGTGAATGCTGACGTCAGTGATATGGAAGGTTCGCTGACCCTTTATTGCTCGGTCACAGCCAGCTACTCCTTTCTGGCCGATCTGCTGACGCGTTTCCGCGAGCGTTACCCCAAAGTCGATCTGCGTGTACATACCGGCGATGCGGCGGAGTCGATTCCCCGTGCTGAGTCCGGTGAGGCTGACGTGGTAATCGCAGCCCGCCCGGAGCAGTTACCGGCTGGGTTAACCTTCCGGGCTATGGCCAGTTCGCCTCTGTTATTTATTGCGCCACGTGTTACCGGCACTGTGCCTGAGCTGAGCCGGGCGGAGATCCGCTGGAATCAGGTGCCCATGGTGCTGTCAGAAAGCGGGCTCGCCCGTTCCAGGGTCGACCAGTGGTTTGCCGCGCAGGGTCTTAAGCCGTCCATTTACGCCCAGGTCTCCGGTAACGAGGCCATCGTCAGTATGGTGGCACTGGGGGTCGGGGTCGGTGTGGTGCCCGAGCTGGTGCTGAAAAACAGCCCCTTGCTTGGCCGGGTGCGGGTACTGTCGGTGCAGCCTGAGCTGGAGCCCTTTGCCATTGGTTTGTGTGCTCAGACTCAGCGCATCAGTGATCCTGTCCTGCAGGCTTTATGGCAGACCGCGGTGTTCTGATTGCAGATCAGGGAGGGCAGGATGGCGATCAGGTTGGCTTTCCCTCATAATATGTCACCCGAAAACGCTTAAGAGCAATGCCATGAGTAAGGATGAATCCGGTTCCTCCGGTTCCGGAACCCAGACAGAAGAGCATGAACCGATGAAGGTCCCTCTGGTCACCCGCCGTGACCGCAAGGGTATCTATCTGCTGCCGAATCTGTTCACCACGGCTGCGCTTTTCTCCGGTTTTTATGCCGTAGTGGCCGGTATGAACGGTCATTTTGATAATGCGGCGATTGCGATTTTTGTTGCTATGGTGATGGATGGTCTGGATGGCCGTGTCGCGCGTCTGACCAATACCCAGAGTGACTTTGGCGCAGAATACGATAGCCTCGCCGATATGGTGTCCTTTGGTGTCGCTCCGGCGCTGGTGGCCTTCAGCTGGGCCCTGCAGAGCCTCGGTAAGGTGGGTTGGGTCTGCGCCTTTATCTATTGTGCCGGTGCAGCTCTGCGTCTGGCCCGTTTCAATACGCAGCTGACCACATCAGATAAGAACTTTTTTACGGGGCTGGCCAGCCCTTCAGCGGCAGCCATTGTCGCAGCCAATGTCTGGGTCTTCAGTGACAGCTCGGTCCCCGGACCAGATGTGGCCTGGTGGATGGCGCTGGTGGTGCCGGCTGCTGGTCTGCTGATGGTCAGTAACTTCCGTTATCACAGCTTCAAGGGCCTGGATCTGCGTGGCAAAGTGCCGTTCGTGGCTATGCTCGCGGTGGTTATGGTGTTTGTCGTAGTGTCTATTGATCCGGCGAAAGTTCTGCTGGGGGTCTTTACCCTCTATGCGCTTTCTGGTCCGGTGAATGAAGGATGGCAAAGGTACAAGCAGCGCAGTTGATCTGACTTTCAGCAGCTGGCGGAATCTTCTTCACACGCTGCTGTCCACTGCCTGTGTTATTAACCGGTCCTGTATGGACCTGTCACAGAGGCAGTGACTGATGAAACGTTTCCGAACCCCCAATAAAATTGCGCCGTCTGAGATTACGCCGAAGGATATCTACCTGAACCGGCGTCATTTCATGCAGGGCGGAGCCGCGTTGGCGGCAGGCCTCAGTGCCACTGGTGCGCATGCTCTGGTTCAGCCGGAAGGCGGTTCGGCAACCCCGTCGGGCCCGGATTGGCTGGAGCGTAAAGTCGCTGCCGCATCCACGACGGCTTATGGTCAGTCTGAAAAACCAGCGCCCTACAGTGCCGCCAGTACGTACAATAACTTCTACGAATTCGGCATGTCCAAATCGGACCCGTCCCGTCACGCCGGCGATTTCACCACAGATCCCTGGAATGTCACTATTGGTGGCGAGTGCGAGGTCAAGGGCACCTTTGCGCTGGAAGATATTCTCAAAGGCGTCAATCTGGAGGAGCGCATCTACCGGTTGCGCTGTGTCGAGGCCTGGTCGATGGTGATTCCCTGGATCGGCTTCTCTCTGTCTGAACTGATCGCGCGCTTCAAGCCGTTGTCTTCCGCCAAATACGTCGAGTTCATTACGGCTGAGCGGCCTAAAGAAATGCCGGGGCAGCGCTCCGTGTTCTCAACCATCCGCTGGCCGTACCGCGAAGGGTTGCGCATGGATGAAGCCACGCACCCTCTGACCCTGATGGCCGTCGGTATGTACGGCGATGTTCTGCCCAATCAGAACGGTGCGCCACTGCGCTTAGTCGTCCCGTGGAAGTACGGCTTCAAAAGCATCAAATCCATCGTCGCCATCAACTTTACTGAAACGATGCCGGAAACCTCCTGGAATCAGATCGCACCCCATGAATATGGTTTTTACGCCAACGTGAATCCGGATGTTGATCACCCGCGTTGGAGCCAGGCCAGTGAGCGGCGTCTGCCGGGGGCGCTGTTTGGCAGCAACCGCATTGATACTCAGATGTTCAATGGCTACGCCGAAGAGGTGGCCAGTCTGTATTCCGGAATGGATCTGAGGAAGTGGTACTGACAGCGTGAAACTGAGTGCCACGCCACGCCGCTGGCTGATTTTCCTTCTGGCCCTGCTGCCGTTTCTGTATCTGCTGCAGGCGGTTGTACGGGTGCAGAGTGGCGAGTGGGATCTGCTGGGTCCGGAACCGGGTAAAGCCATCGTCCACTTTACCGGTACCTGGGCCTTCAACTTTCTGCTCATGACACTGGCGGTTTCACCTCTGGTTCACTACCTGAGGTGGCCCTGGCTGATGGCGCACCGGCGTATGCTGGGACTTTTTTCGTTCTTTTATGTAACCCTGCACGGACTCGCCTATTTTGCCTTTCTGCTGGAATGGCACTGGGGAGATCTCGGGCGTGAAATCATTGAGCGTCCCTATCTCTTACTGGGCTCCCTTGCCTGGCTGCTGCTTCTGCCGCTGGCGGTTACCTCAACGCGTGGCTGGCAGCGCAGGCTCAAACGCAACTGGAAAAAACTCCACTGGCTGATCTATCCGGCGGTTCTGTTTGCATCCGCTCACTATCTGTTACAAATCAGAGCAGACTGGTCAGAACCCGTGCTCTACACTTCAGTTTCAGTCGCACTGCTGCTCAGCAGAAGCTGGCGGCTGAAGCGAAAGACCCTCTGAAAGCCCCCTTAAAAGAACTTCTGTTCTGATCAGGAAATAGCCAGAGAAAAAATATTCGCACAAGGGTGTTGACGGCGTCGGGCGGATCTCTATAATGCGCACCTCCTGACG